>Ga0123355_10000260_pt1 | contig 67712 bp, 54 predicted proteins | sample TergutEmb28metaG_3_FD_89872 | JGI IMG/M metagenome (GOLD analysis project Ga0123355, IMG submission 89872) | Embiratermes neotenicus P1 segment gut microbial communities from Petit-Saut dam, French Guiana - Emb289 P1 | ecosystem: Host-associated > Arthropoda: Insects > Digestive system > Gut ...
TTCTTCTTGAATAATGTCCTGTCATCTATATCGAGGCTGTCATATTCTTCTTGGTTTATCATTTTTCTGAGCTCAAAACTATAGTATTTTGTCGCTTCGATTATACTGCCATACTTCTCAAAAAATGCAGAGTACTTCATTACAGTTTTCTCCATTTTTTCAAATGCGGAAGGGTCGTCCACTTCGTTATTTTCGTAAACCACTTCATGATATGTTACGAATTTATCAGAAACATAAATTTTGTCACCGCTATTGTCTTTACTTGGCTTTTGCATAGTCGCAAAGAAAATAGGGTAGTCGTCAAGTTTGGGACATAATTTATCATCCCATTTCTGTACAAATAACACACTCGTTTTCGTTCCTGTGTGTGGCTTAAACACATTGCCATGCAGACCAACAACTGCAAGAATACGGCAACGCGCGGCTATAAAATCTCTAATACGCTTGTCGGTGGAGTTGTTAAATCGCCCTTGTGGAAGCACAATAGCCATACGTCCGCCAGGCTTGAGGAAGTTAAGATTACGCTCAATGAATAGAATATCTCGCCCAACTTTTGATTGTTGCTTGCCTTTGTCATTCTTCCCAAGCTCGTATCGTGCAAGTATATTCCCTTCTTTGATATCACCCGCAAACGGCGGATTAGCCATCAGCAAGTCAAAATCAAAATAAGCGTAATTGTCAGCACCCGCTCCTTTTGGGCGTAGCTTTTTTAACTTCTTAAAGCCGTTGTTATAATTATCGTTCCAGTTTTCTTCTTTAACAATCTCGCCCCAACGCCCGTAATCAAGGGTGTTCAAATGGATTACATTGGATTGTCCATCACCAGCGATAAGGTTTAATGTCCGCGCGACACGTACTGCCTTTTCGTCAAAATCGATCGCAAATATATGGTCTCGTACAAAATTAAGCTCCTCTGTGGTGCGTTCATCAGTGGTAAATCCTTCACCGACAGGCAAGCCTTTTTCTTTGCGAATAGCTTTCCACACATGAAAAATGCTATGGACGGTAAATCCTGAGCTTCCTGCGGCAGTATCTATAATATTTTCGTGTTTCTGTGGGTTCATCATTCTAACGCACATATCAATAACATAGCGTGGCGTGAAATATTGCCCTTTTTCACCTTTTTGCGACTTGCTCATAAGGTACTCAAAGGCATCATCAACTACATCAAGGTTATTGTTGAATAGCTTTACATCCTGCAAAGCTGCAACACAAATTGCCAAATGTGACGGCGTAAGCTGTATGCGGTCGCTATCGGTAAAAATACCTTCCCATTTTCCACGAGCGGCAGAAAATAAATTTTCAATTTTAACCTTTAACTGTGTTTCGGTATCGCCAGAGTTGCGGAATTTCAAATAATAATTGCTATCGTTGGCAGCAGTCATTTCATCGTAAAGTTTTGAAAACAGTAGCTTAAAAATTTCCTCGAAAGCGTCAACGCCTGCATTTGCTAAAACTTCATCTTCTGCTTCTTTGATAATGGAACGCAGGGAGCGTTTTTCATTCTTAATTTTATCTTTATGTTTCAAGTCTTCATAGGTTACTTTTTCGTTCAGCACATCAGCAAGAGTTTCATATGCCGTTGGCAACGCCGAAATATCCTCAAAATAGTTTGGATCTTTGCGGTGATAGCGTGAATACTGACCTCCGTTAGTCCATGCAGCTATAGGCGCACCAGTAGCATTACAATAAGACTTCAACTGCTCCTTACCATCAGAAAGTTTAGGCTTCTTGACTTCGACGATTATGTAGGGGACAGTAGGTTTGTCCTTATCCATAATTACAATATCGGCTCTTTTAACTTCACGACCAAAATTAACGGCATATTCTACATGGATTCGTTCAGTAGGATAGCCGTATGAATTTATTAGGCGATAAATATAAAGTTGACGTACCGCTTCTTCAGGTGTGAGCTTTATTTCTTTTTTACGGATAAGGCAATTTATATAAGAAGTTTCTTTTGCCTTGGCTGTTGCGGGTCTTATTGTTATATTTTTCTCAACAGCAGTTACCTCATCGGATGTGAATAAACTATCACCGTAATTTGAGTTTGCAAAAATATCTTTTATTAGCATGGAAATCCTCCTGATGCCCCGTATTAATAGAATTACACACAATGCACTGTCTGCTTCACAGCAGATTACATCACATTTTACTGGTTAGATTGTTTGGCTATTTTAGTTCGCCCATCAATTGGTTTAGTGGCTTCTCTTGGAATTATCCATGTTCGACCCATTCTGACTGCGCCTGTTACTTTACCCTTATCGCAAAGAATTTGGACGCGGCGAGTTGATATGCTCCATAATTCAGCCGCTTCTGCCGTAGTCATCAGCTCCGTTTCGAGGTTCATAAGCTCGTCCCTTCAATAAAAATCTATCGTACATAATTATACATCTTTCGAGCGAATAATGGAAGGGGGACATGGGACGGTTCAGTGTCTTGACGCTACCCATAAGACAAGGAACCGTCCCATGTCATCCCATGTCATCCATGTCATCCCTGGGTGTGTCATTGTGTTTTTGCAAAGTACCGTACGCAACTGCCATAAACTTAGAATAGAACTCTACATGGTTTCGTGCTATAATCAAATCAGAAGGTAAGGTGTTGTGCATATGAAAAATAAAATCCTATCCCCTATGAGTGATATAATTTTCAAACTGCTTATGGGAACTGAAAATAGCATAGAAATCCTTACAGACTTTTTGCTTGCTGTGTTGAACTTGTCGCCTGATGAATATACTGACATAAACATCACAAACCCTTTTCTTTTACAGGAATACAAGGGCGACAAACTTGGTATACTGGATGTAAAACTTAAACTTAAATCTGGCAAAGTCGTAAATATTGAAATTCAAGTTGACCCTATGCCTTTCATGGAATCCAGAATCTTATTTTATGTGTCTAAGCTAATAACAGAACAGATTGGCGAAAGCGACCAGTACGATAAAATTAAACGAGTAATAAATATTATAATCACCGACCATAAGCTTATAAAAGACAGTGAAAAATACCACCATCATTTTAGACTATATGACTTAGAAAGTAGCGTATTATTGACCGATGCGCTTGAAATTCACACTCTTGAAGTACCTAAAACACGCCCACTAACTGAAGATTCGAAAAATGCTCACTTGCTAAACTGGATGAAATTTTTTGACGTTAAAACGGAGGAGGAGTTAAAAGTGTTAGCCGAAAAAAGCCCTGTAATGCAAAAAGCCACATTGCGCCTTATGGAACTCTCTGCCGATGAAAAAGCTCGCCAGCTTTATGAAGCTCGATTGAAGGAGCAACGCGATAGCTATGCGAGGACATACGGTGCAGTCAAGCAAAATTTATATACCATAGCAAAAAAACTCTTTGATACCGGTATGTCTATTGAACAAATTGCAGAAATCACTGGCTTAACATGTGCAGAAGTGGAATCTGTTTGCCTTGCCGTTGTTTAGCTGTTATAAATTCGTTAAAATAAAAAAAAATCCGTGATGCGGCTTGCTTTGCCACATCACGGATTTTTTATTTTAATTAGTCAAACTTTTCGCTAGAAATAGCTGCTTGTGCCGCTGCCAACCTTGCGATAGGCACGCTGGCAAGACACGGGGGCAAGACACGGGACGGTTCGGTGTCTTGTCGCTGTCTGTGCTATCGATAAGACAGGAAACCGTCCCATGTCATCCTATCAGCCCCCGATTGCTCTTACAAATGCTGGCCTGGCGGCGTTAAGTGCGTCTTGCGCTGTTTGCGCGCCCGACCATACAGGTGCAAGTGCATCTGCAAGTGCAGGCAGGAACGCATAAGAACCTGGTACCCAATGCCAACTGGCGGATACTGCGTTTGTTAAAGAGAAATCGACAACCGCACTACGGAAATCTTCGAATGGCGGATGGTTGTCGTTGTCTGCCCACAGGCGCAGCAGGGCTTCGTCTGTGTACCAGCTCTCGTAACGCGGCAACCATATACCGTATTCGATTAGCCCCCAGTTGCTTTCGGTTGCGGTAAACCATGCTAGGAATTCTGCCACCGCTTCCGGATGCGCCGAACCTACGTATTGGACAGCTACACCCGCTGTTGCAATGGTTACGCTTGTACCCATGCTTGGCGGCACAGCCACGCTGTAGTTAAGACCGTTATAGCGCGCTGCCTCGTTTAGCCATACACCGATAGACCATGTGCCGTTTACTGCCATAGCTACATTATACTCCAGGAACCAGGAATCAATTGTGCCGCTAAGCGAACCCCAGCGAGGCATTACACCGTGTACAAGGTACAGGTCGGCTATCCTTTGGATAGCTTCCGCTGCTTCTGGTTCGTTTATGATAACATTTCTCCAGTCGTTTGCATCAAAGAACCCGCCGCCGTTTGACAGTGCCCACATTTCTAATTGGAATACGGCAGGCTCTAGGTAAAACCCGTATTGTACGATGTTACTGCGGTCGAAGTTGGGGCTGTGTGCATTGTTGCCGCTGCGGTCAATAGTCAGAGTTTTTGCAACGGAAACAAACTCGTCCCAGCTCCATGCGGTTGCGGCTGTTTTTGGCGGGTAGGAAATACCTGCCGCGTCAAACATGTCTGTGTTGTAGTAAAGTGCAAGCTGTACCACAGACGACGAATATGCCACTGTTTCGCCTTCCCAAACAAAGGCGATAACGTCGCGTGGTTGCTCGCCGATAATTAGCGGTGCTTCGATAAGCCCAAGACGCGCCCAGCTAAGTAGTATTTCTTCTGTCATAAACCCAGCGTCGGGTAAGTCGCCTGCGGCTGCCAGCGTGACTAGTGTATTCGAAAATTCGTTTAAATCTACAGACCAGGGTTCAACTCTAATATGCGGATGCTCTTGGTTGAACCAGTTGAGCACATTTGTAACGTTAATAATTTCCAAGGCATCGCCCCAGAACATGTAGGTGATTACGGCAGGGTCGGCGGGTATAACCAGCGTATCTGTACTAATACGGTGAAACACAGCAATAGCCATTTGACGCTGGTAATCGCCGCCTGGGTTAAACAGGTTATCTCCTACGCCTTGCATAATATTGTTATGTACCGCGAAGCCAATACCCTCTCTTGCCCAATGGGAAAACTGAGCTTGGTCTGCGAATTGATTAGCCGCAGAATTTAGAATTGTCGCAGATTGAGGAGTAAACCCGCCTACTACCATTGCTCTCTTTACAAGGGTTGCAGATTGCTCGCGGGTAATAAGATTGTCTGGCGCAAATCTTCCGTCGCCTATGCCCATTGTAATTCCCATTGCATAGGCCAATAAGATATAATCCGAATTAGTGTCAACGAAAGTACCGTACAAAGAGCCTATGTCATAATCAATCATTAACTGACTTGTGCTGGTGTTCGTTGCGTATGCCAACCAATCAACCGTCAGCTGTGCAAACTCGGCTCTTGTAATGGCGGCGGTGTAGTTGCCCTGTATTACCTCGGGTACAAACCCTCTTGCTACTGCCGCTGTAATTTCTTCTCGTGCCCAGTCGGACGCGGAGTCTAAGTCTGGTGCTGCCAGTACCTGGCTTGGGAACGCCACGATTAACATGCTAAGCGTTACTAAAATTAGTAGAATGCGGGTTTTTGATTTTTGCATACCTATCGCCTCCTCTTTTTATCAAGATATATAGTCCATACGTGCATTTTATCGTCTATTCATGAGCTAGTCAAACATATGTTACTCTAATCTATTGTTTTGCGGCACAAAAAATTAATCAATTTCACATGCCTATCATGCATTGTAATTATGTGTCCAATTGTGAAAGAATGTCGATTATATCAAGTGCCATAATTACAACTTAGTGCTTGTTTTCCATTGCAAAACAAAAAACCACCCCCTGGCAGCACTTTCGCGCTACCAAGGAGTGGCAACATATTTACATTATAAAAGAACAGTACGCTCAACAACAGACAATTCCATCCGGCTCAAGCTCTCAAGCGAACCCGCCTGTGGGTCAAAAACATCATTTGCAAGCAGCTCGTCCACCGCTCCCGCAATCTGCGGTAGTGGCAAGTCCGTATTTGGGTTATTAACCCTAATAGACCGTCGCGAACCGGTTGTTGTGTAAAAAACTATGCTATAGTGCTTCATCCTTCACCTCCTTTCACAGAGATATCTCCATACTTCCTATGTTACTGTGTAATTTCTTGGGATATATTCAACCTAGCGGTACATTCTCCATTGTTATAAATGGTCTTGAGCGCGCCAACAAAAGCCGCAGCAGTTTGCGCACTAACACCAGGGTTAACATTATTAATACTACACACACTGCGCCTGTCGTCATTTATCAAGCGAATGTTTGCAGAAGCATTGGTAAAACCGGCCATACTTTGCCTCCTTTCCGGTTTAGTTTAATTTTATCACCCACATATATGCTGTACAGATAGAGGAAATCCCATATATGCAAGTGCTGTGTGCAGGTTACCCCGCACTGTGGACAAACAGAGGCCAACTTTATAAAAACCACAGGCTCAACCACCATTGCCGCGCGCGATGTTATCTTGCAACAGTGCTATCACCATAATATAAACCTGACATATCCATCCGATAAGCCACTAAACAGCTATCAATGTAAGCACATGCGTTCCAGAGCCGGATATACACAGGGACGGAGCTACCGTTTATTGAAAGAGCCGGTTGAGAGCAGTGGTTACAAGAGAGGTGCCTCGCAACTTGTAAGCATTATACATTAAGTTGTTGGACAAAACCATTTGACATATTCTAAGATTTTGTCCAAAACATCAGATTTACACAAGCTACAAACAACTTCAAATCCCAACAAAATCATGTTATAATGACAATACCCCATAAAAAAGTCAAAGGAGGCGAACAAGTTGACCCCGGAACAAATCACCCTACTAGACAGCATTTACGCAAAACTGGTAGCACAAATACGCGAATACCGCCCCACAGCCTCCTTAACCATGGTGGAGGAAGCATATACCTTAGCTAGAGAAGCCCACAGCGGGCAGTTCCGTAAATCCGGCGAGCCGTACATGACTCACCCGCTGGAAGTGGCCATTATTTTGGCGGAAATCCGTGCAGACCTCGAGTCCATAATCGCGGCACTTTTGCACGATGTGGTAGAGGACACCCATGTAACAGAAGAAGAACTGACAGAGCAATTTGGTACAGATGTTTCTTTGCTTGTGGCAGGCGTTACCAAAATTAAAAAAGTAAAATATGTAACCATAACAGACGCCAAGGCCGAGAACTATCGCAAAATGTTTTTTCATATGTCGGAGGACGTGCGCGTTCTGCTTATAAAAATTGCGGACAGGCTGCATAACATGCGCACCATAGAGGCCAAGTCGGAAGAAAAGCAGCGGGCGACCGCGCAGGAGACGCTGGATATCTACGCTCCCCTTGCCCATAGGCTGGGTGTGGCAAAACTGCGTTACGAACTTGAGGATTTATCATTTAAATATTCCGACAGGGCAATTTACAACACATTGTCCAAACAGGTGAAGCTAAAGCTTCCCGAACGTATAGAACTGACAGAGCAGCTGATAACGGAAATACGTACTGCCCTGCATGCTCAGGGTATAAAGGCTACAGTAGAAGGCCGTCCAAAGCGTTTGTACAGTGTCTATAAGAAAATGAAGCAGAAAAATTACACGCTGGACCAAATCAACGACCTTTATGCCGTGCGTATTTTGGTGGAGGATGTGGCGGCCTGCTATGCCGCTCTTGGTTGTGTCAACGGCCTGTTTACTCCGGTAGAAGGGCGTATTAAGGACTACATCGGCAAGCGCAAGCCCAACGGGTACCAATCGCTACACACTACGCTAATGGGGCCGGGAGAGCATTTCGAGGTGCAAATACGTTCGTATATGATGCACGAGGTCGCGGAGTTTGGTGTGGCGGCGCACTGGAAATACAAAGAGGGCAACAGTCAAGCGGCAAAGGACAAATGGCTGCAGGAAATTATGGCGTTGCAGCACGAAATCTCAGACAGTGACGAGTTCTTGTCCGCGCTAAAAATGGACCTTAGCGCGTTCCAAGGGCATATTTCCTGTTTTACCCCAAAGGGCGAGCCGATTAATTTAGTAGAGGGTGCCACTGCGGTAGACTTTGCATATGCAATACATTCCGCCGTGGGCAACCGTATGGCAGGCGCGCGGGTAAACAACAAGCTGGTGCCTATAAGCCATGTACTTGCGGCAGGCGATATCGTAGAAATTGTTACCAGCCAAAACTCGAAGCCCAACCGCGATTGGTTGCAATTTGTAAAAACCAACCAAGCCCGCACAAAAATTAACCAATGGTTTAATCGCGAAAACCGTGAAGAAAATGTGCAAAAAGGGCGCGAAGCACTCGAACGTGTCGCTAATGAGCTAAAAGTTCCGTTGGACGAGCTGTTGGCGGAAGGCCGCGAAAAAGACGTACTGGCACGTTTTAACTGCAAAAATATGGAACAATTGTACGCAATGGTGGGTGGCGGCGGCGTAAAAGAGAAGCAAGTCGTCAACCATTTGTATCGGGAATACGAGAAAGTTCAGCCTCCGCCCAGCGACGAGGAACTTATTCAAAGTCTGCTTGAGACAAAGTCTAAAAATACAAACAAAGGCACGCAAAGCGGCGTTGTTGTAAAAGGCGTGGGCGACACAGGAGTTCTTTTTTCAAAGTGCTGCACACCTGTACCGGGGGACGAAATTTTAGGATTCGTAACCCGGGGCCGCGGCATGACGGTACACCGTACAGATTGTATAAATGTGCTTAATATGAACGAGCTTGAGAGGCGACGTATTATAAACAATGTGCAATGGGACGCACCTGTAACCGCACGACGCACGTATCGTGTAAACTTAAAACTTATTTGCCCGGACAGGGATAACCTGCTTTACAGCGTCAACGAGGTGCTTAAAGACGAAAGTGTACGCGTGTATGCCATCTCCGCAAATGTGGAAGAATCCAATGCAACATTTTCCATAGGCATCGAAATCCATGACACGGAGCATTTGAACCATGTAACCAATCGCCTGAAGTCTGTTACGGGTGCGTATGAGATAAGACGGATACATTCGTAAATTGCATAACAAGGGAAGGGAATTCGTGAGTATTCAAATTATAGGCTGCGTGTTGGTTAACCATGATTTTGTAAACGAAGTTCAAACGGTTGCACAATTATTTTTCCCCGGAGCGAGGTTTAGTTTTATTTGTGAAGGCCAAGGGAGCGGTTTTGAGAAAACTTCTGTGGGAAATGTTTTGAAAGTTACGCGCCCGGAAGGGTTTGTGGATACGTATCCTCAGGGATATGTGATTCGAACCGTGATGGATGAAACCACGGCGCAAGCGCATATTATACACAATGGCAGCGAAATAACCCGCTATGAATTACCATTTGAGGCCTTGCCGTTATACCTGACACCGCGCCGTGTGCTAATGCTGGCGTTGTATCACGCGTTGCAAAAAGCTGTTGGTGCGTACACGCCATGGGGGGCGCTAACGGGTATAAGGCCGTCGAAAATGGTACGGGAATGGCTGGAAGATGGCTGGTTGGACGAAAAAGTAATTGCTACCATGCAAGACCCGTTTTGTGTCACGCCCGAAAAGGCACGGCTTGCATTGACGGTAGCAAAGGCAGAAATGGAACTAACCGCGCGGATATATGCGCAGCAGTGTTGCGCCAATACCGCACCCCAACCCGTTGGCATATACATAAGCATCCCTTTCTGTCCAACGCGTTGCGTATACTGCTCCTTCAACACGTCGCACAAACCCGCGAAGGAAGATACTCACGCACGCTACATAGCCGCAATTTCTAATGAATGCAAAGCTAAAGCCGCACAACTGCGGGAAATAAACGGCATAGTTTCTTCCATATATATAGGCGGCGGCACGCCCACCGTGCTATCGGAAAACTTACTTGCGCAACTATTAGCCACTATAGCCGAAACTTTTGACACCGGGGAATACTCTGTAGAAGCCGGTCGCCCCGACACATTAACCCTCGCAAAACTAAAACTCCTCAAAAGCCATGGCGTGAACAGAATAGCTGTAAACCCCCAAACGCTAAACGACACAACTCTTGCACTAATCGGACGCAACCACACCGCTGCCGACTTCTTCACCGCATTCCACGCGGCACGTGACGCGGGATTTGCCTGCATAAACACAGACATAATAGCAGGCTTGCCCGGTGAAACCCCTGACGATATGCGCCGCACAATGGCCGCTATCACCGACCTTTCTCCGGAAAATATAACCGTACATACGCTGGCAGTAAAACGCGCATCCCATATAAATGAGTTTCGCAGCCAGTTTACCCTACCCACCGCACAAGCCACGGAAGAAATGCTGGATATAGCCGCTATCGCCTGTCATGAAGCGGGGCTTTCCCCATACTACCTATATCGGCAAAAAAACATGGTAGGCATGTTCGAAAACATAGGTTACAGTAAACCGGGGTATGAATGTCTGTACAATGTGGGTATGATGGCAGAAGTACAAACGGTGCTGGGCATAGGCGCGGGCGCGGTAAGCAAATTTGTAACCGGCAATAAAATAACCCGGGAGTTTAATGCAAAAGACCCGGGAGTTTATATGGAACGCAACGGAATCTAAAAAATATTAATTCCGAAGGAGACAATCATATGATTCAAGCACCAAGAGGCACCCGTGACGTATACGGCGACGAAATGCGCATATGGCATAAAGTAGAAGCGGCAATCCGCCGTATAACGGATGCCTACAATTTTTCAGAAATACGCGCGCCTATAATCGAACATACAGACCTGTTCCTGCGCGGGGTAGGTGATACAACGGACATAGTCCAAAAGGAAATGTACACCTTCGAAGACAAAAGCGGACGCAGCCTGTCCTTGCGTCCCGAACAGACCGCGGGTGTAGCACGCGCTTACATCGAGCGCGGCCTGCACAACCAGCCTCAGCCCACAAAGCTATGGTACACCGGTCCCAACTTCCGCTACGAAACGCCTCAGGCAGGACGCTACCGTCAGCATTATCAATTTGGGGTAGAAGTTTTCGGTTCTGCAAGCTATGCCGTGGAAGCGGAAATAATTTCCCTGGGTTATACCCTTCTTCAAGACCTTGGTATAAAAAGTGTGAGCGTAAACATAAACTCCATAGGCTGTCCGACGTGTCGCAAAATCTATCACGCGACGCTAAGAACCTTCATAGAAAGCCGTATGGACAAACTATGCGGCCTATGTCGCGGCCGCGCGGATAAAAATCCGTTGCGCATTCTGGATTGCAAAACCGCAAGCTGTAAAGAGCAAATAGCCGACGCGCCCATAGTACTGGACTCCCTTGACGACGAATGCCGCACTCATTTTACCGCGTTGCAAACCCTACTGACCAAGCTCGAAATCCCGTTCAAAATAAACCCAAAAGTAGTGCGCGGCCTGGACTATTACACTCGCACGGTGTTCGAATTTATAGAAGGCGAAGGCTTGACGGTACTGGGCGGCGGCCGTTACGATGGCTTGATTGAAGAAATAGGCGGCAATCCAACCCCGGGGGTAGGTTTTGGCATGGGAATGGAGCGGCTTGTGCAAATAGTGCAAAAGCATCAATCCGCAGACATAAAACAGCCGGACATCTTTATAGGCCACGCAGAAGAAGCCGGCTTTATAAAATCTCAAGAAATAGCCTATAATCTGCGCCAAAAAGGCTGGTCGGTAGAAACAGACTTGCTTGTGCGCAGTGTAAAAGCACAAATGAAATACGCGGACAAAATAAACGCAAAGCATACAGTCATACTTGGCGGAAACGAAATAGCAACAGGAAAAGCCAAAATAAAAGAAATGGCAACCGGCACTCAAACAGAAGTAGCCCTAACAGATATTGCAGAATATTTGACGCCATAAAATAAAAAAAACTGCCCGTCCGCTAGGATGGGCAGTTTTAATATATAAATGATAGTTATGCTCTTATTAACTCGAGTGGGAAACCATCTCTCACGCAGGTAATTACCATGGTGTCACCATCAAGTACGTACTCGAAGGTATCTTCCCCGAAAGGTGTGGAGTATATAGTTAGCAAACCATTTTCAGCAGACCAGATTAAATCTATTTCTTCCTCCCAGTCGAATTCTAAACCCGTGCCACCCGCGAAAAGTATGAACATAGGATAGCCTGCCAAGTACCATGAGCCTACAAGGTGGGCAGGTGTGGCGGCAACTACAGGTTCGTCTTCGTAGCCGTTTTCATCTTCATAGCCATTTTCGTCTTCGTAACCGTTGCCATTCTCATAGCCATTTTCATACTCGTCTTCTACCGGCTCGTCTTCCACAGGCTCGTACGCCTCGTAGCCGTTTTCGTCGCCATTTTCATAAGGCTCCGGTTGTGGCTCCGGTTCGTCTACAGGGTCGACCGTATCTAACATTGTTGAAATAAGCACGCGGCTCGCTGCCGAGTCCCAATTTACAACAAGGCCAACGCTTTCCAAAATAGGACGTATGGGTACAACTGTTCTATCGTTTATAATTTGAGCGGGTACTCCAAGAGGCAAAACTTCGCCATTTGTTACAAACTCAGTGCTGCCTATTGCAATTGTTACTGTCCATTCATCGTTCCATAGGGTAACTTCGCTGGCTGCTTCGGCCCAATCAATGGCAAAGTCAAGCTGTGTAAAAACAGCGCGTACCGGTACTAATGTGCTGCCCTCTACAAGAACAGGACCTTGGTCCGCAAACTGCACCTGTACGCCGTCAACATACACGGTAACATCCGATGCCATAACAGGGGTTGCAATAGCAAGAGCCAAAAGGGCTGTAAGTACCATTGCCAAAAATGTTTTCTTTGCTTTCATTTCACTTTCTCCTTCTTTTTATGTTTTATAGATTACTTTTTACAAACAAAATGGTCGTTACGTTTTGAAACAGGTTGAGGACGAGCCAAAACGCGCGGCACTAGGCGCGTTGTTGGCGACAGACGAAGCTTAGTTTCAACCGTAACGACTATAAAGGATAAGCCGGTAATTGTCAATCTCCGAAATTATCCATAAAAAAAATTGCCCTCCACCAGGGAGGGCAACTAAAAAGATTTAGCTTATGCAGCTAGCTCTTCACATTCTTCACATGGATATTCTTCGGTGCAATCTTCGTCTTCGCATACGAACTCTTCGCCGTTTTCTTCATATTCTTCTTCGCCGTTGTCGTATTCGTAGCCGTTTTCATAACCGTTTTCATCTTCGTAGCCGTTTTCGTAGCCATTTTCTTCTTCGTAACCATTTTCGTAGCCGTTTTCTTCTTCGCCGTTTTCATATTCTTCAACAGGCTCATACTCTTCTACCGGCTCGTAAGGTACATATGGCTCGTCTTCAACAGGCTCTTGTGCTTCTGTATAAATAAGTACACGACCTGCGTCCCACTCTACAACAAGTCCAACGCTTTCCAAAATAGGACGTATGGGTACAACTGTTCTGTCGTTAACAATTTGGGCAGGTACTCCAAGAGGTAAAACTTCGCCGTTTGCCACAAACGTGTTGCTGCCTATTGCAATTGTTACTGTCCAGTCATCGTTCCATAGAGAAACTTCGCTGGCTGCTTCGTCCCAACCAATGTTAAAGTTAAGCTGTGTGAAAACAGCGCGTACAGGTACCAATGTGCTTTCTTCTACAAGAACAGGACCTTGGTCTACAAATTGCACCTGTACGCCGTCAACATATACGGTAACGTCAGATGCCATAACAGGGGTTACAACGGCAAGAGCCAAAAGGGCTGCAAGTACCATTGCTAAAAATTTTCTTTTCATTTCAAATTCTCCTTTTTTTTGGATTTTTGACATTGTACCATAGAAATGTCAAAAATGAAACAAGTTTGTAATGGTTGTTATTTTACGTTTTCATGTCAAAAAATAGACTTCTTCCGAAAGCTGTAACTAAAATTGGTTCAAAAACTGTATGTCATTTTCAAAATACGGCTTTAGTGTTGGGATGCCATACAGCGCGCTGGTCATCCTTGTTACACCCAGCCCAAAGGCGTAACCGCTGTACACAGTCGGGTCTATGCCGGACATTTCCAGTACTCTTGGGTGTACCATGCCGCAGCCCCATAGTTCCACCCAGCCGCTGGCCTTGCACACGCTGCAATCCGAACGAGGCTTGTCCACATTACAGGAATAGCACGAAATATCAACTTCCGCACTGGGTTCGGTAAACGGGAAATGGCTTGGGCGCAGGCGAATTCTGGCATCCGGGCCAAACACATGACGCACCACAAGGTCAAGCATTCCTTTCATATCACCAAAGGTAATACCCTTATCCACCACAAGCCCTTCCATTTGGTGGAATACGGGTGTGTGAGTCGCGTCAATTTCGTCCCGGCGGGATACCATGCCGGGTACTACTACGCGGATAGGCGGCTTGTTGGCTTGCATGGTTCGCACCTGCATTGGGGATGTATGTGTGCGCAGTACATGGGCTTCGTCTATATAGAAAGTATCGCCCTCGTCACGGGATGTATGGTTGTCGGGTGTGTTGAGCGCATCAAAATTATGATATACCGTTTCTATCAGGTTGCCCTCCACAATGTCGAAGCCCAGGCTGATAAACAACTCCTCCAGCTTGTCCATAAAGTTGGTAACGGGATGAAGCCGCCCCAGCTCGCGTTTGCGCCCCGGCAGGGTTATGTCCATTGCCTCGTCTATCAATGCCTGTGCTTGCGCGGCAGACTCCAAACGGATACGGGCTTCTTCCAGGCTTTTTTGCAGTTGGTCGCGGACTTCGTTGGCTTTCGCGCCTATTTCTTTGCGCTCTTCCGGCGGGAGGCCGCCCAGGTTTTTTAAGATAAGGGTAAGTTCTCCCTTTTTGCCCAAAGCTTTGATGCGCAGGGCTTCCAAATCGGACAGGTTTTGGGCTTGGTCTATTGCGGCTGTGGTTTGGGTTTGCAGTTCGTTTAATTTTTCCAACATATATATGACGTCCTTTCGGTAAAGGTCAGAAATCAGAATCTGTAATATGACCTCTGCTTTCTCGTTTGTAAATTATACGGCAATGGTGCGGCTGTTGCAAGTGGAAAACACTTACGATATACTCTACATACCCAAATTTCTACAGAAAAGAGGAGATCAAATGATTAACACTTACAAACTAACAAACGCGAACGGAATGGCAGTAACCGTAACCAACCTGGGTGGCGCGATAATTAAGCTGGAAGTGCCGGGCAAAGACGGCAAGCTGCGCGACGTAGTGCTGGGGCTTGACAGCGCGGAAGATTACGGTACAAAAAAACACCCCTACTTTGGCGTAGTGGCAGGGCGTTTTGCTAACCGTATCAAAAACGGACGCTTTACATTGGATGGCCGGGAGTATCAGCTCGAAACAAACGACGGCGAGCAGCATCTGCATGGCGGCATAGAAGGTTTTGACAAAAAAATATGGCAGATAGAAGAAGCAACCGCAAATAAAATCGTACTTACATACAACAGCCCGGACGGCGATGCCAACTATCCGGGAAACCTGGACGCACGCATGACATACTCCCTCTGCGACAAAAACATACTGCGCATAGACTACCACGCCACTACCGATACAAAAACCATATGCAACCTTACAAATCACAGCTATTTTAATCTGAGCGGTCACACCGAAAAAGACATACTGGACCACGAGCTGGAACTGGTGGCAGACAAATACACTCCGGTGGACGCGGTGCTAATCCCAACAGGTGAACTTGCCGACGTTACAGGCACACCATTCGATTTCCGCACAGCGAAAGCCATAGGCCGGGACATTGCAGCCGCAGGCGGATATGACCACAACTATGTGCTTCGCGCACCGGGCAAGGCAGCGGTTGTGTATTCACCAAAATCCGGTATACGCATGACTGTTTCCACCAACAGCCCGGGCGTGCAGCTTTACACCGGCAATATGATGGAAGAAGGCCAAGCCGGTAAGGGTACAACTTACGGCAAGCATTCCGGCTTTTGCTTGGAAACGCAAATTTTCCCGGATGCGATAAACCACCCGCACTTCCCGTCTTGTGTCGTGGAAAAAGGCTGTCCGCAGGAATTTTACACGGAGTTTATGTTTGAGTGGAAATAAAGCACGTTTCGTGCAGAGCAATTGAGTATAAAAAAATTTCCGAAATTTAGGCTTGTTTATTTCCCTTTGTGCGTATACTCTATATGGGTTACCCCTCTGGGAGGGGCATTACAAAGAACTCTCTGATTTAAGTCCCGCGAGTTGTGCTGCGTCGCAAGAAACTTGCGGCAGCAGGCAAGTTTCTGAGAAGCGGCATATGCGAGTGGATGACTTAATCAAGGAGTTCCATTGGGAGACTATAAGATGAACAACGCAAAGCTAAAAAAAATAATCTCATACGCAGGCTCAGTGCTTATGATACTGTCGCTGGTGTTTATCGCACGACGATTTATGGCAGAAGAAGACGCTTTTAGGACGGCGTTTGGTATGCTTACATCGCCGTGGGTGATAATCGGGCTTTTTGCCATTGCCGCCACGGAAGGGCTTGGCATTTTGGCTGCAGGGCTTAACTTTCGCGCACTGGTGCGCAATGTTTCGGGAATTGTCGCACCGCGGCCATTGGCACTTGCTGTATATACAGAGTCTAATGTGTACAAGTACATCCCCGGAGGCGTAATGTACGTTGCGGGACGCAACAGGCTTTCCGTGGAAATAGAAGAGCTGTCGCATGGTAAAGTCGCGCTGTCCACAGTACTCGAGGGTGTAACCATGGTAATAGGCGTCATAACCGTGGCTGTAATTTTTGCGTTTGACCATTCGGTTACCTATATACAGACGCTAGATATTCTGCCGGTGCTGATGCTTATTGTCGGGGCAATTTTGGTTGTGGCGGCATTTGTGGCGTACTTCATGCGGCATAAAATAGGCGGCGGGTTAAAGAGTCTCACCAACAACATGGAGACAATTAATTTTGCGGTAATTGCCAAAAGAGTAGGTTTTGCGATAGGCCTCATGTTCCTGTACAGCGTTACTTTTTTGATGACCCTAACACTTATGGGACAGGAGATGACACTGTCTCTTGGCTTTGCGATAATTGGACTATACCTGTTGGCATGGCTGGCAGGGTTTATAACCCCTGGCGCGCCCAGTGGTATAGGCGTGCGTGAAGTTGTGATGATACTGTTCCTGGGCGACTTTGTACATGCGGGAATTCTGACCGCGGCTATGGTAATGCACAGGGTGTTGACTGCCACAGGGGATGTTATGGCGTATTTTGCGGCTAAGGGGATTGTTCGGGCTGCGAGGTAGATAATACAAAGCCCCGTCATTCTCGGAATGCGGGGCTTTTTTAATCCAGTACATTATTACTAAGACACAACCACCATACGCGCACCGGCATCCCATTCGGCTGTGCGGCCCATGGCTTCGGAAACAACGCGAAGTGGTACAAATGTTCTGTCTCCAATTATCTGCGGAGGAACGTCTGTTTCGAAAGTAGTTGCGTTAACAAACACGGTATACACGTTGTTGAGCATGATTATTGTGTCGCCGTTTTCGGCTACGGCAATAACTGCCTGTGCGCGGTCGTTCCATTCGATGGTTGCACCCATGGCTTCGAATATGTCACGTACGGGAACCATGACGCGTCCGTTAATCAGCCTTGCAGGGGTGGTAAGCTGCAATTGCTGCCCGTCTAGTTGTACAATTATAGGCCGCGCTGCTTCCCTGCGGGCGAGTTCTTCAAAGCCGAAGTCCAGTAGGCGTGTGGCATCACGGTGGCGTGCGTTGTTATCGGCAGAATTCATTACAACGGCGATAATGCGACGGCCATTACGATACGCGGTTAGCGAATGCCCCCACCCGGCTTCGCGGATTACACCTGTTTTGAATCCGTCAATTGTCGGGTCGAAAAACGCGCTGTCTGTGCGTCTTGTTAAGTTTGTGTTGTTCAGGTACCGGCCTTCGAACCATATTCTTTCCGTAGAAGTGATGTTTAACATATCCGGAAACCTGTTGATAAATTCGCGTGTCAAAATTGCAACGGAGTACGCTGTAGTATGGTTAACCGTCGCGCCATGCGAATTTACAAAACCCGCATACATGCCAAGGCGTGTGGCGGTTTCGTTCATGCGCTCAACAAAGGCGGCTTCGGAGCCTGAGATATGCTCTGCCAAGGCAACAGATGCGCCATTTGATGACGGCAGCATGATAAGGTACAACATGGTTCTGACACTGTGGTACGCACCCGCCGTCATAGCAAAGTGGTTGCCCTGCACGTCATAACCGCCTGACGAAATACGTGATGCAAACGCGCTTACATAAACCATGCAGTCCATGGTCAAATTGCCGCGCTCTATTTCTTCGTATACGATAAAGCCCGTCAAAGTTTTGGTCATGCTTGCGGGGATGTGGCGTTGGTATGCGTTGCGCTCGTACAGGATGTCGCCTGTGTCGTGACACATTACAATTGCGATTGTACCGGCTATGTTGGGCGCGGCAGCGGCGGTGGTTGCCAACATGCCTGTGAGCAGTACCACCAGTAGGGCGGCGGTTAGGATTTTTTTCATTTTTGTGCCTCCATTTTGGTTTTATGTAAAATTAGTATTGCCGTAGTATTGTAATATATTTGCAGAACCAATTAACATCAAAAGTAAGCTTGCCACTCGCTTGTCATTTATAGTCAATTGGACCCAAAACCGTCCACCCCGGCTTACAATTTTCCAGCACTCCGGCGTCACATCAAACCTCGCGCACACGTTGGTGCGCTGTGGTTCGCTGCTTCTTGGATTGCAGAAAAATTCCTGCACCGGGGTGGACAGTTTTAGATTCAATTGACTATAAATATGTGAGTACCGCAGGCAAAAATTCGGTAAACAAATAGCGTGTACGGCTCGCCCACTGCGTAGCAGCGGGCGAGGTTCCATACACGCCATTTTTGTATTAGTCCTTATCTTTCATTTCGTCAAGCAGCTTCTTACGTGCGGCAATAACCTTCGTTTGTACATCGCCCGGTGCTTCGTCGTAACGCTCGAATACCATTGTAAAACTGCCGCGTCCCTGTGTCATACTGCGCAATTCCGTCGCGTATTTCAACATTTCGGAATGCGGGGCTTCTGCTTGTATTGCTTGTTTTTTGCCTATTTTTTCCATCCCCAGGATGCGTCCGCGTCTCTTATTCATGTCGCCCATGATATCGCCTGTGTAATCGTCAGGCACGGTTACAACTACGCTCATTATCGGCTCAAGCAAGGTTGGCTTTGCCTTCATAAATCCATCACGGAAGGCAAGTATCGCCGCCATTTTGAACGCAAGCTCGGACGAGTCTACCGCATGGTAGCTGCCGTCTGTGAGGCGCGCTTTCAAGCCAACAACCGGATATGCCGCAACAGGCCCGGCTTTTACACATTCCTGAATTCCCTTTTCAACCGCTGGGAAGTACTGCTTAGGTACGCTACCGCCAACGACGGTTTCTTCAAATACATATGCGGTGGTTAAATCTCCGCTTGGCTCAAAATCCATACGAACGTCGCCATACTGGCCGCTGCCGCCGGATTGCTTTTTAAATTTGCCTTGTACGCTAACCTTGCCCTTAATCATTTCGCGATAAGGTACGAGCGGTTCGATAAGTTCTACTTCCAGCTTGTAGCGGTTTCTCAGGCGGTTAATCAAAACATCAAGTTGCGCCTCGCCGACACCGGATAGAATGGTCTGCTTTGTTTCTTTGTTTATGTGCAGGGTCATGGTTTTATCTTCTGCTAAAAGTTTTGCAAGAGATGTGGATACTTTGTCTTCGTCACCTTTGCCTTTGGATACTACAGCTTTGGACAGCAATGCTTCGGGCAGCTTAATAGACGGAATTCTTACAGGGTCGGCCTTGGTGGCAAGGGTATCGCCTGTGTTGGTGGTGTCGAGCTTTAGTATCGCGCCAATGTCGCCTGCTTTTATCTCCTGCACATCAATTCTTTCTTTACCGCGAACAATGAACAGCGTGCTGAATTTCTCCAAATTTTCGTGGTTGGTGTTAAACAACGGTGTATCTTTTTTCACAACACCGGAGAAAACGCGGAACAAGCTTATACGCCCAACGGATGGGTCGGATATGGTTTTGAAAACATATGCGCAAACTGGACCTGATTCCGAGCATGGCAGGGGAACGGTTTCGCCGTCTTTGATAACGGAAATTTTTCTTGTCAATTCTGCCGCAGGAGGCACAAGTGTGGTTAGCATGTCCAACAGAGCCGCTACGCCAATCATGTCCTTACCTGTTGCGGTACCGCACAACACAGGGGAAAGACTGCCGTTGGCAATACTGGTGCGCAAGCCGCGGGTTTTTTCTTCCTGAGTCAGCTCTTCGTCGCCGAAGAATTTTTCCATAAGAGTCTCGTCGGTTTCCGCAATGGCTTCCAGCAAAAACGCGTGATGCTCTTCGTATGCGTCCACCATGTCCGCAGGTACATCACAGGGGATGCTTTCCGCACCGTTCCACTTGTATGCCTTGCCTGTGAACGCGTCTATATAACCTACAACTTTACTGCCTTCTTTGAACGGAATCTGCAAAGGAGCTACGGATGAACCAAGTTTTTCGCGCATGTCCGCAATTACTTTGGAAAAATCCGCGTTTTCGTCGTCCATGCCATTTACAAATATGATGCGCGGCAATTCCTGTGAATTTTCCCATGCAAGCTCCGTACCTACTTCCACGCCGGATTTTGCGGACACCAATATCAACGCCGCGTCGGAAACGCTCATAGTTTCCCTTACCGCACCAACAAAGTCGAAAAAGCCCGGTGTGTCTATGAAATTGATTTTTGTATTATTCCACTCTACCGGCACCACGGACGCATTTACTGAAGCTTTGCGCCTGATTTCTTCGGCATCGTAGTCCGATACGGTGTTGCCGTCGTCTGTGCGGCCCATACGGTTTGTTACTTTGGTTATGTGCAGTGCCGCTTCCATTAAGGTTGTTTTACCACAACCACTATGTCCTACGACTGCGATGTTGCGAATGTCATTCGCTGAGTAAACCTTCATTAAAATACCTCCTGTTTGCTGGTTATGCACAGAATGGTGCTTGCCATTCCTGCTACTACATTATACAGCCGATGTAGGTTAATTACAATTGTTTTGTTATGAAAATGTCAATTGACAAATTACCGGGATGGTATTAGCATAAATAATGGTGAAGAATTTCTATTTTTGAAAATGAGAGAGGTGACAGCGGAATGGAAAGTGCAAGTAGCCACAACCCCGAACCTGGCGGGCAACGGCGGAATTTTTGTTCCGTTGCGTTTTGCCGTGCCTCGTTATTTTGGACTCATCATATGCGTTAATTTAAAAGAGTCAACGTATGTGTAAGATTTTCAACTGGTGACTCACAGTCACCAGTTGAAAATTTTACACCTTGTTATAAAGTCCGGAGTAACGGAACCATGAATTAGGGTTGTGCTTCCACAAATTTGTAAATAATAAGAAAAACCACGGAGGTACACACAATGCTAAAAGAGAACATCCTCTCCTGTCTAAAGGAAAGAGACATGGAGACCCTAAAAATTCTGCTTGCAAGTGCAGAAGAAGTTGAAATTTTAAACATTTTTCCGGAACTTTCTCCGAAAGAGCAAGTTATAGTATTTAGACTACTTGCAAAAGACGACGCGCTATCCATATTCGAAGAGCTTGATACAGAAGACCAGCAAAACCTGTTGCGCTCCTTTACGGACGCGCAGGCAATTGAGTTGGTAAACGAACTGGCTCCGGATGACCGCGTACGCCTGCTTGACGAACTGCCCGCAATAGTGACAAAAAAAATATTGGCATCATTGTCATCCAACGAGCGGGAAATGACAAACCTGCTAATGGGGTACGAAGCACAAACCGCCGGACGTATAATGACACCGGAATACGTGCGCCTGCACAAAGAACTAACAGTGGCGGAAGCCTTGGCAAGGATAAAAGTAGTTGCCGCCGACAAAGAGACAATTTATACAATATATCTCACCGACCACACAAGAAAACTCGAAGGCGTAATCTCCCTGCGTGACCTCGTACTGGCAGAACCTGATACCAAGCTCGAAGACATAATGGAGAAAATATCTATAACTGTGTCAACAGACACCGACCAAGAAGAAGTTGCAAGGCTCCTGCAAAGGCTGGACTGGCTGGCAATCCCGGTAGTTGACAAAGAGAACCGCCTTGTGGGTATCGTAACAATCGACGACGCGATAGACATCTTAGAAGACGAAGCAACAGAGGATTTTTATGCGCATGGCGGTATTTATGCCAGCAAGGAAGCTAACCGCAGCGAAATTCTTATAAGAGGCAGCCTTTGGGATATTTGGAAAGTGCGTTTGCCATTTTTATGCATTACCATTATGGCAGGCATGCTTGCCGCCGTTGTAATAGAAGGCTTTGAAGAAATTTTGGAAGCGTCGCTAGCCGTTGCGTTTTTTATCCCGCTTATTATGGACATGGGCGGTAACGTTGGCACACAGTCTTCTACAGTGTTTGCCCGTGGTGTTGTGCTTGGGCATATTAATATGAACGGATTCTTCAAACATTTTGCAAAAGAAGTTGGTATAGGGTTTAGCCTTGGTGTTGTCACCGGTATTGCCGCAGGTATAATTGCTACCGTTTGGCAGGGCGGCGACGCTCCTATGATAGGGGTAGCAGTAGTGCTTGCGCTGGTAGTTACAATGACACTGGCAGCACTACTAGGGTTCCTTGTTCCGTTTGTGTTGGTTAAGCTTAATGTAGACCAAGCGGCGGGTTCGGCACCTATTATCACATCGCTCAAGGATATTTCCGGGTTGTTGGTTTACTTTGCATTTGCATACATTTTCTTGGATATACTGATAGAGCCGGAATATTATGCATGTCTCGGTTACTATATTAGCTAATTTAAATATAAAAAATCATATATAAAGGAAGGTATCAACATGAAAAGAAAATTTGCGTTACAAATACTTGGCGCACTTATGGCACTGGCGGCGGTTTTAACTTTTTACCCCGCGGAGACACATGCAAACCAGGTAATTCCCGTATTTGTTAACGGGGGAAGAGTTGCGTTCCAAGACATGCAGCCGGTAATCAGAGGCGACCGCACTCTTGTACCAATGCGCGGTGTATTTGAGCACATGGGCTTTTATGTACAATGGAACCCTAATACACATACCGCAACAATGACTCGCCCGGGTGATGTTATTACGGTAAGAACGGGCGATAGTTTCTTCACCATAAACGGTATCCGAAACTTTCCGGATGTGCCGCCTCAGATTATTGGCGATAGGTTTATGCTACCCATAAGAGCAATTGCAGAAGCTACGGGCGCGCATGTCGGTTGGGACTATGTTGCGGGTATGGTTATTATAACAACTCAAGATACACCGCCGCCACCGCCGCCTGTGGCACCACCTGTGATAACCACATCGACGCTGCCGGGCGGCAACGTTGGGCAAAACTACAACCAAACTCTTGTGGCAACAGGCACCGGCGTTACGTGGAATGTCCAAAGCGGCAATTTGCCGACAGGACTGCAGCTTAATGCAAACACGGGCGCAATAACAGGTTCGCCAACCGCAGCCGGTACGTTTACGTTTACCGTGCGTGCATCCAACAACGGCGGGCAGGCCACAGCCACATTTACTATTGTAGTGCAGCAGCAAGCATCTTCGATAACATTGCCAAACAGGCGCGTAACAGATGCCGAAAGAAATGCGTGGATTACAGAATACCGCAACCTTGGCGGAGCTACGGCAAATGAGCTTGAAGTAATACGCCTGATAAACATCGAAAGAGCAAACCACGGTCTTGTACAGGTTCAGTTAGATGAAAGGCTGATGATGGCTGCAAGATTCTTTGCGCAACAAGCCAACGACTTGCGGGGCCTTTATACAGGCTCGCATAACTTTGGCCCGTATGCTACAAACCCGAACGCACAACATGGCGCGTCTGCTAATGTAGCAGCAGCGTTTGGCGGTAACCTAAGATGGAATGGCGGCAACTGGTTTAGCAGCGGCACTATGTCTGCCGAAGCTCTCGTAACAGGCTGGATGAATTCTACCGGACACCGCAATTATATTTTGTCACCCGAACACAGGTTTATTGGAATGGGTCAGTTCCCGGGCGGTATTTCGTATCTGTTCATGAGCGACACCGCAAGCACAGTACCCGGGCAGCAGTTTACCGTGACATTTAACGCAAACGGCGGTACCGGCACAATGGCGGAGCAGACTTTCCAACAAGGCGTGTCACAAGCTTTGCGTGCAAATACGTTTACAAGAACAGGCCACACCTTTGCAGGCTGGAGAAGTACCTCGACAGGAGCGGTGCAGTACAACAACCAACAAAGCATTACCGTAAGTGCTAACCGTACTTTGTATGCTGTGTGGACGACGGGGCATACCGTAACATTTAACGCAAACGGCGGCACGGGTACAATGGCGGCGCAGGTATTCCAACCTGGCGTGTCTCAGGCACTGCGTGCAAATACGTTTACAAGAGCAGGTCACTCTTTTGTAGGCTGGAGAAACAGCCCGTCAGGAACGGCGCAGTATAACAACCAGCAAAACATTACCGTAAATGCCAACCGTACTTTGTTTGCGGTATGGACGACGGGTCATACTGTAACATTTAACGCAAACGGCGGCACAGGTACAATGGCGAATCAGACTTTCCAACCGGGTGTGGCGCAGGCATTGCGTGCAAATACGTTTACCAGAGCGGGTCATACTTTTGCAGGCTGGAGAAGCACAGCGACAGGTGCGGTGCAGTACACTAACCAGCAAAGTATTACCGTAAATGCGAACCGTACTTTGTTTGCGGTGTGGACACCTACGCAGCAGTTTACTGTGACGTTTAATTCAAACGGCGGCACAGGTACAATGGCAGCACAAACATTCCAGTCGGGCGTAGCGCAGGCACTTCGCGCAAATACGTTTACCAGAGCGGGTCATACCTTTGCGGGTTGGAGAAGTACCGCGACAGGTGTTGTGCAGTACACTAACCAGCAAAGTATTACCGTAACCGCGAACCGTACTTTGTTTGCGGTTTGGACGCCAGCACAGCAGTTTACCGTGACATTTAATGCAAACGGCGGCACAGGCACAATGGCCGCGCAGACATTCCAGCCGGGCGTAGCACAGACATTACGCGCAAATACGTTTACCAGAGCAGGTCATACCTTTGCCGGTTGGAGCACCACCGCAGGAGGTGGAGTGCAGTACACCAACCAGCAAAACATTACTGTAACCGCCAACCGTACTTTGTTTGCGGTTTGGACGGCAGTTGCACAGACGGTTACCGTAACTTTTAACGGGAACGGGCATACCAGCGGCTCAACTGCGGCGCAACAGTTCACTTCAGGTGTGGCACAGAATTTGAATGCTAACGGTTTTAACAGAACCGGTCACGCCTTTGCAGGTTGGAGCAGCACTGCGGCAGGCGCAGTGCAGTATACCAACGGACAAAGCATTACTGTAACCGCGAGCCGTACCTTGTATGCCGTGTGGACAGCTACAAACGTTGCCGTTCCTAATGTTATCGGGCAAGCCTACGTTGCGGCAAGGACAGCATTAGAAAATGTAGGGTTTACCGTAAATGTTACAAACCAACACAGTAATGACCCTGCCGGAACTGTAATTGCCCAAACCCCAGCGGGAGGAGCACAACATCCTTATAATGGTGCAATCACAATCACTGTAAGCCTTGGGCAAGCAATGGCTAATGTGCCATCTGTTGCTGGGTTTACTCAAGCTACCGCAGAAGGAGCATTAGCAGAGTTTTCTGTTGCTGTTGTATTTGATTATAGCAGTGCAATACCGGCCGGAAGTGTAATTTCCCAAAGTCTTGTGGCAGGAACACAGCATCCCATAGGTACTGCAATTACAATCGTCGTAAGCAACGGACCAGAACCCGATTAAAGAGGAGCATCAGGCTTGGAATAAGATTAGCTCTCACATGACATTACACTATATCAACAATGGCGCGTAGGGAATGTCACCTTCGGCATTCTCTACGCAATTAAAAAAAGCCCCGTCATTCCGGAATGACGGGGCTTTGGTTTATTCCACTCTACGATTTTACAAATACTACAACCCGGCGATTATCTCATTCACAATAGCATTGGCCACATCATCCGCTTCGTGTACGATGCTATCGCCTTGCTGTTTATAATTTGCCACGAAGGTCTCGTCCTTTATGCCGGAGACGTTAATTAGCACATTCAACCACGCGCCCTTTAGCCCGGCGCATAGCGTTAACGCAGCAACGCCCAAATCGGACGCTGCATTTGGGTTGCTGCGGCCTACGGCTTTTTTTGTTAAGCGCAGGGCGGCAAGACACAGCTGCATAACTTCGAACGGCACTATTGCCGCTTGTTTTAACGCCGCCTGCATGGCTTCTTTGCGGGCGGTTTTTTCATCGTCGGTTTCCTTTGGCATGGAGAATACTGCGGAAACGGCGTTGTAGGCCTCGGTATCGCGGTCTATGTTTTCCAGCAGCGCGGCACCTATGGTTTCGGCTTCTGCTGCTATTTCGCGGGCAGCTTCGTCAAATTCGGCGTATTTTTTCTTTCCTATGGTTAGGGCGCATACCATACGGGTTAGGGCTATTCCCATGGTAGCGGATAGGGCAGCAGCACTGCCGCCGCCGGGAGCGGGGGAATCGCTTGCCAGCAAGTTTACAAAGTTTGAGATTTGTTGGTCGATTAGTTTCATGGAGTTCTCCTTTTTTAATCAGTGTTTGTCTGAGGCGTGCAAAAATGTTTCGGAATTAGGGAGAATTTTCAAATAAATAAGTTTTGCAAAAAGTCTATAGCCGCGGCTTTTCGCTTTTCACAATTTGATGCACTTGATTGTTTCCGTATCTGTAAAACAGAAAGTCCAAATCCGGGCAGTCCCAGATTACTATGTCTGCGTCTTTGCCCACTTCTATGCTGCCTTTACTGGCGGCAAGGCCTATTGCGGCGGCAGCGTTTAGTGTGGCGGCGGTTAGGGCTTCCGCAGGAGAAAGACGCGCTTTTAGACATGCCAAGTTTAACACAAACTGCATGTTGTAGCAGGGGTTTGACCCGGGGTTAAAGTCTGTGGCAAGTGCCACTGCCATTCCCATGTTGAGCATATCTCGGGCGCGGGCATAGCCTTTGTTCAAATAAAAACTGGTGCCGGGCAGAAGAACGGCAATTGTTCCCGCGTCCGCCATAGCTTGCAGACCCTCGTCCGACGCTTCTATTAAATGCTCTGCGGAAACGCAACCGAGTTCCGCCGCAAGGGCTGCGCCGCCCATGGGGGTCACTTCGTCGCCGTGTAATTTTACTTCGAAGCCATGAGATTTTGCCGCTTGCAGAATACGACGGGTAGTTTCTATGTCAAAAACACCGTCTTCGCAGAAGATATCGCAGAACGGAGCGATGTTTTCTTTTGCAATGGCGGGTATTATCTCGTCGATTAGCTGGTTGACATATTCTTCCCGCGTAGTCTCTTTTGGTACGGTGTGCGCCCCCATGAAGGTTGGTACTATGTCCATCGGGTGGGTTTTTGCCAAGTGGGCAGCTACTTGCAGTTGGCGCAGTTCGGTTTCAAAGTCCAGGCCGTAGCCGGATTTGGCTTCCACCGTGGTGGTGCCGTGGCGCAGCATTTCGTCCAGAAAGCCGCTTGCTTTTTTACACAACGTATTAAAGTTCGTGTTGCGGGTGGCCTCTACCGTGGAAAGTATCCCTCCACCGGCTTTGAGTATATCGAGGTAGCTTGCGCCGGCTATTTTGGCGGCCAGTTCGTGCTGACGAAAGCCGCCGAATACCAAATGAGTGTGGGCGTCTACTAAGCCCGGGGTTACCAAGCGTCCACCAGCGTCTATCTCTTGCGCGGCAGACGGCGCGACGACTTCGCCTACATATTCTATTTTGCTGCCTTTGATGCCTATGGCGGCATTTTTTATAATGCGGATATTGGCTTGGGCTTCGCCCTTTTTAGGAGAAGAACCCTCCGGGGTTGCCAACATACCAATGTTTTTTATGAGTAAGTCCATCATACGACCTCCCTATGTATTCCCTACCCGACCTGATTTTCCAACACTTGCTTGTCGTAATCGAAATTCTCTATCTGCAAATAATACTCTGCGCAGTCGATTAATGCTTTTGCCGGAGTCAAGCCTATAAGCTCTGTGCCGATTATATGCACGCCGTAACGCTTTGCTTCCATACGGATGGTCTCCACCACTCTGTACAGCGGCGTGCCTTCGAAGTTAACCATGTTCATGGATACTTGGGCAATGTTGCGGTCTTCCAGCATAATGCCGATACCTTTGCAATGTTTAAAGCCGCCTGACGAACCGCGCACGATTTTGGCTATGTTATTGGCAATGTTAACATCCGATGTGGACAGGTTTACGTTAAATGCGATAAGCGGCATTCTTGCACCCACTGCTACTACCCCTGCCGTGGGATGCGGTGCGGCTTCGCCAAAGTCGGGAGTCCATTCGGGTTTTGCCATTTTTGCCGCCATGCCTTCGAACTGACCTTTACGAACGGCGGCGAGATTGCGGCGGGAGTCGCGGGTAGCGGATTCTTCGTACAAGAACACAGGGATGCCCGCTTCATTTGCTATTGCCGCACCCACTTCCTTGGAGATTTCGATGCAGTCTGCCATGGTTACGCCCTTGATTGGCACAAAGGGAATAACATCCACCGCACCCATACGAGGGTGCTCGCCTATATGGCGTGTTAGGTCGATGTGCGCTGCGGCATATTTTGTAAGAGCAATGGCAACGGCTTTTATGCCGTCCGGGTCACCTATTAAGGTGAAGACACTGCGGTTATGGCTTTCGTCTGCGGAATGGTCAAGCAGGGTCACGCCGGGGATGGACTTGGCTGTAGCGACAAGGCCGTCGATTATCGCTTGGTCGCGTCCTTCGCTAAAGTTGGGGATACATTCTACTATTTTTGTCATATGGATTGCTCCTTTTTGTATTAAAGTAATTTTAGTTGAAAATCGCTTCAAGACTTCGTCCGAGAATGCGCCTAATACCGCGCATTTCGGCCTCGCTTTCGGACTGTTTTCAACTAAAATGACTTATCCAAAAAACATTCTACCATGAAAAAGAATAAAAAATAACCCCCGATGGCAAATGCATGGGGGTATTTCTTACTTTTTTTATGAATCCGTGCTTGTTTTCAAAACCGCAATTTCTCGCTTCAAAAGATAATTGACAAACAACATAGCAACCATGGTAATCCCGCAAATGATATACGTAGTACGGAAATCGCCATTAATTTCAAAGAAGTAGTCCGCAATAATGGGCGCGAAAGTACCTGCCAGCCCCCAGAACAGGTACACGATACCGTAGTTGGAGCCGTAATTCTTTAGCCCGTACTGGTCGGCGGTAAGCGACGGAAACACGCTCATCAATGTACCGTAGCAGAATCCCACGGCGACTATCCCCAAAAGCAGCAGAGGCAGGTTTTGGAAAGACGCAAATGCGAACATGTTAACCGCCTGCACCCCAAAGACTACGTATAGGGCATTTATCCTGCCAATTTTATCAGACATAAACCCGCCTGCTATACGTCCGATAAAGTTTGTGATAGCCAGGAATGACACCAACCCCGCAAGAAAGGCTGTATCTGTAATACCTACTTGAATATTGGCGATGCGCGTCATATTGCCTATTACCATAAGCCCAACCGATGCCGCAAAGGTAAACATTAGTGCCATAAGGTAAAATCTCTTGGTACGTACCATTTCCCTGGAAGAAAGCTCCGAAACTGCCGCGGCCGCGACTTTAGTCTTAACGCCGCCTTCGGGTTCCGGCGGGGTATAGCCTTCGGGTGGATTTTTCACAAGCAATGCCATGGGGGTGCTTATGATAAACACCATCACACCAAGGATGATAAACGTCTGCGAAATGGTGAAATTGTCAAATAACATATTGGCAAGCGGCGCGAAGTACACGGCGGCTATACCAAAGGCTCCCACAACAAGGCCGCTGATAAGCCCCTTTTTGCTTGGGTGAAACCACTTGAGAGCGGGCGGGATAACACAACCATAGCCGAAACCTATGCCAACACCAGTGAGAACGCCGTAGGAAAGAATTATCCCAACCGGGCTGTTGCCGATAATACCCGACAACATAAGCCCGAGCGCGGTCATGATGCCGCCGGCGGTAACCACCATACGCGGTCCTATTTTATCCTGGATACGCCCGCCTATCAAAACACCCAACGCCCACATTACTATAGCTACCGTGTACGGCAGACCCGCTTGGCTGCCTGTCCAGCCCCAGCCGCCGTCGTCAATGGGCAGGGCCAGACGCGTACGAAATACGCTCCATGCGAAAATCCCGCCTATGGATAAGTTGAATAGTACACATGCCAATAAGATGGAATTGGCTTTTTGCCGGGCTTTTTTAACGTCTTGCTCCAAAGTGCTTCCTCTTTTCTAAATTAATGGGGCTCTGCCCCAATCCCCATCGCTACGCGAGGCAAAGCCCCGCTCCACTCCGGCGGCTATGCCGCCGCGCCGCGCATTTTGCGCGGCGGTTCCTTACGCGTGACTACTCCACAACCACTGTACCGCATTCTCCGCGAATTGCCTGTGCGGCCTTTTCCAACGACGTTATAATGGTGCGTTTGTCGGCGTTATTTTCCACAAACATACATGCAGCCATTACCTTAGGCAGCATACTACCCGGCGCGAAATGTCCTTCGTCGGCGTATTTTTTTGCTTCTGCCACAGTTATTTTGTCCAAATTTTCTTGATTAGGTTTGTTAAAGTTAATGCTCACGCTTTCCACCGCGGTTAAAATTACAAACAAATCCGCGTTTATCAATCGTGCCATTTGCGCGGATGCAAAATCCTTGTCCACAACAGCTTCCATGCCTACATAGTTGCCGTCTTTTTTTGCAACGGGAATACCGCCGCCTCCGCAGGCTATAACCACACGCTTGTTGGCAAGCAGACATGTAATTGTGTCTTTTTCCAAAATATCAACAGGCTGTGGAGACGCTACCATGCGACGCCAGCCGCGACCGGCGTCTTCGGCATATATGTCGCCGGTTTCTTTCATTAATTTGCGGGCGTCTTCTTCGTTGTAGTAGTTGCCCACGGGCTTTGTTGGGCTTTTGAAAGCCTCGTCGTTTGCGTCCACGGCTATTCTTGTAACCAGTGACGCAACGGGGCGGTCTGTTATATTGCGCGAAAGCAATTCTGCTTCTATTGCGGATTGCAAATGATAGCCGATGTATCCTTGGCTCATTGCGGTGCATTCAGGAAAAGGCATGCCCGGTGTGAGTTTTAAGTTTTCGCATTCGTCAAATGCTTTTTTAATCATGCCTACTTGCGGGCCGTTGCCGTGGCCTATTAAAACTTCGTGGCCGTCTTGAATTAAGTCCGCGATGGTTTTGGCGGCTATTTTTGCTCTTTCCAGCTGCTCTTTTGCGTCATTTCCAAGGGCGTTTCCGCCTAGTGCTACAACTATTTTTGCCATTTTTATGCTCCTTTTATAAATTACAGTATTTTTGCATGTATGCTTGCATTTGTGCTATTAGATTTTGGTCGTCCAGGCTGTCCAGGATTTCCTCTACATTAACTATCGGATATGTGTTAATGCCGAATTCTTCTTCGATTTCTTGAATAGCGGTTTGCCCGCCTGTGCCGCGTTCCATACGGTCTACGGATATAACGAGAGATTTTACTATCGCGCCCGCGCTTTTCAAAAGCGGCATGACTTCCCGCACTGCCGTCCCCGCGGTGATAACGTCTTCTATTATAATAACATTGTCGTATGGCGAAAGTTTGTGGCCTACTATTTCGCCGCCTTCGCCGTGGTTCTTGGCTTCTTTGCGGTTGAAGCAGTATTTTACATTAATGCCCTGCTCTGCAAGGGCTATGGACGTCGCCACCACCAGTGGGATACCTTTGTATGCCGGGCCGAACAGGACAGTATTCCCGACTCTATCGATTATATCGGAGTTATCGAGAATACAGTTTGCGTAGTATTTGCCCAGCTGAGCAATGTCTTCGCCATGGTTGTACTTGCCGGTGTTTACGAAGTAGGGGGTATTGCGGCCGCTTTTTGTTACAAAATCGCCAAAGGTAAGGGCTCCGGTGTCTTTCATAAATTGGATAAAATCTTGTTTATAGTCCATGTTAGGCCTCCTTTTATGATATTGGTACTAACGCATTTCTTATCGCGTCGATATCCTTGTACCCGTACTCGCGCATAAATTCTTCCAGTTCACGCAAAATGCGGATGCACGCCGTGGGTTCTACCAATGCCGCAGTACCAACAGCAACCGCACTTGCTCCGGCCATCAGAAATTCTGCCGCGTCCGTGCCGCTTGCTATGCCGCCCATGCCAATTATCGGCAGCCTCACCTGCGACGTCGCCACTTGGTATACCATGCGTACAGCTACGGGCAGAATTGCCGGGCCGGAAAGCCCCCCGGTTTTGTTTGCTAAAATGTGGCGGCGGTTTTTCACGTCTATGCGCATCCCGGTGATTGTGTTTATCATGGAAAGCGCGTCCGCACCCGCGGCTTCGGCGGCTTTTGCTATTTCTACAATGTCTGTTACGTTTGGCGAAAGTTTTACTATCAGTGGCTTTGTAACCACTTTGCGCACTGCTGTTACGGCTTTTGTCGCCATATCGGCAGATGTGCCGAAAGCAATGCCGCCCTCGCTCACATTGGGACAGGAGATGTTTAGCTCCAGCATGTCAACATGGGCGTTTAGTTTTTCCGCCGCACGAACGTAGCCGTCTATACTGCGTCCCGCCACGTTTGCTATTATTTTTGTCTTGCCTGCAAATCGCGGTAATTCGTATTGTATAAAATTATCCACCCCGGGGTTTTCCAGCCCTATGGCATTTAGCATTCCGCTTTTTGTTTCCGCGATACGTGGTGTGGGATTGCCCGCCCAAGGTTCTGCGGCCAGACCTTTGACCGTTACCGCGCCTAACTTAGAAAAATCGTAGAACTTTCCGCTTTCCCATGCGGAAAACGTCCCCGATGCCGTAAAAATCGGATTTTTAAATTCCATCCCGCAGAAAGATATGCGCAAATTACTCATCCCAAATCACCTCGCTCGCGTCAAATACCGGCCCGTATGTGCAAACTTTTTGGTTGCCGAACTTGGTTTTGCATACGCAACCAACACACGCGCCGTAGCCGCAACCCATTCGCTCTTCGAGGGATACTTGCAGGGGGATGTTTTGGGCTTTTGCAAAAGCGGCAAGCGCGCGAAGCATCGGCTTAGGCCCGCAGGCGAAAATTTTTGTGTTTGGCGCGACAGGCTTTTGAGAAAGGAGACTTACTATGTTTCCGTGGAAACCGTGGCTACCGTCGTCGGTGGCTATTTCCGCGCCGGAAAATCTATCCGTCAAAAATGTCTCGCTTCTGAAGCCGAGAGCGGCTCTGCCGGGCATGCTCAACGATTTAGCAAGATAGCACAGAGGCGGAACACCAACGCCACCGCCCACAAGCAAGTAGTTTTGTACATCGGTTATGTCAAAGCCATTGCCAAGCGGGGTGGAAATTTTAACTTCCGCGTTGTAGGTAGACATTTGCTTGGTGCCGTCGCCCACTACAGCGTAGACCAGAGTTAGCTCGCCGTTTTCCCAATCACACACGCTTATAGGACGCGGCAGAAGACGACTGGAGTCGTTTAGGTAGACGTTTACGAATTGCCCCGGCTGCGGAGGCGGGAATTCCGGTGATACGAGAAGTTTAAGCTCGAATATGTTTTTTGCAATTTCGTGGTTGCTTTTTATCTTTGCAATTTCGATTTTGTTCATATGAATCCCCGTTCCTATTGCAAATCGGCTTTCATAGCAATAACCGCTTCCCGCGCGGCGTCTTGCACATTGCCGTCGCCAAAGCGGGAATCTTTCTGCCATGCTGCTATAATCCCCCGCGAAGAATTTACAATACATCCCCGCTTGTCCCCGTCGAAGAACCCGCGCAAGTCTTTTCCTGTACCGCCTTGCGCGCCGTAGCCCGGCACCAGGAAAAAATTGTATGGCATACGCTTACGCAACTCGCTCCCCTGCGCTGGGAACGTTGCCCCCACAACCGCACCAATCTTGCTGTAAGAATACTTGCCTACAAACTCCCTGCCCCAGGCAGATACCAAGTCAGCCATATGTTCATACACCGTCAGGCCGTTCGCAAGTTTTAGCTCCTGTAAGTCGCTGCTACCCTTGTTGCTGGTTTTTACCAGAACAAACATACCTTTGTCGTTTTCTTTACAGGCATCGGCGAAGGGCTTAATGCTGTCATAGCCAAGGTAGGGGTTAAGCGTTACAAAGTCCGCTTGCCACGGGTCGTGTTTTTGCCCGTCAATTTCCACACCGGCTATGTGGCTGGCGTATGCCTCGGCGGTGCTGGCGATATCGCCGCGCTTTATGTCGGCTATTACTACCAGGTTTTTGGCTTTTGCATAGGCTATTGTTTCGGTATAGGCTTGCAAACCATCCGTGCCGTAACGTTCGTACATGGCTATTTGTGGCTTGACCGCGGGTACAAGGTCGTGAACCGCGTCAATTATTTCCCGGTTGAATGCCAGTAATGCCGCGGATACCGATTTTAATGGACAGCTTTGTTTTGCGGCGGCCATGATTCTTTGAGGAATCATTTCCGGTGTGGGGTCAAGACCTACTACTATCGGTGCATCCAACGCGTCTATTTTGCTTATCAGGTTGTCAATCATGTTTGATTTTCCTTTCCTGGTTAGTTTGCTATGAACGAGGGACAGTATTCAATTCCGAGGCGGACACAAAAGGCTTGTTTATAGCAGAAAGAATCTCCGGTAGAGAATTCAGTTGCCTAGTGTCACTAGGCAACTGAATTACAGATTCCTAAAAACCATCGTACGTTATCTCTCCGTCACAAACAGTAAGCACCGTTCGCCCATATACCGTCTGCCCGTCAAAAGGCGTATTCTTTCCCTTCGAAACAAAATCGTTCTTATCAATCACATGCTCATTGCGGATATCAAACACCGTAACATCCGCAATGGCTCCGGCATGTAAGCCATGCTTAACTTTCAGCATTTGTGCGGGGTTAACACTCATCAATTCAATCAACCGGTTAAGGCTTATATGTCCGCCAAGCACAAGATTGGTATAGCTTACGGAAAAAGCCGTTTCCAGCCCCACAATCCCAAATGGCGCGGTTTCAATCGACTGTGCTTTCTCATTATCGGAATGCGGCGCGTGGTCGGTTGCGATTACTTCTATTGTGCCGTCCTTTATGCCTCCGACAATAGCAAGCCTGTCCGCTTCCGTACGCAGCGGCGGGTTCATCTTCGCGTTTGCCCCGTGAACAAGCAACGCGTCCTGTGTAAGCGCGAAATGATGCGGCGCGGCTTCTGCCGTAACGGGCAAGCCATCTTTCTTCGCTTGTCGAATCAGTTCCACACTTTCCGCCGTACTGATATGCTGCAAATGCATACGGCATCCAGTTTGTCTTGCAATTTCGATATCACGTTTGACAATATCCGATTCCACGCTGTTGGCGATACCCACAAGCCCAAGCTTGCGCGCAACCTCGCCGTCGTTGACAACGCCGCCTTTGTTTGCGTCGTGGTTTTCCGCATGGTCGGATATAAACAAGCCTATTTCTTTTATCCGCCGTGCCGCCGCGAGCATAATTTCCTCGTCCATCAACGTCTTGCCATCGTCGGAAAATGCCACGGCTCCGTTTTCTGCCATACCTGCATAATCGGCGGCTTCAAGCCCGCCAAGCCCTTTGCTTAGCGCACCGGCAACACGCAGCTTTACCCGCCCGGCCTCACTGCCCTTTTTGAGAACAAGTTCAACCAATTCCCTGCTGTCGATTACGGGGCTGGTATTGGGCATACAGCACACAGTCGTAAATCCGCCCCGTGCCGCCGCACGGCTTCCCGTGAGGATATCTTCCTTATGCTCAAAACCCGGCTCGCGAAAATGCACGTGCAGGTCAACAAGCCCGGGTACAACCAGCATTCCTGTAGCGTCGAATATTTGAGCAATCCCATTCGGTAGAGAAGCCTGAATACGCCCGTTTTGGATATAAACATCACGAATTTCGTCCACACCGTTTAGCGGGTCAACAACACGTCCGTTTCTTATAATCATACTATCCTTCGTGTACAGCTACGATATGGTCGCAATAGTCGCAGCGGTATTTCTCCGACCCTTCAACCAAGTGGAAAATATGCGGTACATCTTCAATGGAAGTAACGCAGCGCGGATTTTTGCACTTTATCACATCTGTTATTTTCTTGGGAAGTTCTAGCTTATGCTTCTCCACTAACTCGCTATTTTTGATAACGTTAACTGTCGCGTTGGGGCAAATCGCACCCAAAACCGCATAGTCTACATCCGCTACTTTTTCGAGTTTGACAATATCTTTGCGTCCAAATTTACCGCTCTCGGTGTTTAAAATAAGCGCGACGCGTTCTTTCGCAATGTCAACGCGTAAATGTTCAAGTACTTTTAGCCCGTATCCCGCGGTTATATGGTCTATTACAAGCCCGTTTGTTACTCCTGCTATTTGCATGTCTGCCCCTCCTTCATGCCCAAAAGTTCCATTATCAATGCCATTCTCACATACATGCCGTTTTCCGCCTGTCTGAAATACGTCGCGCGAGGGTCACTGTCCACATCGGTGGAAATTTCGTTTACGCGTGGTAGCGGATGCAAAATCATGAGTTTTTCTTTGGCGGTAGCCAGTTTTGCTTTGTTTACGATGTAACTGTCTTTCAGGCGTACATAGTCTTCTTCGTTGAAGAATCTTTCCTTTTGCACGCGGGTCATATAAAGCGCGTCAAGCTCCGGAAGGAATTTTAGCAAATCGCGAGTTTCTTCAAACTCCGCACCGGCTTTTTGCATGCTCTCACGCACATATTCCGGCACGCGCAATTCTTCAGGAGAAATCAGCACAAAGCGCACGCCCTTGTATCTGAGCAACGCCTGTATAAGCGAATGCACGGTGCGTCCAAATTTTAAGTCGCCGCACAAGCCTACGGTTATATTGTCAAAGTTGCCTGTTTCAAGTTTGATGGTAAGCAGGTCTGTCAAAGTTTGGGTCGGGTGCTGATGTCCACCGTCGCCCGCGTTTACAACAGGTATGGGAGAAAATCTTGACGCGACGCTTACAGAGCCTTCCTTGGGATGCCGCATAACAGCAAGGTCTGCATAACATGCCACGGTTCTAATTGTGTCGGCTATGCTTTCGCCTTTAGATACCGCAGATGAGTTTGGCTCAGAAAATCCGATAACTTGCCCACCCAGCCGCAGCATTGCCGCCTCAAACGAAAAGCGGGTTCTTGTACTTGGTTCGTAAAACAACGTAGCCAGTAATTTGCCTTTGCATACGTCCGCATATGCCGCGGGGTTTTTGATGATGCTCTCTGCAACATCAAACAGCCTGTCCATTTCTTCAACCGAAAAATCCATCGGCTGCAGTAGATGCCTACCTTTTAAATCCAAGATAGTTCCTCCTCTAATATATGATTTTTTGGGCAAAAAAAAATCTCCTAACGAATAGGAGATTAATCATTTACAAAATCAAAAATAAATAAAGAGGCGTTGCGATAGACAAGACTTTCTTCCGGCAATTTGTAGCCATAAAACAATGTCATACTATTCAACCCCTTAACTTTTTGAATGTATTTGCACCAAAGCCGAAAAAGAGTTTAGCAGAGTATGTGTGTGCTGTCAACTGCTATTTTAAATGGGAGTGGCCGAACTGCATTGTTAAAAGCGAGCGGTCGCTAAGCCCCCGTAGCGCATTAGCGCAGTGGTTTTCTGCGCTACCGGCGGAGGATAGGGCGTGCATAGCGAGTCTTAACAATGCAGTTCGGCCACTCCCTTTCAAATTTGGAATGTCCGCATTAGAGAAACAACTGCTCGGCAAGTAAAATAGTTCAACTGGTGACTCACAGTCACCAGTTGAACTTCTCAACCGTAATCATAAGCTCTTTATCAATCCATTCATGGATGATTATCACCCCCGAATTTTCCACATTTTTCGCATATTGAGTCGACCTCTTGTTGTTGATTTATTCGGACAAGTATGGTAACGTATACGTTCAAACAGCCACAAATATGTGTGTGCGTTTAGGTAAAATATAAAAGGAGAGAGAACATGTTATCAACTCTATTAAAAGGCGGCCGCAGGCTTGCCGCAGCAGTTTGTTTCACCATGATGCTTACTATGTCCGTTTCTGCCGCACCGGCGTTTTTTGCGGAACTTGAAGAGCGTTTAGACGGCTCACCGCTGCAAGTGCTTAGCATCCTTGGCGAAAGCATGATGAATGGCGTAACTTCCATGGAAATGGAAACCGTAGACTGGCTTGGAAACCGTAACACATTTTCCATGAGCCTGTACGCAGGTAACGACGGGCAGGAAGCCGCAGTTTTCTTCGATATGCAGGACAGATGGACAGACCTGCAATTTGAATTGTTTGCAAACCAAGAAGTTATGGCGGCGCGTGTTAACGAGTTTACAGGCGATTATCTGCTTGGCTTTAGTTTTGCCACATTAGAAGCAGACCTTCTTACTCTGCTGGACGACCTGTACGAGCGCGGCATTATGCCAGCGTTCCCGGACGCGGCAGAGCTTGAGTATGTAATGGACTATATAAGAATGCTGCAAGAAATGATTAATCTCGAAGAGCAGTTGGATTTCTCCGACTTTGCGGATTTGCTTGTACCTGTGATGCTTCGTTCACAAATGTCCGTGTCTGAAGCGGAAGTGGGCGGCGAGACGGTAACTCGCGTAGCAGTTACCGTAGATGTGAATGTACTGTTTAACTTTGCGCATGCGGTAATTGACCGCATTACCCAAATCGATGAAACAGGAATGCTCGAACTTGCGTTTTCTGCTTACCGTATGATGTTTGATATAATGCAAGACAGCATGGGAAGCGGATATATTACAGCCGCAATGTACACCAACGAGGCGGACAGGCTGGTTCAGGCAAAACTTGCGTTCACCAGCACCCAAGCGAATATGGATTTGAACGAAATTTCTGTTGTTGCCAATTTTGGTGAATCCGCAACAGACGTCTGGACCTTTGACCTAACCTTTGACGACGTTTGGGATGTTTTCACAGGCTCCATGACATGGGAAGTAAAAAACGGCAATGTAAACGAGCAAATATTTACCATATTCCCAACAGGCGAAGATGCACCTGACGAAACGGTAACATTCGGCAGCCGCTGGAACCGTGCAACAGGCGCACTAACTCTGTTTGCCGAATTGGGCACCCGCATCCAGGGACGCGAAAGCATAACAGGCAACCTGACTGCCAACCGCAACAGCTTTAACCTACGCTTTGCAGATGAAGATTTCTCTATAGAGGTTTCCGCTCGCGTTGGTGTAGCTGTGCCGTCATTTGAATTTGTTAACATCAGCGAATGGGCAGGGCTGGATTTACCCTGGAATTTGCTGTTTGGCAGTGGCGTAGCTCCTTTGGATGCCGCCTATGACGGATATACCGAATTGTATGCACCGCAAGAACTGGTTGAACTGGTACCTGTTGTTGAGCCTGTTGTCGAGCCGTCTGCTTATCGCACAGCGGTTGTGGCCAACTGCCATTTCCTATACCTACGTCGCGGCCCGGGTATGAGTTACAGCGCATTTAGCCATCTTGTTGTGGGAGATGTTGTAACCGTGCTGGAAAGCCGTGGTGGTTGGCACAGAGTTGATACCCATAGGGGAATCGGCTGGGTGTTTGGCAGGTATTTGGATATGAGATAAGTTTTGGTGAAAAAAGAGGGTGTTTGAACAAGATATAGACGAGTGTGAACGCCCCCCCCTTGACACTCTGTGTGTGCCAATTTAGAAACAAAGAAAGAAGCCTGTGATATTGTATTCACAGGCTTTATTAATTATAGTCATTTTTTGTCTTACGAAAAATTTCATGAGTTCTAGCGTCCCATTTCAGCGGCATATGGCTATAGTGTCAAATGGACTTTTCATTTATCCGGAATCCTGCTTGCCTAGAAAACAGGCTTATATTTCACGATTGTAAACTTCTTCTGACTATGCAAATGTGTAACTTCTTTTTCAATTCGAAAGCCACTATTAACGCAAAGATTAATCGCTCTGGCGTTAAAGGAAGCGATAGTCGCCCTAAAGCGGTTAACTCTTTCATTATCCCATGCATAGTTTATGCAAAGTCTTAAAAATTTGCTTCCAAGCTTCCTTCCGACTAAATCTGGATGCATATGCAATCCAATGTCCAAAAAATTATCGTCGTAGGAATTCTCTTCAATTGTTGGTATCCTGGCTTCCGGACCAAAACAAAAATACCCAAGCAGCCCGCCTGCATTTGTGAAAGCAAAATGGTTTCCATCAAGGCACTCGTTTGCAAAACGTTCGTCATGGTTGTAAATGGAGTACGGGCCGTCGTATTTCCATTCTAAAATGGTTTGCGCAAAGTCTTTGGTCATTTGAGTAATGCAGATTTCATCCAATTTGTAAGGAATGGAGCTAGTAGGGTCTTCGTTCATTATACCCTCTCCTTGGTTTTAGCGTAGTAAGACAGACGCCGATTTTTAGCCTACTACATAGTCTGCTTAAGGGTTAATATCCGTAGGCGAGGCCGGAGGCGGCAGTGGCTCAATGCTGGCAGGTGAAGCCTGCGGCAACGGCGGGTCAATATTAACTGGCGAGGCGGGAGGCAGTGGTGGGTCAATATTGGCAGGCGAAGCCGGAGGCGGCAACAGAATATCTGTGGGGGATGCTGGTGGCGGTTCATCTTCAATTACATCATGAATCTCCGGGTCGCCACCGCCCCAAAACGGCAAAGAGTCGCGGAAAGCAAATGCCATAACTAAAAGCAGAACTATCGCAATAGCGATTATAATTGCAATAATCCTTTTGTTGAGTCGGCTGTCCGGGGTATTATTCATATTGTCTCCTCCTTGAGGTAGTCATTTTAGCTGAAAACAGTCAAAAGAGAGGCAGAAACGCATGCGGTGAGCGCGTTCTCTGCTTGAGGCGGTTTTCAACTTAAATTACTAAAGCTTGAAAAACTATGGTTGCTAGAAAAAACTATAAACCTGCCGCGAGTACATTTCCATAAATTCATCGCCGGTAATAGTCTCCTTTGTGAACAAATAATCCGCAATTTTTTGCATTTTCTCTTTGTTGCCTTCCAAAATTTCAACGGCCTTGCCATAGCATTCGTCCAGTATCACACGCACTTCTTCATCTAAAGCGGCTCCGGTTTTATCCGATACATGCAATACAGACCGCCCGTCCAGGTAGCGGTTTTGTATGCTCTCCAGCCCCATCATGCCGAATTTTTCGCTCATGCCGTACATGCTTACCATGGAGCGTGCCATTTTGGTGGCCTTTTCGATATCGTTGGACGCACCTGTCGTTTGTGTGTCAAACTCTACCTGCTCTGCTGCTCGTCCTGCCAGCAGTACCGTTATCTCAGACAGCAGCTCTTCCTTTGTTTGGATAAACCGCTCTTCTTCCGGAGCGGCCAGTACATAGCCGAGTGAACCCATTGTGCGCGGGATAATAGTAATTTTTTCTACGGGCTTCGAATCCTTTTGTACCGCCCGTGCCAAGGCGTGACCTACCTCGTGGAAGGCTACAATACGTTTTTCCTTCTCGGTCATGATGCGGTCTTTCTTCTCCTTACCCGCGATTACAAGTTCTACGGCTTCCATCAGGTCTTCCTGTATTACTTCGCTGCGTCCCATGCGTACGGCGTTTAGTGCGGCTTCGTTAATCATGTTCGCAAGGTCTGCTCCCGCGCCGCCGGGGGTTATTTTTGCTATGCGCATCAAGTCTATGCTTGGGCTCATCTTTACTTTTTTCGCATGAACTTTAAGCACGTCGTAGCGGCCCTTCAAGTCCGGCAGCTCAACAATGATACGCCTGTCGAAACGCCCCGGGCGCAGTAGTGCTTTGTCCAATGTCTCGGGGCGGTTGGTAGCACCAAGTATTACTACCCCGCGCGAAGAATCAAAGCCGTCCATCTCTGCCAACAATTGGTTAAGCGTTTGCTCGTGGGCACTGCTCGTACCCATTTGGTTGTCGCGGCTTTTGCCTATTGCGTCAATTTCGTCTATAAAAATAATACATGGCGAATGTATACTTGCCTGCTTAAACAAATCGCGTACGCGAGAAGCACCCACGCCCACAAACATTTCCTCGAAGTCTGACCCCGCAAGCGAAAAGAAAGTTACGTTAGCTTCTCCCGCAACGGCTTTTGCCAGCAATGTCTTACCGGTTCCCGGCGGCCCTACCAACAGCGCGCCCTTTGGCTGTACCGCGCCAATTGCCGTGTACTTATTGGGGTTGTGTAGGAAGTCCACAATTTCCATCAGGCTTTCCTTTGCCTCGTCCTGCCCGGCAACATCTTCGAATGTAATGCCCGTCCGCTTTTCCATATGCATTTTTGCGGTGCTTTTGCCAAATGGCATAATCCCGCCGCCCATGGCACCGCCCATTAAGCGGCGCATGAGAAATACCATACCGAATATCAGCAACATCCAAATAACAATACCGCCCAAGAACGTGCCGAAAAAGCCCACATTAACAATTACGGCCTGATATTCTACCCCGTGGTAGCTGAGCCGTGTAAGCAGTTCTGGGTCAGGCATTCTGCCGGTGTAAATTGTACGTGCTTCCAATGCGCGCTGTGCCGCTTGCTGTGTGTTTTGGGTGGCAAGGATATCTCTAAAACCGGCAGGGCCTGGCACAGCGGGGATGGTGGGGGCAGGTACATATACATGTTCTTCTATTAATATAATGGTAAGCCTGTCGGACGCCACTTCCACACGTTCTATCCGTCCTGCTTCCAAGTATGCCAAAAATTCGTGATAATCGACCTCACGCAAATTACTGCGCCCACTCATGTTTACAAACATATTAATAAGAAGACCTACCGAAATAACCAGCAGGATTAGCATAAATCCGTTTGGTGCTTTTGGTGGGGTTCTTTTCTTATTCTTATCGTCCAATTGTTTACACCTCTGATTCCATGCCACTGGCGGCGGCAAGAGTATTCGGATGAAAAAAGGAAGTTCATCTTTTTTCACACTTTATAAAAATAACAAAACTCTGTTGCAATACCTAAAGTATAAACAAAGCGAGGTAGAAATGCAATGGGATTGCTGTTTTTCGTTCCAGTTTTGTATCACAGTAAATAATTTTTAAAATAACTCATACTTCGATGATAATGTTTCGGTATCCTTTTACATGCGGTATCCAACATATCTTTGATAATTTCAACTGGTGAGTGTCACTCACCAGTTGAAATTAATTGCTCCGTTAGATTGCAAATTGGTACGCGCCTGCTCCCATAACACAGTTGCCGTGCATTGCGGGTAATGCTATAATATATGCGCGAGCAAAAATTTTTTATAATTCACTTGAGTTTTTGCCGCAATGTAAGGCAAAACTACAGGGGCGGACTCCATAGTCAATCCCGAAATGGAGGAATCGTTATGCGCTTTGTATTCACAGGAAAGAACATGACCGTAACAGAAGGTATCAAAGACCGTACCATGAACAAACTGGGTCGTTTGGAAAAATTGCTTCCCGACCAAACCGATGTTTTTGTAACGTTTAGTGAAAACAAGCATCTTACTACAGTGGAAGTAACTATTCCGCTGCATAAGCGTGTGCTTCGTGCGGAAATTGTGAACGAAGATATTTCCACATGTATGGACCAAGCAGTTGATATTTTGGAACGTCAAATTGTAAAATATAAATCTCGTTTGCGCGACCGTCGCCGCCGCAGTGTGGCAACCAACGACGAACTGAGTTTCCTTGATGCAAACGGATTTGCTCCGGAAGCGGTCGAAACTGTTACGCCGGAAATAATCATAACCCGCACAAAGCGTTTTGCCATCAAGCCAATGGACGCACAGGAAGCGGTAATGGAAATGGAATTGCTTAACCATAATTTCTATGTCTTCCGCAACAGCTGGACGGACGAAATTAATGTAATATACAAGCGTAACGACGGCGAATACGGTTTAATAGAGCCACAATGATGTCTTTAGAACCAACTGACCGCCTGCATTTTATTTTTGCCACCAACAACCCCGGCAAGGTAAAAGAAATTAAGCCCCTTTTCGAAAGCGCGGGATTTGAACTTAAATCCCTTGCCGATTTGGGGCTTTCTTTCGAGCCTGAAGAAACAGGGGATACTTTTTTAGAAAACGCGATGATAAAAGCCGTGGAGACATTGGAATTTTTACAACAGCATGGCCACGACGGCTTTGCGGTACTGGCAGACGACTCGGGACTGTGTATAAATGCCCTTGGCGGCCAGCCGGGCGTGGATTCTGCCAATTTTATGGGGCGGGAAACGCCTTACGAGGTGCGCAACTCGTGGATAGTACAGCAATTGGCACAGGGAAGTGACCGCGCGGCCAAGTTTAAATGCGTGATTGCCTGTGCCTTTGATGACGGCGTGGTATTGTCTACCGAAGGGGAAGTGCATGGCGAAATAGCACAAACTCCAGCGGGAGAAGGCGGCTTTGGGTACGACCCGATTTTTTACTTGCCGGAGTATGGCAAAACCATGGCAGAGCTGCCGCTTGAGGAAAAGAACAAGATTAGCCACCGCGGGCTGGCTTTAAAATTGATGCTTGAGGCGTTGAAAAATGAAAATCTTACTAATCAGTGACACTCACAATTCCACAACGAGGCTGGGGCAAGTAATCCTGCCGAAATACGCAAGCCAAGTGCAAATGGCAATTCATTTGGGAGATTTCGTGCAGGACTTGTTAAAATTTCAACTACAGTATCCCAGTTTAAAAATGCTGGGAGTAGCCGGTGGGTTCGAACCCGGTGAGGCAGAGCAAATTTTGAATCTAAACCTGCTACCCTGCGCCGATTCTGCCGAAAAGGGCAAACAAATTCGCATACTCCTAACCCACGGGCATGAACGTGGTGTAAAAAGCAATCTTGGCCGTATCGCGTACTATGCGCGGGAGAAGGGCGTAAATGCGTGCTTTTTTGGGCATACTCACGAGCCTGCTATGTTTACCGAGGGAGGCATTTTCTTTATGAACCCGGGTAGTGTTTCCGAGCCGCGAGGCGGTTCGAGGTCGAGTTTTGGGATTGTTACGATTTCACCAGAAGGCGAATTTTCCGGGGAGTTTCGTAATTCGTAGGAATTTTGCTTCAATGGCGAGACAAAATTGAAAATAACCATACTATAGTCATATCATTAAAGACAGTCCCAAAGCGAGACCACAATCTGCGGCAGTAGGCGGAGTGTCGGGCGGAGCTTGAGGCAATTCTTCACTACTATACTGATGGTATATTTAAAAAATGCGGGGGAATCAATGAAAAAGTCTGACACAGGTGCGCGTTGGATAACACGCGAAACAGATGCCAACCTGCCGCTAATGGCAGAAACGCTGGGCATAAGCGAGACCACTGCTCGCGTAATGGCTAATCGCGGCATTCGCTCGAAAAAAACGGCATTGTCATTTCTAAAGCCGTCTATAGACGACTTGCTTGCGTTCGCACAAATGAAAGACGCCGAAGCGGCACTTGCCCGCATAAAAATGGCAATTGAGGGTGGCGAAAAAATTACAATTTTCGGTGACTACGATGCCGACGGTATCACAAGTGTCACCATTTTACATAAAGTGCTTGCACGGCTTGGTGCGGATGTTTCTTATTACATCCCCCACAGGGTGCAGGAAGGCTACGGTATGAACAAAACCGCTGTGCAAACACTGGCGGATACAGGCACACACCTGATTATTGCCGTGGACAACGGCATTTCCGCTGTGGAAGAAATTGCACTTGCGGCCGAGCTTGGTATTAACACAATAATAATCGACCACCACGAGGTGGGCGAGGTTCTTCCACCCGCGGTGGCAATTGTTGACCCCAAACAGTCCGACTGCCCTTATCCGTTTAAGGAACTGTGCGCGGGCGGGCTTTCGTATAAGCTGGCCGCCGCGTTATGTGAATATATGGGCGTGCCTTTTTTGGAGCGGGACGAGGCTCTTGTGCTGGCGGCCATTGCTACCATCTGCGATATAGTGCCGCTTGTAGGAGAAAACCGCATTTTAGCAAACTGCGGGATGATAGTGCTTAACTCAAACAAGTTGATAAACCCAGGGCTTGGCAGTTTGCTTACCATCAGAGGATATTTGGAAAAGCCAATTGACACTTTTACAATTGGATTTGTAATAGGCCCGTGCATTAACGCGGCAGGCAGGCTGGATGACGCGGGCGCGGCGGTAGAACTGCTGCTTTGTGACGCGGATGACGTATCCGTACGGATGCAAACCGCTCACAAACTGACAGAACTAAACGAGCAGCGCAAGCAGTTGACGGCAGACAGCGCGGACAGGATTCTTGCAAAACTTGCCGACAGCACCGACAAAATTTATGTAATAACAGACGAAGAAATACACGAAAGTATAGCAGGGATAGTGGCCGGACGCGTACGCGAAGCCACGGGACACCCCACAATTGTGCTTGCACGCGGCGACGATGGTGACATGAAGGGTTCCGGACGGTCGTCACCATGCTACAACATGTTTGACGCGTTGTATGCCAACCGGGATTTGTTCACGCGGTTTGGTGGACATGCCATGGCGGCGGGGTTATCGCTGCCGGAGGAAAATGTACCGCTTTTGCGCGAGGCATTGAACCGCGACTGCACTCTAATAGACGATGATTTTTGCACGGTTGTGGAAATAGACGCGGAGCTTGCCCTGCATGATATAACGATAAAGCTGGCGGATGAACTTGCGCGGTTGGCACCCTACGGCAGCGGCAATAAAGAGCCGTTGTTTGTGGCGCGCGGGCTTTTTGCAAATGTCCGCGCGATAGACGAAAAAAACACCCTGATATTCACATTTGCGGACAGCACAGCCGCCAATGCAGGCAGGGTAAAGGGGATAGCATTTGGGTTGAACGAGGCCTATAATGCAACGGAAGCCGCCGCCCGAATGGATGTTGTGTTCGGTGTGGAGATTAACGTGTTTAACGGAAATGTTTCCGTGCAGATGCGGGTGCGGGATTTTATGTTTGTTTAGTGTAAAAGTGGCTTATCACAGAAGATGGTAGTAAAGTTCTATTTCGTAGAGGTTGCTTACATATCTTAAACTCTAATCATGTGACATTTTATAAAAACAAAAGTTGATAATGGGAACAAAACGCCGTATTTTCAAGTGTTTACAAGGGCATCTAAAATTTCAACTTATTAGTGTCACTAACAAGTTGAAAAGTATAATGCTAAACCTGCACAAAATTTTGCGGAATCCTAAAGTTCCCGTGCCAGCTGCGCAAACTGAAAAATACTAAGTGTTTCCCCGCGCACTTGCGGGTCAAGGCCGCAGCTTTGCAAAATTTCGGCCAAATGCTCTTTCCCATTGCCAAAGCCTGCGGAGTCCAGATTATTAACCAGTGTCTTACGCCTATGATTGAACGCGGCGTGGATTATTTTAAACAATCGCTCCTTGCTTACATCCACGCGCGGTTGACCCAGCAGCTGCAAATGCGCTACGGCGGAGTCTACCCCTGGGCGTGGCATGAAACAGTTTACCGGCACGTTTGCCGCAAGGTAAACATCGGCATAATATTGTACGGCAAGAGTTAACGCGCCGTAATCCTTTGTACCGGGTGACGCGGCCATGCGCTGTGCCACCTCTTTTTGTATCATTACCGTGATAGATGCAAAAGGTATGCCGCTTTCCAGCAAGTGCATGATTACCGGCGTTGTGATATAGTATGGTAAGTTGGCGACTACTTTTACAGTTGCGCCGGTTTCCAATTCGGGTTTTTCCGTTTTTGTAGTTGCGTCGGTTTCCAATTCGGGACTTTCCGTTGTTGTAGCCGCGCCAAATTTCAAAATTTCTGGTAAATCCACACGCAAAATATCCCCTTGCACAACAGTTAAATTTTCCCCCGCGAATTGGCTTTGCAAAATAGGCACAAGCTGCTTGTCCAGCTCTACCGCAATAACACGCGCGCCACGGCCAAGCAACCCCTGCGTAAGCCCGCCAATGCCCGGGCCAATTTCCAGTACAACGTCGCCAGAGCCAATGTTTGCGGCGTTTAAAATTTTATCCAAAACATGCCCGTCCACCAAAAAATGCTGCCCCAGCTTTTTTTTGGCGGCAAGGCCATATTTTTCCACAACTGCGCGTACACCCGCGCGGGTTGTTAAATGTCGTTCCATGATATCCTCCTGTCGCTCTATTACGAGAGTATTCCGTTACCAACCAATTCAGTTGGTTAGCCACACTAACCAACTGAACTTATTTCCGTATATATTGCTGCCACACAAATTAAATTTGCTGCATCCGTATTCATCCACACATGCAAGATTATACCACGAATTGAGGCTGTCCATGAACTTTTTAAATTTCATTATCCCTCCTATAGTCGGCGGCATTATCGCACTGTCCACAAACTGGCTTGCTATAAGAATGCTGTTTCGCCCGCACAAGGCAAAATATATCTTTGGATTTCGCATTCCGTTTACGCCGGGGCTTATTCCAAAAGAACGCGCCCGCCTTACCCAAAAATTGGCGGAAACAGCAGCCAGCCACCTGCTTACTCCGGAAGTGCTGCAAGCAGGACTCGCAGACCCTTCCCGCTGGCCGCTGCCCGATATGACCATAGGCGAAGTCCTTTCAATCCTGGGCATGGAAGAGCCTCCCATTGACGAACACCTGAAAACCATAGCGGACAAGCTGCTACCCAAAGCCATCGAGGCAATTCCCGCACTGGAAGGCTCGGAGATTGACACTAAGTTGGCAGAAATCACCTACAAAATCATAGACGAAAACATAAATCCGATTGCTGGATTGTTTGTATCAAAGGAGAAAATTTATGCCAGCATAAAGAAAAACACACTCGCGCATCTATCCGACCCGGAAAATTTTGAACCACTGCGCGAAAAACTTCACAACGCAATAGACAATCTTATGGCAAATACCGCTGTTCAAGAAAATCTATCAGAAAAAATATATGATTTTAACATTCGTGACGGGCTGGGTGCGTTTTTGGAAAAAGAAAAACACGCTGTTGCCCGCGTATTTTCCGTGCTTGCCACATATATTGCAGCAAATATGCCAATACAGTCCATGATAGAGGACAGGATGGCCGCCTTTGACGTTGCCGAAGCCGAGGCGTTAATTTTAACCGTTGCTGGGCGCGAGCTGCGCTTGATTATTTGGCTTGGCGGCGTTTTGGGATTTATTATCGGGTTGTTGCTGGTGGTGTTTGGGTAGGCCGCAGGCTAACCAAAGTAAGCGGTTGTATGCCAAAGTTGCTTAATATACTGAAAAACTTCATGCTCATCCCCAATATTGCGCCAATTTTTAGGATTTAATAAGCTATCACAAGATACCATTCCAAGTATTGCGGCATTAATTATCCCTTGGTTATTACCAATATTACGATTTATCTCATTTGCCAGCATGGGGATTTTTGCACCCCTGAAAAGTCCTCCAATATCTTCAACCGGCAATTGTCTTTTTGGTATCCAATGGAGTTCGATTTCATATTTTTTGCATAGCAGCACCGCTTTTTCAGCAAGAGGTGAATTTTGATACGACTCATCCAGGTAAAAACAATTAACATCATCGGCAAGTGAAATATCGCCATGAATATGTGCCTCAATACAGTAGTCAAGATTTCTACCCTTGTGCTTTAACAGCCCACACGAATCCAGTAAAATTGCCAACGCTTCCTTCTCGGAAGAAATAACTTGATTCAATAATTTTTTGTTTTGCCTTACGTCGCGAAACAGTTCTGCCAAAACATTAACAAAAGTGTCGCTTGTACACAAAACGGTCGGGCTGGTCGAACTATCCCCATAAGAAAATGTACATCTTTTGACTATATCGTTTTTCAGAGTGAAAAAGCTAGACCCAAAACGAGCAGATGCACCATCCACATACATAAGAAGGTTTAATGCGCCATACTTTGGGCGTTCAATCGACTCCGGAGGATAACTGTTGCTAAATAAGCATTGCTCCCAAACAAATCTATCCCCGTCAATGTAAGCCGACTTTCCCCCATTTGTCGTTCCGGTGTGAAACTGTCCTTGATAAAGTCCTTGATGTATTAAATTGTCAATTATGGCTGTCATGTTATTTGACAGCCTATCTGGGTGAAAGTTTATCGTAATGGGCTTATGTAAAACTTCGCTAATAAGCATATCAACATCAATGCTAAACGGGCGACATATTTGCTCCATAAATTCCTGATGTATGGTTTTGCTTTTTGCTGCATTGTTTCGGACGGTATCTATTGCTTTTACTTGGTAGTCTAACATCGTCATACTTCCGTTCATCTCATCCAATTTGTTGATAATAGTATCGTAGTCATTTTAACACATCAGCATTAAAAAATATATTTTTTATCTGTTATTAAGTTGAGATAATTTCCCTGTACCCGCAAGGCTGCGCCCGCAAGGGAAATTCAGCGGTTTGTGTTATAGCTTGCGGTAGGGTTTTAAAGTTAAACCGCTGTAGAAATCCCTTCCCACAAATTAGATTGGCATGTCGATTTTAAAATTATCGTTGTATTTTACAAAAAATCGGTCTATCCTATTAAGTAGAGGTGATTGTATGCTGGAGAGCGAAAATATAAACAAAGACGACAAATGGGATTTTTCAGACTATGCCTTTACAATAACAGGAATAATTGTGGGGGTGCTTTTAGTTGGCCCAGAATTAATGGAATCTTTATTTGGCATCAGCATTTTGGGCGGTAGCTTTAGCCACGTAGGCTCGGCACTTGAAGGGCTGGAGTATGGTTATCGCATTAATATGTGGAGCATTAATCAGCTTCGCGCGTTATCGCCTATGTTATTTCTTTTGACAACAACAATTGTTTTCTTTAAAGATGCGTTTGACGCAAGAAAAAACGGCGGATATACAGGCTCAATGTTTACACATACTTTTGAGTCGTTGTTTGAAGAAGCAATCTATATGGCAATTACCACGATAATGGTATATGGTGCGGCACTTTTTGGCGCAATGTATGCTTCGTGGCTTGCCGGGCCTATATCATGGGTTTTATTTGTTTTTATATTTCCGCTTGTTAGGAAAAAAAGCCACCGCCTCGACAAAGTTGATATACCGTGGCTGTTATTGCTTATATTTGTGATTGGGATTATTGCCGAAGTTATAACAGGGGCATGGGTTGCCTTTCCTCTGTCATGGCTTATCATTTGCGCAATCAAGCTCGTAGGTACTATTCGCGAACGCGACTATTCACTTGACACAGTTTTTAATATTATTTATTATGCTTTCTCGGTTATCCTTATTGCAGTGGGAGTAGGCCTGGGCGTTTGGTTTGTATCATGGACTGCGTTTCCGGTTGCATTATTTATTTGCTGGATATTGAGTAAGTTTGAGCGGTTTAAAAAAGTCGAGGCTGATAAGAAATGATAGAAAAATTATAGTAGTAGATTTCTATGCTTCATACGTTTGCCATGAGTCTCGGCAACACCATTTAACCATAAAAAGCACGCACATGACTTGCAAATTTTTTGCGTCCTGTGTATGCTTTTTGCAGTTAAATAGTTATATTTTCAGTGGTTACTAGGTAGGTCAGCCAATTGAAAATATTAAAACATATGAGTTTGATTGCAAGTTGATATAGGGGCGTAGTACGAGAACTTTCTAAGTTTGGCAAGAAGCCTATTAGTATCTTCGCTAATCTCTTGCCTTTGGCGAACTAACCAGCGCGGCCAAGTACCCAAAAATAACTGCTACGGTAAGCCCTCCTGCCATAGCGGTAGCACCGCCTGTAATCACGCCTATAAAACCACGTTCGTCCACGGCGCGTTTCACACCGCGGGCAAGCAGGTTGCCAAAGCCGGGCAAGGGAACAGCCGCTCCCGCTCCAGCGAACTCCACCAATTGCTCGTACCAGCCAAGCCCACCAAGAATGCATCCCGCTACTACAAAAATTACCAGTATGCGCGCAGGTGTTAACTTCGTAAGGTCGATAAGCAATTGCCCGATTACGCAAATTAACCCGCCGACTAAAAATGCCCAAAGGATTATCATATTCTACCTCCAAATTTGTACCACTACGACTCTATCGCTACGGCATGAGCAATAGCGGGAATACTTTCCCCTTGTTGCACCGACACTACGCTATGCAGCGCACCCGTTGGTACAAACAGCATTTTTCGAATGCCGCCGTCTTTTAATTTATTATAAAAATATCCCGCAAAAGTAGCGGCGGAACAACCGCAACCGCTGCCTCCGCTGTCCACGTCTTGGGCAACTCTGTCAAAAATCAGCATTCCGCAGTCGACATGGATTTTGTTTATATCAAAGCCTTCTTTTTGCAAAAGCTGCAACAGCAAAGTCGACCCGACACTGCCCAAGTCGCCTGTGGCAATAACATCATAGTAATCCGGTTGTAGGCCAAAATCCCTGAAATGTGTAGCAATAACATCTGCCGCCGCGGGTGCCATTGCCGCACCCATGGCGTTTGCGTCTGTCACGCCCATGTCAACGATGGCACCCGTGGTCGCTCCCGTTATAAAGGGACCCATGCCCCTTTTAGAAAGCACTACCGCACCGTCGCCGGTTACTGTCCATGCGGAGGTTGGCGGACGCTGTGTACCAAGTTCAATGGGAAAACGAAACGTCTTTTCCGTCCCGCAAAAATGGCTGGACGCGGATGCGATAACATAATCGGCAAACCCTCCGTCGATAGCCATTGCCCCAAGCGTCATGCCCTCACCTATAGCGGAACATGCTCCAAATAATCCAAAAAACGGCCTTCCGAAGTCACGCACCCCAAATGTAGACCCGCTAATTTGATTAAGCAAGTCACCCGCGAAGATGTAGTTGATGTCTTCCATTTTCAGTTTTGCTTTTTGCACTGCCATTTCTATTGTCTGCCGCGCCATTTCGCTTTCTGCCTGCTCCCATGTCTTTTTACCAAAAAGCATGTCCTGGGAAATATAATCGAAGTGCGTCCCCAACGGGCCTTCGCCTTCCTTTGGCCCGACTACAGACGCAGTTGCCAAAACGGTTGGTGGCGCGGAAAATTTTATACTTGCCTTGCCCAAATGTTTAATCATACTTAATTCATGCCTCCTTCGTCGGCGGAACAAATAGGTTGGTATGAAAAGCCGCTACGCGGATGTTTCACACTTTTACCTCACAAAATAATAAATCAACCCTACAACCACCGAAGCCATAAGCCCGTAAACAATAACCGGGCCGGCAATTACAAACATTTTCGCGCCAACACCAAGCACCAGACCTTCTTTTTTATGCTCAATGGCAGGGGCTGCAATGGCGTTTGCAAAACCGGTTATGGGTACAATAGAACCGGCACCCGCGTGTTTGCCAAGGCGGTTGTACAGCCCAAGCGCGGTTAGTAAAATAGCGGAAATTATCAGAATCGACGCCGTTATAAGGCTAGCGTTATCCCGCACAAGCCCTTGCGCGAGCAGAATATTCTGGATAACCTGCCCAACCGCGCAAATAGACCCGCCCACTAAAAACGCCTTTATACAATTGGCAACTACGGCGGAAGGCGGCGAAGCGGCTTTTACCATCTCGCTGTAGATTTTTTTATCTTGCTCTGTTTGAGTCATGATATCAACCTTTCATTTTAATATGAAAATAAAATCCAAGTGGCTAGTGTCACTAGCCACTTGAATAGCTACATACTCCCGGAATCAAAAAACCCGGGTACCAGAAAATACATCAACGCTCCAGCCAATTTCCCAAGCGCGATAGCCATCACAAAGAAAAACATCCCATGCTGCAACCTTCCGCGCCTTGTTAAAATGGGGATAACATTAAGCACTTCTGCCAGCGACATTGCCAACGCGCCAAAAAAAATTCCATTCGCCAGGCTAAGCAAAACCACAACTACCGCAAGCATGGGCAGTCTAAACCACTCAAATCCCGCCAGCGTCCCAAAAATCCCTCCAAGGATAATTGCGGTTTCGTAAATTTTGATATTTCGTTCTGTTTTGGTTTTCTGCGCAAGCCGTGGTACCACACCTACAATGGTAATAAACGCAAAAACCGCCCCCGATACCACCAGCCCCGTCCCCATACCAATCATCACGGCCAGTATGGTTTTAGCCACTTCCATTAAAAATTCTCCTTCACGTCTTTAACCGCTTCCATTAACAGTTCGTCTTTTGCGTCGTTAACCGCTTCCATTACTAAGCCGCTCCCTCCGCTGGGATAGAGCGTCCACCATGGTTTCGGTAACTTCCCTGTCGTACTGCTCCATTTCTACCTCAATGGGAGTGGGGTCGTCCGTGATTTTCTTTCCCATGAAATGGTTATAGAAAACGATAATCCCTACCGCCAGCCCAATAGAATATGGTACGTTAATAAGCGCGGGATTCGTTTTTTCTTCCCCGAAAAACAGACTGTAGTACCGCTCGAAAATCTTGGGCATTTGTCCGTCGGTATGAAAGCTCATTATCGCGGTACTTGACCCGATAAACAGTACAACTACAACAAATGCAATTTTCAACCACTTCAGCCACGGGCGGTCAGGGCTTTTATTTGCCAAATGCTGTACCCAGGTATCCATTTCGCCTACATTGTTGACAGTGTAGTCCGGATAAGACTTTTTTATTAGCTTGATGATATCCGTTACACAAATCAGAAAATTATCCTTTTTCTTGCCGCTGTTCTTCTCTATGTCTGTCAGCTTTTTTTTCTTTATTTTGTCTGCGATATCCTTTGTGGCAACAATGTCCGCAACATCGCCCACTAAAATTTCTTCCCTGTTAGACAGGCTGACCTTCTTTTTCGGTTTGATATAGATGTCCATAATCGCCTCTTTAGCAAAGCATTGCTTCTGTGTGTTCAAAATGCATTATAAATAAACCGCCGTATTCGTGTTCCTCAGGTTCGGGCGCAAAATACAAAAGTACAATCGCCGTTACAATAGCCACAAACAACATGAATAGTATCACCCATATAAATTTTTTCATGTATTCTGCTGACAAGAAAATTCCTCCTAATATTTGAGAAACAAAAAATCACCCATTTTTGTGATTGTTTCCACAAAAAGGGGTGATGTATACAAGTCTACTGATTTCCTGTGTAATCGTCAGGCAGTGCGGGTATTGTCAGTATTTCGCCGACATGTAATCCATATCCTGGGCGGGCGGCGACGGCCGGGTTGGCATCTACAATAAGCCTCCAATAAAACGGTTCGATGCTGTCGTAAAACCGGTGAGCAATCCTTCTTACATAGTCGCCGGATTGTACTGTATATGTTGCTGGCAATATAGGCCTGTTGGTACCCGGGTCTAATAAAACCCCATCATCATCTATAGGCTCTGCAAGACATATTTGATGCTCTTCATATAGCGCGTTATAAAGAGCTCTTAACGCGTTATATTCACGGCGTATCGTCGCCAAGTCGTCGCCTTGAGCTTCATACCTTTCGACTGTTTCTTCAGCAGCAGCTATCTGTTCGCTAAGCTCATTGCGCTCGGCGGATACTCTGGTAAGCTGCACTATCAAAATGACCAGCAGAATAAGCAACGCTATTACAAACGCGATAAGCACGAAGCGCAACGGATTTACACCGCCGGTATCATCATCTCTCCTGCGCCCGTCGGGATGCGGAGCGGGACGCCCTCGCCCTGATGAAATCAAATCCCCGGGGTTGTAGCGTTGGCGGAAAGTGTCGTATTGGTCTTCCGGTGGGGGATGTGGATTGTGGCGTGGTAAAGGTGGCGGAGTGTGACGTGGTGCGGTTTCGCCCCGGCGAGACATATATCCGTCACGGCGTGGCGCGGTATGACGCGGTGTCGTGTTACGTGGCATTGTTTCCAAACGGGCAGGTGGGGTGTAACGCTCTCCACTGCCTCGTGGGCGCGTTAGCGGTCTGCTTTCCTGGCGTGGCAACGGTCCACTTTCCTGACGCATTGGCGGCCTGCTGTCATGATGCGGCATTGGCCCACTGTCATGGCGTGGCATTGGCCCGCTATCATGACGTGGCATAGGTCCGCTGTCATAATAATTATGTGCGTCGTCCCGTTGTGGCGGCGGCGCAGACATTTTCCTTTGAGTAGGCACAGCGGCGCGCAAGGCTGGCTGTGGGTCTGGGTTGGGTGGTCTCATACCTGCGCGCTCGGATCTTGCTCGCGCCTCCCTTACTCCGGCTTCAAAAAAATCCACATCGGCATCTGCCTGTGGCGGAGCGGGGCGGGGCGGCGGAGCTTGCTGGCGCGGGCGTGTGGCAGGTCTTGGTCTTTCCCTTACCTCCCGTGGCTGTGTACGGCTAAAACCGCTTACAAACTCGCTGGTTTCGCCGGGGTCGTTATCGTCCATAAGCCTCCCTATCGGGGACTGAGACAGGTCTTCGTTGTAATTGTCATGTGCATCATGTGAATTGTTTCTGTTCAAATTACTCTCCCCCTCATAAATTCATATCCGCGCAAAGGCGATATGGATAGGGTGATGATACATTCTAGGCTTCAATTCTAATGCTTTTAGCGAAAAGTGTCAATGAATAAGGCCTCTTGCCATTTATTGGATATCGGTGGTGTCTTCAGAGTCTATTGCTTCGTTATAAATATCTTCCGATACATCCAGCATCCATTCCGGAATATCGTGGCCTCGTGCGTATTCCCAGCCGGGTACAAGCTCTCCATAAAAATATTCCAGCAATTCCGAAGCGGTTACAAGCTGGAACCCGCGCTCTATCAAGCTGGGAATAACCCGCGCCATAGCATCGCTTGTGTATGGGCGTATATCGTGCAAAACCACTATCGAGCCGTCCTGTACGTTGTCCATTATAAAATTGTAGATATGGTCTGCATCTCTTATTTCCCAGTCTCTGGGGTCGATAGACCAGTTGAGGAGAGAGTACCCAAGTTCCCGCGATACGTTGCGTACCGCGGCATTTTGTCTGCCGTATGGCGCGCGGAATATAGACGGCGCGGGAGAGCCTGTTACTGCTTGAATGGCCGCGCTTGTATCTGTGATTTGCTCCGCAATTTGGTCGGCGTTTAACCTTGTAAGATTTCTATGGTTCCAAGAATGCCCGATAACCTCATGCCCGTGGCATACCGCACGGCGTATGGTGTTCTGCCAGTCTTCTATACGGTTGCCTAGTACGCAAAACGTTACCTGTCCGCCATAAATTTCCAGCACGTCCAAAATGCGTTCTGTGTACACAGACGGGCCGTCGTCAAATGTTAATGCTACCATGGGTAGGCGCATAGGCGGTGGGTAGATATATGCTTCGTATTCGCAATATTCACAGGTGCATTCTTCGGGGGCTTTGCATGTTGGGGGTTCATATTCTTCCTCCGTTGGAATATATGGCTCTTCTTGCGGGGGGGAAATGGGTTCGAGAATAGGGATAAGAACCTCGGGTTCTTCGTAAACAACCGGATTACTACACGCGGCGAAAAGTATTATGAAAAATATAAAAATTGTGGCAGCTCTCACGATATCCCTACTTTGTTAAAATTTCGTTATATTAGACTGTCGGTAGCGCGCGAAAATTTTTCGGAATCAGAGAAAATTTTCACGCGCATGAATGAGTTTTGCAAGAAGTCTATTGCATATCTTTTCCGCTGTGATGGATAATATGTAATAGTAATTATTTCAACTGGTGAGTGACACTCACCAGTTGAAAGTTTCAAAATCAGAAGAAGTCTAATGAAAAAAGTATAAACCACAAGTCGATGTCCGTCAAAGGAAATTGATATATTCTTAGGTTGCCAAAATTTGTGATATTAATTTCTACACCATGGTGTTATAATTTTACATGAACATTTTAACAAAAAAAATTAACCTCTGAAAACCCGGTTTTGTAGGAGGTAGCCCAAGTCAAAGGTGGTTCTTTCATATGAAATATTTCAAGCACGCTGTTTTTTCATTTTTGCTATGCGCTTTCGCGCTTGCCCCGCTTGCCACAGGTGCCAATACTCTGCCATACGTGGTGCAGTCCACAGAAATGCGAGGGCTGTGGGTAACGTCGGCATATAATTTAGATTGGCCATCGCAACAGGGTTTAACACCCGCGCAAAATAGAGCGGAAATTGACGACATCCTTACACGTGCGGCAAACCAAGGCATTAATGCCGTATTTGTGCAGGTGCGCCCTGTGGCGGACGCGCTTTATCGGTCGGAAATTTTCCCGTGGTCGCATTTGCTTACAGGTACACAGGGCGTAGCTCCCGCAGATGGCTTTGACCCGCTGGAATATTGGATTACTGCCGCCCATGCGCGGGGTATACAGGTTCATGCTTGGCTTAATCCTTACCGTATAACCTTTCCCAACCAGCAGATTACCAACCCGTCACAGCTTTCTGCCACGCATCCCGCGCGACTTAACCCCGACTTGGTTATCGCCTACGGCACGGGGCTGTTTTTCGACCCCGGAAACCCTGCCGCAAGACAGCTTATTGTAGACGGTGTGGAAGAATTGCTGCGTAATTACAACTTGGACGGTATTCACTTAGACGATTATTTTTATCCAAGCCGCTACTTCCCAGACCAAGCTACATTTGCGCGCCACGGCGGCGGCATGCAGCTGAATGACTGGCGGAGGGAAAATGTTAACGCCCTAATACGCGACTTGCAAAATATTACCCACCAAACCCGTCCGGATGCGGTATTTGGCGTAAGCCCGTTTGCCATATGGCGCAACAACGATGCCGACCCGAGGGGCAGTGCCACACGAGGCATGGAGTCGTACTATACCCAATTTGCAGACACTCGCCGCTGGGTGCTGGAAGGTTGGGTAGACTACGTTGTGCCGCAAATTTATTGGGTGGAAGGCAACCCTGCCGCCTGTTTTGAGGCCGTTCTCACTTGGTGGGAAGACCTTGTCGCGGGTACGGATGTTCGCCTGTATATAGGGCTGGCACCGTATCGCGAGGCAGAAGGTCGCCCCGGTTGGGAAGGGCAAATTATACGGCAGATGGAGCGTATCGCTCGTTCGCCGGTAGCAAATGGCAGTATCTTCTTCCGGGAGCGTTTTATGCGCAATCATGTTGGCGATGCGATAGGGGCGTTTTACGCACAGCATCTGCCGGGACAGGTGCCTACCACGCGCGAGGGAGGAAGACCGCACGCCTCTCCCATACCAACACCGCCGCCAATTATGCAGCCCGCAGTTAGAATGGATAGATTGCTTGTGGCGCAGCCCTCAGGTGCTAATTTTACGGTTACAGACGCGGCGGGTTTTTGGTTCCACGGCTCCGGTTTGCCGGATGTACCTGTGTACGTGAATGGAGAGCTTATCACAGACCGCACGGCAGAGGGCTTTTTTAGTGTGTTTATGCCGCTCGTACGCGGGCAAAACACTTTTACGTTTACCCAAGCGGGGCAGCCTAACGTGGTGCGCACAATTACAAACAACGCCCCTGCGGTTGGCCGCCCGCCCGCAACCATGGCGGTTGGTATAGAAAACGCCTTCCCGGCTCAAGACGAATGGGTTTTGGCCGGTACAGAAATCACTTTGCGTGCGACAGCACCCGCAGGAGCAACTGTTACGGCAGAACTTGCAGGAGAAACAATAGCTCTGACTCAGGCCGGTACGGCGACAGCTACCGAAACAAATATATTGGCCGCCCAGTTTTCGGGCAGCTTTGTGGTAAACTCCCCGGTTGCAAACGATGCAATTGTTGGATTAGGCCGCCCTGTATACACCATGACATGGAACGGTCACACCCGTACGGTGACAGCGGCGGGAGATATTCACCAACTTGGTACACACGCGCCGCATTTTGCAATAGTTACCGCACCGTCGGCCTGGATATTCCCACAGGCGAGTATCACAGGCGGCTCCGACTGGATGCTGCTTAACGGGCAGACAGACCGAGTGACGGCAATATCCGGCGATTGGACGCGTCTGCAATCCGGCGGCTGGGTGCAGAACGAAAATATAAGAACTTTCCGCGATGCCGACCTTGTGCCGCCTGTGATACCCGGTGCGCGAACTTGCCTTGGCTTTTTGTCGGAAGGGCGATATATCACAGGACGTTACTACGATACAATCACATGGGCAGTGCCTTTTTTCCCAAGTGCGCGGGCTTCTTTTGACGGACGCGAATTAATTTTGACACTGGGGATGCAGGATGTAGCACCGCCTATTTTCCATACACCGGGAGAAATGCTGTTCTCGGATATTCGCATAGGAGAGCATAACGGCGCGGCGGCGTATTTTATGACCCTGCGGGAAGACGCACGGCTGGAAGGTTTTTATACTACCCATGCGGACGGTCAGTTTAAACTGATACTGCGCCACCGCCGTTCGCTGTCGGCGGGGGATTATCCCTTCGACGGATTCACCTTTGTAATTGACGCAGGCCACGGAGGCACAGACCCGGGCGCGCTAGGCCCAATGGCCGGTGAACTGGCGGAAGCCCATATCGTGCTGGCCCAGCTGCATTTGATAGCCGACAAACTGGAAGCCCTTGGTGCGACAGTGGTACGCAGTCGTGATGGCAATGAACTGTACACGTTACAGCGTCGTGTAGCGATAAGTCGTAACGCCAACCCAGATATGTTTATATCGCTGCATACAAACTCCACTGCCGAGACAACCAACGCCTCCAATATACGCGGCTTTACAGTCTGGTTCCGTAACGAGAACAGCCGCCCTGCCGCCGCAACGTTTTTGGATGTGATGCACTATATCAACCCCAATACTAACCGTGCGGGCAATGTGCATCAGGCTAACTTTTATGTCTGCCGCCCGGTGTGGTCGCCGTCGATATTGCTGGAAGCAAGTTTTACGAATAATATCCATGACTTTGCATGGTTGATAAACCCCCGCGCGCAGGAAGAGTATGCCCGGGCGGTGGTTAACGCGCTGTTGGCGTATTATAGATAATGGAGCTGATTAAAATGCCGGAAAACACCACAATTGGAAACGCAATGCAAATTAAACTAGGCAATGAACTGCCGGCCTACCCGGAATTTGAGCCGGGCATTCGTCGTGCACCCAACCGCGGTTTCAGGCTAACTCAGCCCCAAGCAAAAACCGCGCTCAAAAACGCCCTGCGCTATGTGCCGGAGCATTTGCACGAAACCCTGGCTCCGGAATTCATGGACGAACTTACGACTTACGGACGTATTTACGCCTATCGCTACCGTCCTCAAGGCCGCATTTACGGCAAGCCGATTGAACAATATAACGGCAGCTGCATAGAGGGTCGCGCTTTTCAAGTAATGATTGATAACAATCTCGACTTCGAAACAGCCTTGTATCCCTACGAACTCGTAACCTACGGCGAAACAGGCAGCGTATGCGCAAACTGGCTGCAATATCGCCTTATTATCAAATATTTGGAAAAACTGACTGACTGTGACACATTAGTAATCGCAAGCGGCCACCCGGTGGGATTGTTCCCATCAACTCCAACCGCGCCGCGCGTTATCATCACTAACGCGCTTATGGTAGGTATGTTTGACACAATCGACCATTGGGAAATAGCTCAGCAAATGGGCGTGGCCAACTACGGCCAAATGACCGCCGGCGGTTGGATGTACATAGGCCCGCAAGGGATAGTGCACGGCACGTACAATACTCTGCTTAACGCAGGGCGCATAAAGCTAGGGCTAGGTGTGGAAGACGACCTGCGGGGCAAACTGTTTATCACAAGCGGACTTGGCGGCATGAGCGGCGCGCAGCCGAAAGCAATAGAAATCGCGGGCGGTGTGGGCATCATTGCCGAAGTGGACGATTCCAGGATAAAAACCCGCCACGAGCAGGGCTGGGTTTCGAAGATATCCGCAAATTTGCCGGAAGTTTTCGCAATGGCGCAGGAATATTTGCAAAAACGCGAACCTATGTCAATCGGCTACCACGGCAATATAGTTGACTTGTTAAAATACGCTGTGGACAATAATATTCACATAGACCTGCTTAGCGACCAGACTTCCTGCCACAACGTATACGACGGCGGCTACTGCCCGCAAATTTCCTTCGAAGAACGCACCCGCCTTCTGTCGGAAGACAGGGCGCAGTTCAAGGTGCTGGTGGACGAAACTCTTCGCCGCCATATTGAGCTTGTGCAAAAGCTGGCCGAGCGCGGTGCGTACTTCTTCGACTACGGCAATTCATTCTTGAAAGCCGTGTACGACGCGGGCGTTACATCCGTCTCCAAAAATGGTGTGGACGAAAAGGACGGATTTATCTTCCCGTCATACGTAGAAGATATTCTCGGGCCGGAGCTTTTCGACTATGGCTACGGGCCGTTCCGTTGGGTATGCCTGTCCGGCAAGCCCGAAGATTTGCGAAAAACCGACCAAGCCGCGGCAGAATTTATCAAGCAGCAACGCGACAAAAGCGGTCGCCCACAAGACAACGACAACTACGTATGGGTACGCGACGCGGAGAAAAACAAAATGGTAGTAGGCACGCAAGCGCGTATCCTCTACCAAGATGCCCACGGGCGCACCGCCCTCGCACTAATGTTTAACGAAATGGTAAAGCGTGGCGAAGTAGGCCCCATAATGCTGGGCCGCGACCACCACGATGTTTCTGGCACAGATTCCCCATTTAGAGAAACCGCCAACATAAATGACGGCAGCAACGTAATGGCAGACATGGCTACACACTGTTTTGCGGGCAATGCCGCAAGGGGAATGTCGCTGGTGGCACTGCATAACGGCGGCGGTGTGGGTATAGGCAAGGCTATAAACGGCGGGTTTGGCATGGTGCTGGACGGAAGCCAGCGTGCCGGCGAGATTATCGAATGCGCAATGATGTGGGACGTAATGGGCGGCATAGCACGCCGTAGCTGGGCGCGAAACAAGAATTCCGTAGAAACGGCGGTAGCTTACAATGGTGAGGGCAAGGGGCATATAACTCTGCCGTTTATCGCCGATGATGTACTGGTAGATGAAGTTGTAGCTGCGCGGATGGATAAGTATCAACATTAAGTACACGCAGATTAACCTCGCGAGCTGTGCAAACTTCGCAGGAAGCGCGTTTCCGAGAAAGGACATATGCGAGCGGCTGGTTAATCAGTGTTTATTTAATAATTGCAGGAGCAAACAGCGTTCATCCGCTCTACAAATCGCACTTTGTAGCTTCAACTGGTGAGTGTCACTCACCAGTTGAAAAATAATTTCATCGAAGCGGACGCAAAACGGGGAGGTAATTATGTTTAGGAATATGAACATGAGAGTCGCGTTATTTTTGACATGTTGCGTGTTGATGGCACTGGCACCGACAGTAACTGCCCAGGCCGCGGCATTTACAACACAGCCGATGATATCCGCCGGAGGGAGTCACACTCTTGCCTTGCACAGCGATGGTACCGTATGGGCGTGGGGGTTTAATGGTGCGGGGCAGTTGGGGCAGGGGCAGTCATCCGGACTTGGCAATCGTTTAACTCCTGTGCAAGTTGTTGAGCTAACTAATGTAACAGCTATATCCGCAGGCGGTAACCGTTCCGCCGCTACGCGACGCGACAATGTTGCTTTTAGATGGGGTGCATCAAGGAATGCTAATAACGTCTCATCCCGATTAACCACTCCAATGCAGGCTTTCGGATGGGTTACATCGACTACCAGTTCTATATCTACCGGGGCTTTTCACGTTGCCGCCCTGTTCGATGATGGTACCGTTTGGGCTCAGGGAGATAATGGGGACCGTCAATTAGGTGACGGCACTAATATCCACCGCTTTCTTGCTGTTCAAGTTAACGACCTCGCTGATGTGACCGCTATATCTGCCGGCCTAATACACAATATCGCATTGCGAAGAGACGGCACTGTATGGACCTGGGGACGAATTGGTGAAGGTGGAGAATGGGGTGTTGGCTTTATTGGAGGACGATCCTCAACCCCTGTACAAGTTAATGGCCTCACTAATATAAGAGCCATATCTGCAGGCAATACACACAATGTTGCCCTGCGCAACGATGGCACTGTATGGACTTGGGGATTGGCAGGACAACGCGGCGATTTTGTCGACCATGTTGGTAACAGACCGCCCCCTCCCTTCCAATTTAACCCGGTGCAGGTTAGCGGTCTTAGTAATATAACTGCCGTATCTGCGGGCAATGGCCACTTTGCCGCCCTGCACAGCGATGGTACCGTATGGACATGGGGATCAAACGAGCACGGCCAATTGGGTGATGGCACCACAACCAATCGCCTTACCCCGGTGCAGGTTAGCGGTCTTACTAATGTAAGTGCCATATCCGCAGGCTGTAACCACACTGTTGCCCTGCGCGGCGACAGTACCGTATGGGCTTGGGGCTTGAATTCTACCGGCCAATTGGGTGACGGAACAACTACTAACCGCAATACCCCAACGCAAGTAGCAGGCCCCGGCGGCACAGGTGTCCTAAACTTGAGCACAAGTACGGCAGTACCCGAGCCAACACCAACGATTCCTCAAACGCCCACACATCCTCCTGAAATTACCAGGCCGTTGGGCTATTATGACAGAACTCAACTCCACGACCCTTTGCGTCGGCCGGACGGTACAGCATCAAGACATTTTCGAGTGGAGCATGTTGTGTGCGGCCACGGACACGCAAACAGCGGCCCGTTATACAATTGCCCGGTCATATTCCCGTTTGAGCCAAGGCTGGTTTATATTTTGGATAGAATTGCAGATTACTATTATCCTCGTGAGGTTCGCATACGTCAAAATAATCACAGTGGATTTAGGTGCTATGCCCATAACACCGCCCTCCACCATGCTCCCGACATTCGCGCATCTTATACTTCAAATCACAGAGATGGCAGAGCTGCGGACATAAGCATAGCCGGTGTCGACTTGCGCACATTATATGGAGTTGCCCGAAGGTATGGCGCAGCGGCGGATACTTACATTGGCGGAAGTTTCGTGCATATTGCCATTCCCGAATTAGCACCAAGAACGCTTACAATTAACTCCCCGGTCGATGTGTTTATCTATGACAGCAGCGGACGGTTAGTGGGTCGGATAATTGACAATGTTGTGGACGCGCGAATCAGATATGAGGGTATTTCTATATCTGTGGGATATAACAATGTCAAGTATATGTCCTTCTTTACTACCAGAAACTACACTGTTCGAGTGGTAGCTACCGGCCATGGCACGATGACCTACACTGTTGAAGATTTTAATGTATCAACGATGCAACGAGTAGCAAGCAGACGGTTTGCGAACGTGGCATTGCGCCCGGGCAGGGAATTCGTTAGTGAAATTACCGCCGCCGCCAATGTCCGGTTGTACCTTGTCGAGAGTGACAGGGTCGTTGGTGAAATAGCCACAGACGGTACAGTATCAACCGTGGGGCCAACCGCACAGACACCAGAACCGCCAACGCCTCCACCACCGACACCATCACCCACGCATCCGCCTTTACTGCGTTTCGTAATCGGTCAGACCCAATACACCCATTTGGGCGCAGTGCGTATAAGCGATGCCACCCCGTTTATTACCGATGACCGGACAATGGTTCCGCTACGCATTATTGCGGAGGCGTTAGGCGCGGATGTCGGTTGGAATGCCCCCACGCGCACCGTGAGTATCGTCCAAGGCGGCAGAAATTTGAACCTTATCATAGATATACCGCTACCGGACGGAATGGGTACGCCCGTGATTGTGAATGGTCGAACATTCGTCCCGGTTCGCTATGTGTCCGAAATGCTGGGAGCGTCTGTCCGCTGGGACGGAACAAATCGCGCTGTGTATGTATATCAGACAACAGGTGGTATACCACCTGTAACCCCACCCACCCCACCAACGCAACCCACTCTGCCGCCGGCAACAGTGGCACCATCCAATCCCGCAAATGTAAATGTAGGTACAGAGCGAGAGCTAAGAGATGCGGTAGCCAGTGATGCGACAATAATTACATTGGTAAACGATATTGCTATAACCAGAGCATTAACCATTGACCGCAATACACCAGTAACAATCACCGGTAGTTTCGCTATAAACAGGCGTGACGACAGCAGAGATACAATAAATATAAATAACTCAACACATGTTATTTGGGATGGGCCAACTTTTAACGGAACAATCTATATCAATTACGACTCCTCGTTGACAATACAAAGCGGTGGCAGCCGTTGGTTGCACAGCAATTTGCCAAATACTTCAATCGTAATGTATGGGGGTTTAGTTCATATTGTTAGCACAAGTGGAAATTTTACGATGAGAGGCGGAGAAGTTTATACCTCATGGCCACGAGATGGTACCGCGATTAATTTATCAGCTGTCAGCATTTGGGGCGGAGAATTTAATATGTACGGCGGTACAATATCCGCCGGTGCCACTTGCGGAAATATGAGTGGAGTCTTAATTGGTGTTCGTGGCGGCTCTTTCAATATGCATGCGGGTACAATAAGAGGATTTGAGAGAGGAGTTGTGCTGGACGGGCGTAGCGATTCCTCAACACGATTTATTCTAAGAGGAGGCAGTATCACAGCAAGTAATGTCGGACTTTTCATTGGCCGCGGATTTTCCGGCGTAATTGAATTACGTGGAGGACGTTTATCCGGAGCGGTTAATGATATTGAAAATTTAAGTGACGATATACCCACACCGCGACTACCATAACATGCCAATAGAGTTGTAGCGAAATTGGAATTGGCGAGTGGAAATACCATGATTTCGCAACATTAATTTCGCTATAACTCTACTGAGGAACAGCGGAAAGAGGAATAAACTTGGCTGAACTTTGGGATATTCTTGACGAAAACGGCAATGCAATGATGTAGCAGATTTATATTTGGAAGGTGTCATTTATGAATTTCCTAAACTTTGGGTATTACATTATCGAACCGTTTCCAACTCCTGAATACTTAAATTTAACATGCGAACAAATTTTAACCATTTCCGAATGCATATGTAATGTTCATCCATCATTAGAGTTGTATCGAAATCAATGTAAGCGAGCGAAAATTTTGCGGAATCAGGGAGAATTTTCGCTCGCCAATTCCAATTTCGATACAACTCTATTGACAGGTCTTCTATTTCGTCCCGAGCCTGAACCGCAACTACTTCAATACAAAAAGTCTTTATCGCTATCAGATGAAGAATTCACCGAGTTGCAAGAAGTGATTTTGCGTTTATATGATGAGCGTAGTTTAGATGTTGACAGCCGCTTTACCAAGCTTTCCGATGCTCTTTTATTTTGTAAGAAGTATCTGTATAATCAACCAAACATAAAAGTAGTATCACTTGCTTTGGAGAAGGCATATAAGGACGCCTTTATTGAAGAGGCAGGTAAATGTTTAAATGCAACATTGTTGGAGAATCAAAAAAACGATGGAGATTTCTTAGGATATGACATCCTAGGTTGGGAATTTGGCTCCTTTCATACGTATCTTTGTAATGGTTTGAACCAAGATATTTCTGATAAATATCCTTTGGAAGTAAATAAGTATGGATTACTACAAAACCCATATTCCCAAGTTAAAATATTCTCTGAATATATTGACGGAGAAGGTGAGCCTGTTATGTGGCTTCCATTTGCAGTTTATGAACATCTGTTAAAATAAGCATGTCTAATATGCCACATTTCCGGCTTATGTAATTGGCTCAAGGCTAATGTCCAAACAGGGGTTATGATGTTAAGGTGAATACAATAACACGATTCAAATGTTCCTTTATTTTTGGATGTATAATACACGCAAGTATGCTATAATTGTAGCGAATAGCTGTGAAGAAAATTTATATTTTGCACGAGGGGGAAATCTAATGAAAATAGTCATAATTACCAAAAATAAAAAAGATTTTTTAGACCTATTACTCTTAGCTGATCAAGAGTATATGATTGATAAGTATTTAGACAGAGGAACTTTATTTGCTTTGTATGATGATGATTTGAAGAGCATTTGTGTTGTTACAGACGAAGGTAATGGCAATTATGAAATTCAAAATTTAGCTACATATGAACAATTCCAA
>Ga0123355_10000261_pt1 | contig 67520 bp, 58 predicted proteins | sample TergutEmb28metaG_3_FD_89872 | JGI IMG/M metagenome (GOLD analysis project Ga0123355, IMG submission 89872) | Embiratermes neotenicus P1 segment gut microbial communities from Petit-Saut dam, French Guiana - Emb289 P1 | ecosystem: Host-associated > Arthropoda: Insects > Digestive system > Gut ...
GAAAGGCTTACAGGGGTACAGACACTTTGCTTTGTGTTTAAGCTGAAGGTGCATATCAAAGGGTTCTGTTTTACAAGGGAGGCTAAGGCATTTTCCAAAATCCCATTTGCGTCATATGAGCAGATATACGGTGACAGCTATACAGTGAACGACACCGCCGTAGAAAGTATAGGAAACAACGTAACCATAGACTTCGAGCATATGGACTTTGAATCGCACGCCAATTTTATAGACATATCATGGAGGTCTAAGCTTGATAGCAATACTATACGCATGGCCTTTGTAAATAAGGAAGGCGACGAAGTTGTTAACCTACTTACCCTGCCAGTGCAAGGCAAATACGACCATACCCGCATAACGCTGGATAAACCGCTTAAAGGCACAGGAACAGTAAGGTTTATTTTCTTGCCTGGGTCAGATATAGACTTAGAGTGGTTTATGTTTGGTTTTGATACTATTGGTAAAGGCGATAATGTGAAGGAGGCATGAACTCTTAAATGATTAAACTACCAGCAATTATTAGCGATGGCATGGTACTAAATAAAAAAGCGCGCATTTGGGGTTGGGCCGAACCTGAGACACAGGTGCTAATAGCGTTAGCAGGCAAGGAGTATATAGCCACAGCGGCGGCAGATGGGCAGTTTGAAACCACAGTTGTATCTACCGACTATGGTGGCCCACACGTACTAACAATAGGCGACTGCACTATAAAGGATGTGTATATTGGCCAAGTGTGGCTGTGCGGCGGCCAGTCCAACATGGAGCAGCCCCTGGCACGTACAAGGCCATTGTTGGACAGGTATATAAAGGATAACCCCCAAATCCGGGCTTTTCATGCAGAAAAGGGGCTGCGTTTTGATGGCCCAGCCACGGATGTAAAAGGTCACTGGCAAACTGCCACAGGTAAAACACTCGACGAGATATTTGCTGTACCGTACTTTTTTGCACAAGCGCTTGAGTTGAGCCAAGTCCCCATTGGCTTAGTAAACGTGGCCGCAGGTGGCACTCCGGCAGAGGCATGGCTTTCAGAGGATATACTACGCACATTCCCTGAACTGCACGAGATATTAGAGCCTTACAAGCGAAGCAGCCTTGCAAAAACGCAAAGCGAAAGTGATGCGTCACCAGAACAAGAAATAATGCAAAAATGGCATCAGCACTTGCAAGCAAGCGATAAAGGTGTAGCCGAAGGATGGCACAGCGCTGATTATAATCATAGTCACTGGCAAGAAAAAATGCTTCTTGACACCCCACAAGAATATGGCGTGATATGGTATCGCAAAGATATTATATTACCAGATGATATAACCGGCCCATATGCGTTGACCCTGGGGCGGGTGGTTGATAGCGTTAAAGTATATGTAAACGGTACATTAGTAACATCCGTTGACTACCAATACCCACCATGCAGGTGCATTATCCCAAGTGGGTTGCTTAAACCCGGCAGCAATACAATTGCAATAAGGGTTGTAGGGTCATCCAACAAGTCACATTTTACCCCTGGTAAAGTTTACGAACTGGCGCACAGTAACGGCAGTATCAGCTTACTTGGCCCTTGGAAATGGCAGGTAGGATGCGTAGTGCCGCGTCTCGAGCCAGCACAATGGCTATACAATATACCAACATGCACGTACAACTACATGCTGGCCCCAGTTTTAAACTACAGTGTTAGCGGTGTAATATGGTATCAAGGGGAGTCAAATACAGGTAGCCCACAAGGGTACAAGTCATTGTTTGGCGCATTTGTTACGATGTTGCGCAAGCACCATGGGGAGGGTTTGCCGGTGATTTACACTCAACTGGCCAATTATGTAGACCCCCATGGGTCGGGTGAAAACTGGGCAATGTTAAGAGACGAACAACGCCAATGCCTAGATATCCCCAATACAGCAATGGCCGTAACCATAGACTGTGGCGAATGGAACGACCTACACCCACAAGACAAAAAAAACGTTGGTGAGCGCTTGGCCTTGTGTGCAAGGCATCTAGCCTATGGCGAGGACATTGTACACTCTGGCCCTGTGGCCAAAAATGCGATATTTAGTAGTGGCGAACTCACAATAAACTTCGAATACGGGGCTGGGCTATGGGCAAAAAACGGCCGCCCGGTTGTGGAAGTACTGGGCCCCAACAATACAAAACATCACCTAAATGCAAAAATATGCGGTGAGTCATTAATAGTACAGGTTGGTGAACTTTGCGCACAGCGCGTACGTTTTGCGTGGATGGACTGCCCAACGGTTGTATTGTACAACGCATATGGGCTGCCCGCTTCACCTTTTAGCATAGCAGTATCGTAAATCATTTGTACTTAATAAATAATTTGAACATGAAAAGAGGATGACATGAAATCATTATCATTTGACGCTTATACCCTTAAGTGGGTCGCGGTAATCGCTATGATAGCCAACCACATTGCCATAGGGCTTGCCCCGGTTATACCCATAGTGCCATTGTTTGTCTTGTACGCTGTGGGTGGGTTTACCTATGTAATAATGGCGTTTTTTGTGGTAGAGGGGTACAGGCATACCTCTAACCTAAAAAAATATATAGGGCGGTTGTTTGTGTTTGGTTTGATTGCACAGGCATTTCACCCAATGGTGCTGGGCAGTACAGATTTACTGGGTACGGGGTTTTTCTTTAATATTATGTACACCATTATATTGGGTTTACTTGTTTTGCTTATGTATGACAAGATAAAAATCCGCGTTTTGTTCTGGCTCTTGTTTGTTGTTGCATGTGTTGTGGCTATGTTTATGGACTTATTTTTTATTGGGGTTTTGATGCCGCTTTTATATCATGCTATCAAAAAGGAAAGTCGTAGGCGTACACTGCCGGGCATTATTTCCGGCATACTTTTTTTATTGTTTGGGCTACTAAGTGCAATGGCACCGGTTATATACCTGCTAACAGGCGAACTGGCAGAAGACGTTTACGCCATAGCCGAGACAACGGGCATGACAGTAGAACTGATGGCAGTTGTGCCTTCGTTTGCCATTGGTTGCTTCTTGGGTGCTATCTTGATACGCAACTACAATGGCGAAAGAGGAAAACGTGCAAAATGGCTGTTTTATGTGGCCTACCCGCTTCACCTAGCTATTATTGCCTTGGTTGCGGTTGCAGCAGGGGTTACGGCGTTTAACTTATTTGGGTTTATAACATTTTAATAGACTTATTTCACGACTGCACAGATGAAGGTGTCGCTCCTTTATACTTCTTAAACAGCCGGCTAAAGTAGAAGACATCTTTAAACCCGCATTTGAGTGCTATTTCTGTGATACTCCCATCCCCGGCACGCAGCATGTCCTCTGCTTGGTTAAGTCTTATTGTATTAAGATAATCACGGAATGTGGTACCCACCTCCTGCTTAAACAATATGCCTAAGTAGTTGGGGGTAAGATGCACTTCTTTTGCGGCATCTGTAATACAAACTGGCTCTGTAAAATTGTTTGTAATATAGCGTATTGTGGCTTTAATACGTGCGTCAAACCGGGATGTATCCACTTCATATAGCAACATTTCAAAAAAACGCTGCAAGATAAGCATAAAATAGGCGCGTACCCGCATTGTATATCCGGGGCCGCGCCTAAGCCAGTTTTCGTTGAGTCTTTTAAACAATGAGATTATGCCTTCATGTATGCCAACAGAAGCCACCAATGGCAAAGGGATATTAACATCGTTGTTGCCGGTCCCAAGCTCAAGCCCATACATATTAAAGTTTACCGCGAAGCACTCTAACATTTCTGCCGTATGACTAATGGCAGAGCGGCTGGATTGCTTTGGTATGCACAACAAGTCCCCAGCAGATACGGCTATTTTTTCGTCATTGATTATGTAAACAGCGTCGCCGCCTATTATATAAGTCATATCCACAAAGTCCGTAATAGAAGGCTCTATCCGCCAGCCATATGTATCTTTGCGGTAACTAAAGTAGTCTATACACGGCACTGCATTGTCAAAATCATAACTGTTCATATGCTCTCCCTAGAAAACACAAAGTTTCCTTACTATATCTATGTCTGTTTCAACCTGTCAAGGCTATAGTAATACCAATAAGATTTTATGTGAAATTGGTACATGGAAATATGAAAAACATGGAGGAAGTGTGAAACATCCGCGAAGCGGATTTTCATACCAACCTATTTGTTCCGCCAACGAAGGAGGCATGAATTAAGTAATGGATAAAAACAACCAATTTGGGTATCACGCATGGCTTCAACCAAGGGTAATAGAAAGCTTACCAGGTTTTACTTTGTCTGGGCTAGAAGGCTTTGCATATGATGAGTGCAAAAAAGGCATAGCAAGGCTAACCGGCGGCAAGCCAGGCAACACGAACATAGAGCTATCTATATCAGACACGCTGACGCATGAGGCATATACAATAACCGGCTCATTTGACGGCATAAGCATTGCCGGCGGCGGCGAAAGCGGCCTACTATACGGGGTATATGGGCTACTAGCACGCCTATCACAAGGCCAGACACAGTTTGATGTCACCGAAAAACCCGCTACATCAAGGCGTATCCTAAACCACTGGGATAACATAGACGGCAGTGTAGAGCGCGGTTATAGCGGCAAATCTTTATTTTTTAAAGACGGGCAAATAGCGTATGACCCAGAGCGTTTGCATGATTACGCCCGTCTGCTTGCAAGTATTGGTATCAATCAAATATGCATAAACAACGTAAACGTATACTTTCAAAGCGCACAGCTTATAACACAAAAATTGCCGGATGTAGCGCGCATAGCAGATATCTTCCGCCCCTTCGGTATAAAGCTGATAATATCCGTGCATTTCGAAAGTCCGGCTTTGTTGGGGGGGCTTGAAACCTCTGACCCGCTGGATGAGGATGTTGCTAACTGGTGGAAACAAGCTACGGCAGAAGTATATAAACACATCCCTGACCTGGCCGGCTTCTTGATAAAGGCCGACTCTGAGTTTAGGGCTGGCCCTATGTCACTAGGGCGTACCCAGGCAGAGGGTGCAAATGTTATTGCAAAGGCACTAAAGCCCTTTGGGGGTATGGCATATTGGCGCTGCTTTGTTTATAACTGTATGCAAGACTGGCGGGACACCGTAACAGATAGGCCCAAGGCCGCATACAACTATTTCAAGCCCCTGGATGGGGATTTCGATGATAATGTCATGCTGCAAATCAAGCACGGCCCTTCGGATTTCCAAGTGCGCGAGCCCAATTCGCCTTTGCTTGGGGCAATGGACAACACGCGTCAAGGGATGGAGCTGCAAGTTACACAGGAGTACACCGGCCAGCAAAAAGATTTATACGCCCTAGCAGTGCAATGGGAAGAAATTTTCGAGCATCCAGTGACCAGTACAAGCAAGACCAGGGATTTAGTTGGCAATAAAATCGAGGCAGTAGTAGCTGTGGCCAATACAGGAAGCGATGCCAATTGGACGGGTCACCTACTTGCACAAGCAAACTTATATGCCTTTGGTAAAATGGCATGGGACCCAACACTTACAGCTGCACAAGTTACCAAGGAATGGGTCGCACTTACATTTGGTACCAATCCGCAATTATTTGACCCAATGGTTGATATGATACTAAGCTCAAGAGCTGTATATGAAAAGTACAACGCACCCTTAGGCATTGGCTGGATGGTAAACATAAACCATCACTATGGCCCCAGCGTAGACGGGTACGAGTATATGAAGTGGGGGACGTATCACAGGGCAGATACAAAAGCTATAGGTGTAGACCGTACATCTGCCGGCACGGGCCTAACAGCCCAATATCACCCATATGTACGTGATATGTACGAAGATAAAAAAACCTGCCCAGAGGAGATAATGCTATATTTCCATAGGCTACCATACAATTACCGCCTCAAAAGTGGCCAGACACTTATACAATATATTTATGATACCCACTTCGAAGGCGTTGACGATGTAAAAGGCTTTATACAAACATGGGAATCCATAAAAGAACATATGCCCATAGACGCCTATACCCCAGTAAGGCAGCGCCTAGACGCCCAGCTAAAAAACGCTGAAGAATGGCGGGATGTAGTAAACTCATACTTCTACCGCAAGACAGGGATAGCAGACGAAAAAGGAAGAAAAATTTACTAGATTTATACCATAAACGCCTCAGACACAAGCTTCCACTCAAAATGAAAACGCCAAAGCATACGTGCAGATTGCCACAACTCTTGAAGCACATCATCATGTGCCTTAAACCTAAACGCCACGGCTAAATCGCTACCCATGATATGGCGCAATGCATATACCGCCCCCCGGGAAAACGGTATGCCATATCCAGGCTTGTGCACAGCACATACCAACCCCTCTGACGAGAAAAACGCGCCACTTTCTACATCGCTACCGCATGTTACACATGTATCAACTTCAGGTGCGAACCCATAGTAAGCATAAAAACGCATAAAAAAAACACCAATAACATGCAGTGGTGGTAGTAATGGCTTGCTTAAATGTGAAAGGGCCCTTAATGCAAGCCGCAATAAATCATCACATGCGATGTTCTCAAGCAGTGTCTTCTCGCAAACTTCTGCAAGCAAATGGGCTGCAGTAAGGCGGTCGTAATCTGTCCTCAAACCGTAGAAATTTTCTATAATCTGGGCCTGGGCCAGGGCGTGAAAACCGCGCCCTACGGTTATCACAAAGTCTGCATATGTAAACAACTGCGCGGCGGCCATAAACTTGCTTTTTGGCTTGCGGGCGCCGCGCGCATAAATCATCATCCGGCCATGTTCTTTACATAAAAGCAATAAGCGTTTATCTGATTCGCCGGCTTCATATTCCCTTAGTACCAGGCCACGGGCTTTAATTGTCTGCATGGCGCTTTTTTGGGCTTACATCGTCCATTGTGCGGCTTTGCTTGTAGGCTAGGTATACTTTAGGGTCGCCAGATTTGGCAAACTGTTGCCAGTACTTCATATGTTGTTCCATTTATATCCCCTTATCATATGTGTTTTGTCCTAACTTATTTTGACCAACTACCCCAGTGCTATGCTATCGAATTACTGGTAATGTATTAACTGCTCGAAGGTACAAATTTAACAATGCCTTTGGCATTTAACTGCTCGACGGTGTGTACCCAAAGTTCTTAAGCATAAAGTCACTGTCGCGCCAATTTTTCTTTACTTTAACCCACAGTTCTAAATAAACCCTGTAGCCCAGAAGCGCTTCTATATCCCGTCGTGCAGCTGCACCTATACGCTTTAGCATTGCACCTTGCTTACCTATAATTATGGCTTTATGGCTATCTTTTTCGCAAAAAATATTTGCGCCAATGTCTACCAGTGCATCAGGGTTTTCTTCATCATGTCCTTCGCGCAATTTGAAATGAGTAATCTCTATTGCCATGCCATGTGGCACTTCTTCCTGCAAGAAGGTCAGGGCCTTTTCGCGGACAATTTCCGAAGTAATTTGCCGCTCGGGCTGGTCTGTTATTTGGTCGCCTGGGAAGTACATAGGCCCTTTGGGGAGCACACCGCGTATAGCATTAAGAAGCCCCACTGTGTTATCGCCCTTTAGTGCCGATAGGGGGATGATGTCACTAAAAGGGTACAGCTGGCGGTATTGGTCTATAATAGCCAATAAATCCTGTTTTGGTATTGTGTCTACCTTGTTAATTGCCAAAAATACAGGTGTCGTCATAGCACGTTTTTTACTGCCGGTAAGCCGCTGGATGATAGCCATATCTTCTGCTGGTATCTTTTTCTTAGGTTCGACCATATATATGACAGCATCGGCTTCGCCAATGGCATTTACAGCGCTCCTAACCATAAAATCCCCCAACTTGGATGTAGGCGTATGAATCCCTGGGGTGTCTATAAACACAATTTGATAATCTTCACCTGTAAGAATACTGCGGATTTTGTTGCGGGTAGTTTGGGGCTTGCTGGTGACAATAGAAATCTTTTCTCCAACAAAATGGTTCATAAGTGTGGACTTACCTACATTGGGCCGCCCTATTAATGTCACAAAACCGGAATAAAAATCTGTCATACATATCTCCTTAGTATGGAAAATGGCACTTACAGTCTTACATATTATTCAAAAATCACATCTCCATGTGCCTGAAACACACATATCCAAATGCGCCCCGGCCGAAGGGTTAGCGGGGTCCCATCTGCAAAATACCAGCGCATAGGCGCGGTATGGCTGTCTTTTGCCCAGCGCACAACCTGATACCGGCCCCCAGAAATCAAATATCCATTGCCTGACCCAACAGTATCAACTACACGCCGCCCCTCACCGTCAATTACACGCATTGTAGTAAATTGCACCAATATATTCCCTACACCAACATGTTCGGCTGTATCTGCGTCCAGGTTGGGGCCATGGCGGTTTTCGGCCATGTACAGCCCCGTTTCCGGGTCAAAAACAAACCTGCGATAGTACCACTGCGAAAAAGGCACAGTAACAACATAAGCCTGCCCGCCGTCGCTGTTGGTATGAGCCGTACTGCCAAAATTAAAGTTAAACCCATATACATCAGAATATTCTTGCCAATAATCGCGGATGCCCCGGTTGTATAAATGAGTTAACAGCCGCTCCCGACCGGTATATGAGCTGTGTTCTAATGGGCGCGTGCCGGTGTTAAACGCCCATTCTGGATAAGTCCTGTCCCGCCAAAAAACAGTCCCCTCAAGAGCCATACCGTCTAGGTTTGTAACCCTTAAATTGTTTATGCGCGAATATCCGCTAGGGCTGGACCCATGGTGGATAAACAGCGCGTCATGATTAAGTGCAAAATCAATAAAATAGTCCCGTGCCGAACGCATAGGCCCCAACTTTTCTGGGATATATGACTGAAAAATCCCTACCAGCCTAGTAATATCACCTTCGGCCAGCACTTCATAAATAATATCAGCAGATGCAATACCGCTTTGAGGTTGTGCTCTAGAAGAATTGTTTATAACCGCCGCAAATGGCCGGCGATACAGGTATTGTTCCTCTATAGGCAAGCCGGTTAAGCTGCTAAAAGGCCCACCATGTTGTAAAAAAGGCAAAAACTCAAATGGCGACTCTATCGCCCGTGATGATGCAGTTGGTGGGTTATTACCATCACTTGGAGGTGGGGACGGCATATCAATAAAAACACCACCCTCATACCAAACGCTTTCGTCATCATTGGCACAAGCAGCAACAACCAAACAACCGGCCAGCATCCCCAAAGCAATTAAAACACGGAAGCGCCTAAGCATATCCATCATAAACCAATATCTCCTTCGGCAGATATATTCATACGGTCAAACCCCTTATAACAGAAACAGCAACAAGTATCCCCACAACCAAGGCTTGCACCGCAGCCAAAAGCACAGCCCCGGCGGCTGCATCTTTTGCCAATTTAGCCAATGGGTGGGGTTTGCCACGGCAATACATATCTACCAACGCCTCTACGGCTGTGTTTACCAGCTCCATAGCCATAACAAAAAAAATAGAGAACCCTACCATAGCAAAATAAATAAAGCTCACTCGAAACACGATGCATGCAGCTAAAGCCAGCACCGCACACACAATGTGGATACGAAAGTTCCGTTCACGCCGTGCTGTATTTTTTATGCCATTTATCGCATGGCGTAAAGATTCAAACCAATTTCTACTTTTCATTTCTAGATATACCCAATAAGCCCAAAACCTTGTCTTGTGTCGCGCACATTATAGCCTCGTCTTCTGGTGTTTCATGGTCATATCCAAGCAAATGCAACATCCCATGAGCCACCAAAAAAGATAACTCTCTTTCAAGGCTATGCCCATATTCGTCTGCTTGTACTTTTGCAACATCCATGCATATGACTATATCGCCAAGTGGGCGGCCCGGCCCAATAACAAACTCGTCACTAACAGGGAAGCTAAGCACATCTGTTGCCAAATCCTTGCCGCGGTAATCCCGGTTTAGCGATTGTATTTCATCAGTGCTTACAAAGGAAATACTAACCTCAGATGCATTTGTATCTGGTACAAGCTTAGCTGTAGCTTCTACAACCCGGTTAAGCAGCTCTATTTGTGTAGCAGTTAACTCCCCACCATCATCCATATAAATATCCATGTCTACTCCTTAATCTACCCTTCCGAAATAACAGCTTCGGCTTCCTCAACTGGCACAAGCTTAGGGTAGGGGATACGTTCATGATACATCCCCTTTAGCACCCGTATAAACGACTCCGAAATTATAGCAATATCTTTGATTGTTAGCTGACTATCGGCTAATTGCCCGTCTACTAGCTTATTGCGGATAAGCCTATTTATGGTATCTTCCATTTCATTCTCAGAAGAAATGCTGGGCATCATAGCACGCACAGCCGCTTCAACAGTATCGGCAAGCATGACACAAGCAGACTCTCTCGTCTGGGGGACTATAAAGGGATATCTATAATCACCTTCATCCACATCTTCACTTGATTTTTTGGCTTTGGCATAAAAAAATTGTATTAAGCTATCGCCATGATGCTCTTGGATTATATCACGCACAAACTGTGGCAGACGGTGCTCTGCAGCCAAGGTTAGCCCATGGGATACATGGCTTATAATCATCTGTGCGCTTTCTATAGGGTCTAGATGGTCGTGTGGGTTGTCCCTATCAATATTTTCTGCAAAATATTGCGGGTATTTTAGCTTGCCAACATCGTGATAGTATCCACCAACCCGTGCAGCATGGGCATTGGCACCAATATCATATGCTGCAGATTCTGCTAAATTGGCAACAATAAGCGAATGATGATAAGTCCCAGGCGCTTCTATAGTAAGCCGCCTAAGAAGTAGATTTGTAGGGTTAGTTAAATCCAACAACTTTACCGGAGTAACAACACCAAAAAACGTCTCCCAAATGGGCAAGCTACCGGTAGAAATTATTACAGTAAGCAGCCCGTTCAAAGACGCATATCCAGCCGTGACAAGTAACCCCGTAACATCATATACGGCCTGGATATTGCCGGTTATAAGCGCTATAGAAATAGACAATGTAAACTGAAGAAGCATGACAGTTGTGCCAACAATAAAAATCTTGTTCCTGTCTGTTGTAAAGCGGGAAAGCATGCAAATTAGCACACCCGATACAAGAAAGAACATAAGATAGTCCCATGACCCATCTACAATAAAATAACAAATCAAAATCAATGAAAACGAGAGTATGACAGCGCTCCTGCGCTCTATTAACACAGAAACCAACATAGGGAATATAAGTATCGGAAGGAATTGATATCCAAAATCACTAAAAGACCATACAAGTGTAATCACAAGTACATACAAGGTAAATAAGAGTAAGGCCTCACGCTTATTTGCGGCAATAGTAGGCCGATAAAAAGACAAATACATGATACATGCCAGAAAAAGCAGCGCCGTGATAAAAAAAGTACCAGCTATAGGAAGCACAAAATCACTTATCGTGACATCTTCAAGCAGCCCCAACTCACCCAGGATGTAATATACATCTGGTGTAACAATATCACCGGCATTAACAATAGTTTGCCCCTCTAGCAATGTAACTACGATATAATCTGCAGCTACGATATCTCTTTGGCGCTGGGTCGCGGCATAGTCGACTATAAGATTTATTGCTAAGTGTTCTATGACAATTCTTTCTACAATATCGCGGTGGTTTTGTGATAGAGGCCTTGCGCCCAAGTTTTCGCGCACAGCATGCAAAGTAAGAGGGCCAACTTCGCTTATTTCTGTTGCTTGTACGGTATATGCCACATCAATGACGGTTTCCCACAGGTCTGCATAGGTTTCATTGTCCATAGATATGATTAACTGCTGCTGGATTTCGGTAAAAACAACAGGTAACAAAGCAAATTGGTCCCATACTTCAAACACAGGCTCTATTGGTTCTGGATATGCGGGGGGCACTGGCCTTGGAGGTAACTCGCCCATATCTTCGTTGCCTGCTTCTATGGTTGCACGTTGGATTTCCCATTCTTCTACCGCAATGTTGTATAGAAGCATTTGAGCTTGGAATTCCGTTTGTTGGTCCCTTAGCATACGTTCAAATTCATATATTTCTTGTATATGAAACTCACGTATACCTGTCATATTATTAGCCAAGAAATCAAGAGTATGCTCCACAAGTGGCCATACATTAGGGTCCAAGACCCTTATTGGGGGAAGGGCATCAGCTAAAGCTTGTGCTTCTTGGCGGTTATGTTCTGTCGCGGGGGTGTTAATCATGTCATCGGGGGCAAAGATGCTTATGTTTGAAGGTTGGTTTACGGTAATACCTTGTAAACCTTGCTCTGCCCTGAAATATGAACCAGACGCAATAGCGCCACATGCCAATACAAAGGCAACTAAAACAAGGGCCCCATTTAGCAGACGGTTTTTCTTCGCGTCACTGCCTGGCTGAACGGGCCCATTGTGCACTGCCATGGTTTTTTTATTTTTTTCTGTTGTGGTTATCATGTCTTCACGTCATTTCTTAGAAGGACGCACATAGCGAAGCCGCTTTTTTTCTTTTAAAGCTGCTGCACTTTTTTTGTATGCAGAGCGCGCTGCTTGCTTGTCGTATGCATTAACAATCTTTTGTACCAATGGATGCCGCACAACATCCTTGCTTGATAGGTAGCTTATACCAATATCCGGGATGCCGTCCAACAGTTGTACCGCCTCTTTTAAACCAGAATCCTTGTCATCTGGTAAATCTATTTGGGTAATATCACCGGTTATTACAGCTTTGGAATTAAAACCCAGTCGTGTGAGGAACATCTTCATCTGTTGTGGTGTGGTGTTTTGCGCCTCATCTAGCACAATAAATGAGTTGTCCAACGTACGGCCACGCATATAGGCCAAAGGTGCTACCTCAATCAAGTTACGTTCGAAATTACGGTTAAATGCCTCCGGGCCCATAATGTCATGCAAAGCATCATATAGCGGCCGAAGGTATGGGTCAACCTTTTGTTGCAAGTCACCCGGAAGAAAGCCAAGCTTCTCCCCAGCTTCTATGGCAGGGCGTGTAAGGATTATACGGTTTACTTGGCCCGAGCGGAACGCAGTTATTGCCATAGCCATAGCCAAGTATGTCTTGCCAGTACCCGCCGGGCCAATAGCAAATGTTATTGTATTTTGGCGGATAAGGTCAATATATTTTTTTTGACCTACAGTCTTTGGCTTTAATGGGCGGCCAGATGTTGTCATACATACAGTATCATCACCAAGCTTTTCTATTTGGCCAAAGTACTCGTCTGCTAAAGAAGCTATCAAGTAATTGACTTGTTGGTCTGTTATTGATTCGCCTTTTTGGGCAAAAATCATCAATTTTTTGAGTACTGTCTCGGCCTTATCTACACCTGCGGAGGTGGTGGTGTTACTCATTATTTGCACGCCTTCGTCACGGTTAACAATTACAACATTAAAAGATTGTTCTATCTTTTTAACGTGCTCATCCAACTTGCCAAAGACATTGCTTATCAAAGCGCTGGGTATCATTATATTTTTCTTTGGTGCGTCCAAGTGTTCAGCCCCTTTGTATGATTTATGTGTCTTGGCTACTATATCATAAAAACCGGCTCTAATGCCACTATTTGCAAAAGAAAACCCCCCGAAAGGCGATTGCCATCCGAGGGGTCTCTTGTAATATAAATTATTTGTGTCGTATAGATTTGTTATCTTGTTTATTGCCAACTCCAAGTATAGAGGTTAATCGTGACTCACGTTTATATCGCATGGCATTCCTACGGTATTTTCCTACAGCAACGGTATGCCTCATTGTCATATTAATAATGCTAAAAGCAGTGATACCAAGCGCAGCAACAGCACCAAAAATCATAAGACTTATGGCTATTGGGTTGGTTGTGGGGTTTGGTGGGTTGGGCATACCAGCAGTTGGTGGTGTAGTTGGGGATGGCGTGGATGTAGGCGCAGGTGTTGCAGTTGCACCTGGCGGTGGAGGCGATGGTGAAGGGGTAGGGGATGTTGATGGGGTATAAGTTGATGCCTCGCCATATGCAACCCATATTGCTTCAAGGGTCATAAAGTCAGATACCACTATATAGTCGCCATCTATGCGTACCCCATTATGACTCCAACCATCAAAGGTATGTCCTTCGCGTACAGGTGTGTATGGGAACTCAAAACGCGGCAGCGATGCCCCAGCCGCAACCCATCTTATGCCTTGGCGTGTCTCTGCTTCTGTAAACACACCGGGTGCGGGGTTAAATGATACCATTAATGCATTCTCTGTCCTTAACATTTCTTGTATTTCTGGTGACATATATCCATCATCATATGCAGCCAATGTGACGGGGTTAAGACATATTGCCACAACCAAGGCTGCAATTATTAGTATTGTTTTTATTTTATTAGAACAAGTCTCAGTTGAGATGCGCATTACGCCTGTCCCCCTATTTGGAATGTAAAATGATTATATACAAAAGTCGGTCATATGTCGTTACGGATGATTTACAGGTTTTTTACAAATATATGTCGTTTAATAGTGGTTGGCCCTTGTTGCCACAATTGTGTACCGCTGCGAGCTGCTTTGATTGTAGCCTAGCAAGGTTAATATATCTTGCCCAGGTTGTATAGTTAGTGCATCGGTATTTATTGTGCTGCCCTGATAAATATTAACAACTGTATATATGACGGTTTTATGGAAATTTGTGATATGAATCTCATCGCCAACACTAACATTGTTTATATTTTCAAGCAAACTTGTACGCCTTTGCCCTTCGCGACCTGCAATTATTGTATTTGTATTGGCTCCGCCTAAAGGCAATGAGGTGCCGGTTACATGAGCCAAGCCGCGGCTTAAATTACCATTGTTTGCACCCATATATAGGGGTAGCTCAGCATCTATGCTTGGGATAGTAACAAAACCAATCATCTCACTATATTCGAAGCCAAAGTGATTTAAGTTTACATTGGGCTGGTTAGCATCAAATGGGTCCGGCAAATTACCCATACCCGACTCATATAGACGATGGTTGTATTCCGCCATCCTGTCGTATAGCCATGACAGTGGGCTTTCAAATGTGCCTTCGCCCGGTGCTGCGAGCTCACCACTTTCCATCCATCGTCCTATTTGTTCGGCGACCCACCGGTCTCTATATTCGGTTTTATAGTCATCTATCATAGTTACAAAATTATATATTGCTACCTGGCTACTGCTGCCCGGGCGGCTAAAATTTTGTGACACCCCAATACCAATAATTATGATTAGCATCAACGATATAAAGCCAGTAGCGATATATCTTGACATGCTTGGTATAGGTGAAAATCCCTTTCTTTTGCTACGAGCATTTTTACCTATTAGTGCCGGTTTTAAGGGTTTTATGGTTTGCGCTATTTTGTTGTCATTGACTCTTGCTGGCTGTGTATGGACTTCATAACTTGGGGGTGAGGTTTGACTTTCTAGGTCATTAAACATGTCGTCGATAGTTAACCCATTGTACCTATCATGGGTTACTATTGCAGCTACTGGGGTAGGATGGACCGTCCTGGGACGCCTTGCGTTAGTAGCTTCTTTTTTACCTTTTAAAGCGCTATACACAGCAAAGACGACCATAAATAACAGGAACAAGCCTACAAATATATAAATACGGATATCGACTCTTGGCTCGATAATATTCTGTACAATTTCTGCTGCCATATACGGTATATACTCGGTTCGTCTACCACGCACAAGCCAACGATGGGAATTAATACCATATGGCGTGCATGTCATTAGCGTTACAAAGTCTTCGCCTGGTACAATGCGGAAATGTTCCGTTTCCCATGGCAAAATCCTAATTACGTGGTCAACTTCATATGCTTTTCTAACACCCATTACTGTTATGAAAAATTTGTCACCAATATGTACGTTTCCTTCTAAATCATTAAACATCCTGGCGTTGGCAAGCCCTGTATGGGCCGTAAGGACAGAGTGAGTGCTTTCGCCACCAATAGGGAAAGCCGTACCCTCCATATGTCCAACACCTCTATCAAGTGCATTGTGACCGGTAGAATGGTAAATGGGCATATTAACGCCTATAATTGGTATCTCGATACGGCCCATTACCCCGCCTACATATAAGATTTCAAAATAATCCTCTGGTAAGGGGGCTAGGTGTGCGAGTAATAATTGGGTCGTTGACCGAGCAAGTTCGTTATTTACTTCTTCGGCACGGCGAAATTGGTTTGCGATATGCTCCTGGCTTAGCCTGGCAACTTCTTCGTCATAAATTAAAGCAATACCCCGCTGGATACGGCTATTCCACCAACTAGCAACATCTGGATAAAATAACAACGACAAGCCAAAAATCAACATTATTGCAACAAAAATTGTAGGTAAATGCCTTCTCACACCGCACCCCCTTCCGGTAACGACTTAACAAAATATTGGTACTGATAACTATACAAACCTCAATATGTAGATGTGACTCATAGAATCTATACCTATTAAGCTTTATTTGCAATAGAAATTCGTTACATAGTTATTAAATTTTAGGTAGCATGCTCAATGATTGGCGGATTACGTCTTTCGCGCCATATAAAAAAATGAACGACAAGAAATGCTGCAAACACAACAACGCGCCCCCGAAACCCTGTGGATATAGGCATAACTGTAACTTCATCTTGCATGTAGTATGCATATGGGACCCTAACGCCACGTACAAGCAGCCTATGTGTATTTATCGTGATTGGCGTACATGTAATTAGTGTCATTAAATCCTTACCAGGGGTTACACGTAGAAGTTCTATCTCATGGGGTAAGACAGTATATATCTGGTCGACTTTATATGCCAGCCGTTGACCTAAAACAGATACAAAAAAGATATCACCATAATTAAGTAAGTGTAAATCCGTAAACAATCGTACACCTGCAAGCCCAGAATGAGTGGTCAATACAGAGTGCGTACCGTATCCGCCTATTGGAAATGCCGTACCTTCTAGGTGGCCAACACCCCTACTAAGGATATTGGGTCCTGTCCCGTGAAGTACTGGAAGGCTTACATCTATTGTGGGTATATCTATCCAAGCCATTACACCTTGTACATATAGGGTCTGATTATAGTCGTATGGAAGTATGGCTATATCCCCAAGCAACAACGGCTCAGACGATTCTAAGCTGCTTAACTGTGTGTTGTGTGTAGCCGCACGGTGTAGCTGCTGTTTGACTTGTTCTGGTGTAAGCAGTGATACCATCCTATCATATTCGCGAAGGATGGCATCATGAACCAATGTTTTTTGTAAATTGCTGATATCCGGGTAAAACAACAATGTAAACCCGGATATCATAAAAATAAATGCAAATATTGTTAAGATGTGTTTTTTTCGCATTAATCTAGAATCCCTGGTAATAGGCCTGTTTTCATGGGTGCTGGCCTATCTGGTGCAGACAATATTGGTACCTGTTTGCCACTTTCTGCACTCACTGAAAAGCCTGTCATGACTTCAAGCACATGATGTGTAATATCCACACCAGCGCGGGCTTTGCGCCCGGTTTGGATGGCTTTTGCCATGTCTGCAAGGCCTAACCCACGGCTGTTGTCTGCATAGCCAAAGGTTAGTGGTATCTCCATGTATGTTTTGCTTTCTGGGCGATATAGCATTACTGGGCCGCCAAATGTGTTGGGGTCTGGTACAGACAATGTGCCCTCGGTACCATATACCTCTAATATAGGCAGTTTGTGAGCATGGACATCAAAAGACTGGATTATCGTACCTATTGCACCACTTGCAAATTCCATTTGGCCGGCTATATGAGTGGAAACTTCTACATCTACAATGGTGCCGTAATGGGGTTGGCTTGTGATGCGACGTGTAGGATATGATTTTTTTGCCATACCGTTTACGGCTTTAACGGCGCCTATAAGGTTTACCAGTGCTGTTATATAGTATGGACCCATGTCCATCATGGGGCCGCCGCCAAACTGGTAATAAAATGCCGGGTCCGGATGCCAAGACTCGTGGCCCCTACATGCAAAAAAGGCTGTTGCGGCTACAGGCTTACCTATATATCCGTCATCTATAAGCTTACGACATGTTTGGATACCAGCCCCAAGGAAGGTGTCTGGTGCACCGCCTACCATTACACCTTTGGCTTTGGCCGCGTCTCGTATTTTTGTACCTTCTTCGAGTGTGGCACCTAGGGGTTTTTCCGAATATACGTGTTTACCTGCATTAATTGCTGCCATGCTTACATCGTAATGTTCGTATGGGCGGGTGATGTTAAGCACTATGTCTATGGTTGGGTCACCAAACATCTCGTGCATGTCTTTGTATTTGCGTGGTATGTTGTATGTGGACACTGCTTTTTCGGCTTTACTGTCCACCAAGTCGCAGACCCCTGCAATTTCTAGCTCCTTAAACAGGTTGGTTAAGTTTGTTAAGTAGATGCCACTGATATCCCCGCATCCAACTATACCTATACGTGTTTTTTGCATTTACCTCATGCCTCCTTCGTTGGCTTAACAAGTATGCTACCTATTGTATATTATTGTATCTTACTTAACATTGCAATAACAATCTTGTGATACGCGCACAAAGCGTCTTTCTTGTGGTATACTGCAAATATTCGCAGAAATAAGGCAAAATTGTAATCGTACAAAAGAGGTGAGCTTTGCGGTGAGAGATTGGCTATCCCGGTCAGCACTGCGGGTTGAAAATGTAGGTATTATTAAGGCCATAAAAGATGGGTTTGCTGGTATTATGCCGGTGCTACTCATAGGGGCTTTTATTTTTATGCTTGTAGAGCTGGAGATCCCGTTATACTTGGATGCCATGCGCGTCCCTGGTATATACTGGCATATCACTTTCGAGCAGATATATCGCGGGGCCCTTGGTATTATTCCTATGGCTGTTGTTATTTCTGTAAGTTATACGCTGGCGCTTCATTCGCCGCATTATTCTAGTAGGGTGCTTAGCCCGTTGGTTCCTTCTCTTGTTGGGTTTTCGTGTCTGTTATTGCTTACCGCTGTACCGGGTTTTGGTGCACGGTTTGTGGACATAGGGCCAGGTGGGGTCTTTCTTGCGGTGGTTGTGGCTGTTGTGTCACATCTACTTTTCTTTTTTTTCTATAGGTTTCGTCTTATTGTTGTTAGGCCCAAGGCCGCTACAGCATATCTTGCACAGGTTGTATTGCTTCTTGAGCCTGTACTTTTTACTATCTTAGTCTTTGGCGTATTGCGGTACGCTTTTAATGTCTTTGGTATATACAATATCCCCAATCATATCACTGAGCGCGTTATTAATATGCTTGCCGGGATTTACAACGGTATAAACAGCCCTGTGCTATTTGTAATGATATTTACATTTATGTACCAGTTATTATGGTTCTTTGGACTGCACAATGGCGAAATTGTCCCTAGTGTGGCAGAGCATGTTGATTGGTCTTATGTGCTGTGCCCGGATTTTTTTCAATTTTTTGTATTGGCAGGCGGAGGTGGGGCTCTTGCGCTTATTGTGGCTATACTAATTGTGCGGAGTAAAAGCGCTTCGCGTCCGGCTCTTTTTTCTTTGCCTATGGGCCTTGCTAATATTGGTACGCCTGTACTTTATGGTTTACCGGTCTTGTTTAATCCTATCCTTATTATCCCCTTTATATTTGCGCCTATGGTATCGGGTATGGTTGCTCGCATTGCGGTTTCTGCAGGTATGAATGCAACCGTTATTGCCGGGGTTTCTTCTACATTGCCGCCGGGTATAAGCGGGTGGATGGCGACCGGCTCTTTAATGGCGGGTTTTATACAGGTATTGACTTTGGCCATTAGCGTCCTTATCTACTTACCCTTTGTGTGGATAGCCAATAACACCAGCGAAGAACGAAGTGACTTTGCAATAGAGGAACTTATGTCACGGGATGCTGCACCTTACCTTGCACGTAAAGATGATGTTGGAGTCTTTGCCCGTTCTCTTTTCGAAGAAATGGAGTATGACCTAAGGCGTGGGCGAGGTTTTTATTTAGAATATCAACCAATGATTGACAGCCACAACCGAATGGTTAGCTTTGAGGCAAGAGTGCGCTATAGGCATGCATCTTTGGGGCCACTACCACCACAACTGGTACATGCCCTTGCCGAAGAAGGCCGACTTTTGGGAAATATAAATATTTTTGTGATGGAAGATGCCCTAGCTACCCTTCACAGTTTAAGAGAAAACGGCTTTACGGATTTATTAATGACAATTAACCTTTCACCCAAAGAGCTAAGCAAGCCAAAAACAATAAAAATTATAAAGGATATGCTGGCGAAATATAACATAGATCCAACATATGTAAGAATCATATTGTCGAGCCATGAAGTGCTGGACCCGGGCTTTGACCCATGGACGCTCATGAGTGCCTTAAGTGCTATTGGGTTAAGGGTAATTATTAATAATTTTAGCTTACAACTAACACATTTTAGCAACCTGCAACGGATGGGCATAAAAGCTATCAAGTTAAGCAGCGCACTTACCCATGAAGTACAGTTTAACGAGCTTAGCGCCAATGTAATAAAAGACATTGTAGAGCATGCAAAGCCCATGACCATTAGCGCCGAAGATATAGAATCTAAAGCGCAATATGACTTGTTGGTGGAACTAGGCTGTGAAATATTCCAAGGCAAATATTTTTCCAAACCAATGGAAACGGCAGATTTGTCGCTATATCTAAGGTTGAAATAATGGCATATTGGAAAACACAGGGCCTACGTGGTAGTACATTTGAAGAAATGATAAACCTTACCAACCAGCTATACCTACAGCGTGGGCTTGGGATTATTCAAAAAATCCCAACACCAATAACTCCAGTAGAAGTTAATAACAAAGCCAGGATTATCACCTCTGCATACTTCGAAAAAAAAAGCACAGTAGACTTTATAGGTGTTGCCCAAGGCTTGGCTATATGCTTTGACGCAAAAGAGACTAACCAGCTAAACCTACCAATGCGCAATATACACGCCCATCAAGTAGACTTTATGGAGAACTTTCGCAAGCAACAAGGTGTTAGTTTCTTGCTGGTAAACTTTTTATCCAAAGGTGAAACGTTTCTCTTGCCTAGCGAAACACTAGCCCGGTATCATGGGCTGGCACAAGACGGTGGGCGCAAGTCCATACCATATCGTGATTTTAACCCTGATTTAATAGTACCCAACAAAAATGGCTTTCCTGTACACTACTTGGTTGCAGTAAACGCCTATCTCAAACAGCCAAAGGAAGGAAAATCTCCATGAGCCGAATTATTGCAGTAGCCAACCAAAAAGGTGGGGTAGGGAAGACCACCACAAATGTAAATTTATCTACCTGCCTGGCCCAGGCGGGCAAGCGTGTACTTGTGGTAGATATGGACCCACAAGGCAACAGTACAAGTGGTTTTGGGGTGGACAAGTATGGTCTGCAAAAGACCGTATACGATTTACTTATTGGCGAAGCAACTCTAGAAGATGTAATCTTGCCTGTGTGCGCAGACGGTGTGCGCTTGCTACCGGCCAATATCAACCTTAGTGGCGCAGAAATAGAACTAATTACAATGCCAGACAGGGAGTACAGGTTAAGAGAAATATTTAGTCGTACACGTTATATGTTCGACTACATATTTATCGACTGCCCGCCCTCTCTTAACTTGTTGACGCTTAATGCCTTGTGTGCCGCCGACTCTGTGCTTATACCCATCCAGTGTGAGTACTACGCCCTAGAAGGGTTAACACAGCTTATGAATACGATAGCCCGTGTACAACGTAAGCTTAACCCGCGGCTGGTTATAGAAGGGGTTGTGTTTACTATGTATGACTCACGTACCAACCTTAGCAGCCAGGTAGTAGAAGAAGTGGAGAAACATCTTGGGTCACATACTTACAGGACAATAATCCCACGCAATGTGCGGCTAAGTGAAGCACCAAGCCATGGGCTGCCTATTACGCTATATTCCGCAGACTCGCGAGGTGCGGAGGCATATAGGCTACTGGCACAAGAAATGATAGAAAAGAAACACTGACTTAACCGAATAGAGGAGGGACTACTATGAAAGCAGGCTTAGGCAGAGGGCTAAACGCCCTACTAGACGCGTCGCGTCAAGACGATACCAATATCATACAACAACCGTCATCCTCTGGCGGGGTAATGATGGTAGATATACGCAAAATAGAGCCAACCAAGGACCAGCCGCGTAAATATTTCGATGAAGCAGCCCTGGAAGAACTAGCTGCGTCTATGAAGGAATACGGGGTAATATCGCCTCTTGTAGTCAAGGAAAACGGTAAAGTTTATACAATTATTGCCGGTGAGCGCCGTTACCGCGCTGCGCGCATTGCAAAGCTGCCGGAAGTACCGGTTATTGTAAAGGATTATTCTGACGGGGATATATTGCAGGTAGCGTTGATTGAGAACATTCAGCGGCAGGACTTAACATCTATAGAAGAAGCCGTATGCTATAAACGGCTAATGGATGATTTTTTCTTTTCTGCAGATGATATTGCAACCAAAGTTGGAAAGAGTAAACATGCCATTATTAGCGCATTGCATCTATTGGAGTTGGATGTACGTGTACAAGTGCTGGCAGGGGAGGGTAAGCTGTCTACCAGCCATGCAAAAGTACTCCTACAAGTAGAAGACGGAGATTTGCAACTATACTGTGCCGAAAAAATAGTAGAAGAAGGGCTAAGTGTACGCGGTACGGAGTCCCTGGTTACCGCAGCGCTTAAGGAAGCATCTAAACTTGAAAAAGAGCCCTATGAAGCAGAAACCCCTGACGATGTACCCGAAGAAGTACTACGCGCATATAGGCGCGCAGAAGATGATTTAAAACAAGTGCTAGGCTCTAAAGTAAATATCCGTCCCGGAAAGAAGAAAGGACGGATAGAAATAGAGTACTACTCACCAGACGAATTGGAGCGGTTGCTACAGGTATTGGGGCGAGCCGGGTCATGATACGACCAACCTCCAACCCTACCAAAGATGCAAATTATTGATAAATTTCAAGGACTCTGGCTTTTTTAGGTCTATCAACTCGCCAGCTGTGACAAAGCCGTATTCTTGTTCTTTTAATGCATGGATTATGATTTCAAGTGCCTCCACAGTCTGATGGTTGCCTTCAAAATCATGCATTATTAGCACAGCACCGTCATGGGCTTGGCTTAACGCCCTATCTACACGGAACGCAACATCATTGTTGCTGTCATAATCTGCTACATGATACCCGTCAATAAATGTGAGAGGGACTGCCGCGTATATTTCATCATTTTCTGCGATATAAGGTGAGCGAAATATCTTTGGTTTTTGCCCAATGGCTTCGAATATCTTTTTTGTTGCGGATGCCACTTCTTTCTTTACGTCATCGATGCCTAAGTGGGTTAGATTAGGATGGTTTTCGGTGTGGTTTGCTATTTCGCAGCCCAAAGCAACAGCACGTTGCATCACCTTTGTTGTCTCTGGAGTAATGTTGCATCCTTTGACAAAAAACGTAGCTACAGCGTCATGCTTTTCAAGTATGTCTAATATTTGGACGGTAATTGTTGTATTTGGCCCATCGTCAAACGTGAGCGCGATTACTGGTTTGTCCATTTTAATTCATGCCTCCTTCGCCGGTGGAACAATTCACCCTATAACCTGACTAGGTTGCTGTATATACTTTTTTCTGGTGTTGTACCTTCTATGACCTGTGCGCCACATGCTTTAATATAAAATTCGACTGCATCGGTTACATACCCAATAATCGCGTAGCCATAGCCTTTTTCTTTCATAGACTCTAAACATTTGCTTAAAAGGGCTTTGCCTATGCCTTTGCCGCATTCTTTTTTTGCGACACCTGTCGGCCCAAAAAAACCTAGGGTGGTTGCGTCGTAGCATGCAAACCCGACAATTTCCTTGTCTTTGACAGCAATATAGCAGGACGATGGGCTGTTGAAAATGGCGCGTTCACATTCGTTTTCCCAATCATAGCCGAAGTTTGTTTTTGCAAATTCCTTCACACGCTCTTTGTCTAGAGCCATTGCGCGTTTTATGATAACACCTTTGTTTTTCATGCGTTTTTCTGTGTCTATTTTGGGCATATCGTATAGTTTTACTAGCATATCTGGCATATTTATTCCCTCCTTCACAACTGTTGTCATCTATTCTAAGCTCGCAAACTATTTTTTCCATATTTACGAATTATTTTTATAAATCATTGAATGTTACTTCAAGAGCAACTTATGCTTGGGCAAATTGCAAAGAAAATAAAGGAGTTGCATTCAAATGAAGGATTTTCTAAGTACATTTAAGGGTGCATAGCTTGAGGGATTTCACGCAAGCGGTAGGCTATATCGGCTTTTTACGCGTCCGTGAACTCCGTGCCACGAATGAGAGCATAGTTGGTTTGCATCATACGGTTACATACTATCATAGCGGCTCCTTAATTTTATGTTCGAGTTTGTAAAGTGCTACGAGCTTTTTTACATCCTCGAATGTAGGGTTGTGGAAGAAAAACGCTCCTTTGATGCACCAAAATCGCCCGTCGGGGTCGAGGCGAACGCGATTATTACATGTATCCAGCGTGCCCTTTTTCTCTTTACATCTGTAACAACCACCCCAGCGGGTGGTAAATGATTCGGGGAAGCGAGTTTTGAGCCATTCAAATTGTTCAGGATGAGATGCGTACACTTTGGGGAAAGCGACTTTAATGGACAAGTCGTAGGGTGTGCTGTGCAGAAATTCTTCCTCATGATAAGATGAGCCTTTGCCAACGAGCAGCCATTCTTTGCTGCCTTTTTTGTAGAGATAGCAGTACAGTTTATCCTCGCCTGTTGGGGCGAATCCGCATTTTACAGCTTCATCGTAAAGCCAATAGTAGATTTCGCGTAGATGTGGTGGTTCACCGTCAGTTTTTGCAAGGAAGAAGGTTTCGTGGGATTGAGTCGCGGGGTATTGTACGAAGCGGTAAGAAAAATAGCGGACATGATATGCATTTTTTGGATTTTTGTCTTTGAAGTATTCGCAAAGAACAGTTATTGCATGGGGTATATCAGCAAATGATATGTTGAACACAGGAATTCCGGGTTCGTTGTAACCTTCGACTTGCATCCCCATGTCATTTAATTTGTTTATAAGCAACGAAGTTTTTTCTATCGGGTGGCAGAGAAGCTGCTCGTCGATGCGTTGTTTGGAATGGTCGATAAAGCACTGTTTATCTACATACAATACTCCATTTTTTTCGTGTCCGCAGGCAACCAAAGCATTAAACAAAATGACCACGCGATTTTGGACAAGCCCTAACCAAGTCAAATCATTCCAAGTTGGGAAGCCCCAATCAAAAGGCAAACCACGTTCGATTTCGTCATATACGGCGTATAAAAATTCCTGCAATGCCTTAAATGCACTGACAAATTCGTCGTTGGACAAGTTACCTAAATGCACGGGGTTAATAATCGTGTCATCGGGAATAAATACCATGCCGGTTTTATATGCCCGCATTATTTTACGTGCTTCGCCTTCAAACGTATCCTGGATATATTCGTGATACGCATTTGCAAATGCAGGGTCAAACTGCTCACTCGCAACGGCATATTCGTTAAGCATCGCAAATTTATTTTTATCTCTGCTGACATACCCGCTCCAACGGTTTCTGATAAAAGCATCAATTGATTTGGCGGTTGGCAATTCGTTGTTTAATTCATCGTAATACGAACTTATAAAGCCAATGCGTTCATCAATGTATTTTTGTTTTTTCTTTCTTGCAATAAGGTATTGCATATAATCTTCCACGTTCTTCATTTAATCCTCCTGATTGTATAACTCACGATGTAGATTGTTTGCATTTTATATCAAGTGGATACCATACTTCCATACAAGACATGAAGCTGTTATCGCTTTGTTTTTTGTGCAACTGTTTGGATAACGCTATGGCTGAAAACTACTTCTTTATCTTGAGATCCGAGTGCATTAACAGGCAAAAATCAAGCGAACTGACACCGTTTGAAAAACGATGCCAGTTCGCTTGATTCTCTAACCCCTTCGATAGGAGGCTTCTTCCCCCGTTTGCAATGCATATCCCAGCATGGGGGTCACCACATCCAGTTTTGATGATACCGATAAAGGTTTTCCAGCTACTGCACCGCTACCCTAATCATATTCCAAGACAAAGGTTGAAGCTTGGCTTGCAGGCCATTTTTATCAACCTTTACAGCGGATACACATTGCTTTGGTGCTACAGGGGCGCTTGCATTGGTATTAACATCTTTGATACCATGCCCACTAATTTCCTGTGCATCTAGTACTTCTTTCATATCAAAGCCCTGCGCATCAACAGTAAAGTCAAGCGCTGTATCTTGCGAGCGGTTAACCGCAAACACAACAATCTCGCCTTTTTCTTCATTGTAGATGGCAATAGACTCTACATATGGTACACCCTTAAAGCTCTCGCAATCATACCCTGGTGACTCTATCATGGGCTTAAGCACTGTACCGCGCCCAAAGTTTGCCGCGTGCATGAAGGGGTAGAAGATTGTCTGCTTCCAGGCATTGCCCATCGGGTCTGTCATTATTGGGGCTATTACGTTTACTAGTTGGGCCATACATGCAATTTTAACGCGGTCGCAGTTTTTAAGCAGGGTGATTAGCAGACAACCTACTAGCAGTGCGTCTTCAAAGTTGTATATGTCCTCCAGTATTGGTGGGGCGTATTGCCATGGCTCGTTTTTACTATCTTTCGCATGCGAGTGGTACCATACATTCCACTCGTCAAATGAGAGGTACATGGTTTTCTTGCTGCGCTTCTTGGCTTTTACATAGTCGCATATGGCTACAACACTCTTGATGAAATTATCCATTTCTATAGACTGGGCCAGGTAGTTTGGCAAGTCGTTCTTTTGGTTGCCATAATATTGGTGTAGGGACAAATAATCTACATGTTCATAGGTATGCTCTAGTACTGTGGCTTCCCATGCCGCGAAAGTTGGCATTTTACTGGTGCTGCTGCCGCAGGCTACTAGCTCTATGTCTTTGTCTACCCATTTCATAACTTTTGCGGCTTCTGCTGCTATGCGGCCGTATTCTTCTGCTGTTTTGTGGCCAATTTGCCAGGGGCCGTCCATCTCATTGCCTAGGCACCAGGTTTTAATATTAAATGGCTTTTCTGCGCCGTGTTTGCGGCGCAAATCGCTCCAGTATGATCCGCCTGGGTGGTTGCAATATTCTACTATGTTGCGGGCAGCGTCTATGTCACGGGTGCCGAGGTTTATGGCCATGTTAACCTCTGCATTTACTTCTTTGGCCCAGCTTGTAAACTCGTGTAGGCCTACTTCGTTTGATTCTACGGTCTTCCAGGCAAGGTCTAGCCTTTTTGGGCGGTCAGCTTTTGGGCCAATACCGTCTTCCCAGTTATAGCCAGACAGGAAATTGCCGCCGGGGTAACGTATTATGGGTACATTTAACTCTTTTACCAAGGCTTTTACATCTTCCCTAAAACCTTCTGCGTCTGCTTGGGGGTGGCCTGGCTCGTAGATGCCGGTGTATACACAGCGCCCCATATGCTCTACAAAAGAGCCGTAAATCCTAGGGTCTACCGGTGCAACCGGGAAGGCCTTGTTTACTGTCATTTTTGCTTTCATACTTGTCCTCCCTCTTGTTTCTCCTTAGTTTAATATATTATAGCACAGTAACGCATTAATTTAGTGTAATAACTATTATTATCGCAATTGTGCCCAAAAGCCTGTTGCATGGCCGCAGTATAGCCCGTATAATCAGCCCATGCCATAAGGCATAAATTTCATAAAAGACAGGAGAGTCACCATGGCAAAAAAACTAAGAGCCGGTATTATTGGTTGCGGCGGCATTGCCAATAACAAGCACATGCCCAACCTCACCAAAACTGGCAAAGCAGAAATGGTTGCGTTTTGCGACATAATCGAAGAAAGGGCCCAAAAAGCCGCAAAAGAGTATGGTACGCCAGACGCAAAATACTATACAGACTATAAAAAGCTGCTGGCAGAAAACAAGCTGGACATGGTGTATGTACTTACGCCCAACAAGTCCCACTCTTACATTACTATAGACGCACTAGAAGCAGGCAACCACGTAATGTGCGAGAAGCCCATGGCTAAAACCGCAAAAGAAGCCCGTGCCATGGTAGAAGCGTCTAAGCGCACCGGTAAGCTTTTGACCATTGGCTATCAAACCAGGTTTTTTGCCCCAAGCCAATACATCAAACACACTATCGAACGTGGCGACTTAGGCGAGATTTATTTTGCCAAAGCCCATGCGCTACGCCGCCGCGCTGTACCTACGTGGGGTGTGTTCTTAAACGAAGAAGAACAAGGCGGCGGGCCGCTTATAGACATTGGTACACATGCCTTGGACCTTACACTGTGGTACATGGACAATTATAAACCAAAGTCCGTAATGGGTAACGTATACAAAAAGCTCAACAGCAACGGCGTATGCGGCAATGCCTTTGGACCATGGAACCCAGATGAGTTTACCGTAGAAGACAGCGCCTTTGCGCTAATCACTATGGAAAATGGGGCAACAATTATTCTAGAATCCAGCTGGGCTCTTAACATGATTGATGCTTTCGAAGCTGAATCCACCATATGCGGCACAAAAGGCGGCGCGGATATGAGAGATGGCGTGCGTATAAACGGCGATGATTTTGGCCGGTTGTATATTAAAAAACCATCGCTTAATTCCGGTGGCGTAGCCTTCTTTGATGGCGGCGGTGTAGACCATGGCACGTTTGAGCAGTTGACCTTCATAAATGCCATAACCAAAGGCACGCCACTAATCGTATTGCCAGAGCAAGCATGTGTTGTAACAGAAATATTAGAGGCAATATACAAATCTGCCGAAACCGGGAAACTTGTCGAGTTCTAAGATTAAGAGCGGAGGTAGGATATGAAACTTGGCGTTCTAACAGTACCCCTGTCCGGGCGGCCTGTAGATGAAGCTTTTAAGTATCTGGCAGGGCTTGGTGTACAAACTGTAGAAATTGGGACAGGCGGTTACCCCGGCAATGCCCATCTAAACTCAGTTGACGCTATAAACAACCCCAATGTACTTACAAGCTTAAAAATGGCTCTGGATAAGTACAAGCTTAGCATCAGCGCCCTAAGCGTACACGGCAATCCCGTGCACCCAAACAAGGATGTACGCGACAAAGATCATACAGACTTTGTTAATACCCTAAAAGTGGCAAAAGAGCTGGGCGTAGACACTGTTATAACCTTTAGCGGCTGCCCAGGTGACCACCCTGGTGCAAAGTACCCCAACTGGGTAACATGTGCCTGGCCGCCAGAGTATATAGATGTACTAGAATACCAATGGAACGACGTGCTAATACCATATTGGACAGATGCCGCCAAGACAGCCGCAGAATATGGTGTTACTAAGATAGCGTTAGAAATGCATCCGGGCTTTTGTGTGTATAATCCTGCGTCTTTATTGCGGCTAAGGGAAGCAGTTGGCCCAGCTATAGGTGCCAACTTTGACCCAAGTCACTTATTTTGGCAGGGGATACAGCCTGTAGAGGCAATAAAGGCATTAAAAGGTGCAATACATCATTTCCATGCAAAAGACACCCGCATAGATAAGACAAACGTAGCCGTTAACGGGACTCTTGAGACCGGCCGGTATGACGATTTTACAGGCAGGGGTTGGGTGTTTAGGACCGTAGGCTACGGCCACAGCGAAGGTGAATGGAGAGATATAATTTCCACCCTAAGAGCCGTAGGCTATGATGGCGCAATAAGCATCGAACATGAAGATGGACTTATGTCTATTGAAGAAGGGTTAGAAAAGGCTATAGAGTTTTTAAAGCCTATCCTTATGTATGAGCCGCCTGCACAGATGTGGTGGGCGTAGTAATAAAATGTCATACTATATGTTAAAGGAGCGCATTGCGCTCCTTTTTTATGCCACTAATTAGTATTTACAATAGGCGATGCATAAGCAATACTTGACTCTGGAAAGCCAACTCCAATCTTGTAGTACCCATAAAATGACCCGTGATGGCAAAGGTCAGCCCTAAGCCCCCCAAACAAAATTTCTATTTCATCTACATCCGGGAAACTGGCAAACGTCAGCAGCACCACACGTGCATGAAGCCAAAAACTTGCTGTACCCATTGTAAAATCAGCCCACTGGTTAGGTTTTAAGTCCACAATTATTCGCCTATCTTCGTACCAAAAATCTAATATTTCTATACCGCTATATAGTTTCTTAAGGCGTATAGTTTCTTCCCATAACATCTCACCAGGGATTTCCTCTATATGATAAGTCTCGGTAAGGTACCCTGTAGCATAGCACGCGCTATGTATTTGTACTGTTACGCTTTGCGCGTCGGTTATGTGGCGGCGGCGGTCCTGCCAATTATCCAGTACGACGCTAAGCCCCCGGCCTCTTGCCCACGGGAATATAAAGCCAACTATTTCCCAGTGCATGTTGTACTCGCATATTACGGTGTAGTTTAATACAACATCGGGATGCATGCGCCACCACTGGCCCGGCTCTTGCGATTCATATTGCACCCGTGCAATTGCATACCCAATCCCAAGAAATATGCTGTCTTCATAAAATATTCCCAGCGTCTCCCTCCCTGTCCCAAGCACTTCTTCCCAAGGGAGGTAGGTACTGTTCTGTATCAAGTTTTGGCGGATGCGCTCTGGTGTCCATACCCCAAGCCAGTTAATAGTGGGCCATGCAAGCTCATGCTGCACATGTGCAACTTCGCGATTTTGGTAGTGCCTGACTTGGTTTTGCAAGTCGCTTATTATATCGCTTTGGGTCTGTAGCTGTTGATGAAGTTCATATATTTCTTCATCAGTTGATTCCTCTTGCTGCCTACAACCGCTTAATATTAACATAGCAGCTACCATGGCTAAAAAAAGCATAAATATGTCCAACCTGGAGTTTGGCATATGTACTATTGAATTTTTTGTAATTTTGTTTACCATGTATTTGCCCCCTTGGTTATGACCATAAACACTACAGTCATATTGTACACCAAAGGTAAAAATTAATGAACCAAAAGGAGCCATACTATGAAAGCCACCAATTTATACAATCAACTAGAAAAGGACTTCGTAATACCAGGTATCTATGAAAATTGGTACGATAACGAAATGGCTATAAACGACGAATATATTTGTGCAAATTTCAAAAAACGCAGTATGGGGCTGCTGTGTGACTTTGCTAATGACATACACAAGGTATATACAGCGGTGTTCCCATCTGACAAAGCCCTAACCAAGATTTTAGACGACAATGCCAAAGATGCAATGCTTTTTGTGCATCATCCGCTGGCATGGGACTTAAGCCGTGACCCAAACATAGCGTTCTATCAAATAAATGCAAAATTATTAAAGGAGTTTAAGGCGAATAATATTTCGCTGTTCAACTTTCATTACCCTCTAGACAATTATGGCCAATATTCTACTAGTAAGACATTGGCATCCGCACTAGGGATAGCTATAGAAAAGCCTTTTGCGTCCTACAATGGGGCGATGTGCGGCATAATAGGCACGACCACTTGCAAAGACATCCATGAACTCAACGCCAGATACGCACAAGCAGTAGGCCATAAAACCAAGTTATATCAATACGGTGAAAGCACGATAAAAAACAGCAGGGTAGGTGTTTGCGCAGGAAGTGGCAACGACGCTAATGTTGTTAAAGAACTAGTAGAACACGGTATAAATGTACTCATATCAGGCCTATCGGTAAAAAATAAATATTCACACGAAGCTCATTGTTTGGAGATGGAGCACAACATTAACCTCATAGGCGGTACACATTATTCGTCCGAAAAATTCGCATGCATAGAAATATGCAAATATTTTTGTGAGCTTGGGCTTGCCGCAGAGTATATAAATGACATCCCATGCTATGATGACTTGTAGAAGTTGTCTTTAACAGCTTAATCAAAAAAAGCGAAGCAATCCAGAGATATAACTCCCCGGATTACTTCGCTTAGTTGTTATACTATTTCATAAGTCTTTGAGTCCCAGTAACACTTGGCGGTGTCATATACAAAGTGTTGGTATCACTAGAAGGTACTATACCTATATTTGTATAATCGCCATCAAATGTATCTGTATCATTCAAATCATGGATATTGTTAAAGTTCGCATTATAATCGTAATCACCTACGTTGTCATCATAGTCCCAGTCAGCAGCCAAGCTTGTTGGCACAGGGCTTGTAGCTGGTGCTGGTGTTGGTATAGGTTGCGTACGGTTGATGCTGTTAAAACGGTTTGGAGTTGGGGCCTGCGGGCTGTTTGTAGGAGCTGGTGTGGTTGGGGCTGCATCGTCAGTAGCTTTGTTTTTCTTAAAAATCGCAAGGCTGTTACTATCATCTGATGCGTTGGCTGCTATAGATGGCCCTAAACTTCTGCTATATTCCGCATATGGGAGTCCACCATATACGCCATTTACATCGTCATTGCTCATATAAAAGTCAGGACCTAAATACATACTGTTGTTGAGCCCACGATGGGTGAGGTTAAAGTCATTGATATTTACATTATCAGGGCGCGTTAGGCGGCTTGTATTGTTTATACCCACGCTACGCTCAGCGGTACGCGCGATACTGCGGTTTTGGTTATCACGCCCAGCACGGTTAATACCCCTAGTACGGTCAATGCCACGGGTTGCATTTGGGTTAACTACTGTGTTGGCATTCATAATAGGTGCGGCTGGGGTAATGCTTGTATTAGAACGGTTGTTTAATACATTTTGACGAAGTTCGCGTACTCTTTCCGTTCTTGCAGATGGTGTGCGTGCGGCTTGCCTGTTAGTAGCAGACCTGGTTGTGGTTGCACGATTTACTGCACCAGTGTTTACGTTGTTGTGGAGCATGGGCTGCGCAGCACTAACGCTAGTTCTTGGCGCTTTGCGTGTTGGCCTGGCAGCTTTTGTGGCAGTATTTTTTGCTGCATTGGTGCTGCGGGTAATGCCTGTGCTTGTAGCACGTTTTTTGGTTGTTGTATTTCTGGTTGGTGTGCTTCTTACTACGCGGTTGTTTAGGTTTGCGGCATTTTCTGTTGGTGTGTCTAACCTGTTACGCATACCCAAATCGTATCCACCGTATTCGCCATCTACACTGTTTGTATATAACCCAGGATTGTCATATCCAAAAGTGTGACCAACACGGCCGCGGTTAATCGTACCAGCGCTTCGGTTGGGAGTACGGTGCGTGGGTAAACCAGTATTGTTATGGTTGTTGGTTAATCCAGCACCAGGGCGCGCGACATGGTTACTACTCCGGGTCCTGGCAGTTACATCGTTACGGGTAGCTCGTCTAAACCCACGATTAAAACCCCGTACTGTACGTTCGTTTGTATTGTGCGTACGTGTTAGCCCGTATGAGTCGGTCCTGCGGTTAACGGCATCAACTACGCGCTGGCCGTTTCTGTTTCCCTGGTTGGTTTCAGGCAGGTTGCTGGAACAGCCTGTTACTGCAATCATACCTGCGACCATCCCGGTAACAAGAATTCTTCTCCAGTTTTTCATTATTAGTCCCCCTTAATTTCATATCAACTAAAAAATCGCAAGCCCTTCGTGTCATACGAAGTACCTTGCGATTCTAGTTTAAGCAGATTCGATTATTAAATACTGTGTTACCTCTGGCAGCAAAACAAGTTATTGGATTTGATTATACGAGTTAACTCGCTATACAAGCCACTCTAAGCGCTTTTGGGCGTCACTTAGCATTTTTTTATCGCGTATAGATGAAATATACGAAACTATTTTTTCACGCTTTTTTGACTTATATACCATAAAATCATTTGCGGCTTCGCTAATCAAATATTTTCCTAGGAAATATTCCTGCCCGGTCCATGAAACAACTTCACCAGTATACTTAGCAGCCATAACTACATAAAAATGCTCCCGCTTTGCTATTGTTTCACGAATTAATCGCTCGCTTTCAATTTCAAACCCATTTATATGCAGTTCTCTGCGCAGTAGCTCTGTATCATGTTGCGGTTGTAAAATTAACCGCCTGGCAGCTCGCGCTTGTTGCATTCCTTCATAAATTATATTTTTGATGCGCATACCGCCCATCCCAGCAACAACAATGCAATCACATTCACAGGTCGTAAGAGGTAAAAGCCCGTCGCCCAAGCGTACAGTTATTTTATCTGTAAGCCCTGCATCATTTATATTATTGGCCGCAATGCTAAGCGGCCCGGCATGTAAATCACATGCAATAGCTCTATTGCAAATCCCACGCTGTACTGCCGCAATAGGCAAGTATCCATGATCTGTTCCTATATCAGCCAAGACGTCACAACTAGGCGTATGTAAAGACCGGCATAAATCCAGCACAGCCTGCAACCTAGGCGATAACGACAGCATTAATCAAGATAATCCTTTAGTTTTTTGCTACGGCTGGGATGCCGCAATTTACGCAGGGCTTTGGCCTCTATTTGCCTAATCCTCTCACGCGTTACGTTAAACTCTTTCCCTACTTCTTCCAACGTGCGCGCACGGCCATCATCCAAGCCAAAGCGCAACCTAAGCACTTTTTCTTCCCGGTCGGTAAGGGTGTCTAGCACGTCTATCAGTTGCTCTTTTAGTAACGTAAATGCCGCTGCCTCCGCAGGCGCAGGGATATCATCATCTGGGATAAAATCACCCAAATGGCTATCTTCTTCTTCGCCTATAGGCGTCTCAAGAGAAACAGGCTCCTGCCCTATTTTTAATATCTCGCGCACCTTATCTACCGGCATTTGCATTTCTTTAGCCAGTTCGTCTGGCGTGGGGTCACGGCCCAGCTCTTGCAATAGTTGTCTAGAAACACGTATAAGCTTATTAATTGTTTCAACCATATGAACAGGTATACGTATAGTACGAGCCTGGTCGGCAATGGCCCTGGTAATAGCTTGCCGTATCCACCAAGTAGCATACGTACTAAACTTATAGCCTTTTGTATAATCAAATTTTTCTACAGCCTTAATAAGCCCAAGATTGCCCTCCTGGATCAAATCCAAAAACAGCATTCCCCGGCCTACATACCGCTTTGCTATACTAACAACCAGGCGCAAATTAGCCTCGGCCAGGCGCTGACGTGCATCTTCTTCGCCAGCTTCCATGCGCTTTGCCAAATCAATTTCTTCCTCGGCTGTGAGAAGCGGTACTTTACCGATCTCCTTAAGGTACATGCGTACGTGGTCATCGATATTTATAGCGCCTTCCACGGCGGAAAGGTCAATTTCTTTTTCCTTTTCGGCCTCCGGCTCCATACCGGTGATTAACTCGATACCCTGACTTTCAAGCCATTCATAAACCTTTTCGGCCTGATCCGGATCCAAGTCAATATCACCAAGGAAATCCATAACTTCTTTGTGATCCAGGGTGTTTTTTTTCTTTTTTCCTATGTCCATCAGCTCTTGCAACCGTAGCATCAACAAAGGATCTTCAAAGGACTTCAAAGAACACCATTCCTCTCGTGTCGCTATTATTCTAACCATCGCCCATGGTTATATACAACGATGATAGATTTCTTTTGCTTAAAAACAGGTTATTTACTGCATTTAAGTCGTTTTTTTGCATTAAAACATCCATTTCATTGGTAAACCATGCGCGTTTTATTATGAAAGCCATTTCATTTAATGCTTTTTCCATGTCAATATCTGATTTATACAGGGTTTCACCAGCGAAAATTTCTGCAACCTTTTGTTGGTCTTCTAATATCTCGAAATGAGCAATGATATCAGCAGGGGGCATGTGCCTCTTGCTTTGCGCATTTGCAAATGCCAGTACTAATAATTGTGAGTATGTCTCATCGCACATTTCTTCTGGGCTTAGGTACTCACTTTTTGCTAAAGCGCTTGCCGTGACAGGGTAGGTAAACAGTAGATTCATTAGCCGTTTGCGAGCTTCTTTTAAACCTTTTTCTTCGGCACTTGTGCGTACCCTTTGGCGGTTGCTTGTAGGTATTATTAAGGTTTGCCCATCTTGGGATTTTATTTGTTGAGCACGTTGTTTTTGTACTTCGGCCAATATTGCAGATGTTGTTATCCCAGAGATATCTGCAATTTCTTGGGCATATGCGTCTGTTTCTATGGCGCTTGTCAGGCTTGTTAGCAAGCTTGCGGCTTCCTCTGTAAAACGGATGCGCTGGTTTGTCTCGCTTTCGCTATCCAGTGCATAACGGTGTTTTAGTAAGCCTACTTTAAATGCGACATGGCTTTTTGCTGCCGTTAGTAACCGGCTAAATTTGTCCCGGCCATTTAACTGTATATATTCATCCGGGTCTTTGGCTCCGGTTTCTGGAGAAAACTGCAATACTTTTACGCTTAACCCACCGCTCAACAATTCAGGTATCGCTTTCTCTGCTGCGCGAGTTCCGGCTTCATCGCTATCTAGTAGTAAAGTAACTGTGTTTATGCTTGCACGCTTTAAAAGTCGTACATGCTCTGCGGTTAGAGCTGTGCCAAGTACACCCACTGTATTAGTAAAACCTACTTGGTGAAGGGCAAGGACATCCATGTATCCCTCGACAATAATCATTTCGTTGGCACGGGATTTGCGGGCAATGTTCAAGCCATAGAGTTGGCGGCTTTTATTAAATAGCGGTGTGTCTGGTGAGTTTATATACTTTGCCTCACCATCATCACCGCCAGGCAAGGCCCGTCCACCAAAACCCACAATGCGGCCCGTGGACTCTATTATAGGGAACATAAGCCGCCGCCTAAAACGGTCATAATATCGCGATTGGTTTTTTTGACTTTGTGCCGCCAAGCCTGCCGTAGCAAGCTCCGACCCAGGTGCTGATATGTGCGCTATAAGATTGTCCCATCCGGGAGGTGCAAGTCCTAAGCCAAAGCGCTTTTGCAAGGATATATGTACCCCCCTGTCCATCAAGTAACTACGGGCCAGTTCAGCTTCAGTAGAGTCTTGCTGCAATTGTTCATAATAAAAACGGGCGGCTTGCTTGTTTAACTCGGCTGTACGTTCCCGTTCTCTAGCACGTATTTTTGCACCAGTAGAGGACTTAGCGTCTGGTAAGTTATAATGTACTCTGTCTGCAAGTAGTTTTAAGGCGTCAAGGAAATCCATATTTTCGTGCCGCATCACAAATGTAATAACATTCCCCCCAGCATGGCAACCAAAGCAGTAAAACATCTGCTCTTCGCCATTTACACAAAAAGATGCAGATTTTTCGCTATGGAAAGGGCATAAACCAAAGTGTCGCCCGCCCTGTAGCCGCAACTGTACACCGTATGAGCTTATTACATCTACAATGTCGTTGAGTGTGCGTATATCGTGGATTACTTCATGAGGGTAGTGCATGGGGAGGATGCCTCCTAATACATAACGGTACTTATATACGAATTACGATATCGGCAGCTTCGTAGATATTATATTCATTAAAGTATGCTTCTTCCATGGGAACCCACTTTGTTAGGTATTCATTCGCAACTTTTGCATTATTGCGTGCTTTTATGCGGGAGCTTTGTTCCGTGGGGTTTATATCTAAAGACACTCGTACATCCATATACTTACCCAGCTCTGGATGAAAACTATAAACACCTTCAACTATGCGCCAGGGGGAGGGGATGACTTCCGTTAAATTATTGTTGTATTCCATCTTGTTGCAATCAAATTTGCGATATAAGAATCCCTTGTCGCTTCGTATATGCGGTAGTACATCTTGGGTAAAGCGTTCATGATGTATGTTGCCGCCGGGTTTACTTAGTCTTTCTATGGTTCGTAGTTCGGGTGGGAGGAAAAAATCATCCATTGCTATATTCCCTGCCGGGATTATGTCACATAGATATCTAGTAAGTGTAGTTTTACCAGATGCCGCACGCCCGTCAATAGCAATTACACCCTTATCCATACCAGACATCAACTCAAAAATAGGTAGTACCTTTGCTGCCAAACCGGATAAAATCCGATATGCAGGTTTCGCATTTTCGCGATACATCGCGCTATGGCGTACGGGTGGGGATGGGACATTTCGCTTGTAATCATTAATATACTCAACCCATTGATCATATGAGAAAGGGAATGAACCTGTTTTACATAAATAATCAGCTTGAGTAATAAAATCTTCTAAAGACGTTTCATCACTCATTAAGCTATGATTAGAAGCACTTAAGAATAATCTCCAAAGCCAGTCAGGGTTTAGTTTTAGTCGTTTCCATGCAGAAAGGTTAACTCGGCAAACAGTTGGTGAAATATATTCGGTCAATGGTTTATCGTCGACCAGTGTATCTTCATATTCTTCGAAAAAATACCCTAATGCTTGAGTGGGGTTACTTAACAAGTGCTCTGCCCCAAAAGCAGCCTGATAACAAAGCTTCACCACATCTTGCGGTGCAAGCAACGGGTGAAGCTTTATTTCATCTAGTAAGTATTTAGACAAGTTTGTCATGCGCTTGCATTAACAGGATACCTTAGTGGAATAACCCTTTCGCGCTCTAATGCGATAACCACGCTTGGCACAAATAAAAGTTGGATTACTAATCCAGGAAGCGATGTTACAAAATAGCTAGTCATCCATATGCCAATTGCATACGTACCGTCGAAAAAGTATATGGCTTGAGCAAGACCAGCAACTAATCGCCCAATAATCATAGCTGTTATAAGACTAATGTACAAATCCGCTGATATACGGCGGGTATGTACTATCTGGGTCATAAACCCGGCAACAAGACCATATGTGCCAAGTTCTATCATCATAATAGGAAATACACCAGATGGGGGCATACCAGTAAACAAGTGTGACAGCAACGGGCCAGAAACACCAGCCACAAGGCCAAAAAGCGGCCCACATATCAAGCCAGCAAGCAATACCGGGATATGCATCGGCATCAAAATTGACCCAGCACGCGGTATAGAGTGGAAGGCCATTGGCAGTACTACACACAGTGCAATTAACATGGATGTGGTGATAGATTTTTTTAGATAACTCATATAGTTCCTCCTGGGGGTTTATTTCATTAGTGGATTGAATTAATTAAATCTTGCATTGCATAAAGTCCTGGGGACTTGTCCTTGATAAAATGTGCCGCGCTTATTGCCCCAACTGCGAATACATCACGGGACTGCGCTATATGGGTAAGTTGGATTAACTCGTCTTGGCCAGCGAATATAATATTGTGTTCGCCTGTTATGCTGCCGCCTCTTATGGCGTGAATACCTATTTCGCTCTTGTTGCGCTTACTTGTGGTTTGGCTACGGTCATGTACATAACTCATTTTTCCATCAAGAGACTGATTTATAGCGTCTGCCAAAAGATACGCTGTCCCGCTTGGCGCATCTATTTTTTGATTATGGTGTTTTTCAATTATTTCTATGTCAAACCCGGCATTGTTTAGTAGTTTAGCTGCACGGCCCAACATATTTGTTAATAGGTTAATCCCTAGAGATAAATTTGCGGATAGAAATATCGCGACTTTCATGGCTGCATCATTTACGGTGTCCAAGGTGGGCTTAGGTAAACCCGTTGTACATAATACCAATGGAAGTTGATTATTAACACAATATTCCATCACAGTCTCGACATCAGCGGTTGCAGATGGAGGGAAAAAACATGTTACTACATCTGCGCGCTGTTGGCACTGGGTAATATCGGTATATATTGGATACGATAATCCGCCCCCGGGTGGAAGGATGTCTACGCCGGCTACGATTTCAATATCGGGATTTTTTGCAGCCAAGCGGCACACTGCATCACCCATGCGTCCTAAGCAACCACATAATATTATTTTGGTCATGTTTATCAGCCTTTACGAGCCTGTTCAGCAATTATTAATGCTGAACAGGCTCGGTTATTATGTTTACATATCTAGTAAGCCGTATTTATTCATTTCTTGTTTAAGTTTGTCATGTAAACTTTCATCGATAGATGTTAGTGGAAGACGGCAATTGCCTACATCAAAACCCATCATATTGAGCGCAGCCTTTATTGGCATTGGGTTGACATCGGCGAACAAGCAGCGCACAAGTGGTAATATACTAAGCTGCAGGCGTAAGCTTGCCTCATGGTTGCCATTTAAGTAGGTCATAACTATATTGTGTACAGTGGCAGGGGCAACATTACCCGTTGTTGAGATAACACCCTTGCCGCCCAGGCTAAGCATCGGTACTATATGGTTGTCATTGCCGGAGTACATCGTTATTGCATCACCACATAGCTCTATCATTTCGGCAACTTGCACTATGTCACCACTGGCTTCTTTCATTGCCACTATGTTTGGAAGTTTTGAAATTTCGTACAAAGTTGCAGGCAGCATGTTTAGTGCTGTACGACTAGGAACATTGTACACTACAATAGGAAGGTCGACAGCCGCAGCTATAGCTGAATAATGTTGCACCAACCCTTTTTGGGAAGTTTTGTTATAATAGGGTGTAACGCACATAAGCGCATTGGCACCAGCTTGGTAAAGCGCCCGGCTCATCTCTATACACTTTGCTGTGTCGTTGCCGCCTGCACCAGCTATTACTGGCACGTTCTTGTTGTATTTGGTGTTTGCTTTTTTTGTGAATGACACTGCTTGTAGCACTACTTCAATATGTTCGTCATTGGAAAGTGTGGTAGCTTCGCCGGTAGTACCACAGGCTACTATGGCATCTGTACCCTCTTTTACTTGAAAGTCGATGAGTTTCTCATAAGCCGTATAATTAATTTTTCCTGCGCTGTCAAATGGTGTACACACTGCAACACCTGACCCTGTAAAAATAGACATAATATCACCCCGCTACAAAAATTACCATGATAATATTGAAAAACCATTCATGTGTCAAATACATGAAAGTAAATTTGTACAGTAAGTTTACGTCACAACAGGAGGCAATAATGACCATATCCATCCCAACCGATGTTAACGCAATTTTAGACAGCTTAATGTCAAAAGGTCACGAGGCCTACATTGTAGGTGGTTGTGTTCGTGATAGCATTAGAGGTGTTGTACCAAAAGACTGGGATATTACCACATCTGCACTACCTAGCCAAGTAGTTGAAATTTTCCCACGCACATATGAAACAGGGATAAAGCACGGCACAATTACGGTGCTTGTAGGAAGTCATGGATATGAAGTTACAACGTACCGCATAGATGGCACATACCAAGATAGCCGCCGCCCACAAGATGTGACATTTACATCAAACATACAAGATGATTTAAGCCGGCGCGATTTCACAATGAACGCAATAGCTTATAATCCGGTATGCGGTTTTGTGGACCCTTATGATGGGCAAGTAGATATAGGTAGGAAATTAATCCGTTGTGTAGGAGACGCACATTGCCGCTTTGGAGAAGATGCACTAAGGATGTTAAGGGCTGTGCGCTTTGCAGGACAATTGGGGTTTGCGGTAGATGATGCAGCACTAGAGGCTATATTTGTATTGCGGTCTAGCCTTGCTAAAATTAGTGCAGAGCGTATCCGTGATGAGTTGGTGCGGCTTATTACAAGCCCTTATGTAGAAGCCATCAACCTCCTAGAAAGTACCGGTTTATTGCCATATGTCTTGTTCGGCCATACATTTGATGGTGATATACAAGAGACAAGTCGGATGCTGGCAGACTGTCCTATGCAAGCCAGCTTAAGACTAACAATCTTTATTGCCTCTAGCGGTATTGCGTGCAACAAGATAATGCGTGAACTGCGTTTTGATAATAAGATTATTCGTGATGTAAGCTTATATGTAAATATGCTTCATTCAACAATCCATAATAGTAGATATGAGATAAAAAAAAACCTACGACAAATGCCACAAATCCATGATAATGAATGCCCAAGGCATGTTTCACAAAAGTATTTTGAGAACTTGCTAATATTAAAGTCGATAGTATACCCACAAGATGCTAAAAGGCTCATATCTATCTTGCACGAATCACGAGACATCCAAGCCAGTGGGGAGTGCTATACATTACGTGACCTTTTAATAAACGGGGAAATATTGGCCAAAGCCGGTATACCACGTGGTAAAGCAATTGGCGACAAGCTAGAAAAAATATTGGATATTGTGATGCGTGATCCTAAACAAAATTTATATATGTATGATTATTATGTGAAAAATATGTATAATACTGAAATAGTCACACACCCAGGGGCTGAGACCAATGCCAATGATGTACAATGAAAGAGATTATTTGGAGCGTTGCCATAGTCTAGTTGTGTTTGGTGGCACATTTGACCCAATTCATATGGGCCACATAGCAATTGCACAGGCTGCATGCCAACAACTAAAACCACAACGGGTACTATTTGTACCAAGTGGCCAGTCGCCCCATAAAAACGACCGGCAAATTGCATGTGCTCAACACCGTTATAACATGACGGCGCTTGCTATATGTGAATATCCAAGCTTTGATATATCGCGAATAGAAATTGATAGGCCAGGGTTTTCATACACGATAGATACGGCACGTACGCTGCTGTCCCTTTGCCCGGCTGGGGCAAGATTTAGTTTTTTGATTGGTGATGATGCATTTAAAAATATTTTGTCATGGCAAGATGCAAGCGAATTATTGAGGACATGTGAATTTATAGTAGTACCACGCCCGGGACATAAAAATGAATCAATATCAAACAAAGAAACATTAGAGCTTATTGATTACCTGGCTAAAAATAACAACGCTAGAATACAACGGTTAAATAGTCCGCTGTTGGATATTTCCAGTACCGATATCCGTGAGCGCTTTAAAACAGGCAATACAGTGCATGGTCTTATACCAAAAACCGTAGAGGCTTACGCATACCAACATGAACTTTACACACCAAAAACATCCACACAAGCAAAGTTTTGTTATAACACCGCACAAGACACGTTGCGCATACGACTCTCTCCTAAGCGCTTCGCTCATACAATGGGGGTTGTTGCTACTGCTGACGAGCTTGCTAAACATTATGGTCAAGACAGAGAAAAAGCTCGCATTGCCGCTTTATTGCATGACTGCGCAAAGGAATATAGCACCGGGAAAAAGCGCGCTTTATGTAAGATATGGGATATAAAATTAGATGCATTTTTAGAAGATGACATTGATTTAACTCACAGTTTAATTGGGGCAGAATCTGCAAAAAGGGATTTTTATATACACGAGCTGGAGATATTACAGGCCATACGCTACCATACAACCGGAAATAGCGGCATGACAATGCTGGACAAAATCATAATGTTAGCCGATTATATAGAGCCTTCTCACCCAAACCATGGTATCGTAAAAGAAATGAGACAGTTAGCCACAACCAACATTAATAAGGCATTGGTTTTACGGATAGAGCACATAATCAGCAAGAAAAGTAAATCTGGCCAACCTATGCATCCATGGAGCCTGGATGCATTACAAGAATTAATAACAACACATTAAAGGAGGAAATATAAATGAAAAACGACACAAAAGAGTGGCTGGCAGTACAAGAACTACGCGATGCGTTAGATAAAAAATTTGGACATGACATAATGGTGATGGACTTAAGAAATGTAACAACGATTGCAGATTTTTTTGTAATTGCCACTGGTACTAGCGCTCCACAATTACAATCGCTGGCAGATACGTCAGAGGAAGTAATGAAGAAACACGAAATACCTCTTAACCATGTAGAAGGTATCCGTGCAGGAGAATGGGTGTTATTAGACTTTGGCAGTGTAATCGTACATTTGTTTGGCAAGGAGAGTCGTGAGTTTTATAAACTAGAACGTGTTTGGGGAGATGCCAATATAGTATAATTTACCATAACAATGTCGACACTTTTATATATACATCATCACATCGCTAAAGCGATATTGAGTGATATAAGGAGTGTTGATTTTGTTAAAGAAAATTTTAAAAGCGTTTGTAATGGAAAAAGTACCAGTAGTTGTGTGTGCTGTAGCTTGCATAGCTTCTGCGTTAATGGGCATTGCAGTAGGGTATTTGCTAAATGGAATAAGTGAACAAGTACTGGCTTATGGCGATTATGCTGTATATCAGCCAAACACTACTCATATGGCGGCAGTTGCAGAGTTGTATGAGCCGCCAACGCTAAGCCATGAGTTGATATATGACGAGCCAACCACAAACAACCATGTAACTTCCCACATGTATGTTGTAACAATTTTGGGCGGCTATATTGCTATCTATCATGCGGAGGAGCACGGCGGTGGACTTAAAGAAATAACAAGCACAACAGTAGGAAACTTAGATCCAGAGGAGCAGCAGCGGTTGGAGGAAGGAATTAAAATATACTCTGACGAAGCATTAGCACTAATTTTGCAAGACTACGGCAGCTAAAATAAAACACATTATATCATGAGACATTGCCCAAAAAGCGATGTCTTTTTTTGATGCGTACATTGACACATGAATGTTATACAACTACAATAAAGTAGAAATATCAGCATGTTTCATTCTATGCTAACAAAGGATAAAATCTTAGGGGGAAATGCACGTGAGAGAATATGAACATTACGAATATAAGTTCGATAATGATGAAGAAGATGTAATACATGAAGAAGATACAAATGAATCTGATTATTTTGATGATTATGCCGATTCTCATGAATACGGCAATGAAATGGCACGCAGTGCAGTTGAGCGTTTCCTTGAATCTGAAACAAGTGACGATGAAAACGACAATAAAAAAATGTCTAAACTTCCCCAACAAGAAGATTTATTGGACCCAGACAATGTAAAACGCACTGGTTTGACCCCCAAATATGACGAAGACGAAGAATATATGTCACGCCTAGCTGATGCTAGACGAGAACGACAGCGCAGAAGTGAAAAAAACCCTGTCCCTAAACCTGCTGTACGTGTTAATGTTGAAAGACCACGCCGCTCACAACCGGCGGTAGTATTAGATAAACCACAAGCAGATGAAGAATGGGCCCCGATGGCAGAAGAAGATTTTGAAAACTTTCGTAAGCGCTACAGTGAGCCCCATGTCATGACACCACGTGACACAAAAACAAGTGAACGTACGCGTAGTACTACTAGCGTGCGCCGCACATCAGACGTAGCAGAAGGGCCAAACCCGCTACGCTATATGTTGGCATTTATTGTACTTGGGGTCTTGGCACTTATGGTAATTTTGGCTGTAAACAACAGGAATCTAAGGCTGGATGTAGCCAGGCTTGAGACAAATGCTGCCACAGTCAATAATAACGCTGCCGAGTTAGTAACTATGAGTTTAGAACGTGATTATTATCAAGGTGAAGTAGCGAGTCTAAGAGAAGAAAATACCATGCTGCGTGAACAATTGGGATATGGCAATGAGGAGTATGACCTTCCATATACAACTGACCCGGAAGGTACAACAACTGCGAGGCCTGACGATGAGGCAGGTACAACTTCACAAACAGATATTGTTCCTCCACCAGCACCAGCACCTGTAATTCACATAGTACAAAGCGGGCAGGTATTATCGCGTATAGCAAACTATCATTTTGGTAGCAGTGCGCAACGCTATATAGACCTAATAGTAGCTGCCAATGAAAATCTAACAGACCCTAACGACATATATGTTGGGCAAGAGCTAATAATACCTGTATTGGATTAATATGAAGAACTACCTCGCGATTGGTAATTGTGAGGTAGTTCTTTTTTGCATAATCATGTCCGATGTGGCATAAGTTAATACCAATTCCAATTAAACATGTTGATAAATATGGGTTTAATTGGAGTGTGTAATGGCAGTAAAAATAACTATCGAATAGGATTAGGATAGCCAATGGATCTTACAAGTTTATCATTAGCTCAGTTGCGGGAGGCCGCCAAGACATTGGGCATCAAAAATACCTCTAGATCGCGTAAAGCTGAACTGGTTGCACTAATTGAATCTCATGAAAAACCCCATCATGATGCCCCGCTTACTAACAATGCAAATGGTGCAAGTGATATGGAGCATGAGCCGGTTATAGAAGAACCGCATATTGCCAATGAAATTGTAGATGAACCTCAAATCACAGATGATATATTAATAATAACAACTACGTCTGAAGATAATCTTCAAATCACTCGTATTTCTGACCCCCCTCAAACAGATGATTCCCCTGATGTAATAACATCCGAGCCACCGCTGCAAGAACAACAAACAGCGGAAGGTATCCTAGAAATACTGCCAGATGGTTTTGGTTTTCTTAGGGTAGAAAATTTCTTACCTAGCTCTGGGGATATATATATATCGCCTACACAAATAAGGCGTTTTAACTTGCGTACTGGGGACTTGATTTGTGGTATCACCCGTCATGGTGGTGCTGATAAGTTTAGTGCCATATCATATGTTAAACATGTCAACGGTGAGCCGCCATATATGGCAACCCGCCGCCCTTATTTCGAATATTTGACCCCCATATTCCCCACACAGCGCATAACATTAGAAACGCCTTATGGCCAAACTACCCGCCACGAGTTAGCTCCCAGGCTTATAGATTTACTATCACCTATAGGCTTTGGCCAGCGCGGTATGATTGTCTCGCCCCCTAAAGCCGGGAAAACAGTTCTTTTAAAGCAAATCGCAAATGCGATAACACAAAACCACCCAGATGTACACCTTATTGTACTATTGATAGACGAACGCCCAGAGGAAGTCACAGACATGCAGCGGTCTATTATAGGTGAGCACTGCACCGTAGTATCCTCTACCTTTGACGAACAACCAGAAAATCACAAGCGCGTAGCCGAGATGGTACTAGAAAGAGCAAAGCGTCTGGTAGAACAAAAAAAAGACTTGGTTGTACTTTTAGATTCTATAACAAGGTTGGGGCGTGCGTATAATCTTACGATACCCATGGGTGGGCGTACATTGTCTGGCGGGCTTGACCCTGCAGCGCTTTATATGCCAAAGAAGTTTTTTGGTGCTGCGCGCAATGTAGAGGAAGGCGGCTCATTGACAGTGCTTGCTACGGCACTGGTTGATACTGGCAGCAAGATGGACGATGTAATTTTTGAGGAATTTAAAGGTACTGGCAATATGGAGTTGGTGCTGGATAGGCGCATGGCAGAGAGGCGTATCTTCCCGGCAATAGATATTATGCGCTCTGGTACACGACGTGAGGAGCTGTTACTTTCGGCTAGGGAATTGGATGCTATGTATACATTGCGTGACATGAGCGGACGCATAACTCCTGCAGATTTTTCTGAAAAAGTTACCGATATGATGCTAAAATCTCAAAACAACAAGGAATTTGTTAATGGGTTTATGGAAGTAAAGCGGTATTAGAAGCTATGTTCATAGAATGGAAAAATTAATTTCCTATTACATACCTTCACATATCGTACATTTACAGATATACTGGGATAGTGAAAGTTAAAACTGCTAACTATATCAGTACGGAGATGATTTTATGATTTTAAATGCATTGCGCTTTGCCCTCGCGGGTACACCTTCATATGTTCTTCCTCTAACAGGCGGCGCTGGGCCACTTGTGGTTACGGCTATTGGGATAGGTTTGGCGGTGCTTAGTCTATTATTGTTTTTCTTGAGAGGGAAATCAGACAATAAAAAGAAGAAGCCCAGGAAGTAACTAATATTGACATCCCATATTTTGACGTGATAAACTCCCCTCCGGTAACGCGAAAGGGTGGTTTTGATGAGTGCCTTTGAATGCAACAAAGTACGTAACGGTGCACACACGTGCATTTATTTTATATTTACAACTCAAATATGAGGTGCAGACAATTCGTCTGCACTTTTTTTGTGCGTTCATAAAATATAGTCCGAAAGGGGTATCATATCAATGACGAATGAATCAAGGATTCTTATTAAAAATGGGCGAGTACTAGACCCAGCCAACGAGACAGATGCAGTGATGGATATTTTTATAGAAAATGGTGAAATCCGCGAAACCGGCGTTAATCTTGAACATGAGAGTTGTGTGAAAATTATAGACGCCACAGATATGTGGGTAGTCCCTGGGCTAATAGACATGCATGTCCACTTGCGAGACCCTGGTGGGCATCATAAAGAAACCATACAAACTGGCACGCTTGCCGCTGCCGCCGGCGGTTTTACAACCATATGCCCTATGGCAAACACAGACCCAGTAACAGACACAGCCGATGCTGTTGAATATATACTCTCGACTGCGGAAAGGGAAGGTGTCGTGCACATTGTCCCTATAGGAAGTGTTACCAAGGGCCTACTTGGGCAAGAGTTAAGCGCTATAGGTGAGATGCAGGCAACAGGAATATGCGCAATAAGCGATGACGGTAAAGCAGTGGCAGACGCAGCCCTGTTTAAGACCGCACTCTATTATGCCGCAAAACTAGAACTGCCGGTTCTAACCCACGCAGAAGACCATAAACTGACGGGCAAAGGGCAAATAGGCGCCGGCCCCCACGCCAAAAAGCTGGGCTTGACAGGCATTCCCAACGAGTCTGAAGAAATAATGATATCACGCGATATAATTTTAGCCCGCGCAACAGGAGCACATCTTCATATATGTCATGTTAGCACAGCAGAAGGGGTGGTACACATGCGTGCGGCAAAAGAGCAAGGGCTACCCATAACAGCAGAAGCTTGCCCACACCACTTTATGCTTGCAGATGAAGATATCCCTGACTGTGACACCAATTATAAGATGAGCCCACCGCTAAGAAGCCGAAAAGACGTAGAGGCCATTAAGGCTGCATTAAAAGACGGCACAATATGTGTTATAGCAACAGACCATGCCCCTCATCACGAAGACGACAAAAATGGAGAGTTCGAACAAGCCGCAAACGGCATAATAGGGCTTGAGACCGCTGTCCCACTTTGCATAACCGAGTTAGTACACACAGATATCCTTACCCCGTTAGAGCTAATAAAAAAGCTAACCGTAAACCCTGCGAGCATCTTGGGGCTTGATAAGGGGACTCTAAGCATAGGCAAGATGGCAGATGTGACTGTAATAGACCCGAATATGCAATATAGCATAGATAAGGAAACCTTCCTCTCTAAAAGCCGTAACACCCCATTCCATGGCAGAGAGGTACGCGGGAAGGTTGTGTATACATTGGTAAACGGTAAAATTGTATATGAGTATAAAGAGGAGGGTAAACAAGATGTTAATTGACAAGTTGGTAAAGAAGATTAAGACACTCAACGCACCCATAGTTGTAGGGCTTGACCCAAGGCTTAGCCAAATACCCGGCTATATAAAGGATGCCGTATACGAAGCTCAAGAAAAAACCCCAGAAGCCGCGGCAGAAATTATACTCACATTCAACCAAGCCATAATTGACAGTGTGTGTGATATTGTGCCCGCAGTAAAACCACAAATAGCCATGTACGAACAGTACGGGGCAGCAGGGATATCGTGTTATTTTAGGACAGTAGAATATGCCAAGTCCAAGGGTTTAATAGTCATAGGCGATATAAAACGCGGCGATATAGCCTCTACAGCAGAAGCATACTCCAACGCACATATAGGCATGACCAATATAGAGGGTGAGGAGTTTACAGCATCAACCGACTTTATAACCGTAAACCCATATATGGGCTACGACTCCATAGAGCCATATTTGTCTGATTGTAAAAAACATGACAAGGGGCTATTTGTACTGGTTAAGACCTCCAACCCATCTAGCAGCCAAATCCAAGATTTAAAGACAGCAGATGAGCGGCCGGTATATGCCCATGTAGGCGACTTGGTAAGCGAATGGGGTAGGGGATTAATTGGCGAATCGGGTTTTAGCAATATAGGAGCTGTAGTGGGTGCCACACATCCCGAAGAAGGTAAAATCCTAAGAGATGCAATGCCTCATACTTTTTTCTTAGTACCAGGTTATGGCGCACAGGGCGGTAAAGCCGCTGACCTTTCTGGGATGCTAAACAAAGATGGCCTTGGGATAATTGTTAACAACTCTCGCGGTATAACAGGCGCATTTTTATCTGAAAAATATAAAAGCAACGAGAAGGATTTTGCTCAAGCGGCTAGGGCAGCCGTACTAGATATGAAGGCAGACCTGGAGGCAAACCTATGAAGCATCATGTCCATGCAAAAATAGAAACTCACGGCCATACAAATACTCACGGGAGCGATATACACATCATGCGCATACACGCGCCTGATATAGCTAAAAATGCCAGACCCGGGCAGTTTGTTATGGTGTATTTGGATAAGGGCGAACATCTTTTGCCTAGGCCCATAAGCCTCCACGATGTGGACAAGACCAAAGGGCTAATCACATTGGTTTATATCGTAGCTGGCGCTGGTACAAAAATCATGAGTCAATGGCCGGCTGGGCATATCGTGCGAGTACTTGGCCCACTTGGGAATGGGTTTGACATAGACAATTGCCGCGCTGGTGATAAAGTTGCGCTAGTGGGTGGTGGACTTGGTGCACCGCCACTATATTACCTTGCCTTGGAGCTAAAAAAAATGGGTGTAAATGTGGATGTATACCTAGGCTTTCGTAAAGATACACCAGTACTCACCGGATGTTTTGAAAGTTTGTGTGTTAACCTGGCTATAGCAACAGAAGACGGAAGCGCTGGGCACAAAGGTTATGTGACCGATTTGCTTCCCCATGACCCCACATACACAACCATACTGTCCTGCGGCCCTGCACCAATGTTAAAGGCACTTTCGACATACGCCAACGCCAAAAACATCCCATGCCAGATATCTGTAGAGGAACGCATGGCCTGTGGAATAGGCGCGTGCAAGGGCTGTGTTGTAAAAACATTGGTAGGCTACCGGCTGTGTTGTACAGAGGGCCCGGTATTCGATAGTAAGGAGGTGTATTAATGAAAAAGCTTAACGTAAGCTTAGCCGGGGTAAACCTCAAAAACCCCGTAGTCACAGCTTCTGGCACATTTGGGAGTGGCATGGAATACAGCCAACTCATAGACCTCAACCGCCTTGGTGGTATAACCGTAAAAGGTGTATCACACGAGCCATGGGACGGCAACCCACCTCACCGCGTAGCAGAAACATATGGCGGGATGCTTAATGCAATAGGCTTACAAAACCCAAGCGCCAAAGCCTTCATAGATGACGAACTGCCGTTTTTGCGAAAGTACGATACAAAGATAATAGTAAACCTGTGTGGGCGCACGGTTGAAGATTTGGTAGCAGTAACAGAAGACTTTAGCGGCGTAGACATTGACCTATACGAACTTAATATATCTTGCCCCAACGTAGCAGGGACCCCAATAATAGGCACAGACCCAACAGAGGCAAAAAAAGCAACCAAGGCCGTTGTTGCCCGTGCAAATGCCCCAGTAATCGTAAAACTAACCCCCAATGTTACCAACATTGCAGATATAGCCAAAGCCTGTGAAGAAGGGGGCGCAGCAGGGATATCACTAATAAACTCCGTACTAGGCATGAAAATTGATATCCGCAAAAAAAAGCCACTTTTGGGCAATATTATGGGCGGGCTTTCCGGCCCGGCTATAAAACCCATAGCGCTGCGCATGGTGTACCAGGTAGCAAAAGCCGTTAACATTCCTATCTTGGGCATGGGTGGCATCATGACAGGTGAAGACGCAATTGAGTTTATAATGGCCGGCGCAACGGCTGTGGCGGTAGGTACAGCCAACTTTGTTAACCCACGCGCCACTCTGGATATACTCGAAGGCATAGAAACATTTATGAATGAAGAAAATATAACCGATATAAACCAACTAAGGGGGATAATATTATGAGTCAAGTAGAAAAAATTTTGACCGAAACCGGTGCGTTATTAAACGGCCATTTTAAACTAACGTCTGGCCGCCACGGTGCGCAATACATGCAGTGCGCAAAAGTACTGCAGTATCCGGAGCATACTGCGTATATAGCACAAGTTATGGCTGATGGTTTTAAAGGTGAAGAAGTAGATATTGTACTTGCCCCAGCCATAGGTGGGATAGTTATAGGGTATGAACTAGCCCGTGCACTAGGTGCAAAAAGCATGTTTACGGAACGTGAAGACGGAAAAATGACCCTTCGCCGTGGGTTTGAGATACCCAAGGGCGCAAGGGTCATAATAGCGGAAGACGTAGTTACAACAGGCGGCAGCACTCGTGAAGTAATGGCAATTGCAAAAGAGCATGGCGCAGATATTGTTGGCGTATGCATAATGGTAGACCGTACCGGCGGCCAGCTTGACCTGGGTGTTAAACTTGTTTCTGCTTACTCGAAAGCCATAGCCTCGTATGAGCCAGACGAATGCCCACTGTGCAAAGAAGGTTTGCCTATTGTTAAGCCCGGCAGCAGGAATATATAGGCTATTCATACTTTACAAGTGTAGAGGGAGGCATAAGCATGCCAAAATACGACTTGCATTGCCCAAAATGTAACCGTGAATACAATATATGGGCATCCATGACAGATAAATCAGAAAAACGTATCCCCTGCCCAGATTGCGGCTCTTTTGAGTTGGAAACGGTGTTTAAAGCAGCACCTGCGTATGTTAAAGGCGGCAAAGCAGTTAGTTGCCCGCAAAGGGCGAGTTGCGGCACTGCTTGCCCACATGCGGGTTAAAGCAAATTCTCCAACAATATCCAAACACCCATAAGTACGAGAACGATACCGCCGGCCAATGTAGCTTTGGAATGAAGCTTTGCGCCAAAAATACTGCCAATGCGCACCCCTACTATAGATATAGTAAAAGTCATAACTCCAATAAACAGCACGGCAGGTATTATGTTCACATACAAAAATGCCAGCGGGACCCCAACGGCCAACGCATCAATACTTGTACCCAGCGCAAGCGGAAGCATTGCCATGGGTGCAAGTGAAGCTTCTTTTGTATGTGTAAGGCAAGTTTTGTTTGTTTTTATGCTTCCAATTACCATCCTGCCACCGATTATGGCCAATACAACAAATGCAACCCAATGGCTAAAAGCCGTAATAAGTCCTGCAAAGCGCGATGCGGCAAGGTACCCTATAAGTGGCATTATTCCTTGAAAAAAGCCGAAGTATAACCCCACAATCAATACCTTTTTTACCGTTATGCTAACCAACCCAAGCCCAATTATCGCAGCCACAGCAAACGCATCCATAGAAAGCCCTACAGCCAACATAAATAACTCTATAAAGTTCATTTGTACCTCCTGGCGGAAATCATACCATATGATTATCCGCCATTTTACATATTAGTTCAATAGACTTTAACCCACTCAACATTACGCATACGGTTTATAGCCGCCACTAGTTCAAAAGGACGAGGCAAATCCATAAACCGCTCCATTGATGTGAAGAAGCCGGTGTCTATAATGTTTAAGCCGTCCTTTTCGATTTTATCATACAAGCTTTTAACCCATCCCAAGGTATCTACTGCACCTTCGATGGGTTTATTGTTGTCCGCTGAAGAGCTAGTGTGTTTATGCTTTAAGCCGCGCATAGACAGTGCAAGTCTTTCAAGGTCATTCAGGCTGTCGGTGGTTATGGCCAAGTATCTTAGCATAAACGCCAATGCATTAACCTGAGCCGGGGTGGATATGTCATGAAGGTTGCGGATATCTATACGTTCGTCGCCAATAACAATAAAGCCTGTGTCTGATATATATAGCTTCTCCCTCCCGCTACCTGCGGGATAAGACGACAGGCTGTTTTCTATAAATTGACGATGTACTTGCCAGTATGCATCACCAGTAGGTATATTGCTTGCATATGCCAGCGCACGGGACTTTAATGTTACATCGCTCATAACAAACTCATCCATCATATAAACTTTATCCGCAACGTACAAATACTCCCCACTTCCGCCTATTACCAAAATTGTGGAGGTCCCCATCTTAGCGAGCTCACACACTCTGTCTGTAAAAGGCGTGATAGGTTCTTTTTCGATTAATTGCTTCATTGTAGCATCGCGGATCATAAAATTGGTGGCACTACGGTCCTCGTCTATCAACAATAGCTTCGTACCTGCGTCTACGGCCTCCATTATATTGGCCGCTTGGGATGTAGAGCCACTGGCATGCGATGTAGAAAACAATTTTGGGTCGCCACCGGGTATCCATTTTATAAACGGTGAGATATTAAGATACGACACCGCACGGCCATCTTCGGCAGTTATTGTAGCGGCGGTGTCGTGTGTTATGCAAAGCTCGCGACCGTCACTTGCCACATGATTATATATCCCAGCAGAAATAGCATTGAGCACAGTAGACTTACCAGAGTACCCGCCGCCGGTTACTACCGTAACGCCGCGCTTTATGCCCATCCCACGTACACCGGCAATTATGATTTCGTCTTCCGGCGGGCTTTGGAAGGGTAGGGCGCTTGTCATTGGGGCATTGGTGCCGCGCTCCCTGGCTAAGATGCTTCCGTTTGCAATAAATACGCAGTAATCACCCATATGCAAGAAATTGCGTATGGCTTGTTGGGTTTCTTCCAGTTTATATACCGCTTCAAGCACCTGTTTGTCAAAACCTCTAATAAAACGCTCTGTCGCAGCCGGTAATTGCTTGCACAGCATAGTCTTAGCGCGGTCGAGTTTAAGATACGGCAATTGCACCTCTATACGGATATTAAGACACATACACCCCGGCAGCGGCTCTTTGTCCGGGTCTACATAAATGGTATTGCCCTTGCCATCTTCGTAGTACCTGTCTGGGATGTTTGCAAAGAAAGCTGCGTTCCTGGCAAGTACAACGGGGCCTGGGTCATATACAATAAATTTGCCGTTGTCCCGGTCTGGGCGGGAAGGATTGGCATACTCGCCATTGATTTTTTCGAAATACGGCGTAATTGCGCGTAGGCAATAATCCGCAGCGGCAGTAGTAAGACGGCTAATGCCCAATTTTGCCACAGGGATGGATATGGTGACAGTAGGCCGGTCAAGGGCCAGCTTGTGCGTGCGGGCAATGGTATAGGCTATGCCGTTTAGCCAGAATGTAGGCTCGTTGTGCACGCGGGCTGGGTGTAAACGGTTTAAAAGCACCATATGGCACTCGGCATCATATAGTTCTTTTAACACATGGTTCCTACTGTCGGTATCGTAGTCATAGTAGCGGTAGGTTGTTGTGTTCTTGTCTGGGATTTTACTCATGTACCAGTGTAGTCTTTTTAACAAATAGCATTCTCCTTTTATGTAGCAATTCACCCTTTAAACGGTCCCGCCCGAGCCAAAAATAGCGGACGTTTCAACGCTTTTTTGGCAACAGGCGGGGCTGCTTTAAAATTGAATTGCTATAGCAAGGAGAGTGGGACAATAAAAAACGCCGCTAATAAACTCAGCGGCGCTCTAACAAGACCTGGTTTTATATTCGCAGTGGCAAACGAATATCAGATATCATGAAACGCTCAAATCACAAGCGCTTACACAAAGCCAAGGCCGGCACGGACAAACTGAATCTATTTTCGTATCGAATTATCGGTGTTTTCATAATTGCCCTACCTCCTTGTATTGCGAGTTAACTCGCGTGTATTTGTTAATAGTAAAGCACATATGAAACAAAAAAGCAAATTTTCGTGCCCAGCGACAAAAAGGTTTATCGGTATCATCAAAACCAGGTTAATGCAGACCGTTTAAAGGTGCGATTGCTTTAACTGTTGCCTGTATACCACAAGTAAGTTAAAATAGGATGTGAGTGATTTTAGGAACAAAATATTTTCTACAAAATCTACAAATCAAACCCGCCACTACAGCAGAGCCAAGCGGTAGTGCGGAGTATGAAAGGAATGTATAGCACATGGCGCAAACAAACAGCGACACTACTTTGTACGCAAAGCTAGACGAGTTTATCGACAGCTTGCAAACAAAGCAGGGGGCACTGATACCGGTCCTCCACAAGGCGCAGGAGATCTTCAGCTATCTGCCCAAAGAAGTGCAGAACCACGTAGCACACAAGCTGGAAATCCCATCGTCTAAGGTATACGGCGTGGTGACATTCTACTCGTATTTCACCATGACCAAGAAGGGTAAGTATCGCGTAAGCGTATGCATGGGTACACCATGCTTCGTGCGCGGCGCAGACAAAGTTCTGGCAAAATTTGAAAGCGAGCTTAAAATCAAAGCCGGGACAACCTCCGAAGACGGAATGTACTCCATAGATGCATTGCGCTGTGTTGGCGCTTGTGGTCTGGCGCCGGTTGTTATTGTAAACGGCAAGGTATACGGCCGCATCCAAGACAATGACGTTGAAGGCGTAATAAAAGACTTTTTGGCGGAGGTGGAAGCATGATAAAATCACGCGAAGACCTAATGAACTTACGAAACAAATACAGGGACGATGTAATTATGCGTCTTATCTCCTATGATTCCTCTAACCGCACAGAAGTAATGGTAGGCATGGCAGATTGCGGCATTGCCGCAGGTGCCAGGGACACCCTTAAAGTGCTCTTTGACGAGGTCAACAACGCCAGGTTGGAAGATGTTTCGGTAATAGCAGTAGACTGTATGGGCAACTGCGACAACGAGCCTATAGTGCAAATATCAACCCCTGGCAAACCTGTAATACGATACAAAAAGGTAGACACCGCCCTGGCAAAAGAAATAGTAGCCAAGCACCTGGTAGGCGGGAGTATCTTAGACCACGCAAGGATGGAGGTATAACATGAACCCAACAAGACTGCAAGTTCTTATATGCGGCGGTACAGGCTGTATCTCGTCCGGTTGTTTGGATGTCGAAACCGCTTTTATGGAAAGCCTTGAAAAACACGGCCTTACAGACGAAGTTTTTGTACTAAAAGTAGGGTGCTTAGGCTTTTGCGAACAAGGCCCTATAGTAAAAGTTTACCCAGACAATACTTTCTATGTCCGTGTAGAAGGTAAAGATGTTGAAGAAATAGTAGTAGAGCACCTACTAAAAGGGAAAACAGTAGAGCGCTTGCTATTCAAAGACCCAGAAACAGGTGAAAGATATTTCTATTACAAGGACATGCCTTTCTACAAAAGCCAACACAGGGTAGCACTAAAGCTATGCGGCATTGTAGACCCAGAGCAAATTAGCGACTATATCGGCGTGGACGGCTACCAAGCTCTAGCTCAGTCACTTTTTGATATGACACCAAAAGAAGTCATTGACCTGATAAAAGCTTCTGGCCTACGTGGGCGCGGTGGTGCCGGCTTCTCTACCGGCAGCAAATGGGAGTTTGCGTACAATGTTAAGGGCGACAAAAAATACGTAGTATGTAACGCCGACGAAGGCGACCCTGGCGCATTTATGGACAGGTCTATCTTAGAAGGCGACCCTCACTCCGTAATAGAAGCCATGGCCATTTGCGCATATGCTATTGGCGCGGATGAAGGTGTTGTTTATATCCGTGCAGAGTATCCACTAGCCGTTAACCGCCTAAGGGTAGCAATAGAGCAAGCCCGTGAATATGGGCTGCTTGGCAAAAACATCTTTGGGACAGACTTTTCTTTTGATATCCATATGGATTTGGGCGCAGGCGCATTTGTTTGCGGTGAAGAAACAGCTCTTTTAAACTCTGTAGAGGGGTTGAGGGGTGAGCCGCGTATTAAACCGCCTTTCCCGGCAGTAGTGGGGCTATGGCAAAAACCTACTATCATAAATAACGTAGAGACATTGGCCAATATCCCACAAATCTTATTAAAAGGCGCAGACTGGTTCCAAAGCATAGGCGCACCAGGCAATTCTGGTACAAAAGTCTTTGCACTAGCAGGTAAGATTAACAACGTAGGCCTGGTAGAGGTGCCAATGGGCATAACTTTCCACGATATCATATACAAGATAGGCGGCGGTATCCGCGGCGGCAAGAAGTTTAAAGCCGTACAAACAGGCGGCCCTTCAGGCGGCATGATACCCGTAAAAGACATCAACATCGAAGTCACATTCGAAAACCTGCTAAAAGCGGGCTCGATGATGGGTAGTGGCGGTATGATAGTCATGGACGAAGACGACTGCATGGTTAATATCGCCAAGTTCTACTTGGATTTTACTGTAGAAGAATCCTGCGGGAAATGTACCCCCTGCCGTATTGGCACGACACGCATGTACGAAATCCTCGACAGGATAACCAAAGGGCAAGGGAAAGAAGACGATATCAAAGAGCTAAAATCCCTTGGCGAAACCATCAAAGACACTTCCCTATGCGGCTTGGGCAAATCTGCCCCCAACCCCATTTTATCGACTATTGACTGGTTCCTGGACGAATATGAGGCCCATATCAAGGACAAAAAATGCCCAGCAGGTGCATGTAAGGACTTAGTATCTTACGTGATAGTCCCCGAAAAATGCATAGGTTGTACAATATGTGCCAGGGTATGCCCTGTTAACTGTATCCACACCGTGGACCAAACTGTCGGGAAAAATAAAAAGCTCCACGTAATAGACCAAGCAGAATGTGTCAAGTGCGGAGCTTGTTTGCCTAAGTGTCCTACTAAGGCAATAATTTTGGAATAGGAGGCCGTCTAGCGATGATTAATATCAAGTTAAACAATATGGCAATCCAAGTGGAAAAAGGCACGACCATACTGGAGGCGGCTCGTGCCAATGGTGTAAACATCCCAACACTTTGCCATTTGGATATGGCCAGCATCAAAATGGTAAATAAAGTAGGTACCTGTCGCGTGTGTATGGTAGAGGTAGAAGGGCGCTTAGACCTTATGCCCGCCTGTGCAGTAGAAGTTTACGAAGGCATGGTAATCCACACCAATACCACACGTGCAATAAAAGCCCGCCGTACAATGGTAGAGTTGTTTCTAAGCAACCATCCCAAAGATTGTCTAGTATGCGAACGCAACAAAAATTGCGAACTTCAAACCCTAGCAGCAGACCTAAATATCCGCGAAAACAGATATGACGGCAAAATGATAAACCACCCCAAAGACACATCCAGCCAATCCCTCATACGGGACGCAGAAAAATGTGTACTTTGCCGCCGCTGCGAGACCATGTGCAACCAGGTACAATCTGTAGGTGTATATTCTGCCGTGCAGCGCGGCATAAAATCCGTAGTAAGCACAGCCTTCGACAACCCCATGACCGAGACAAGCTGTACCTACTGCGGGCAGTGTGTATCTGTATGCCCAACCGGCGCACTTACACAAGTCAACCACACCAGCGAAGTATGGGACGCAATAAACGACCCGGACAAAGTTGTAGTTGTACAAACAGCCCCAGCCATACGCGTAGCACTTGGCGAAGAGTTCGGTATGCCCATTGGCACAGTTGTAACAGGCAAGATGGTTTCCGGACTTAGGCGTATTGGCTTTGACCATGTATACGATACCGTTTTTGGCGCCGACCTATGTATTATGGAAGAAGCCACAGAGCTTATAGACCGTATAAAAAACGGCGGTAGGCTACCCATGCTTACCAGCTGCTGCCCAGCATGGGTCAAGTTTATAGAGCATCAGTTCCCAGAGCTGTTGGATGTACCATCTACGTGTAGGTCACCTCACCAGATGTTTGGGGTTATTGCCAAGACATACTTGGCAAAAAAACTAGGCGTAGACCCTGCTAAGATGGTAGTAGTAAGTATAATGCCATGCCTAGCAAAGAAATTTGAAGCCGCCCGTGAGGAACTTTCCCACGACAGCAACCTGGACGTAGACTATGTACTAACCACCAGGGAACTCGCCGCAATGTACCGCGAAGCCGGCATCAACTTCACCCAATTACCAGACGAAGATTTCGACAAAGTAATGGGCGAGTCCAGCGGCGCAGGTGTCATTTTTGGCACAACCGGCGGTGTAATAGAGGCTGCCGTACGCACCGCCGCTTCATGGCTAGGCGGGAAACCCCTAGAAAATGTAGAGTTCCAGCAACTAAGGGGTGTAGAAGGCATACGTGAGGCTACTATTAAAGTTGGCGATTTAGACCTTAAGATTGGTATCGCAAACGGCCTGGGTAATGCCCGCACACTGTTAGAAAACATCCGCGATGGCAAGTCACAATATCACGCAATAGAGATTATGGCCTGCCCAGGTGGGTGTATCTCTGGTGGCGGCCAGCCTTTCTATGGCAACGACCGTGCGGTAATAGCCAAGCGTGCAGAAGGGCTATATAGCGTGGATAGAAACAAGAAAGTCCGTGTTTCTCATGAGAATGAGGAAATTAAAGCACTGTATGCGGAGTTCTTGGGTGAGCCTGGCGGTAAGATAGCACATGATTTGTTGCATACTTCTTATACAAAAAGGCCGATTATGTAAGTTGACAATATAAATATTTAAAAAAACTGCGGCCGGTTGAGCAACCAGCCGCAGTTTTTCGTGGGGCTTATATGCTAAACAACAGAGAAAGTATCCTGCAAGAATTGGCAACACTAAATCCGTTGGATGATCGTGCCTTTAGAATTCTGCTAAGTGACAACGAACAATTTAAGGTTTTGTCAGAAGCAATCTTAGAGCAGAAACTTGATGAGGATAAAATCATCAGCATAAATGGTGAAATCGTCTTTTCTGTAAAAGGACGCCTTTTACGTTTCGACGCATTGCACGATACAGACATAGGCTACGTAAATACGGAAGGGCAGATGTATACCGCAGACTTTCCAATAAAAAGACATATTTTTCATGGCGCATTCGTGTATGTCAATGGCATACAAAAAAGCGAATCATGGGATAAACTTAAACCCGCCATCTCAATTGTCATATATAAAGATAAGGGTAACGATTCCGTTATTGAAACCGCCACCCTTCACGGAAGTTTAATCAAGTCAGATGATATCAAAAACCAGCTGCAACTGATGTCAATACTAGTGCTGTCGCATTTATGAAATTTCAACGGTCTGTGCGAATAGCCTGCGCCCTAACAAAACAACAAGAGTATAAAGAGAAAGGTGATGATTTCATGGCTATCCAATATGCAACTTTTCTTTCAGAAGAAGAGCGTGTTGCTGAAAAAGCAAAAGGCATGACAATTGCACGCGAAATATATCGTTTGCTTACGCAGAATGTACCAATCAACGAGATCGCAAACATGTATCAACTATCTATTGAAGAAGTAGAGGAGTTTACAGACGACCTCTTACAGCGCGCCTAACGTTCGCAATAACATCATATTCAACCTATCAAGCATACGATAAACCCCTTGGAATTCAGCCTCCAAGGGGTTATTTTATTACGCTAAGGCATAGCAGGCTGGCCCCCTAGCAAAGCCAGCACAGCTTCCAAAGCATCTGCATATGTCCATATATCCGGCGCAAACCCTATGCCCTCTACACCCATACCCACAGGGTGCACAACCAAGCCAAGCCCAAAGCTTACAGGCAAGCCAGAGTAGGGGAGGTAATAATTCTGCCCTCCGGTTTTTTGTGTTGCACCGGCCGTATTTTGGCCGACTACAAGAGTATTTTCTAAGTTTAATGCAAGTTCTACGATTGTCTCACTAGCAGACATTGTATGCCGGTCTACAAGAACAACCAGCAGCATATCATTTGGCACAACCCGGCGCGGGCCATAATGGGTTATATAGTGGTTGTTTCCAAAGGCCATTGCCGGCCTAAATTTATTAATATCTGATACAGGGAGGTAAAATGGCTCGTATGAAGGCACAAGTGAGTGCATAAACATAGAATGATCTATATCACCGATATTTAGAGTCAATGAGCTGGTGGGCACAACCTCACCAGTCAAGTCATACATAAGCTGTGCTACCAACAATGAGTTGCCGCCGATATTAGAACGGATGTCCAAAATCACCACAGGCTCATCACGTAAACTATAGGCATATGACCGTAGTATTTGTGCACGCGTTTCGTTGGGGTAAAACCCCATTGCCATGACGCTAAGCACAGGAATGCCCTCTCTCCATTCCAGTGAAGGATAAGCCCGGTGGGGAAGGGGACTTGATATATGCCGCAGCAAGGGGAAATTAATCATTTCGCCGTCATCTAAGATTATAGGAAGGCCTACTACTACCTCGCTACTGCCTTCCGGTACAACATATACCGGTATGTAACCAATTTCCCCGGCCTCACTAAGATATAGCATAAATATATCGTTTATGTCGTATCCTTCTACATCTACTATATACATATCAAGCACCTGACAACGGAATCCGCTTATTGAAGAAAGCCTATCGTGCAGGGTAGCGGCAAATTGCCCTTCGGGTCTAGAATCCCACACCCCAGCATCAAGGGACTGGAAATATGCAAATATTTCACCAAAAAGAGGGACAAAAACCGCGTCACCGCCATAGAATATATAAGCACCGTATCGCATCTGCATCAGGTATAAAAGAAACGCAGCATCTGTAACCGCCTGGTGGGGGGTAATACTATCTACCATGCCGGTAGGGGTAAATATCCTTAGCATCACGTCTAGGTAGTTATCCTGTCCCATCTGCTGGATGAGGCTATTGGATGCAATAACGAGTTGGTCGTACCCACGTATGTAGGGGTTTAGTGCCGAATGTTGAAGCGATGTTATGCCCTCGCGGCGGGCCTGAGCCACGGCTTGTGCATATTCTAGGGTTGGCTCGAATGGTATGCGTGGTGCAGGGTTATTGCTGTTGCCACAAGCTGTAAGTACAAAAATTAAAAGTATGGCTACGGCCAATGCTTTCAGTTTATTCATATATTTATCTCCTTGGACATGGTATAGTTGAGATGATAATGGTTTACGCTTGACACTGTTTACAGGAATCAATGTGTTTATTTTACATTGCAAAAAGCGACAAGTCCACTAACCAAAGGGCTTTATGCGAATATTGAGTACGTAATTATGATATTTATATGAAAATGTCGAAAAAAATACTTGATAAAATTTATCGTCTAACACTTGCTTAATCTTGGAAGTAGGTGTATGATGGCTGTGTTTAACGAATAGACCCACACACATTTAGTGAAAACAAGAGGGGGAATAATTGTTACCATGAACGAAAATACTACCAGATTAAACAGCAACCGCGCCAAACGCATCTTGGCACTTGTCGTTGCTGTCAGCTTAGTTGTAAGCTCTTTAGCGGTAATTCTTGAGAGGGGCCGTTTGCCCTTGTATGCCGCCGTGCATCTTGCTGGGGATAGTAATGGCAATGATGCTGTTTTGCCCGATGACTCTTATGGGGATATTGGGGATGAGTATGTAGAAGATGATGTTGTGGAAGATGAAGTTGATGATGGTGTTGAATATCATGACGATGATGATATTTTAGACGATGTGTTGGATGACAATAATGAGGCTGTTGATTTAATAGGTGTTGCAGCATCAGGCTCCTATGTAAATCCTGTCCCCTTTGGAACCCACATATCGCAATATCGTGTCTTTGTTAGTAGAGCAGAACCCAATGACCACACTGACCCAAATGACTGGATTCTTTATACTCCCCCACAGCCTCCTCTGGAATTATTTCCAGGAATGGGAGTTGATATTTTCATGATTTATGCTAGACCTATTTTTGGGTATTCCATGCGCGGTTGGCATCCAATGACAAATCAACTTGGTTATAGTACGTCAAATACAAGGCAGTTATCTAGTGATCTTTTTTACTACTTTGTTCGTGCTTTTCCAACTCCAGATAGTATAGTGGCTATATTTGACAAAATAGAAATAGATGCAACACATGTTGAAGATCTTGGTGTGAGAATAGTTGGTTATAATAATCCACCCTTAAATTCAGGTGTACTTTCTCACGCTTCTCATGACTTAAACATCGTGATTCCATCTGTTTACAACAGTCCACCTTTTGGTGCATTTCCAGGACCCGGACCAACACCTGTACCTGGCCCGGACTTCCATGCAATTACACAACGGAATGTAAATGCACAATCAGACTGGTTTAATCTTGGAACAGAAGACCTATTTATACGTCCGATTCCAATTACATCTGGCGTTAGCAGCTATCCAGTTGGCCCACTTGACCCTCTTGACCCTCTGCAGCCACGGTTAAATGTTAGCCCACAACTTGGGTTGCAAGCGGGCACACACGATGATGTAGTTCTTATACGTCATGGTACAGCTGTTGTCGGCAGTTTCCCTATAACTTTCCGTGTCGAAAGGCCTGTATCACAGGTAGTAATTGATGTGCCTAATCGTGGTGCTGGTGGCCCTAGCTACGATGGCGAAATCAATGTTGATATAACCGTTTATCGAGCTGACTCAACAACTCCAACAATGAGGGTTGTTGACCCTATCACACATGCTGATGATATAGGATATAACTATGTTGGCAGTCCAACTACTAATCTTCAACGCAATGGGGCAGATATTACAATAGAAATTCCACCGCCATGTGACTACACATTCTTTGTTGACATAGCGAATGGTATCACCATTGATGATTTTGACATTTTTTATCCAGTTGGCTATGAGTTGCATAGCTATACCGTAAATGGCGCAGGTAATTTGCTTGTTGTATTAAGACCCATCCCTACCCTAACAGTAGACATCACAAGGTCTGGAGATATGACAACTGTTACTGTTCCAGTAGCAGAGTATCCTGGTTTTAACCAAGCTACTAATGTACTAGTTGGCCTCACCAGTCCAACAACAGGGCAAGTACCAATAATAATCAATAATCCTCCAGGAGGATTCCATTTTAACAACAACACAACAGTTAATTTTCCGCCTGGCTATGTATTAGCCGAAAAAGAAATTGTCGATGCATCAGGAAATTTGCAAGTTACATTACACCCATACCGTGAAGTTCACTTTGATCTTAATGGTGGCACAGTAGCAAGCGACCCTTGCGCAACTGTACCAAGCAATACAACCGCTACAATTGTCCGTACAAACCGGCTGCAAGGCAACTTAATAGGCCCGTCCGGGCCCAATGCCCCCATTCCTGTGCCTGTCATCCCTGACCCGTTGCCATCACAGTTTGGAGTTCCCGCTGACCCAACGCGAGCTAATTTTGAATTTGCAGGTTGGCAGGAATTTAATGCGAGCGGTAATATCGGTCCAGTTTTGTACCCAGCAAATCATGTATGGGATCTTATTGTGACCGGTTCGACGCGTAGTTTTAGAGCAGTTTGGAGGACCCCAGGCGGCGTAGTTATGGTTACATCTACACCCATACCCACACAACAACCCCAACCAACATCCGAACCTGATGATACGCCTTCTCGAACAACCACTGCAACGCCAACTCCAACACCAACAATGACGCCAACACCCACACCCAAACCACCCACAACACCCACTCCAGACCACCACGCTTTTATAATTGGGTTTGATGATGGAACGGTTAGGCCTCATGCTCATGTTACAAGGAGCCAGTTTGCCACGATATTGTTCCGACTAATGTCGGACGAACTACGCATACAATATTGGGAACAAGACAACCCATATAGTGACGTGAGTATTAACATGTGGCACAACAATGCCGTATCAACTACAACCAATATAGGCTTTATAACCGGGATGCCAAGTGGAGATTTTGAGCCCAACAGGCCAATCACAAGGGCCGAGCTAACTGTTGGTATGATGCGTTTTCTTGGGATAGCGCCTATAGAATACAATGGCACACGGTTTAACGATATAAACGGCCATTGGGCAAGGACTTATATTAACACATTGGCACAATATGGATGGGCAGTGAGTTTTGTTGGTGATGATGTTAATTTCTTACCCAACCAACCCATTACAAGAGCAGAAACCGCTGCCATGGTCAACCGTATGTTGGACCGTTTACCAAAATGTATAGATAGTATCCTGGACGGCGTGTTGACATTTACAGACAATGTCGACCCCGATGCATGGTATTACCTCTACATTATAGAAGCAGCGAACTCCCATTACTATGATAGATGTGACTGCTGCGACTATGAGATATGGATTAGCCTAATTTACCCACCGCGCCGCTGGGAAGACCTAGAGCGACCTGACTCAAGACCTGATACATTCCGCTAATTATATAAGGGGCTACCCGTCTACCTGATTGTAAGTTTGTAACTTGCTAAGGTGTATGGGTAGCCCATATGTTGTTTTAAACTACATAGCTGTAACAGATTTATATAAAATTACAAATTGTAATAGTCCTGTAATTGAACTCTGGCTCTCCAAGGTATAAACTACCATAGCTATAAAGAAATATACATATCAACGAAATTAAAGACTTCATGTTGGGAGGCCCTACATATGCGTCATGTTTCAAAAAGTACTGTCAACACGCCCGCTAAGCGTTCTAGTTTAAAGCGGGTATTTTCGTTAGTTGTTGTGATAATCCTTATTGGTATTATCACAGTTGTAGCTACTACAAATGGAGATGAGTATAATTCTATAATGTATGATAGTTATGAAGATAGTAGCTTTTCATATGATATTAATTATGACTACAATCATCCACCAGGCTACACAGAGGAAGCCAATACATATTACATAGGAGAGCATTATCCAGATATATATGAGTACAATTATCCTGATGATAATTTGTATCAAAACAACATAGAAAGTAACGACCAACACGTACATAATTATTATACCCAGCAGGAAAATATAGATGAATATAACTATAGTACATATTTTTCTGGCTTTGAAAGCGATACCGAGTACTATGGTATTGGCATTCAACCTTTTGCTTGGAACGGGGCTTTTTATCAATACTATTTTATCACTTGTTGGGATACAGGTATGTTGAATACAAATATTCACCTCCGCGATAGTTGGACATCTTATACGCCTCCACAAGCACCAACTCAGCACGCGGCTGCGAGATTTACAGGGTATGTGGCGCCTAGATACGGATTTTCTTTGGCTGCATGGACAGGACTAAATCTCTCGTCTGTAGGCCTTGGAACATTAACGTCATTAAATAGGCAAAACCCACCAGGAAACCAATTTTATAGGTCAGAAGTTCAAATATCACCAAATGGTGGTGATCCTATTATGATACCAAGTTTTGCACGTTTAGAAGTACCAGCAGTAAATACATTAGACCATACAGAAATTATAGAGCTGCATAATTTTGGAACAAGATTATTCGGTTATGACAGCATTCCAGTAGAATCAATTACTCTTATGTACAATACATTTGTACCTATTTTTGGCGTTCCATCTGTTCCTTATTGCCCAACACAAACGTCATATTATCCTGACTTTCCACCAATGCCGGGGCCAACAATTGTCCCTGGTGCAAATTTTAATGCAGTGTTTCAATCACATTCTACTGCTACTTCCCAATCACTACCTTCTGCTACTGCAAGATTTAACTTTGGAGCACCGGGTAATATTAGTTTGCAACCTGTAACAATTGTTCATACCCCTATGTTTCCACCGGGGCAACCCCGTAGTACAACAACAAGAAACGTTGGTGTTGAGGATGGGCTACTTGTAGGTACGCATAAGGATGTAGTTCTTATACGTCATGGCCCTGCCACAGTTGGAGAGTTAGATTTACAATTTAGAGTCGCTAGACCTGTTACTAACGTTGTTATTGAAAATCCAAGAGATGCGACAACGCGAAATGCTGACATAAGCTTTGTAGAGCCTATTTCTATCAACCCTCCAGCAGGCAATACATTGTTATATAGCACCGCATCAGACCCAGGCGCGACTATGAGCTTTGATTATACAAACCCTGCTGACCCAAGACCTTCTCGCGAACGTGATATAACAGTAACATTATCGTTGGATTGTGTTTATTCTTATTTTGCAAGCGATAATGCACTAGACCCATTAGACGATGGCAATGCTGTGTTATTCGATACCAATACACAACTACCCGATGGGCAGCTACCCATCACCCCCCCCCCTGGCTATTCAATCGTCTCTGCAACAGTAGTAAACGGCGATTTAGTAGTAGTACTACGCCCAACCCCATGGACCTTCGAGTTCTTCAAAACCTGTATGGCAATATACGACCCCTTCAACCCACTAACAGACAGGAACCCACTACCAGGCGCTGTTTTCGAGCTACATTGGGATTTAGGTAGCGGTTTTGTATTGGCATACACAACTCAACCAACCGGCGC
>Ga0123355_10000262_pt1 | contig 67452 bp, 66 predicted proteins | sample TergutEmb28metaG_3_FD_89872 | JGI IMG/M metagenome (GOLD analysis project Ga0123355, IMG submission 89872) | Embiratermes neotenicus P1 segment gut microbial communities from Petit-Saut dam, French Guiana - Emb289 P1 | ecosystem: Host-associated > Arthropoda: Insects > Digestive system > Gut ...
GCAAGTTGGTGTTTATTACAGTGAGGTCCCACCCGTTCCCTTTCCGAACACGGTAGTTAAGCTCACTTGTGCCGACAATACTCAGCCGGTAACGGCTCGGAAAGATAGGTCTTCGCCAACATTTTTGCCGAATTGGGCGCACTTTTAAATGTGCGCCTCTCGGCATAACGTTCCTCAATAGCTCAGTCGGTAGAGCATGCGGCTGTTAACCGCAGGGTCGTTGGTTCGAGTCCAACTTGGGGAGCCAAACAAAACAAATCCGAACATTCCGTAAATCTTTTTGATTGCGAAGTGTTCGGATTTGTTATATCATCGAAAAAATAACAGAAGTGCTGTTTTTGCACAAGTTTAACTCAGCATTTATATTTCATAATTTTTATTAGCAATCCTTGCCTAAATCTGCTATACTTTAAGTTATATTAAAATGGCAGGAGAGAAGCGATTTATGAAAAAATCTATTTTGGATCTAAACCGCATGGTTGCCGATAGGGAGAAAATTACTTATCTGACGGCCTATGACTACCTCACGGCGAAATATCAAGAACGCGCCGGGGTTGACATGATCCTTGTCGGTGACTCCATGGGCATGGTAACGCTTGGGTACGACAGTACATATCCGGTAACTATGGACGATATGATCCGCGCATCCAGAGCCGTCCGCCGCGGTGCGCCGAATACGTTCATCATCGGCGATATGCCGTACATGTCGTACCAGGTATCGGACGAACAAGCAGTCGAAAACGCCGGGCGCTTCATCAAAGAAGCAGGCTGCGACGCCGTACAGCTGGAAGGATGCACACCCGCGATTATCCGCCGGGTTCAGGCGATTGCCGACGCCGGGATTCTCGTATCCGGTCACCTCGGATTACTGCCGCAGTTCGCCGCGCAGCTGGGCGGATTCAAAGCGCAGGGCAGGTCCGCCGTCACGGCTATGAATCTTCTTGACCAGGCTAGGTGCATTGAAGAAGCCGGGGCATGCATGATTCTGCTTGAGGGCGTGCCGGCAATCGTCGGCAAGGAAATCACCGAACGCGCGGGAGTCCCTATTTTAGGCATCGGCGCAGGGTCACACACGCATGGTCAGCTGTTGATTTATGCCGATATGGTAGGGATGTACGACAACTTTACACCAAAATTCGTCCGCAAATACGCCGACATCGGCGCGGAACTGTTGAGAGGGTTCGAGGCGTATTGTGAAGACGTGCGTTCCGGCGGGTTCCCGGATGACACGGTCGATTCGTATGTGATATCCGATGAAGAGGCGCAGAAGTTTGAGGATATGCTGCGGCATAGATAGAGGGCGATGGCAATCGCCCTGTCGTGCCCTACGCGGGGGCGCACACCATCCCGCAAAACCACCCCGCCGTCTGCGGACGGCACCCCTCCGATGGAGGGGTATAGGGAAATGTCGCACCAAAATTCCCCTCCTCCGCAGGGGCGGGGTGGTTCACCCCACAAACTACAAATACAAGGAGGTACCCCATGAAATACCCAAGACCAAAATTCAACGATCCCGGCGTGAAAGTTGAGAATAAGCTGCCTGCGTTTGGGATATCACGTGTTGATGTGCCGGTCTTCGACATGCCTATCACCCCGCGTGAGAATTTTAAGCGGGCGGCGGAGTTCAACAACCCCGTATGGGCGCCGTGTTCGCTGACAGATTTCCAGACCATCATGGCACAGGACGTTGTCTACCGCGAGGGGGATGACAGCATATTCATCCACACCGATTTCCGTGACCACCGCAACGGCAAGCAAGATTATGAATTTACCGATTGGTTCAATACAATCTGGACATGGGTTGACTCCGCCGGTGGGGCGATGCTGAAGCCAGGGACGATGTTGTTGGAAGATATTGCCACATGGGAAACGGATTTGAAATGGCCCGACCTCAAAGAGTGGGATTTTAAATCCAAGGCTGAGGATTATATGAAAAATGAATACGACCCCAGCAGAGTCATGCACTATGACATCGGCAGGGGCTGTACAGAGCGTTTTATATCACTTGTCGGCGGCTATACTGAGGGTATGATAGCCCTCGCCGAAGAGCCGGAAGCAGTCAAAGCCTGGATGGAAAGATACGCCGAGTGGGAGATTGAACTGTTCGACACTATCAACTCCCTGTACCCGCTGGACATGGTGACATATCACGACGACTGGGGAACCGAGCGTGATACGTTCTTCTCCGAAAAAATGATGGAAGCGCTGATATTTGAGCCATCGAAGAAAATAATCAAACATATTCAGAGCAAAGGCGTGAAGTTTGAGCTGCATACCTGCGGCAATATCACGCGGTTCATGCCGTATATCCTTGACCTGAATGCGGACTTTTTACAATTACAGTTCCGCGCGGTTGACTTGCCGGAGCTGAAGGCCAAGTACGGCAACAAAGTCGGCTTCTGCTCCCCTATTGACGGGTACGAGCCAGGCTTGCCGCGTGAGAAAGTTCTGCAACTGGTGCGTGATTCGGTTGATAAGTACGCCCCAAACGGCGGCGCGTACTTCATGCTGGGTTCAGGAGACATGGAAGAGCAATGGGACATGCTGGCGGAGCTGTATATGTATAGCCGCGAGTTTTATGAGAAGGGATAGTTATGGGGAGTTGCAGAGACCATGTAGGGGCGCGCATTGCGCGTCCGCCATACCCCCGCCTCTCTCATAAACCCCCGCATGGAGTTTTGCCGCGAAAAACAAACCAAACGTACCACGGACGGTCAATGGCCGCCCCTACGAAGGGTGCGATGTAATCGCCGCCGCATAATCTCGTATAAACCGGAGGGCCTCTTCCAATACGGAGGGGCCTTCTATTTTTACCGCCACTGTCGGCTCTGCTCCAGCGACGACTCGCACGCGGCCGCGGTATTGCGGCAGGGCGTACAGATACGAGATTTTGTCCATATTGAAGTCGGCGACTTTCAAGCGCAGCTGGCCGTCTTTTTGCGATATTTCGGTAAATCCGGCTCTCGCGGCTTCGCCCCGCAGCAATGCGACTGAGGTCAGGGCGACCACTTGATCCGGCGGATCGCCGTAGCGGTCTATCAATTCGTCCAGCATTTCATCGCGGTCTTCCGCCGTCCTGATTGTGGCAATCCGGCGGTAGATGTCCATACGCTCACTGCCGGAGCTGATGTATTTTTCCGGGATTCCCGCAGATAGGTTTAAATCCGCAGGGCAGTCAGCCGTTTGTTTCGGCGGCTCGCCCTTTTCTTCCAGCACAGCTTCTTCCAATAATTTCAAGTACATGTCATAGCCAACACTCAGCATATGACCCGATTGCTCCGCGCCCAGCAAGCTCCCGGCTCCGCGAATCTCTAGGTCACGCAGCGCTATCTTGAATCCGGAGTTGAACTCCGCAAATTCACGCAATGCCGACAGCCGCTTTTCCGCGATTTCCGACAGCGCTTTCCCGCGCCGGAACGTGAAGTAGGCATATGCCCGCCGTTGCGATCTGCCAACGCGTCCGCGAATCTGGTGCAGCTGCGCCAGCCCCAAGTGATCCGCGTTTTCGACGATCAGCGTATTGACGTTCGGGATATCGATGCCGGACTCGATGATCGTCGTGCAAATCAGCACATCCACCTCGCCGGAGGTGACGCGCTCCATCACGTCGGACAGCGTGTCCTCATCCATCCTGCCGTGCGCGACGGCGAGGCGGACATCTTCGCCCAGCATTTCTTTCAACCGGGCGGTAACCCGCAGGATGTTTTCAATCCTGTTGTGCAGATAATATACCTGCCCACCGCGCGATATCTCGCGCCGCATTGCCTCTGCCAAGACGCCCCAGTCATGCTCCAGCACGTAAGTCTGCACCGGGCGGCGAGACTGCGGAGGCTCTTCTATCGTTGACATGTCGCGGATTCCCGACAGCGCCATGTTCAGTGTCCGTGGTATCGGCGTGGCGGAGAGCGTCAGGACATCCACGTCTTTGGCGAGCGCTTTCAGCTTCTCTTTATGCGACACGCCAAATCGCTGCTCTTCGTCTATTACCAACAGACCCAGCTTCGCGAATGTGACATCCTTTTGAATCAGCCTATGTGTGCCGATAACTAAATCTATTGAACCAAGCTCTATTTCCCGCAGGCTTTTCTTTATCTCAGCAGCTGATTTGAACCGGCTCAATACAGCGATATTGACCGGATACCCCGCGAATCTGCGCACGGATGTAATAAAATGCTGCTGCGCCAGAACCGTTGTCGGGACCAGGATCGCCGCCTGGCAGCCGCCCAAAATGCACTTCATCACCGCCCGCAGCGCGACTTCGGTCTTGCCGTACCCTACATCCCCGCATAAAAGGCGATCCATCGGGGTCGGCTGTTCCATGTCTTTTTTGATTTCCTCGACGCATTTCAGCTGGTCGTCGGTCTCTTCGTATGTGAAGCGCTCCTCAAATTCCGTCTGCCACACCGCATCTTTCGGGAACGCGCGGCCACGCACTTTTTGCCGTGCCGAATACAGCTGTATCAGCTCCTGCGCCATTTCCCGCGCCGCGCTTTTCGCCCGCGTTTTCGCGCGAGTCCAATCCGCACCGTCCATTTTAGATAATTTAACCGTCTTTTTCCCGCCCACGCCATCATCGCCGCCGCCGATGTATTTCGCCACCATGTCCAGCTGAGTCGCCGGGACGTACAGACTATCGGTACCCGCGTAGGCGATTTTTACGTAATCTTTCCACACATCATCCACTTGCAGGCGCACAAATCCGGTGAACCGGCCGATTCCGTACTGCTCGTGGACGACCAAGTCTCCCGGTGAGAGGTCGGAGAAGCTTTGTAATCGCTGCCGTGTCGTTTCCTGCTTCACGCGCCTGCCTTTCCGCACCGGGCGTGCGCGGGCGAAAAATTGCCCCTCTGTTATCACCGCCAATTTTAAATCAGAATATTCCATGCCATCCAACAATCCGCCGAGAGTCAGGATACATTCGCCGTAATCTGGCAACGATTCCAACGCGTAATCCAACCCCGACGGCACGCCGCGTTCTTGCAAATGGTCGTGCAAAATCCCCGCCCGGCGTGTATCGGCGCAGAGGACTACCGTTCTATAACCCGCATCCCGGTAGTGTTCGATGTCGGACAGCGCGGTCTCCAGGCTTCCGCCGTATGCGGGCAACCGCTTGGCGTTTATATTCATCTGCGTACGCAGCGGCCACGGATACTCGGATTTTGGGAAACTCTCAGCCAGTATCAAATTGTGCCGCTCCGCCCACGTGGCGAAGCCGTTCCAATCTTCGGCAAACCGCACGAGGCTGGAGTCCAGCACACCTGCCTCCAGCAGCGCAACGCAGTCTTCAGCCAAGAGACGCGTATAATTTTCCGCCGTCTCTTTCACCCGCACGGAGTCGGACAAGATCACCACCGCGTCACGCGGCAAATAATCCAACGCGGTGGCGAACGGATATATCAGCTCCAAATACCGGTCAGCACCAGTTGACAACTGATAGCTGACTGTCGGTAATTTGGCTTCGGCACGGCGTTTTTCCAAGGCTTCGATTTCTTGCTCCAATCCAAATAATCCATTCGGATGTAGCTCCGGCAGCGCCTCGGCGGCTGGAGAGATTCGCGCCTCTTGCAGGTTCTCAGTCCGCCGCTGTGTCTCAGGATCAAACGCGCCCATCGCGTCTATTTCGTCACCGAAAAACTCGCAACGCACCGGCGTTTCGTGGGACGGTGAGAAAAAGTCCAGAATTCCGCCACGGATGGCAAACTGACCCGCTGATTCTACTTGATCCACGCGGCTGTACCCGCATTTCACCAGATGATCTGCCACGGATGTAAGCGTCAAGTTTCCGCCCTGACGCAATATAAGTGTTGATTCTTTGAGCAAATCAGGCGGAATTGTCCGCTGCAACGCGCCGGGAATTGTCATAATCGCAACCCGTGCAGAGCCTCCCGCCAAAGCTGACAGCCCACGGATCCGCCGCCGCTCGAACTCACGCGCCACAGCTTCGGCATTATAGAATGTGAATTCGCGCGCGGCGATCATTGTAACCGGCGACTCCGGAGTCGCCATAAACGCCGACGCGGCAGAATAGAGGCGCGCGGCCTCGTCTTCATCGGCGCAAATCAGGCAAACAGGGCGATCTTGGGCAATCGCCGCTGCGATATGGGCGCGATGAATCTCCGCCGTGCCGGTCAATGCGGCAGGCGTTTCGGAAAGGCTTTCCAGCAATCTGCGGATCTCGGGATCATCCCGCAGTGCGGTTGTTAGTTGATGCATGGAACACTCCTTGTTATGAAATTAGGACAAAATGTTTCACGTGAAACATTTTCACAAAGGCGATCGTTTAATCTTAGCAAATCGACGCGGATAAGTAGCGGGTGTCGGTGAAACCTTCCGTATTACCACAACGCGCCGCAGGTCGCCGCCAGGGATCGTATAATCGGCACAACTCGGCGGGAACTCCGCGCCCAGCGTCTCAATCGCGGTGCGGGATTCAGCAATTTCCGTGTCCGAATCGGCAGATTTCATCGCCAGAAACACACCGCCCGGCTTGACGAAAGGCAAGCAGAGCTCACAAAGCTCCGGCAATCGTGCAACCGCGCGAGAGACGACGATGTCGTACGATTCGCGATACTGCGGCTCGTGAGCCAGTTCCTCGGCGCGGGCGTGCAGACATTCCGCCGGAACCTCAAGCTCCGCGCACAGATTCTCAACAAACTGCACACGCTTATCAGTGGCATCCAGCAGCGTCAAGTCAATCGAAGGCACGGCGATTTTCAACGGCAACCCAGGAAACCCTGCGCCGGAGCCGATGTCGATTACTCGTGCAGCGTCAAATGCGGCGAATCGCAGCAATGCCAGCGAATCCAGGAAGTGAAGACGTGCAATTTCATCCACGCCGGACAGCGCGGTGAGATTTTGACGGTGATTTTCAGCATCCAACAGGCGATAATACGCCCCAAAAGCTGCAACAGCATTCGGCGATAGGGCAATTCCAAGTTCATTCGCGCCGGATTTCAGAATTGTGGCAAGCGCTGTCATGGCTTGTCTGCTTTCTGCTTCAGCAAATCGCGGATTTCGGTCAGCAGAAGTTCTTCCTTGCTCGGCTCTGGCGGTGCGGGCGGCTCTTCAATGTGCTTTTTGCGGAGTCTGTTTATAAACCTGATAAGCAAAAAAACAGTGAATGCCACGGCAATAAAGTCTACCAGGTTGTTCAGAAAAGCGCCGATTCCCAATACCGCAGGCTCTGCCGAGCCATACAAACGCGGGATTATTATCTCCCACGATGCAAAATCTACACCAATAATAAGACCGACAAGCGGCATTATAAGGTTCCCGACCAGTGATGATACAAGCGCGGTAAACGCGCCGCCGACAATGATACCGACAGCCATGTCCATCATATTGCCTCGTATCGCGAATGTCTTGAATTCACCAAAAAACCGCTTAGCCCTTTTCAATTCGTTTGACAATGCACAAACCTCCTTTTTATATCCGATGTGAATATGATGCACGACATCGGGGATCGCAGCCCTCTGCGGTCCCCCGTTCCCGTGTGAATTCAAAAGGCGGGATTTCTCAAGACGCAAACGCCCAAATCCCGCCGATCATACAATTTACACACCCCTTGGGGGAATTAATTCCAACCCACCAAGATACTTCCGCAGAACCTCAGGCACAATCACACTTCCATCTTTCTGCTGATTCTGTTCGACCAATGCTGGCAGAACACGGCTTGTCGCAAGGCCGGAGCCGTTCAGCGTGTGCATAAACTCCGTCTTCCCGCCCGCGCCGCGTTTGAAGCGCATTTGTCCGCGCCGGGACTGATACTCGCGCGCGTTCGACACGCTGGAGACTTCTTTGTACCCGTTCATCGACGGAATCAGGATTTCAATATCATACGTCCGCGACATCGCCGGACTGCAATCCCCGGCGGCAAGCTTAACAGTGCGGAAGTGGAATTTCAGCCCGGCCAGCAAGGCTTCCGCCTTGCCGACAAGCTCATCAAACGCGGCGTCAGAGCCTTCCGGAGTCGTGAATTGCACCATTTCCACCTTGTTGAACTGGTGTCCGCGAACCATCCCGCGCTCATCCGCACCGTATGTCCCGGCCTCACGCCTGAAACACGGCGTGTATGATATATACTTTTTCGGCAGATCGGATTCCTGTAAAATCTCATCCCGATGCAGCGAAACCAGCGCGGATTCCGCAGTCGGCAGCATATAGTGCCGCCTGTTGTCGGACGGATTTTCGATCCAGTAATCCTCATCCTCAAACTTCGGGAACTGCCCTGCCGTAAATCCGCACTCATACTCCAGCATATGCGGGACAAGCAGGAACTCGTATCCGTCTGCAATGTGGGTGTCGATAAAATAACTCAGCAACGCCCATTCCAGCTGCGCGCCGAGACCACGATAAATCCAAAACCCGCTTCCCGCAAGCTTTGCGCCGCGCGGATAGTCGATCAATCCCAGGTCGGTACACAAATCCACATGATTGCTCGGCGGGAAGTCCAGCTCCAGCGGCCCCCCGTAGTAGCGTATCGGCTCATTATTCTCCTTGCCGCCGGGGGTTAAATCCTCATCAGGCGGATTTGGCAAGCGGTGCATGATATTGTCCAGCTCATTTCCCACATCCCGCAACTTAAGCTCGGCGGCGCGGATTTTCTCTTTTAGCCCGTTAAGCTCGGCCTGCAACGCAGATACATCCCCGCCCTCGCGTTTAAGTTTAGGGAACTCTTTGGAAAGCTTATTCTGCTCCGCCTTTGCAGACTCAACATCGCCCAGAATCTCCCGCCGCTCTCGGTCAAGGCGTATTACCGAATCTATCTCCGTGGAGCAGTCAAAACCCTTGTTAGAGAGCAGTTGAATAATCCGTTCCGGCGTTTCGCGTATTAATTTTATATCTATCAAGCTTCCTCACCCTCCTCAAACGGCACGATGGCGCAAAATTCTTCAATTACAGGCAACTCGGCGGAGCTGGCCTGCGTCCTGGCACCGGAAAAATGCGAAATTACGATTATAATTATCGCCGCGATCAACATAACGGCGGCGTATCGTGCCACTTTCAGCCGTGCGTCTTTGGCACGGCGGCGCGGTTGTGTGTCTTCTTTACTCATATGTTCCTCCCCCGGTCAATGCGACAAATAAGCTGTCAAAATCATCCTGATTATAATATTCAATTTCAATCTTTCCCTTATCCTTGCCCTGCTTTATAGTCACGCGTCGGCCCAATGCCTGTGTCAGCCGGTGCTGAGCCTCCAGCACATAATCCACGTCGTCAGTTCCGTAATCCTTCTTCGGCGGAGTTTTCAACTTCTTGACAAACTCCTCAACCGCACGCACGCTCATGCCGTCTTTGATTACACGCCGGGCGGCGATAGCCATTTTGGCGGAGTCGTTAAGCGGAATCAACGCCCTCGCGCTTCCGGCGCTCAAACTGCCGGATTCCACCATCTCAACAAGCTCGTCCGGCAACGTCAACAGCCGCAGCGAGTTTGTTACAGCCGGACGGGATTTTGACACGCGTTGAGAGACTTCTTCCTGAGTCATGTCAAACTCCTCGATAAGCGCCTTATAGCCGCGTGCCTCTTCCAAGGGATTCAAGTCCTCGCGCTGCAAATTCTCAACAAGTCCCAATTCCAAAGCTTTCTTATCGTCGGCGACTATGATACGAGCCGGGACTTCGGTCAACCCGGCCAATCGTGAGGCACGCCACCGGCGCTCCCCGGCGATTATCTGGTACAGCCCATCTCCGGCCAATCGCACGGTAAGCGGTGACATGACACCGTGTTCGCGGATGGAGTCGGCAAGCTCGGCGATACCATCATCACTGAATATGGTTCGCGGCTGTTCCGGGCGCGGCACTATTCTGGATAGGAGCAGATACTCAAAATCCGCAGACGCCGAAGAGTCTTGCGCCGCCTCACCAAACAACGCGCCCAAGCCGGTACCCAGTCCTTTTTGTTTCATATGTTTGTCTCCTTTATATGGGGATGTGGGATGTCGCGCTGTAGGGGACGCAGTCCTGGCGCGTCCCGAGGACAAAACACCCGGCTCTGCGGAAGCCCCCCCTCTTTAGCTAAAGAGGGCAGGGAAAATGTGCTGCCAAACCTTGCCCTCTTTAGTAAAGAGGGTGCCGACCGCAGTCGGCGGGTGTTTTGTCCTCGTCTGTGGTATTTCAACGGCGGACGCGCAATGCGCGACCCTACAGGCCGGGGTGGTCTACCCACGCCGTGCCGCTGTATTCTGCCGCCGGAACTCCTTCGCCAGTTCTATATATGCCAAGGAACCCCTTGAGTGACGATCATACACCGTTATCGGCACGCCATGACTCGGCGCTTCCGACAGACGGACGTTGCGGGGAATTGCGATTTTATATGTCTTGTCACCCAGAAACTTTTTGATCTCAGCGGCGACTTGGCTTGAGAAATTTGTCCGTGCGTCAAACATTGTCAGCAGAACACCTTCTATCTCCAAACTGGGGTTCAACGACTTTTTAATCATCCTAAGTGTCGTCATCAGGTTCGACAATCCCTCCAGCGCGAAGTATTCGCACTGAACCGGGATGAGTACGGTATCAGCCGCGCACAGCGAGTTTAACGTCAACATTTCAAGCGATGGCGGGCAATCTATCAAAACGTAATCATATAGCTGCTTTATGGGATTAAGCACATTTTTCAATACAAATTCACGGTTCGGCATATTCACAAGCTCAACCGCCGCGCCGGAGAGAATCTTATTAGACGGCAGAACATCGCCAAATTGGGTCTGTACGATCGCGTCAGCGGGCAGAATGTCGGAAATCAGCACGTCGTATATGCTCGGATTCGCGTTCCTGTCCACGCCGAGACCGCTGGTGGCATTGCCCTGCGGATCCATATCGCACAACAGCACCTTTGCCCCGCTTTCAGTAAGCGCGGCGCAAAGATTGACGCACGTGGTCGTCTTGCCAACGCCGCCTTTCTGATTCGCTATTGCTACAATTTTTCCCATATCGTAACCCCTGTCGCCCGATTGAATCGGTGCTTATAGCCTGTTTTCAATTTGTAAAAATAGGCTATAATATATTATAGTACCATCGGTGAAATGTCAATAGAAGGTTCGGGAAAAGGGTGTCCCCGTTCCTGTAGGGGCGGCCATTGGCGCCCCTGGGCAATCGAATCCCCCCTCCTCAACAGATGCACATTGCGCGTCCTACATGGCTGTTGCCCTATGTTTCACGTGAAACAATTTGTATAAAATGCCGGTTTTATGCAAAAAGTATTGACTTTTTTTATAACTAAGAGTATAATCACATATGGCGTTTCCTGCTTCACCGGGTTTTGAGTTGAAGTGGGAATATACTAATGCCCTTTGGAGGAATTTTAATTGAGGGATATCTATCTAATCAGCTGCTGCCGAACCGCTATCGGGAACTTTGGCGGAACATTGAAAGACACTTCGGCTGTTGAATTAGGAACAATCGTTGCAAAAGCGGCGCTTGACCGTGCGGGAATACCTCTCCCACAAGAGGATGAGCCTTCCAGGCTGGACGAGATTATGTTTGGTTGCGTGCTGACGACTGGGCTGGGGCAGAATGTCGCCCGGCAAGTGGCGGTCAATGCCGAAATTCCGAAAGCAGTCCCGGCGTATACAATCAACATGGTCTGCGGGTCCGGCATGAAAAGCGTGGTGGAAGGTGCGCGGTCCATAGCAATGGGAGATGCGGAAATAATCTTAGCCGGCGGGTGTGAGAATATGTCACAGGCTCCGTATTCCGTGCCGACGGCACGGAGCGGCGCACGATTGTTCAATACGGAAATGGTGGACACACTGGTTCACGACGGGTTAACCGATGCGTTTAACCATTATCACATGGGCGTAACCGCCGAAAACGTCTGTGACGCATGGAATATAACACGTGAAGAGCTGGACGCGTTCGCGCTCAGTTCACAGCAAAAAGCTTTAGCCGCGATTGCCAGCGGCAAATTTGTCGAGGAAATCGTTCCCGTGCCTGTAAAGGTCAAGCGCGAGACAATTGAGTTCAAGACGGACGAATTCCCGCGCGAATCTACGATGGAAGGTTTGGCGAAGCTACCCGCAGTGTTCATGGACGGTGGGCGCGTAACGCCCGGCAACGCTTCCGGATTAAATGATGGCGCGGCGGCAATTGTATTAGCCTCCGGCGACGCGGTAAAGAAGTACGGACTTACGCCGATTGCCAGACTCGTATCCTGGGGCCAGGCCGGGGTATGTCCTACCTTAATGGGCATAGGGCCTGTACCGGCGGCAGAAATGGCTCTGGAGAAAGCAGGTCTCACAGTCGCGGATATCGACCTTGTCGAAGCGAACGAGGCATTCGCATCTCAAGCGATAGCTGTCGCGCGAAAGCTTGGGCTGGACATGCAAAAAGTAAACGTAAACGGCGGGGCAATCGCATTGGGCCACCCAATCGGCGCATCCGGCTCACGGGTGATTGTAACGCTGATCCACGAAATGAAGCGGCGGAATGCCAAACGCGGCCTCGCAACACTATGCATAGGCGGCGGCATGGGCATTGCGTCAGTATGGGAGCTGGTGTAGGGGGACGACACCCCCGGTACGCCGGAGACAAAACACCTGCAGTACGCAGAGATTGTCAATCGGGCGGATTGCCATCCGCCCCCACAAGGTCAACGCAACACATCAAAAAACGGACGCGAATGCGTCCGTTTTCGCTTGCCTCAAAACCCTACTGCGCACGTATCAGCAGCATCCCCACCAGATTGATAACCGAGTGCAGCAGAATCGGCGTCCAGATATTCCCGGTACGTTCGTACACCCAGCCGAGCGCGATTGACGCCGGAACGTACCGCAGCGCGAAGAGCAAAGTAATCCACGAAAAATCATCAATAAGGAACTGCCACAGATGGTAGAGCGCGAACACAACAATGGTGACAGCGTAGGCAAGGAACCTGGACTTCATCCGCAGTGAGCCGAACAACGCGCCCCGGAAGATGATTTCTTCCACAATCGGCGCGAGGATGACGGTCATAGCGAAAATCATGTTAAAACTCCCGACAGCGGCGGCGGCGACAGCCTCTGTATTTGGCGAGACTTCAGTCATCACCGGGACCGGTAGCAGCTGATTCAGCAAAAGCACCGCCGCGAAAGTGATGGCCATATGCAGAAGATATCCGAGTACAACAGAAGACAGCGTCCGCCCAAATTTGCCGCACATGTCGGAAAAAGAATCCTTCAGAAACCGGAACATTATCACAAGGATAAGCGCAAAACTGATCGTGTAATACAGCAGGTTAAAATAAGCGCTTGAAAACTCGACGCCTATCGCCAGAAATACAACCAAGAGTAAAAACGGCAGAATAACAGAGTGGAACGGAATGTACAGAACGCCCAAAAGCCGTTCACGGAAGGTCATCGTGGAAGAAAACGCTTTCCTCATCTTGTCTCAACTTTCTATGTTTTATGTGGGGGTGCCGGAAACCCTGTAGGGGAATTCCCTAGCCCCCCAACGCCTTCAATTCATACAACAAATTCAACGCTTCCAACGGCGATAGCTTATCCGGATTAACTTTCTTCAGCGCAATCTCTGCCTGACTCGGCTCCGCCGACTGCACTTCAACCTTGCGTACAGGCAGAACGCTTTCGCCGCTTTCCAGCGTCCGTAGCACTTCTTTTGCCCGAGCTATCACCGATTCCGGCACACCTGCTAGGCCCGCGACTTCGATGCCGTAACTCTCGTCCGCTGGGCCGGGGATTATTTTGCGCAGGAATATTATATCATCATTTTGCTTTTTTGCCGAGATATTAAAATTCCGCACCCCGTCGATCTCGCCTTCCAAAGCCGTCAGCTCATGGTAATGCGTTGAAAACAGCGTTTTTGCGCGAAGATTCACCGCGCAAAACTCCAGAACCGCGCGGGCGACTGACATGCCGTCATATGTGGACGTGCCTCTGCCGACTTCATCCAGAACAATTAAACTGCGGGAGGTTGCCGAGTTTAGTATATCCGCAACTTCGCTCATCTCCACCATGAACGTTGATTTCCCGGCTGAAAGATCATCCTGCGCACCGATTCTGGTGAAAACCCTGTCGATAATCCCGATATGCGCGGCGGACGCCGGGACGAACGAGCCGATCTGCGCCATGATACAAATCAGTGCGATTTGACGCATAAACGTTGATTTCCCGGCCATATTCGGCCCGGTTAAGAGGATACAGCGATTCGATTCCCAATTGAGATGCGCGTCATTCGGCACGAACAGGATATCCGTCCGCGACAGTTCCACGGTCGGGTGCCGCCCGGCTGTTATATTGATTGTCCCGCCGATGTCGATTTCCGGGCAGACGTAATTGTTCGTCCGCGCGGCCTCGGCCAGTGAACAATATACGTCAAGAACCGCCACAAGGCGTGACGTTTCCTGAATCCGCGCCGCCTCTCCGCCAAGTTTTTCCAGCAGTTCGTTATACATACGAAATTCAATTGCCGCGAGTTTATCTTTGGCGGACAACAAGTCGGACTCCAGCTCTTTCAGCTCCTGCGTGATAAATCGCTCGGCATTCGCCAGCGTTTGCTTTCTTATGTAGTCGCCCGGCACATCTTCGGAAGATGACCGTGGAATTTCGATATAGTACCCGAAAACCTTGTTATAGCCGACTTTCAACTTCTTCCCGATACGCGCGCGCTCGTTTGTCTCGATTGCAATCAACGCCTCGGCGCTGTTGTCAAGCAAGCCGCGCAATCGGTCGATCTCCGCGTCTACACCGGTGTTGAAAACGTTGCCGTCCCGCGCTGAAAGCGGCGGCTCATCCATAATGCTGCCGTCAATCAGTTCGGCAATATCGTTGAGATCATCCGCCTCAGCGCACTCGCGCAGCGCGGGGCAGATGACCGGCTGAAGAATCCCCTTTATCTCCCGCACGGCGGCGATTGACGACGCCAGCAGCTTCAGGTCACGCGGTGAGGCGTTTTTGTACGCGATTCGCGACAGCAGCCGCTCAGTATCAGCCACATGGCGCAACCTGCGGGTCAGCTCGCCACGTAGCACTGTTTCGGCGTGGAGTTCACCCACGGCGGCGAGGCGTTGCTTTATCGGGTCCGGGTGCAAAAGCGGGCGCAAGACCCACGTCCGCAAAAGCCTGCGGCCCATCGGCGTCCTCGTCCTGTCCAGCACAGAGAGCAGGCTGCCCTTGGTCTCGCCTGTTGACAGGATCGCCAGCAGTTCCAGATTGCGTATCGTGTTCAAATCCAGCTCCATATGCGCCCCGCTTTCGTTGCGGGAAATTGGCTTCAAGTGCGCCGCGTCGCTTTTCTGCGTGTCTTTCACGTAGGACAGTAATCCGCCGATAGCACGTCTGGCGGCGGGGATCAACGCCTCAATCCGTTCGGCACTGAAGACGCCGCCCAGAAGCTCGAACGCGTCATCATGCCCGAACATTGTGTCGCAGTATTGGCACAGGCAGTTAATCTTCGCCGTCAGGAATTCGGCCAGTTGCTGACAGAGTTCAGGGTCTCCACCGAAAATCGCCTCCGCCGGGGAGAATACGGACAGCTCATTTTCCATCTTACGCAAATCCAGCGTATCAAACTCGCTGACCGATATTTCGCCAGTGGACATATCGGCAAAGCAGATTGCCCCCATGTCACCTACGTAAACGGCGCAGAGGTAATTCCCGCGGCTTTCATCAAGCATCGACGGCTCATACAACGTCCCAGGGGTGACGACGCGGACGATATCGCGTTCGACCAATCCTTTTGCTTCCGCCGGGTCTTCCACTTGCTCACAGATCGACACTTTGTATCCCTTGGCAATCAGCCGTGCGATATAAGCCTCCGACGAGTGGTGCGGCACGCCGCACATCGGCATACGGTTATGCGGGTTGTCGGTTGACTTATCGCGAGAGGTCAGCGTAAGATCCAGTTCTTTAGCCGCGACCCGCGCGTCGTCTCCAAACATCTCATAAAAATCGCCGAGTCGGAAGAACAAAATACTATCAGGACAGCGGGATTTCAGATCAAAATATTGCTTCATCATCGGCGTTTGAGAATGGGGTGTTAATGTGGACATAATAAAAAGCACCTCGTATACAACGTTATGGCAAATGCGGTTGCAAAACTTGGCAGTTTAAGTTAAAATACTAGACAGGAACTGTCGTTTGGCGACTTGGTCACTCCCTATTGAAAGGGGGTGATACTATGATTACATATGAAGGGCTGTTTGCCTTGCTAATGCTAATCATAGCAGTTATTACTCTCTGTTATATGCTATTTAACAGGGATGAATAAACCGAGACGCCTTAGTGTATAAGGTGTCTCGGTCATACAAAAAACTCTAGGGCCGAGCCGCCGTAACAAAAGCGACAGTTCCCCTTTTGTTTAATTCTACACTAATTCCCTACACCTGTCAATACCTAATTAAACTCACTCATAGCGGCGTCCGTGCCGGAGACTATTATTGTCTCCAGTGCATTCGCCGCTTTTTTTATCGCGGCCTGGATTTCCTTCTCATCCGCCGGTGTGAATTTCGACAGCACCCAATCAGCCATGTCCCAATGCTCCGGCGGGGAACCTACGCCGATTTTGATACGGGGGAACTCGTCTCCGCCGCATTTTTTGATTATATCTGCAAGCCCGTTATGCCCCCCGGCGGAGCCTTTACGGCGGATCCTCAGCTTCCCGACAGGCAACGCGACATCATCGGCGATAACAATCATACGTTCAAGCGGGACGTTATAGAAACTCATCGCCTGCCAAACCGCACCGCCGGAGAGGTTCATGTAAGTCTGCGGCTTCACAAGAAAAATCCGCGCGTCGCCAACAATCGCCGTTGCCGTGAGTGCACTGAATTTCAACCGATTAATCTTCACCCCGAATTTCTCGGCGAACAAATCCCCGCACATGAATCCGACATTGTGGCGGGTGCGGTCATACTCCCGCCCCGGGTTGCCCAAAAATACGGCGATATGCGTTATTCCGCTTTGTTTTTTCCAAAATGGCATGGTTGTGTTCTCCGATAATAGAATTGTTGGTTGGCAGTTCCAGACAGTGTACCGTGCGGGAGAACCACCCCGTCGGTTACGTCGCCACCCCTCCACGGGAGGGGAATTTTGTGTGGCGATTCACCGTCCTTCGTCCAAAGCCCCCTTCGCGCACGAAGGGGGAAGGGGGATGCCCCTACCTAAACAACGTCGATATAGACACTTCCTCGTAAATCCGCCCGATTGCCTCTGCGAACAGCGGGGCTGCGGTCAGGTAGTGGATTTTATCGGACCGGGGCTTGTCCTTTGGATATGGGACTGTATCGGTAACCACCAGCTCTTTAATCGGGCTTGCCTCAATTCTGCTGATTGCCTCCCCGGAAAGTAGACCGTGGCTGGCGCAGGCGTATACCTCGCTCGCGCCGCCAGTGTTAACCAAGGCGTCAACCGCGGCACAAAGACTGCCGGCGGTGTCAACCATGTCGTCAAACAGGATTATCCGCTTGCCTTCGACAGAGCCGATGATATTCACAACCTCCGCCTGATTCGCCTTCTCCCGGCGCTTGTCCACAATGGCGAGGTCAAGTCCCATTTTCATCGCGAACGTGCGCGCCCTGGACACGGAGCCAATATCGGGGGATACGACCATAATATCATCAGTCCTGCCGCCGAACTTATGCTGATAATATTCGACAAACAACAGACTGCCCAGCAAGTTATCGACGGGAATATCGAAAAATCCCTGAATCTGCGCCGCATGTAAATCCATCGTCAGCACCCTGTCAGCCCCGGCGGCCTCTAAAAGATTAGCCACCAGCTTTGCCGAAATAGGGTCGCGCGACTTGGCCTTTCTGTCCTGGCGGGAATAACATAGGTACGGCATAACAGCGGTAATCCGCCCGGCGGAGGCACGTTTGCAGGCGTCGATCATAATCAAAAGCTCCATAAGATGATCGTTAATAGGCATAGAGGTTGTTTGGATCAGGAAAACATCAGCCCCGCGCACGGTTTCATGAAGTGAGACGGAAACCTCACCATCAGAAAACGAGGTGATGAAAGAATTACCCAATCGCACACCAATGTTCCGGCATACATCCTCAGCGAACGAAGCGTTCGCGTTGCCGGTGAATATTTTCATTTCTTTGTGCTGATACGCCGTCATGATAAAGTACCTTCCTTTTCTATATTGACAAAGCAGCTGAATATGTTGCGCTGTAAGCAAACAGGGCAATGCCTTTAACCGCCTTTGTCCCGAGGTTACGATTTTACAATGACGTGACCGCCAACCCGGTGCAAAGGATAGGCGGTTACTTCATTTTTATGGCTCGAATTAGAGACGAACGAGCCTGGATTAGCTTCCGAAACTCTATAAGTATCTGCATTCACACCATCCCCCGGCGAGAGGACAAAGACCGCCGACACGTTACCCCATTGTCTGCGGTCTTAGAATATCACAATAAGCGCCGGAGTGCAATTATGAATTTTGAATGAATACCCAAAAGACGTGTCCTGAAACTACACAAGTCCCCGAACACGCCTAATTCAACACTTAAAATTCATAACCGCGCACTCACCGCCTGCGCTTGGAGCTTTTCTGCCGATCTTGCTTCATCCCGGACATTTTGCTGTCAGAATCCTGCATAAAGCGCTTCAGCTTATCCTCAAACGTCGGCTCGGCAACCGGAGCTTTTGCCCTTAGCTGCGCCGGGGGCCGCTGCTGCACAGGATTCTGCCGCCGCGGCGCGGGAGCTGGGGCCATAGCTTGCTTTATCGACAGATTAAGCCGGCCGGACGCGTCTATGCCGATTACTTTGACCGCAACATCCTGCCCCTCTGTCAGATGGTCGCGGACGTTGTTAATAAACTCGGCGGCTATTTCCGAAATATGCACAAGGCCGGATTTCCCCGACCCGACAACAACAAAAGCGCCGAATGCTGTTATCCCGGAAACCTTACCCTCAACAACTTCACCGACTGTTATATCCATTAACAACCCCTTAATCTATAGAACACTAAGTACCCTCGCGCAACAACCCTGTATCATGTAAGTTAAACAGGCAACCACAGGTTCACCCCTACATGGGCCGTGCAACATTTCTGGTAGGGGCGACCTACGGTCGCCCGCATTGTTTTTGCATTTCGTGAAAAAGTTCTAACGCCAACGCCCCGCGTCAACAGGTTTGTTCTCAACCACCTGTCCCGTATTGGAAAAGTATATCATCCGGCCTGACTAAGCCGAGTTCTGACCTTGCGATATCTTCCACCACACCAAGGTCGTCATAATGCTCTAACGCGAACTCCTGCGCGGCGTTGGATCTCTCCAGCTCTTCTATTCTGGCCCTAATGTCGTCTTGCTCGTCCCGGGCGTACTCTATCCTTGTCCACATGCTTATCAAGTTTGCCACCCCGTATATCAGCAACGTGAGGATTAGTATTTTTGTAAATATACTTGACCGTCTTAGTTTCATTGCCATCTCCTCTTCCTGTGGAGTTCTTCTCTGTCTTTGCCAACCTTTTACGTGAGTAGAATCCCTTTCCCGCTATTGTATACCATCTTCGTTGATATTGGAAGAGTTTTTTTGCCATTTCTGCGATTTTTTTCAAGAATCTGACAAGAAGGACGAGCGGCCAGGTGATAATTTTTAAAATCAGCAGAATAAAATCGACCAATTTTTCGCACAACAGCACAAAAACACGGCTCAGTGTGGAGAAATACACGGTGGCAGATATGATGGCAAGCACCGTCATATACACCCGCTGCCGCCCCTGGCCCGCCAAGAATCCCACGGCGAAGAGAAGCACACCGGCAATCACCCAGAACAGAAAATCTATCACGGCTGTCACGGTTTTTGAACCCGTCCGCCGCCGTATCACACGAAACACATCATACAAAAACCCGGCGGCGACGCCCAAAAGCAGCGCCGAAACCGCTTCAATCAACTGCTGAGATATCGTTAATTCCATGATGGCCTCATATCCCCCACTACTTCAAGTCCACGCGGATCAACTAAACAGCCGCGCGAAAAAGCCCGTTGCCGGAGCGGTTTGCTCCTCGTATTCCAGTTTGTCGATGACCCCTTCGACTGTCACGTCCCCAGAGTCTAGGCTGAGTTTTTCGATACGCAGTTCCTTCCCGTGCAGGACAAGTATACCTTGCGCGGTTCCCATTACGATCTCATTTTCGTCAAAGCTCTCAACATCTGCCACACCGGAAACCGAGAGGCGTCGCCGCCCCTCCAGAATCACGTTGTGCGGAAGCTCCGGAGCCTTGTACCTGTCGTCATATGCCATTGCTGAGTAACCTCCGTTTTTTTGATAGTAGGCGATGAGGATGTAGGGGCGGATGGCAATCCGCCCGCAATTCCGGCGGGATGCCCGCGGTTCGGCGGGACGATTACCATCCGTCCCTACGTGGGTCGGACGCCTTCGGCGCACCGCATTATCCCAACCCAGCAAACAAAACACCCGCCGACTGCGGTCGGCACCCTCTTTGCTAAAGAGGGCAAAGACGAGGTGTTTTCTTTGGGACGCCCCCGTCTTTCGTCCCCTGCCCTCTTTAGTAAAGAGGGTGGCTCCGCAGAGCCGGGTGTTTTGTAGGGGTGCGCATTGCGCGTCCGCCGTAGCCCCCGTCGCTTAAAGTAACCCCCTGAAACATTGCCCATTTCTTAATATGTATGTCCATACCTCGAAAATAGAATCTTTTTTACTTTACACGCGGAGAATTTTTTGATATAATCATCCCCTCACCCCAAGGTGAAGTCCAACGAAGTGGGTTCACCTTGGAAGAGGAGCATCGCAGTGATGCAGCGAAGTTTTCGCCAGAGGGCAACGCCCGGCGGCGGAAACATAGCGAAGTCACCGCGTAAGCGACAAGCGCCCGTAGCTCAGCTGGATAGAGCGTTGGACTCCGACTCCAAAGGCCGTAGGTTCAAATCCTATCGGGCGTGCCAGACAGGAACAAAACACTACTTAATTGAGGGTAGTGTTTTGTTTGTATTAAGCATGCCAAATAAAGTCCGGATCTCTTGCTGACACAAGATTATCAGTGAGGAGTCCGGACTTTTTGTAAGATGTAATGAAGCGGACAGGTAGACTTTGCGGACAAGCTATGATATAGTAAACAAAAATAGCTTTACTTGGAGGAAAATGTTATGGACAAAAAAGATATTCACGTTAAGGCTGTAGGTGACAAATGGGGTGTCGAGCTACGGGATATGCGCGGCAAAAACACAAGCGGATTTATTAAAATGCAGTCAAAAGAAGATGCGGTTAGGTATGCCCGTGTTTGTGAGCAGCGTACAGGCAGCAAAGTTTCATTGCCGAAATAATTCTGGCGAAAGGAGGTATGTGCGATGGCAGAAACTTCGACAATTGCGATTATGTATGATTTCGACAAAACCCTGACCACAAAAGACCAACAGGAATTTACATTTATTCCCGACATCGGTATGAGTGCAGAGCAATTTTGGAAACAATCAAATGAACTGGCAGAAGATAAGAAAATGGATCGCGTGCTGGCATATATGCATCAGATGTTGCGTGAAGCAAGGCATAAAGATGTTAAAATTTCGCGTGGAGCCTTTGTTGGGCATGGCAAAAACTTAGAATATTTTCCAGGTGTCGAAGATTGGTTTGACCGAATCAATGTTTATTGTGAAGCAATGGGAGTTCGCGCAGAGCATTACATAATATCATCAGGGCTAAGTGAGATTATAGAAGGTTCCGTTATTCGCCCTAAATTTAAGGAAGTATTCGCGTGTGAATTTCTCTATGATGCGGACAATGTTGCGATATGGCCAAAAAATGTAGTCAACTACACAACGAAAACACAGTTTGTATACCGCATCAACAAAGGTGTACTTGATTTGTCAGATGATGAAAAACTAAACGAATATACGCCAGAAGAGAATCGCCCAGTTCCTTTCCGAAATATGATTTTCATAGGTGATGGATTAACCGATGTCCCATGTATGCGGCTCGTAAAATCAAACGGCGGGTATTCCATTGCTGTTTATACCGAAAAAAAGAAAGTACAGGAACTTATAGCGCATGGCAGAGTTAATTTTATTGCACCAGCCGATTACTCTGAAGGAGGAGAACTCGATAATCTTGTAAAAGATATTCTACTTAAGATATCAACGGAAGATAAACTCGCCGCTCTCACAAAAATGCAGCGTGCCGAAATGATATAGAGCTTTTTTACGCGTCATTGCTTATACGCAGGGTTGATTTATCACAACCCCTCGCCAGCTGTCACAGCAGTTTGCGAGGGGTTCGGATTTGTGCTTTGACGAAATTGCACTGATAGTGGTACAATAAAAGCGCACTTTGATTACAGCCATGATGTTAGAGAGGTATGCCGGTATGAGCACTAGTAAGAGAGGATTAATCATAGCGTTGCTTTGCTATTTGCTCTGGGGAGTGCTTCCGCCGTACTGGAACCTGCTTATAGGTGTCGACCCGCTCTTGATACTTTGCAGCCGGGTAGTTTTTGCATGCTTGTTTATGCTTATAGTGCTGCCAATCACGCGGCGCACACAAGTTTTTTTGGAAACGCTGAAAGACAAGCTGGCAATGCGCTGGTTAATACCGGCTTCTGTGCTGATAGCGATCAACTGGGGGCTTTTTATCTGGGCGGTCAACACAGGGCGCGTCCTGGAGGCCAGCTTGGGATACTATATGAACCCGCTTCTCGCAGTTTTGATCGGTTCGGTAATGTTCCGGGAAAAGTGTACAAAACTTCAATATGCGGCTGTGGCGCTGGCGTTCACTGGCTTGCTTATATCAGTAATCGCTTATGGGAGTTTTCCAATAGTCTCCGTGAGCCTTGCAATATCCTTTGGCGCGTACGGGGCGATTAAGAAGAAAGCGCAGGCGGATCCGATCGCAAGCATAGCTATTGAAAGTATGCTTATGACTCCGTTTGCGCTTATTTTCGCTTTTGTATTTATGACGGGCGACGTCCTGTCGGTCAGCCTAACTCAGATATTGCTTATGCTGGGCGGCGGTGCGGCCACTGCGGTTCCGCTTGTTTTATATTCACGCGCGATAAATGACATACCGTTTACCACGGTCGGATTCTTGCAATATATAAGCCCTTCAATGGCGTTGATTTATGCACTGTTTACCGGCGAGATCGTCACCGCGCCGCGGCTTGTCAGCTTTATATTCACCTGGCTGGGGCTTGCAGTGTTCAGCATAGCTTTAATTAGAATCGCCAAAAGCAAGCACCCCGCACGTGAGGTCGGTTGAACCAATCAGATCAAAACCAAAACCCGCGTTAAGAGAAAATTTTCTTAACACGGGTTTTTCATAGTCGTCAACCGTCAGGCGAGCTCACGCTCTTTTTACATGGTTCTTCTACCGCTTTAGTTTCGGGTCAAGCGCGTCGCGCAGCGCGTCACCCAGGAGATTGAACGCCAGCACTGTTACCATGATAAATATTCCCGGGAAATTCAACAGATACGCATGATTATTCATAAACTCCCGGTTGTCGGTCATCATCCGTCCCCACTCCGGATACGGCGTCGGTATCCCAAAGCCCAGGAACGACAATGACGCCGCCGTGATTATAGACATGCCCAGAATAACAGTGAACATGATGATGATCGGCGATAGTCCGTTCGGCAGCACCTGTTTAAACAGTATCCGCATATTTCCCAGCCCGATTGCGTGCGCCGCCTCCACAAATTCCTGATTGCGCACAGTTAGTATTGACGCACGCGTTATTCGTATGAAAAACGGTATGCTGGCAACGCCGACAGCGACTATCAGCTGAGTCAGCCCGTTGCCCAGTGCTGTTACTATAACCATTCCCAAAAGTATCCCGGGGATTGATGCCAGCGTATCACTGGCCCGCATGATAATTTCATCCGTCACTTTGCCGTAATACCCCGCAATGGAACCCAGAATAACGCCCAAAACCGCACCCAGTCCCGCCGCACCAAAACCGATGGCCAGCGAATATCTTGTCCCGTAAATCACGCGGTGAAGCTGACTGCGGCCCATAAAGTCCAAGCCGAAAGGATGCTCTAAACTCGGCGATGTCAGCCGTTGCATAACGTCGCCCTGACTGACCATGCGCCAAGGCATGAACAGCGACACGATAAGCAGGATAAACATAAATGCAAGTATGCAAAAACCCACCATGGCACCCTTATTCTTTCTTATGCGGTAAAATATCTCCGCCATTTGGCTGCGTTTTTGATATTGTTTTGCAACACTGGTGTCGTTTTGAGGCTTTTTCTTACTCATGCCGTGACCCGCCTCCTCTGCTTTTTAGTGCTTACATATTGCGATTTTATCCGCGGGTCTATAAACGCGTATAATACATCGACAATCATCTGAACCAGAACATACAGCACCGTTGTCAATATAATTGTACCCAATACTGTCGTCGCGTCGCGCGAGAACACAGCTTCGGCCGCCATTCGGCCGATACCAGGCCACGCAAACACGGATTCAACAACAACCGAGCCCGCAAGCTGCGCACAAAAAGACGCGCCGGCGGCCGTTATTATCGGAATCCAGGCGTTGCCCAGCGCATGCTTCCTGATAACCGTTTGCTGCGGCACGCCTTTTGCACTGGCCGTGCGCAGATAGTCCGCTTTCAACACTTCCAGCATACTTGAACGCGTTTGCCGTGCCGTGGATGCCGTCAATGACAAACCCGAACATATGGCGGGCAGTATAAGACTCTGCAAAAATTCAAGCGGAGTTTCACCGGCGGTCGCCGCCGGCAGCCATTGCAGTCTTCCGGCGAAAAACATAATCAATAACAGCCCCACCCAGAAGACAGGCATACTCATGCCTACAAGCGTAAAAACAGTCGCGGCATTATCCGCGAGCTTTCCGGCGTTCCTGGCCGCGATTATTCCCATCGGGACCGCCACCGCCATTCCGATAATCAGCGCCGAAAACGACAATACCAAAGTATACGGCAACCTCTGCATAAATGTGTTCCATACGCTGACACCGGTGAGGTCTGACACCCCCAAGTCCCCGCGCACCAGATTGCTCATATACACACCGTATCTGAAAAACATTGACCGGTCAAGATTATGCTCCGCCCGGAGCCGGACAATGTCTTCGGGCGTAAGTTCGCCGCCCTGCGCGATTATGCGATCCACAATATCGCCCGGCGTTACTTCCAACAGCGCGAACACGATAAACGACACGGCAATTATGACCGGAATCAAAAGCAGGATTCGCTTCAGGATAAACCGAATCATCGCTTTTCCCCCTTTGCTTTTATGTTTGTTTTATGCGGCCATGGGCCGCAGGCGAAACAGTAACGCCTGCGGCCCAACCATAAAACAGTATAATACTTAAAATTTAGTCAAACCCTTAGGCGTCAAGATCCACATAGATGTTCCTGAAGTCATGCGCCGAAGGATCGGGATTCAGCCTGATGCCGCCGAGTCCGTTAACGGCGACGTTGCCGAATACGCGCCAGAAAAGGTTCGTAAACGCCTGGTATTCCGCGACGATTTCTTGAACTTCCATATACATTGCTTCTCTTGCAGCCACGTCGCCCGTGCGTCTTGCTTCGTCAAGCAGTTCTGTAACGCGCGGGTTGTTGAACGTTGCCCTGTTCTGCGTGCCGCCCGGGATAAACGCCTGGCGCGCACTGCCTGCCGACGGATTTATCAGCGTGAAGAACACCACCATCTGATGATCCCCGCCATACACAGCGGAAGCGGAGAGTCCCGGCGGGTCCGTCTCGTCGATTCTGACGTTGATGCCTATTTCTTCAAGTTGCATCTGTATTATTCCCGCAGATCTTATAAATGTTGCTATAGCGACAACCAAACCTACCTCTTCGCCGTTATATACGCTTCTCTCCAGATACTCGCGTGCGAGATCAAGGTTACGCTCCGGCAGCGGGATATCCCTGTTGCGGAACTCGGTTCCGATACCCCAATACGCTCCATCAGTGAGATTGCCGTCCGCCCAGTCACCGGCCGAGCCGAAAGCGATCGCCTCACGGTTTAAGGTATGGACAACAGCGCGCCTGAAATAGTAGCAGCCCGTAATGGGGTCATTGAGGTTGAATTGCAAGCCTTGCGGGTCGTTACTTGTTGTGGTCAGAATCATAAAGTCCGGGTTCGCCTGGAAATCCGCCATGTCCTCAGTCGGTGTGCCGAAACTGAGATGGGCAGCCCCGGTATTCATCATAATCGTCCGAGTCGCCATATCAGGCACGAAGCGCAGACGTACAAGCTCTGTTACCGGAATGGTTCCCCAGTAGTTCATGTTGCGGCGCAGCAGCGCGAAGTCGTTAGACACAAATTCTTCGACGGAGAATGCGCCGGTGCCTATCCAGAAGCCGGTTTCCGGGTCTTCCGCTATGGCACGCTGACTCAATATGCCGGACGGCGGACGCGTGATAGCGAAGATAAAGTCAACATCAATACCGTCCAGAACGATTTCCAATGTGTAGTCATCCAGCACTTCAGCCGATACTACCGGACTCCAGTTGCCGGCCGCGTTGGACCCCAAGCCGTGTTCCTGTGCGTGCCGGATTGTCCATACAACATCTTCCGCCGTGAATGGGTCGCCGTTATGGAACGTGACGCCTTGGCGCAGGTTGAATATAAAGTGCTGATAGTCTTCGGTTTCGTAGCTCAGCGCCAGACTCGGAACAAATCCTTCACCGGGAATTTGATCAAAAAGCCTGTCGTGGATCATCGTCAGAACCCAGTTTGTGCTCGTCGCGTTTGCCCCGGGGTTGTGCGGATTAAGCACGACGATATTATTGTTGTCCACGATGATGTGCACCTCTTCGGCAAGTCGCGTACCTTCGATAGCATCTTCATCAAGCTCGTCCAGAACAACGCCGCCGTCATCGTCAGGACGTATGATGTCGTCTTGCTGGGTCGCTTCTGTCGGGTCATCGGTTCCCGCCGGTGCCGGATCGTCGTTTGCGCATGCCGCTATCAGTCCCATAACCATAATGATAGCAAGCGCCAGGGCTATAATTCGCATTCTTTTCTTCATTTTGTAAATCCTCCTTCATAAAATTGCTGTTTTGCGTAAGTTGCCTTGGACAAAAAGTGCCAAATCTAACACTTTACGCATTCCGTGTACGGACGCAGTAATTATAACCCAAAATCCCGCGGAGGTCAAGAAATAATATTGTGATTTTTCACAGTTTTTATGAGAAAACTAGCTGTCACATAAGCGAATGATCTAGTAAAAGTTTGTTTATTGAACAGTTGGCTATGATTTGGCATGTCCGCTTGACCCAAATACGAACGCATCTTCATCCAAAAGCGCAACCACCCCGCCCCTGTGGGGTGTTCCTCGTCCCCCGTTCCAAAGCCCCCTTCGCAAGCCCCTTTATGCGCAAAGGGGCGGCGCGGATATTACCTCATAGTTAAATCCCCTTTTTTATGCCAAAAAATTGCGTGAAGTGTTTTGCTACTTGCCAAATCCTAAAATTCGTGGTATACTACAAAAACATGCAATAATTTAGCACAGTAAAGGAGTATTTCGATGAAGAAGCTAAAAACACTTTTGGCCGTAGCGCTAATAATCACAGTGGGTGTGGCAGGTCTGGCGGGCTGCGCCCAAGACGACACGTATGATTCCACCGATGACACATACGATTCCGCACAAAACGACACTCCCGATTCCGCCGCTGGTACTTACGATTTCACTGTCGGGATATTGTCAGGCGCGCATATCCCTGCTTTTGAGCTGGGCAGACCGGGGTTTGAAGACCGCTTGACAGGGCTTATGGAAGCGGAAGGACTGCGGGTGCAGTTTATATACCAGAATGCCGGCGGCGACCCCGCCATGTCTACGACTATCGCCAATACTTTCGCCTCCCGGCATGTGGATCTGATATTCTCCATGGGAACAGGCGCATCCCAACAGGCATTGCCAGTGGCAACTAATGCAGGCATACCATTGGTATACGGCATCATCACCGACCCTGTCGGCGCGGGCCTTGTTACTGATGTGTCCACAGGCTCATCAAGCGCGTTGCCGATGGAAACGCAGATAGAGTTGTTAGAAGAATTAACCGGAGGCACGCTGAATGCCGAGAACCGTGTTGCCTTTTTATACACAACGGATGAGGATAACTCAGTTGCCTCTCTTGGGCGGCTGCAGGGGGTTGCGCCCGCAGATACCATCGTGCCGTTTGGGATACCGGCAAACGGGTTGGATCATCTTCAACAGCTGTTTATTAATATTGCCGCAGACCCAACCATCCGTGCGATTTATATACCCCAGGACAATCAAATCACCGGCAATATGCAAATGGTGCAGAACTTAAACCGCAGTCAAAATCCGGAGCGCAGACTGCCTGTTGTCGTGGCGGATCTGCCTATCGTGGCAGAAGGGGCGATTGCGTCCTTATCTGTTGACTTCTCGGCCAATGGCGCCGCCGCCGCTGATATCGCGTTTGATATCCTGGTAAACGGAACATGGCCGCAAACGTTCTATTCACCCACCGCCGCGTCACTGTCATTGTACATAAACGCGACGGAAGCAGAGGCCATTGGGTTTGTACTCCCAAGCGCCATGGCAGACCGGGCAAACAGGACATTCTAAGAGGATAATAATGACGGCTAATACGTTTCTAACCAGTATATATGGCAGTTTAGGGCAGGGGCTGTTATACGCCCCTGTGGCCATAGGCATTTATTTATCCTTACGCATTATGAAAAAACCGGACCTGACCATTGAGGGTACATTTGCCTTTGGGGCTGTTATTGCCATGACTATGCTGCATCACGGCGCACATTTTATGACGACACTGATCGTCGCGCCTATAGGCGGGGCCGCCGCAGGGCTCGCTACCGCACTGATTCACACAAAGTTGAAAATAGACGGCATTATTTCCGGTCTGCTTGTAACCATGGCACTGTTTTCGATAAATTTATTCGTAATGGGGCGCAGCACTATTTCCGCGCCCCTTGACACTTTTATATTCGCCCCGATAAGGGCCCAGCTGGCGGCATCGGGTATGCAGTCTTTTCACGCACTGCTATGGTCGTACATAATCGTAGGGGCAATAGTCCTTGTTGTGGTTATTGCTGCTTTGTACTTCCTCTATAATACCTTATTCGGATTGTCAATCCGCGCCACGGGCGATAACGAACGCATGGCCTGTTCCATTGGGATAAATACGGACGGCCGCAAGATTTGCTCCCTTATTGTATCAAACGCGATTACCGGGCTCGCCGGTGCGCTGGTTGCGCAGCAACAAAGCGGCGCGAACGTCAATTCAGGGACGGGCGTTCTCATCATTGGGCTTGCCGCGCTTGTTATAGGTGAAATCATTACGCCTAAAAACGCAAGCATATTGACGCGATTATTATTTATTGCGCTTGGTTCGTTTATCTACTTTAGCTGTATATCCCTGGTATTAATCACCGGGATACTCAGCCCAGATTGGACACGCTTGCTCACCGCTTTGCTCGCCTTGCTCGCACTGTGTATGCCTAAACTGCGGGAAGCTATCTTCAAGAAGCGGGCGGTGGAGATCAAATGATATCACTTAAAAATGTATCGCATGTTTTTGACAACGGGGTCGAAAAAAATCATGTGTTAAAATCTTTGACCCTGGACGTTCCTGAAGGGCAGTTTGTTACTGTTATAGGCGGCAACGGCGCCGGCAAAAGTACACTTTTCAATGTTATAGACGGCAACCTGCGCCACACATCAGGATTAATAACCATTGACGGCAAAGACGTCCTGCGGACAAGCCACAGCGCGCGTGCGGCGTTGATTGCCCGCGTTTTTCAAGACCCCAATACCGGCGTCTGTCCTGAGCTGACGATAGCTGAAAACATGGCATTGGCTTATTCCCGCGGCAAATGGCCTCTGTTCCAATGGGCTATACGCAAAAAGGATATCGCTTTTTTTAAGGAAAGGCTGGCTGAGTTCGACCTGGGTCTTGAAAACATGCTGCGCAAGAAGGCGGCGCTGCTATCAGGCGGCCAACGTCAGGTCGTGACACTGCTTATGGCAACTCTGCAAAAACCAAAGCTGCTGCTGCTGGATGAACACACAGCGGCGCTGGACCCAAAGATTGCAAGGCAAGTTATGGGCATAACAAAAAAACTGGTTGACGAACAAAAAATTACAACCATAATGATCTCGCATAACATGAGCGATGCGATTGCATATGGCGACAGGCTAATCATGCTTAACCTCGGCGAAATAGTTATGGATGTCCAAGGCCGTGAAAAACAAGCGCTTACCCCGGCAGAATTGATAACAAAGTTTGAGGCATAGGGTATTTGTAGTTGTTTTTCGTAGGGGATGATGGCAATCGTCCCGCGCAACAGACAATCGTCCCGAAAACGGCCTGCCAAACGGGCGGATTGCTGGGGGTTTGCGGGCGGATTGCCATCCGCCCCTACAACGTTGCAAATGTGATTTTACGTTGTAGGGGCAACCGTCTCAGTCGCCCGCGGGACGTCGGGACGACGTCCTCTACAGAACCGAATCAACAATGGCATGTCTTGACGTGCGGGCGTCCCTGTTGTATAATATTGCCAAAATACATAACAGGAGGACATAATACATGGAGTTTTTCGACCTTATACACGCGCGTTACAGTTACCGCGGCGAATTCGAGCCGACGCCCATCCCCAGGGAACATTTAGTTAAAATATGCGAAGCCGGAATACAAGCCCCCAGCGCGGGTAATTTGCAGTCCCAACGATTCTATATAGTAACAAATCCTGAGTTAATCGAGAAAATCCGCACGATTTTCCCTCATCCCGGAGTCGGAACCGCACCCGCGCTTGTGTTGCTGGTGTCTAAGCTTCTCAAATTCAAGATGGGGCCGAACGCCGCTCCCGACGCGCCGGACAGTCCGTTCGAAATTCAAGACTACGGTGCGGCTGCGCAAAATGTACTGCTCGCAATCGCGGACTTGGGGTATACAACGGTATGGACGGACGGGCAGACGAACTTCAACAAAGACTTCCAGGATCAGATCAAATCAATAGTCGAACTGGACGACGACGCGTCGGTTCGCGCGGTGCTTCCCGTCGGTATCCCGAAAGACAAAAGCGCGGGGCGTATGTTCCCGCGGAAGCCGTTTGACGAACTTACGAAATTCTACGAATAAATTCTAAAAAACTACCGCCGCGCCTTAAAAGCGCGGCGGCGGTTTTTTGTGCAAACTGAGGATAAGTTTATTGTCCGTATGGCAGTAAAACAGAATCAATAGCCTCTGTAATGCCTCTAATATGTGCTTCTTCAATCGTAAGTGGTGGATAGAATCTCAACAAGTTTATAGCAGGGGTAACAATAACACCTACGATGTAGCCCATATCAAATAACTCTTGATGAATCTTTTCTAAAGGCAAATTATCATTGCGCCAAAATTCCATGACATACATTAAGCCTATGCCACGAACTTCTTTGATGCACTTGTGCTTTTCAAGTAATGATTTCAGTTCATTTTCAAGAATAAGCCCCATTTGCGCTGAACGCTCTATATAACCGTTATTCTTAATAACATCTATAACTTCATTTACCACAGCGCACCCCAAAGGGTCATCTTGATGTGATTGAGCATATCTAAAACCGGATTTTTCTGCTTTATCGGCAATGGATTTTGTTAATGCAATAACACTTACAGGGTAGCCGTTTCCGATTCCCTTACCGAAAGAAACAATATCCGGGCGCATATCGTAATGTTCAAAGCCAAACCATTTTCCCGTTCTTCCTGTGCCGGTTGTAACTTCGTCTACAACTATTATGCCACCAAATTCTTTTATCTTTTGTTCTATGGCTTTAATTAACTCTATAGGCGGCAGATTAACTGCGCCAGAAGCATTGCCCGGCTCGAATACAAAAGCTCCTATCTTATCAAAAGGTATGTTCTTCAAAAATTCGTCCGGATTCCCACTATATGCAGACAAATCAAGAGGAAGCCACTCATCTTTGCTTCGGGTTGCTGATATACCGTAAGACGATAGGAAAAAATTATTTATGTAAAGGAAATAGGGTTTGTCCATGATTTTCTTTGCTAATTGCACCCCAAATTCAACGGCTTCACTGCCCGAAGTAAGAAAAACACATTTCCCGTCTGTGAAGTCAAGAATTTCAAGCACTTTTGTTGCCGCTTCGTCAACTATTTTTGAAGTGTATCTATATCCGACATGAGCAAGCGTATCCAATTGATTAATTATTGCATTGTTTATCCGCGAGTTATTGTGTCCAAGTGAAAGACACCACACGCCTGCTTCAAAATCGACATATTTTTTACCGTTTTCATCAAAAACGTAACAATTATCACTTGAAACGATATTAGGATTTAACATTTTGTAGTTACAACCTAATGTATTCATGTTTTACTCCTTTCTGCTAAACCGGAAAGGACGAGAATGTCCTTTCCGGTTTGAAAACGTCGCCTATTTCAGCTGGCCCACTTCTCCGCTTTCTTTGTTCTTCCAACGGGGTTTCAGCGGCAACGGCCAGTTGAACTTCGCCGCGCCGGGACAGGGGCAGTCATCGACACAGCAGCCGCAGTACCAGCATTCTTCTGCGTGCAAAATGATGGGCGGCACGCCTTTCTCGGGATTCGGAATAAAAACATCGATCGGACATGTCTCCACACAGTGATTACACCCCGTGCAGACATTGGGATCGAATATCACAGGCGTACTGGGGGTTTGAATATTGGGAATCGCAAATACATCACGCTCTGACATAATTTTTCCTCCATTCTCTTATTCGGGTGAATACACGCCGGTGTAATCCTTATTGTGCGCCTCGTACTGCTTCGCCATGTCTCCCCAGAAGTTTGGCGGCAATTCACCGGCCTGTATCTTGTCATTTTCCAGCCTGAATGTCAGGAACTTGTTCCACTCAGCCGGGTCCGTCTCCGGATAATCAATGCGGTTGAACCCCAACGGAACACTGCTGGCTTTACGCGCAAGCGAGGCGTGAATAATGATTTTCGCGTATTCGATCATGCTGAGATCCTCAATCGAACGCATCAGCTTGTGCGGGTCATGGGCGAACAGCTGCGGAACCGCCTCTGTTTCTATTCTCTCGATTTCTTCGAGGCCCATTTTAAGTAGGCGTTCGGTTTTGAACTCGCTTACGTAATACTGCATGGCGCGGGATAGGCCGGAGTGCAGTTCTTTCCATTCGATGCCGCGCTCCCGCTTGGTCGGCGCAAATATGCGGTTCTTTTCCTGTTCGATCTGATCGCGGTTTATCTCGGCGTCGCCGACTTCTCTAACGTAAGCGGCAGCCTTGCGCCCCGCGTAACGGCCTGTCGCGGCGGCATAGCTATGATCCTCCGGCGCGAACATTTGCGTCCCGGCGGCGTACAATCCGTCCACCGTCGTTTTCAGATTCCAGTCCACGACAATACCGCCGCCGTATCCGGCTTCGCGCCACTGCGGCAGACTCTGCCCCTCAATAAACTTGTATGCCTGCAACAGGTCGCGGTTGATGTCAAAGCCGCCCTGCTTCATGGTGTTGATAAAGATTCTGGTGGTGGATTCCTCGCCCAGCATCAGATCCCAGGTGGCGCGCCGCTCAACCTCCGCCATTGCCGGGAAGTCGCCGTAAAACGGCAGTTCGTATTCCCCTTTTAAAATCCCTTCCCGGATTTTTGCCTCAACCTCCGGTGCCGCAACCATCACGCCGGCATCCTCCCAGCCCTGTATCGGGTAGGGGAGCCTGCGGCCCTTCGCGTCAACGATCGGGACATTCTCATAACTCGCGTCACCCGCGCCGGTGTACCATTTATGTTTCAGGCCGGTGGCGATGCCGATAACGCCGCTGCTTTCCATCTTGGTAAGGGCCGCCCCGGCTTTCCAGGCCATGACTGTGCCGTCGCCGCTGTTGGCGCGGGACTGCATGTTGGAATAACCGCCGTGCTCCATACTCATCAGCCACATAGACCCCGCGCCGGAGGTGGAAAGAATTGTGGCCTTGGCGCGGAAAATCAGGAATTCTCCGGTCCTGCTGTTCAGGCCGGTAGCCCCGACTACGCGTGCGCCCTGCTCCCCGTTTTCGTTCAGCAAGCTGGTCCCCATAATGCGGTCAAATACCTGCACGCCCAGCCGCTTGCACTCTTTTTTAAGCAGAGGCTTGAATGAATTGCCCCAGACGCGGATGACGACGTTATTACGATCCTCCGGCGGATTGAATCCGGGTTCATCCATACCCGGGATCGGCAAATAGCTGTGTGTGACCCCATAGCGCGGTGAGATCATAAACTTTGTTTTGTCGTCTCGGCCTTCCGCGCCGACATATTCGTCATCAGTATCGCGGATTTTTCCGCCCATCTGCTCCATTTCAAGCAGCGTGTCAAAATCCTCTCTGCACTGGATCTGAATACCTATGCCGTTGGAGTATGGGCGATCCGCCATGTGACGCGCCCAATCGTCGGGATCCACCCTTGACAACGGATTGGCCGGGGCGTTGCACCAGTGGTCACAGCCGGGTCCGCCGGAACCGCTGCGTGAAACATCCCCTTTTTCAATCAGCGCGACCCGCACACCTTGCCGCGCGGCGCTGATGGCGGCCCAACAGCCCGCAATGCCGCCGCCTACGACCAGGACATCGGTATCAATCACCTGTTCCTGCTCGAAACGAATCGGATACGGCCATGCCGGGGGACGCCCTTCGGTTCTCAGATATTCATGCCATGTAGCCATTGCTCGACCTCCTTAAAAATAAAATTTGTTTTGAAACCTGTCGATTCTGCCACTATTTGTTGGATTACAGGCAACAGTTTTATTTATTATACCAGACGACGAAAACAATTACCATCCCTGTGCTAGTCTTTTTCTGCCATGCGGCGCGGCAAATTCTTGAAAGGCTCGAAATATTTTTATAATCCTAAGAAGTGTTCAATCAATACCCACACGCCCATCAGTATTAAAATAACGCCCCCGGCCAATTCTGCTTTTGATTTGAACCTTATACCAAAAAGGTTTCCTATTTTCACACCTGCCATCGAAATGGCAAGCGTAATAATGCCGATGAGCGAAACAGCCGGAACAATATTGACATCCAGAAAAGCAAAGGACACACCAACGGCCATGGCATCAACACTGGTGGCAAGCGCTAACGGAATCATTTTTGAAAAATTCAAGGTAGCTTCATGTTTCCTGCTGGGGCACTTACTGCCTTTACAAGGTTTGACAGAACACTCCTTGTCATTGCATTTTTCTTTCTTGAAACTATCCCATATCATTTTAGCGCCAAGAAAAGAAAGCAGCGCGAATACAACCCAATGCGCAAAATGGGTAATCTGATCGGCAAACTGCATGGCCGCTATGTACCCAATGACCGGCATTCCCGCTTGAAAAACGCCGAAATACACTCCTACAATCACGGCTTTTTTCATGCTGACTTTTGCCATCGTCAATCCAAGGCATATGGCCACGGCAAAGGCGTCCATAGACAACCCCACCGCAAGCAGAAAAAGTTCAAGCCAATTCATTTGTTCTCCCTTCAACCCAAAACCCCATAAACAGCTGACAAACTGTTTATGGGGTTTGAATATTTCAATGGGACCCCCTGCACAGCTAAACCAGCTATACATGAGTCTCGTTCTTTAAGGCAAGCCAGGCTGAAAATCAGCCAGTATGTTGACTTGCCACGCGTTAACCCGCGCAAACTACTCCCTCACATGCTATATAAAATAAGTCTATCACAATGCAGCAAGGTTGTCAACTTAACAGGCGCTGCTGTTTCCATAAGATATCTTACCCATGAAGCAGCGTAATCAAGGTCACTTCCGGCCTGGCAAACACCCTGGGATAATAATCTCCAACACCTTGGCACACATAAACAGGCGTACCGTCGCGGGATTCCGCCCATCCAGACCTAAATCTGGTTCCATAGTCAGAAATGATGCCCGAATCAAGCCCGATAGACCATCTCCCGAAGAAATTGAGTTGTCCGCCGTGGGTATGCCCGCTCAAAATCAAATCGACACCTGTCGTGTCCTGCGTCATCGAAACGTCCGGATTATGAGCCAAGAGCAGTACAAAACTGTTCGTCCCGGCACCCGCTATGGCCTCGGCGACATCGGGGTTCCGGTTCCATAAATCTTCCACACCCGCCAAGTAAAAGCTTTCCCGTATGTAGACACCGCTATTAGACAATGGAGTAATCCCGTGCGCTTTCATTGCGGGAAACAAAATCTCATAGTGATCGTGATTCCCCTCAACACCAAAACTTCCATCAGTGGTTATAATCTGCGATAACAATTCCATTACCGGCGTTAAGTCATCACTGCCAAAAGTAAAATCACCTCCAAGAAGCAATAGATCGACCTGTCTCTCGTTTAATTCATCTACAACCGCTCGTAAGCGCCGACCGGATTCAAGGTGGATATCCGTTACAAACGCGATGAGATAACCGTCCATTTCAGCGGGGATGTTTGGTGAGGAAAAAGATATTTCTCTGTATACAACGATTCGATCTAATGTAAGTGCGTGAACGGCATGTATCAGAATAATAATTACGAGTGCCGAAAACAAACTGGTTTTGACGATTTTGCGCGCGCTCCATTTAGTTCGTGTTTTGGTAGCCATAGGTCACCTCCGCGCGCTTTTTATGCGGCGCTCTATTAAAATCCCTATGCAAACTACGGCTATGCCTGCGGAATATCCTCCTATCACGTCTGTTAGGGTGTGGACGCCTAAATAGATTCGACTGAGACCCACCAGGAGTATGCAGATTACCGCAAAAGCAGTAAAGCCGATTTTCAGTGCTTTATTTTTGCAATAGCGCCACACTATAATCGCGCACGCGCTGAAGAATACGGCGGCATTCATAGAGTGACCGCTGGGATAACCGAATCCGCCTGGGGCGATCAATTGATTTATCGTGGGGCGCTCTATCGCAAATATGTTCTTTAATACCAGCGGACCCAATATCGCGGAAACGCCTAAGACGATTCCTATGGGCAGACCAGCCTTCATTCTTGTTCGCCGGAGAATCAGCAACAGGACTATGACGGGGGCATAGGAATACCAGTGGGTGAGATTGCCGACCCATGTGGCTGTCGTTGTCAGGGTTGGATGAATCTGCGTTGCAATTAATAGGTAGAAGTTGTGGTTAATGTTTGCGGTCGATGTGTTCTCTGTTACGACGAGAACCGTTACGATGGCAAAAAGTAATATTGATTTTAGTAAGATGATAAGTGTTATTTTAGATTTCATGTGTCTCCCTCACTTTCTCCCATGATTTTATCTATAATTTTCTTTCTAAACAACAAAATAAATAATATAACAACAACCGCGACAGCGGCGGTTATTATGGCCGTTGTATAGTTGCCCCTTGAAATGTGGTCCCCCAAAAACACATAGATGATGGTGGAAGGAATGCTGCCCGCTATAACAGCTATAATGTATTTGCCCAATGAGACGTTTGTCTGCGCGAACAGGTAAGGTCCCACGCTGGACACCCATGGCAGCAGGACCAAAAAGAACGCAGCAATTTCCGGCCTTTTGACTTTATCAAGCTTTTCTTTCGACAGTAGTTTTTTGCGCTTAGGATCCTGCTTTCTTTTTGCCGGGATTAAACTATGCAGCTGACGCACAGACACAACTACAAATATATTGCCAAGCGCGATGCCAGAAAGAAAGATAAGCGATCCCCAATAGATCCCGTAACTGAGTCCGGACACAACCCCGACCACAGGTGCGGGAATAATGGGAATAATGACTTGCAGTGTGGATAAGCCAATCAGCGCGGGGACGCCGCGCCAACCAACGGAATCCACATAAGCCACGATATTCGACTCATCTCCAACATTTGTAACGATATCTCTGATAAGCGGCAGCAGCTGAACAACCATTAGAAGCAAAAGACACAGAAACGCCGCTATAATTAATATTGATAAAATATTGCGTTTTTTCATAGTACACCGCCTAATACAAATTACTGCCGCATCATCGGTTACAAAAAAATTATACCATATCAATAACCCAAAATCCATCTATTTTATAGAGAATGTCAAGATTCCGGACATTATCCGACTATTATTTTTGTTTCTCTATTTGAAGATCAATGGTGTTAGAATACAAATAAAAACAAATCGAAGCATTATTTTGCTTCGATTTGAAACGAACGACGGGACGCGTAGCGCAGTTTTCGCCCAAAGGCCGCAGGCCGACGGCGAAAACGGAGATCAGCTATCTCGACAGAAAATTGGAGCGGGTGATGGGGATCGAACCCACGCGGCCAGCTTGGAAGGCTGGAATTCTACCATTGAACTACACCCGCTTAAATGAGCGCTTGGATATTATAACACGGTCCTGCGGATGTGTCAACGCTTTTTCGGCACAAACGCCCCCCTTGTGCGGGGCGCGTAGCACATATCCTCGGAATCCATCGCCTCGTACCCTGTGTTTTTCTACCCGCACCGCGAAAAATATTTGCATACGCGGGGCAATTCTGGTATACTCAGTGATAGTGTTGTGCAAAATTTGGACGTTTTGCAAATATTTGGACAAATGAAGGAGAAGTACTATGAAAAAAATCTTAGCTACGATACTTACCATTGCTCTGCTGATTTCCGCAGTTGCGGTGACCGCTTTTGCCGCACCTCAGCATGAAGACCTCGCGGTTGAACTCAACCAACTCGGCCTTTTCCAAGGAACAGGCGAGGGCTTCGCGTTGGAAAATGCGCCGACAAGGGCGCAGGCGCTTGTCATGCTCCTGCGTTTACTGGGCCTTGAAGACGCGGCGCTTGAAAGTGATTACGAGCATCCGTTTACTGACGTCCCTGATTGGGTGGCACCCTATGTGGCGTATGCGTTCAATAACGATCTGACCACAGGTACGACCGCCACCACATTTTCTCCGGACGCGACAGCCTCGGCACAAATGTATCTGACATTTGTCCTGCGCGCGCTGGGATTCACGGATGAAGACGCGGGCGAAGATTTCACCCTGTTCCAGGTAGCTGTTGAGCTGGGTACAGAAATCGGTGTATTTACGGCATCGTTGGAGGGTCCGTTCCTGCGTGACCAGATGGTGGCGATATCTTACCTGGCACTTGGCGCACAGCCTGCCGATGGTGAGTTCAACACACTGCTTGATTCCCTAGTGGCATCCGGCGCGGTGGACGCAGACGCGGCAGCCCCGCTGATGCAAAGATTCGAGCTTCTGCATGAGTTCGCGGCGTTTGATGACGAACTTGAAATCCTCAACTATACAGTGGAAGCAACCGTCGGCGAAGGGCAGGAAGCCAGAATTGAAGACGAGACCATATACGTATACGTTGACGGGGAAGAGGAAGCCTTGGTTTCATTCACATATAACGCATCCGCGATTATCGACGGGGCGGCGGCAACCCTAGGCAATTTTGCAAACCTTGCACTGATGACGCGGGATATATCAAGAACAGAGGCAATCAACGGAAGACATATCATCGTCTACATAATTACAGTCGCCGATGGAACGGTTGTCAGAGTATATATTGAGGCTGGTGAGCCGACAATGGCGGCTTTCGTGTTGACTGAATTAGTAGAAGGTGTTACAGTGACAATCACAATTACTGTTGAATTCGCAGCGTTTGAAGAGGCTGTAACGCTCCCGGCTGATGTAAATGGTGAGGAAGAGTACGACGAAGAGTACGAAAACGGCGAAGAGGAAGAGATAGTAGCACAGGGCTAATTGTTAGATAAGAAAAGCCTTTCCGGGGTGTATCTCCGGGAAGGCTTTTTGTTGTGGGGGACATCCCCCTTCCCCCTTCGTGCGCGAAGGGGGCTTTGGACGATGGACGAGGGGTTGTAGGGCGCGGCAACCTGACGCGCCGTTATTCCATTTACGCAACGGCCCTGTAGGGGACGATGGCGATCGTCCCGCCGAACACGGGCGGATTGCCATCCGCCCCTACGTCCCGCGGTTGGATTTTCCAACGCACCATGTAGGGGCGGCCTTTGGCCGTCCGTGGGGTTCGTTGCGGGTTTGGGGGAACGGCGGATGCGCGCCCCTACAAAACACCCGGCTCTGTGGAGCCGGGTGTTTTGTTCCCCGGAACATTTCCTGCCCCTGGCGCATATAATATACCCAACAAATATAAGTCTGGGGGTATGTCATTTTGTCTGGAATTGCCGGATGGGTGAACTATTCAAAAAAGCTGGAGAACAGCCCGATAAAGGCAATGATAAAGCAAAACTCCCGCCCGGAGAGGGGCGGAGAGGAAGGTTTCTGGGTGTCTGAAAACGTTCTGCTGGGGGCGGCGGGGGCTGACCAACCGGCGATAATAAAACGCGGGGAGGAGATGTATGTCCTCGTCTTCTCCGGTGAGCTGTACAACACGGCCGATATCGCGCGAGAGCTGATGCTCGCGGGCAGCCGGGTGGATGCGGCGTCTCCGCTGAACACGATTCTGCACGCGTACTTGCACTGGGGCGCAGAGTTTCTGAACAAGCTCAACGGCGTGTTCTCCCTTGCGCTGCGTGATGCGGAGAAGAATCGGCTGATTCTGGCGCGGGATCGCCTGGGTGCCCGTCGGCTGTTCTACACGCAGGAGGATGACGGGATAATCTTTGCTTCATCGCTGAAATCCCTGCTGGCGCACCCGGCGATTACGCCGAGGCTGTCGGGCGAAGGATTGGCGGAAATCTTCGCTGTCGGGCCGGGGCGCACACCGGGCCACGGTGTTTTGCAGGGAATCCACCAACTACTGCCGGGGGCGTACCTGATATTCGACCAATTCGGCGTGAAGCGGCATAAATACTGGCGACTCGCGACTTTCACCCATGAGGAGGGATTTGAGGAAACCGCAAGTTCCGTGCGTGAACTGGTGTTCGATGCAACGCGGCGACAAATGAGTCCCGATGCGGGATTCCTGCTGTCCGGCGGGCTGGATTCCAGCGCGTTGACGGCAATCGCGAAACAGGAGTTTGGGCGGCAGGTCACGACAATGTCGGTGGATTATCGCGGCAACGACAAGCACTTCAGACCGAATGCATTTCAGCCGAACACTGATGCGGCCTATGTCCGGCGGATGACCGGATTTTTGAAAAGCGACCACGAAACATGCGTGATTGACACACCGGAGCTGGTGGAAGCATTGTACGACGCGGTGCGGGCGCGGGATTTCCCCGGAATGGCCGACATAGACTCGGCAATGCTGCTGTTCTCCCGCTGGATTGCCCGGCGCGTGCCGATAGGCATAACAGGCGAGTGCGCGGACGAGTTTTTCGGCGGATATCCCTGGTTCCACAGACCTGATGCAGGAAAAACGTTCCCGTGGGCACGGAATCCGGAGGAACGGATGAAGCTTTGTTCACCAGAGCTGATAAACATGATCCGCCCGGAGGAATATCTGCAAGCGCGGTACGAAGAAGCGGTCAGTGAAGTCCCGTTCCTGCCTGGGGAGCCGGACGAGGACGCAAGGATGCGCAAAATATCATACCTGACAATGACAAGGTGGCTGCCGGTGCTGCTGGAACGCCAGGACGCAATGAGCGGAGCCGCCGGATTGACGCTCCGCGCGCCGTTTGCTGACCACCGCATTATAGAGTATATGTGGAACGTCCCGTGGCGAATGAAGTATCGCCACAACCGGGAGAAGGGGCTGTTGCGCCACGCGTTGACCGGCGTTCTGCCGGATGATGTGCTGTGGCGGAAGAAATCGCCGTTCCCCAAGACACACAACCCGAATTACATAGACGCGATCCGCGAGCTGACGATGATTACGATAGACGACCCGCGTTCCCCGCTTGCGCCGTTGATTGATAAGGCGGAGGTTCACAGGTTTGCCAAAAACCTCACGCACGAGACGGATACCCCATGGTTCGGCCAGCTGATGAACGCGCCACAGCTGTTGGCGTATCTGGTGCAGGTGGATTTCTGGCTACGGGAATATGGTGTGGAGATGTGACGTCCCCGTCCTGTAGGGGCGGATGGCAATCCGCCCGTGGTTCACGGGACGATTACCATCGTCCCCTACATGGCTATTGCGAATCAGCCTTGTTCGCCGGTTTCTTAAAAAACTCCATAACCCCCATAAGCAGCAAAAACCCGCCAAAGATTTTACGCAGGAGGCCTGGCTCAACTCCGGAGGCGAGGATTGCCGTTACCGTAGCAGTCGGTACGCCCGCGATTATCGCCGGGAGGGCGGCGTGTTTGTCCACCAGCTGATTCCTGACATGCGAGATTATCCCGGTGGCGGAGGCGGGAATGAAATACAGCAGATTGATCCCCTGCGCGGCCTTAAGCTCCAGCCCGGCAACGGCTGTCATGTAGATTATCAGCAGACTGCCCCCGCCGACGCCCCAGGCAGTCAGCACGCCGGTCAGCGCACCGGCAATGATGGCAAGTACAGTCATCCCCAAAAACTCCGAATCCCGGCGTAAATCAGCAACAACGCAAAGCTCTTGCGCAAAATGTTCACCGGCATTTTTGTAAAGCTCCTGCCTCCGATGAATCCGCCAATGAAGCCCCCCGTTAGATACGGCACGGAGGCGGAGAGCAATCCGGGGGGATTTTTCAGCACGAAAATCACAGCCGAAACAGCGCACAGCGGCAACATTACCGTCACGCTTGTGGCCAAGGCGCGTTTATCGTCCAGCTTTGCCCACCGCGTCAGCACCGGGAACAGCAGACTGCCGCCGCCAGCGCCGAAAAATCCGTTGGCGATGCCCGCCAGCGCCCCGCCGACGGCGCATTTTAGTTTGATAGACGCCATAACTCCACCATGTCCTTGATTTTTTGTAGGGGCGCGCATTGCGCGTCCGCCGTTCCCTTCGTCTCTCAACCCCGCAACGAATATCACGGACAGCCAAAGGCCGCCCCTACAAGATGTTATCTATAGCTTGAACATATTGCGGCGTGGTTATGCATTTACCTTCGCACTGTAGGGGGCGATGGCAATCGTCCCGGTTATCCCCAATCAAACCCGCAACCGCGGGCAGATTGCCATCCGCCCCTACAGTAATTCGCACGATATGCCCACCTACTCAGCGCAGCCCTGCTTGACATCTGCCACCCACTCATGCTATAATACTCCTAAATTGAATACAATAAAGGCATTGACGAGGAAGAGTACATTCTTTCCGAAGCAAAGAGAGGGAGCGGTTGGTGTAAGCTCCTGCAAGGGAAGTGTAGAAGGTCGCCTCTGAGCTGTGAACTGAACGGATTGTGTAATCCCAGTAGGCTTCAACGGAATTTCCACCGTCATAAGGAAAACGGTATGGGGCGGCGTAAGCCTTCCCGCATCGGCTGAGTGCGGAGAATTTTTCTTCCGAATTTGGGTGGTACCGCGGACAAATGTTCGTCCCAGGCAAGTATTTTTTACTGCTTGGGGCTTTTTTGTTGTATTCGGTTAAACTTAGAATCTGGAGGGATTTTGCATCATGGAAAAAATATACGACCCGAAACAAGTCGAGGACAGAATCTACAAAATGTGGACAGACGGCGGGTATTTCAAAGGCGTGATCGACCCCGCGAAGAAGCCGTTTACCATCGTGATTCCGCCGCCCAATGTCACCGGACAGCTGCATTTGGGTCACGCGTTTAACAACACGTTGCAAGATATTCTGATCCGCGTCAAGCGTATGCAGGGCTATGCCGCACTGTGGATCCCCGGAACAGACCATGCCGGGATTGCCACACAGATAAAGGTTGAGGAAGCGCTGCGTAAAGAGGGCCTAACGCGTTATGACCTGGGGCGCGAAAAATTCTTGGAGCGCGTGTGGGATTGGAAGATTAAATACGGCAACAGAATTGTGGAGCAGCTGAAAAAGCTCGGCAGCTCCTGCGATTGGAGCCGGGAGCGGTTCACGATGGACGAAGGCTGCTCCAAAGCCGTGCGCGAGGTATTCGTGTCGCTTTATGAGAAAGGTCTCATTTACAAAGGCAGCCGTATCATAAACTGGTGTCCGACTTGCGCAACGGCATTGTCAGACACCGAAGTGGAGCATGAAGAAACTTCCGGCGAAATTTGGCATATTAGATACCCTGTGAAGGATTCTGATGAGTTTCTTACCGTCGCCACCACCCGCCCAGAGACTATGCTGGGCGACTCCGGTGTCGCGGTTCATCCGGAAGATGAGCGTTACGCGCACCTTATCGGCAAGACGGCAATCCTGCCGCTGATGGGTCGCGAAATTCCTATTATTTCCGACGAATATGTTGACCGCGAGTTCGGCACCGGCTGTGTGAAAATGACGCCGTGCCACGACCCGAACGACTTCGAGGTTGGGCTTCGGCATGATCTGGAACAGATTTTAGTGCTGGATGAAAAGGCAAAAGTCATAAACGGCGGCAAATATAACGGGATGGATAGATATGACGCGCGGGCGGAAATTTTGCACGACCTTGAAACCCTCGGTCTGATCGTCAAAACAGAGACACATACACGCAACGTTGGCGCTTGTTACCGCTGCAAAACGACTGTTGAGCCTATCACAAGCGCGCAGTGGTTTGTAAAAATGCAGCCGCTGGCGAAAGATGCCATTGAGGTCGTTGCAGATGGGGAAATCAAGTTTGTGCCGGAGCGGTTCAGCAAAATCTATACCCACTGGATGGAAAATGTCCGCGATTGGTGCATTTCCCGCCAGCTTTGGTGGGGGCACAGAATCCCGGCATGGTACTGTGCCGAGTGCGAACATGTCACTGTCAGCCGTGAAGACCCTGACAAATGCGAACAATGCGGGGCAGCCGTCATCACCAGAGATGAAGATGTGCTGGACACCTGGTTTTCATCGGCGCTGTGGCCATTTTCAACGCTCGGCTGGCCGGAGGATACGGCTGATCTGGAGTATTTCTACCCGACTGACGTTCTCGTCACCGGGTATGATATCATCTTCTTCTGGGTTGCACGGATGATTTTCTCAGGGCTGGAGCATACGGGGAAAGCACCGTTCCACACGGTGTTTATCAACGGCATCGTTCGCGATTCACAGGGGCATAAAATGGAAAAGTCTCGCGGCAACGGCGTTGATCCTATAGAGGTGATAGAATCTTACGGTGCGGACGCTTTGCGGTTCAACCTAGTCACCGGCAACACACCCGGCAACGATATCCGATATATTCCGGAACGCTGCGAGGCCATGCGCAATTTCGCCAACAAGCTGTGGAACGCCGCGCGGTTCGTGATGATGAACCTGACCATCGAAGAAAACGCGCTGCCGGATACGCTTGAACTGCCGGACAAGTGGATTTTGTCAAAACTCAACTCGCTGATAGGCGAAGTGTGCGAGAATATTGAGAAATACGAACTCGGCATCGCCGCCGGGAAGATATACGACTTCATCTGGGACAGCTTCTGCGATTGGTATATCGAGCTTGCCAAGCCGCGTTTGCAAGGCGAGGACTCCGCCGGTGCGCAGAGCGTTCTGTTGTACGTGCTGACCGAGGTGCTGACGCTACTGCATCCGTTCATGCCATTTATAACTGAAGAGATTTGGCAGGCGTTGCCCCACAAGGGTGAGTCTCTGATGATAGCCGCCTATCCCGAAGTTTCGGATGCGCTGAACTTCCCAAAGGATGAGGCGGATTTTGAGAGCGTGATGGCCTCCATCCGCGCTGTCCGTGCCAGACGCGCCGAGATGAACGTCCCCCCGTCAAAACGTGCAAATCTTATCATCGCAACCGACAAGCGGGACGTGTTCAAGGCCGGGACGATGTATCTCAGCCGATTGGCGTACGCAAGTGAGGTAACGATAACAGACACGCCGCCAGAGGATGTCAGCGGCCTGGTAACAGTCGTGACAAACGACGCCAGAGTCTTCATGCCGCTGGCAGAGCTTGTTGACCTCGCCAAAGAACGCGAGCGTGTTGAAAAAGAGATCGGCAAAACAACTGCGGAGATGGCGCGTATTCAGCAAAAGCTTACGAACGAAAAGTTTGTCTCAAAGGCTCCGGAAGCCGTTGTAAACGTGGAACGTGAGAAGTTGTCAAAGCTTGAATCTCTGCTGGAGAATCTAACGGAGAGTTTGGGTAGTTTGGGGTAGGGGTGCCCCCTGTCCCCTACAACGACGGCATCCCGTAAGGACGGTCGCCCCCGACCGTCCGCGGACGACCGAGGCGGTCGTCCCTACAGGGGCTGCGGATATCCTCACACAAAAACCAAGGGGCGCACATCGTGCGCCCCTACTTCTTTGTCTCCGCCCGTGCCAATTCGTCACAGCGGTTATTATACTCGTTCTCTGCGTGACCCTTCACCCAGATGAATGTCACGCTATGCCGCTCTAAAAGCGGGATCAGCCGCTGCCAGAGGTCGGGGTTCTTCACCGGGCCGGATTTGCGGCGGAACCCGGTCATTCGCCAGGAATTCAACCAGCCTTTGTTGATGGCATTAGTCACATACTGCGAATCGGAATAAAGCGCCACCTCGCAACGCTCCCGCAGGGCTTCGAGTGCTTCGATTACCGAGAGCAGTTCCATTCGGTTGTTGGTAGTCTCAGCCTCCCCGCCGGAGAGTTCTTTATGAACATCGCCGTAAATAAGGATCGCCCCCCAGCCCCCCGGCCCGGGATTCCCGCTGCAAGCACCATCGGTATAAATTCGGATTTTTTTCAAGGGCTCAAACCTCCAGGGCAAATCTCGTGAATGATGTGGGGGGGCATCCCCCTATAGGGGCGGCGGTACACCACGGACGCGCAATGCGCGCCCCTACAATCTGCCATCATCCCCTACGCTTCTGGCTCGTCTTCATCGCCCGAGTCCTCTTCCTTGTCCGTCCTCGCAATCGAGATCACTTTCGACTCCGGGTGGATTCTCATCAGCCGCACGCCCTGGGTGGCGCGGCTATAGGTGCTTATATCGGCCGCCGCCATGCGGATTATTGTGCCGTCGTCGGATACAATCAGTACATCGTCATTGTCGTCCACCACTTTGATGGCGGCGACTTTGCCCGTTTTTTCCGTTATGCTGTAATTCTTCTTGCCCATGCCGCCGCGGCTCTGCAATTCATCGCCGCGCAGGTATTCCGAAAGCTCCGTGCGCTTGCCGTAGCCGTGTTCGGTGACTGTTAACAGCGACCCCGGAACTCTCGCGCGGGCCGCACCGATGCAGTAGTCACCCGCTTTCAGCCGAATCCCGCGCACACCGGCGGCAACTCTGCCTATCGGGCGCAGGTCGGTTTCACTGAAGCAAATCGCCATGCCGTTGTACGTGGCTATCAGGATTTTCTGTTTACCGTCAGTGTCACGGACTGAGATCAGCTCATCGTCATCGGCCAGGTTGATTGCCCGGATGCCCACGTTGCGGACGTTGCGCAGTTCGCCTATCCGCATACGTTTGACGGTGCCGTTCCGCGTTATCATCACCAGATACGCCTCTTCATCAATCGGCGGCATACGGATCATCGCGGTGACCTTTTCACCCTGATCTATCTGCAAAATGTTGACAATGTTCGTCCCCTTCGCCTGGCGGGACGCTTCGGGGATTTGATACCCCTTTTTGCGGAACACGCGCCCGTGGTTGGTGAAGAACAGGATATAGTCATGGGTGGAGGCGGTGAAGATTGTCTCTACATAATCTTCTTCCCGCGTCGTCATTGCCGTTATACCGCGCCCGCCGCGCCGTTGGGCCTTGTACGTATTCGCGGTCGCGCGCTTGATGTACCCGGCGTTCGTCAGCGTATAGACGCACTCCTCCTCATCGATTAAGTCCTCAATATCAATCTCATCCTCAACCTCGGCGATTTCGGTACGGCGGTCATCACCGTACTTGTCGCGGATTTCGGTGAGTTCTTCTTTCAGCACCTCGTCCATCTTGGCGGAGTCGGCCAAAAGCCCGGTATAATACGCGATTTTCTCCATCAGTTCCGCGTATTCTTTTTCGATCTTCTCACGCTCCAGCCCTTGCAGTTGAATCAGCCGCATGTTGCATATCGCCGTGGCCTGTTCGTCACTGAGGTCGAAGCGTTCAATCAGCCGCTCTTTCGCGTCGTCATAGCTGGAACGGATGATGGCGATTATCTCGTCAATGTTGTCTATTGCAATCAGGTAGCCTTCAAGTATATGCGCCCGCTCCTGCGCTTTCTTGAGTTCATACTCCGTCCGGCGGTACAGAACCTGCCGCTGGTGCGCAACGTATTCTTCCAGCATCTGCTTTAGCGACAATATCCTCGGCTGGGACTGGTCATCCACCAATGCCAGCTGCAATATCGCAAACGTAGTCTCCAGCTGGGTCTGCGCGTACAATCGGTTCAGCGTCACCTGCGGATTCGCCTCGCGCCTGAGTTCAATGACTATCCGCATTCCATCACGGTCGGACTCATCCCGCAGCGCCGATATGCCTTCGATACGCTTGTTTTTCACATTCTCGGCAATCGCTTCAAGAAGGCGCGCCTTGTTCACCTGATACGGCAATTCCGTGACGATAATCCGCGTGCGGTTCTGGCCAAACTCTTCCACCTCGCACCTCGCGCGGACTTTCACGCGGCCGCGCCCCGTGGCGTACGCGGCGCGAATCCCGACACGGCCGAGTATGATCCCGCGGGTCGGGAAGTCAGGCCCTGATATATGTTCCATCAGGTCGTCCAGCTCCGCCTCCGGGTTCTCAATCACACACAGGCAGGCGTTTATCACCTCCCGCAGATTGTGCGGCGGGATATTCGTCGTCATGCCGACAGCGATTCCGGTCGAGCCGTTGACAAGCAAGTTCGGGAATCGGCTGGGCAGCACATGCGGCTGCTTGCGCGTCTCGTCATAGTTCGGCTTCCAATCGACCGTCTCTTTGTCGATGTCTCTCAGCATTTCGGAGGCGATTCGCGACAGGCGCGCTTCCGTATAACGCATTGCCGCCGGGGGATCCCCATCAACTGAGCCGAAGTTGCCGTGACCGGAGATCAGTTGATATCTCATCGAGAAATCCTGCGCCATGCGGACAAGCGCGTCATAAATCGACGCGTCCCCGTGCGGGTGATACCGCCCCATGATATTACCGACAGCCGTGGCCGCTTTGCGGAACGGCTTGTCAGATGTCAGCCCGGATTCATGCATGGTATACAGAATCCGGCGGTGAATCGGCTTCAACCCGTCGCGCACATCCGGCAGCGCACGGTCGATTATTACCGACATCGCATAAGTAAGAAATGACCGCTCCATCTCCTCTTCTAGGGGAGCCGCGATAATCTTCTGATCCGGATAACTGATATCCGGTGATTTTTCAGTTTTTGCCATTAGTTGCCTCCGTTTAACCTTTATATACGTCTCCGCGCGCGTCTATCTTGGTTATGATTATTTCATCATCGGTTAGTTCATAAATAACTCTGAATTTTCCTACGCGCAGACGGTATAGGTGCAGATTCCCTTCTCCCTTCATTTTCTTTACATCTCCGTCAGGCAATAAGGAAATCGCTTTTGCTATAGAAACTCGTGTTTGTTTGTCGTAGCTTCTTAATTTTTTCTCAGCAGTTTTACGAAATTTAAGTTTCATTCTTGCTCACTCAAAATATCATTCAAAACAGCATCCCCATCGACTATTTCATCGTGTTTAATCAGATATACAATTTCTTCCTCTTCTTCAGGCGAGAGCCATAGTTCAGCTTCGGCATCAATTATATGGTCTATTCTTTCAAAAACTCTATTCATAGGCGTGTAACGTTTAATCCCGGCGGCCTCCTCTGCTTCGGTTCTCAGCAGGGCGGCTTCCACCTCTTCGTTTTCAACGAACTTTGCAAAGGATAATACCTTCATCACTTGATCGTTGGGCATTCTTTGTATTATATCGATCACGGTTTGTCTTACTGCATCCATAATAATACTACCTCCTTTGAGCTAAGTATCCAGATCCACCGCGTATTTGGCGTTCTTTTCTATATACTCTTTACGCGGGGCAACCATTTCGCCCATTAGGACTGTGAACACTTCGTCAGCTTCTATCGCATCGGTCATTTTGATTTGTTTTAGAATCCGCGACTCCGGATTCATCGTTGTGTGCCACAGCTCGTCGGCGTCCATCTCTCCCAAACCCTTGTGGCGGGCGATTTCAACACGGCCTTTGCCGTCTTCGCCGCGCATTTCGGCGAGGGCCGGTTCAAGCTCCGCTTCGTCTAATATATAGCGCACCGTTTTTCCTTTGGTCAGCTTATACAGCGGCGGCTGCGCGGCGTATACGTATCCGCCCTCTACCAACGGGCGCATGAATCTGAAGAAAAACGTCAGCAACAGCGTCCGTATATGGCTGCCATCCACATCGGCGTCGGCCATGATGATGACTTTGTGATACCGCAGCTTCTCAGCGTCGAAATCTTCGCCCAACCCCGCGCCCAGGGCAGTGATTACCGGCGTGAGTTTATCGTTGCCGTACACTTTGTCAGCACGGGCTTTTTCGACGTTCAGCATCTTGCCCCACAGCGGCAGAATCGCCTGAAATCTACTGTCACGCCCGCCTTTGGCAGAGCCTCCTGCTGAATCTCCCTCGACGATATAGATTTCCGTCAGTGTCGGGTCATTGACGTTGCAGTCGGCGAGTTTACCGGGCAGGCTCATCCCCTCCAACGCGGTTTTTCGGCGGATATTTTCCCGTGCCTTCCGCGCGGCCTCCCGCGCCCTGGATGCTGTGAAAGCTTTCTCCAGAATCGACTTCCCGGCTTTTGGGTTCTCTTCCAAGAAAATCGTCAACTTCTCCTGAACCACGTTATCCACCAGCGACTTAATCTCACTGTTGCCGAGTTTTGATTTCGTCTGCCCCTCGAACTGCGCTTCCATCAGACGGACTGAGATTACGCAGGAAATCCCTTCACGAACGTCTTCTCCCGACAGCTTATCATCGCCTTTTAACATGCCGGTTTTTTTGCCGTAATCGTTCAGCACGCGGGTCAGGGCGGATTTGAAGCCTGTCTCATGCATTCCGCCTTCTGACGTATTGATGTTGTTAGCAAAGCTGAGTATAAACTCGTTATATACGTCCCCGCAGTATTGGAACGCAATCTCCGCCTCTGATGTATCGCGGATGCCTTTAAGGACTACTACATCTTCATGCAGCGGCGTCTTGTTGCGGTTTAAGTACGTGACAAATTCGGCGATTCCGCCATCGAACTGGAACGTGTCGGACGCTTCGCGCCCTTCACGCAGGTCTGTTATCGATATACGCAAGCCGCCGTTCAGAAACGCCTGCTCACGCATTCTTGTGCGCAGCGTGTCGTAATTAAAATCGCATTCGTCAAAAATCGTATCGTCCGGCTTGAACATGACTTCCGTGCCAGTCTTATCGGTATCGCTTGTTTCCGTCAGCGTCTGCACGATATCCCCGCGGGAGAAACGCATTTCATGCACGCGCCCGGCTTTGTGGACGTTGACCACAAGCCATTCAGACAACGCGTTGACGACTGACGCACCGACGCCATGCAATCCGCCGGAGACTTTGTACCCGCCGCCGCCGAATTTTCCCCCGGCGTGCAGCACGGTGAAAACGACTTCCAACGCACTGGTGCCTGTCTGCTCCTGAATATCTATCGGAATCCCGCGCCCGTTATCGCGTACGGTGACTGTCCCATCGTTGCCGATTTCAACCGAGATTTCAGTACAATGTCCGGCCAACGCCTCGTCTATCGAGTTATCGACAATCTCGTATACAAGATGGTGCAATCCTGAAGCTGACGTCGATCCAATGTACATTCCGGGGCGTTTGCGAACCGCCTCCAGCCCCTCCAGCACTTGGATTGCCGACGCGTCGTATTCTGTTATAGTTTCTAAAATGTCCGCCATGGGTGATTTCTTCCTCTCTCCGCTAATGTTTGGGATGCGATTTGTGATATATATATTTTAACCGATGATGGCTCAGCGCAAACAACGAACGACTTCGGCAATTCATCGGTTACGGTAATCACACGTTTTTCCTTTTCCGCCTTGCTCAGAAAATCCCGCGTAGTCTTGCCCCAGGTCGTGTTATCCAGGTCAAAGATACCGATAACATCAGATTCCGGGACAGTTACGTTGTTGCCTATGTGTAAGAACATGTCGTGTCCTCCTGTATGTGGTGGGATAGCGTGTTGAACACCAATTGCGGCGCATAATCAACCCACGGGACGCCGGGGACGGCGTCCCCTACATTGGCCGTTCGTATTGGCCATGTATGGAGAAAACACCGCGCCATGTAGGGGCGGCCATTGGCCGTCCGTGGTATCCAAAATTACGATGTGTTGGAGAAACGGAGATTGAACGTGGGTAACTGACGGACGCGCAATGCGCGCCCCTACGGGGTTGTGTCTGTCGTTTGTAGGGGACGATGGTAATCGTCCCGTTTTGCCTGTTCACACCGGGGAACGTGGGATGCCCCCTACAAAACCCTGCCATTCTCCACCGTGATCACAGCCCCCGATTCCACCCGATCTGTCTCATTGCATGACGTAATCAGCACCTGACCTTGCTTTATCCGATTTAGTATAAAGTCCTGCCTTGCGCCGTCGAGTTCTGACAGCACGTCATCCAATAGCAAAATCGGGATTTCACCGGAGTCGTCGTGGTGGATGTCGCGTTCGGCGAGTTTTATTGACACTGCCGCGGTTCTTGCCTGGCCTTGGGATGCGAATTTCCGTGCTGACATGCTGTTTATCACTATCTCAAAATCATCACGATGCGCACCGGAAAGACACTGCCCGGAACGTATCTCCGCCTCTCGGTGAGTGCGTTGGTGTTCTTCCAACGCGGGCAGCAGCGCTTCCGGGGATTTTCGGCCATCGCCGTATGGGTCAACGCCTGTTACTGTCTTGTATTCAATTTCCAGCACCTCTTCCGTGTTGGAAAACTCATGATGATTCGCCGCGGCTTTTTTAGCGAGCAGTTCAATAAACGCCGCGCGGTAGTATATCATTATTGCACCCTCATGCATCAGCCGCAAGTTAAAGTCATCCAGTAAGTCCAGCAGAGACGGTTTCTTGTGATAATCCCGCAAAATCCGTGTCTTGTGGGCATACAGCTTGTTAAACTCGGATAACGCGGCGGCATATCGCGGGCGCAGCTGGCACAGGCTGTGATCTAACAGGCGTCTTCTCGCGGCGGCCCCGCTTTTTATCATGTCCAGGTCTTCCGGGTTAAATAAGACCACCGACAACCTCCCAGTGAGATCAGCCGCTTTCTTCAGCTTCACACCGTTTGCCAGCAGCTCCCGGCGGCGACCCCGTACGAGCTTTGCCTCCAACATCTGCTCCCGCCCGTGCGACTCGATTCCGGCGCGGATATATGCCATATCGTCCTCTAGCCGGATCAACTCTCTGTCATACGCGCTGCGGAATGATTTGCCGACGGCCAGATAATACACCGCCTCCAGCAAATTTGTTTTCCCTTGCGCATTACGACCCGTTATTACGTTTACACCGGGGCTGAACTGCGCCTCGGAACTTTTGAAATTCCGCCAGCCCTCTAAATAAATCTCGTTAACCGTCATCGGCTGCTGTGACGGCGATAATCTCGCGATTATATCTGACGAAATCGCCGGGACGGATTTTGCGCCCGCGTTCGGTGCAAATTTTGCCATTGACATAGACTTCGCCGTTTTGTATCAGTATCTTCGCCATACCGCCGGTATTTGCTATGTCAGAGAGTTTAAGCAACGAATCCAGCTTGATAAACTCACCTGCAACCGCAACTTCGCGGACGCCTTTTATTTTAACCTTCATAAGCCTTCAATCTGACCGGCAAAATCATATAAGTGAAACCACCTTTTCCATCCTCCACCGGATTTATCACACATGGTGCGGTGGATGTGGAAAGTTCAATGAGAACATCGGTATCCGGGGCGGCTTTTAATGCTTCCAGCAAGTAGCGGTTGTTAAAGCCGATCTCAAGTCCCCCGCCGTCACCGTCCATACGGCATTCGTCAGCGGCCTTGCCGATTGCTGACATCGCGTAAAGTTTGATTACCCCATCCCAGAACACGCACCGTATTGGGCTTTTTATCTTATCGCTGATCACAAGAGACACACGCTCAACAGCGTCTATAAGTTGACTTTTAGTGACGCGAATTTTAATTTCGTTCGTCTGCGGAATAGTGTTCTTGTAGTTTATAAACTCACCCTCCAGCCGCCGGGTTATCAGTACTGTGTCGCCGAATGTGAACATGATGTGCTTTTCCCCAACCGTTATGGCGATGTTTGAAGTTTCATCGGTAATCCGCTCGACCTCGGTCAATGCTGTCCCGGGAACCACGAACACTGTTGCCGGGGCGTCCTCCTCCATCGTCTCGCGTCTTAGCGCCAGGCGGTATCCATCTACTGCGACTATGGTGAGTTCTTTACCCGTCTCAAACAACGCGCCGGTGTGAATCGGGCGGGATTCATTATCACTAACGGCAAAGTTTGTTTGGGAAATCATCTTTTTCAACATCTCGCCGCTGACTTCAAAAGGCCTGCCATCTTCAACTTTCGGCAGCTCCGGAAAATCGTCAGCAGCGGAACCTAAGATTTCAAACACGCTAAACTCACTTTTAATTACCACACTGGAGACAGAGGCTTCCTCATTTATCTGTAACGTCACAGTTTCCCCGGGGAGTTTGCGTATTATTTCAGCAAATAGCCGGGCGTTCAGCACAATCTCACCATCGCTGGCAACTTCCGCCGGAACGGTTGAGACTATGCCCATTTTAAGGTCGTATCCTGAAACGTTTACCGCACCTTCACTGAACGACGCTTCAATCAACAGCCCCTCCAACACAGGTACGGGACTCTTTGAGGATACTGCCCTGGACGCGGTAAGAATAGCGGCCAAAAGCAGCAGCTTTTCACATGTGAATTTCATACTATTATCCTTTCGCATTACTATCTTTTCACAATTTGCACCACCAGCGCATAATTGTGGATATCTATAAAGGGACGGGCATCCTTAACGCCCTATGGCCGCATTTATGTTGCACACAGTCTCTTCAGTAAAGAAATATAAATATTATTTTTATAGTAATAATAGCCGTAGTACAAATTTATGTGGAAAACATCAAAAACACAAGAAACGATGCGGATTTCTGTGCAGGGAACATTTGTGGACAACCAGACTGATTATAAACACCATATGTGGGGTTTAGGTTATCAACACTATACCAACAGTTGATAACTGTGGAAATGTGGTTTTTGTTACTCCATCCGTGCGTTTATGTTTGATGTGATGTCTCTTATAGTCTGTGAAAGCTCCGGCGATTTGCTGATACCGCTTTCTATCTTGCGGATTGACGACAGTACCGTTGAGTGATCCCGCCCTTCAAATAGTTCGCCTATGTCTTTTAGTGACAGGTTTGTCAATGTTCGTATCAGGTACATCGCTATCTGCCGGGCTGACGCCGTGTTTCTTGTTCTGCGCTGGCCTTTTAAGTCTTCGGCGGTCAGCATGTAAAGTTTAGCCGTCTCGTCTATAATTGCGTCAGCTGTAGGTATAAGCTCTTTAGCGCCTTTGAACATGTCTTTTAAATGTTTTGTGACCGATGCCACGGTTATTTCACCCTCCAGCATGTCCCAATAGGCCATTATCATTTTGACAGCCCCTTCCAGCTGGCGAATATTGGATGTCATGTTTTCACATATGTAATCCATAACTTCATCAGTCAACGGCAGCCCGAGTTCAAGCGCTTTGTTCTTGACTATCGCCATCCGCGTCTCATAATCCGGCACCTGGACATCCGCCAAAAGGCCCGATTCAAACCGCGTGACAAGCCGGTCTTCAAGCCGGTTGATATCTCTCGGCGGGCGGTCAGACGTGAAGACAATCTGGCGGTCAAGCTGAAACAGGGTGTTGAATGTGTGGAAGAACTCTTCTTGGGTGGAGACACGGCCGGCTATGAATTGTATATCATCCATCAAAAACAAGTCAGCCCCGCGGTATTTCTCACGGAACTCCACGTTTTTGCCTTTTTGAATTGCCTCAATCAGCTCGTTCGTGAAATCATCGCCTTTGACGTAAACTATATTGTAATGCGGGAACTTCTCGGCGATAGCGTGCCGGATGGCGTGCAAAAGATGCGTTTTGCCCAAACCGGAGTCCCCATAGATAAACAGCGGGTTATACGCTTTTTTTTGCTGCCCCTCAGCCACCGCTAGGGCGGCCGCGTGTGCGAATTTGTTTGAGTTGCCGACAACAAACCGGTCAAACGTATACTCATCAAGCTCCAGCTGGGTAAACTCATCGTTCTCCCGCGTTCTCTGTAAGGCGTTAAGTCCGGCGTCATCCAGAACAGTGACACCAAAATCGGCGGAAAACAGCTCTTTCAGCGCATCCTCAATCAAGCCGGAGAAGCGGCTTACAATCGTGTCACGCTTAAAGCCTGACGGTGTGTGAAGCGTCAGCCTGCTTTCGTTGATATCAATGGCTTGACAATCATCAAACCACGTTGTGACAGACGTTTCAGTCAAATCTGAGCTGATGATTTGCAGTACTTTTGTCCAAACGTCTTCGGCTGAGTTCATTAGCGTTTCCAACCCCTTTAACTTTTTTCATAAGTTTTATGCGGCAGTTTTTCATTTAAAGAATACAGGGCGTGTTTGGAAAAATCCTAAACACGCCCTCTCATTATACCAAAACGATGTGGAAAAATCAAGCTTTTTCGTGTACCGGATTCGGGATTTGAAAATACGGCACCCATGTGTAAGGGCGCACATGGCGCGGCTGTTGTTGGGTTTTGTTCGTTGATCTCGTAGGGGACGCACCCCCGCCACAACGCAAAACGGGACGCCAAGGACGGCGTCCCCTACAGGGTGATAATCCCCCGGTTATATCGAATTCAACGACCGTGTCAGGCTTGATTTCCTGCGCGCGGCTTTGTTTTTGTGAATTATCCCGTTGGCGGCCGCTTTATCTACTGTCTTGACGGCAACTTTATATGCCGCTGTGGCGGATTCTTTGTCCCCGCTCTGCACGGCAGTGTCAAACTTCTTTATATTCGTCTTCATCGTGGATTTGGCAGCCTTGTTCCTGGCGGCCGCTTTCTGCGACAGAATTGCTCTCTTTGCTGAGGATTTGATGTTAGCCATGTTACACACCTCCCTTGTACAGATACTGCGGAGAATAAGTATACCACCGTTTTTTACGGATTGCAAGAGTTTTTTTAACGGCAGCTATTTTTGTGCTAAGACCCGCAGCTTGTACATACTCTCTATAATATAAAAGGGGGTGTTCCTATGCGCGAAATGCGTATATTTGTAATCAACCGCGGGTGGATTTCCATTGCCGCGGCGGTACTTTCCGTCGTTGCCGTATTTTTTGTCATTACAATCGCAGGCGGCGGCGCGGGGCGGACCCTGCCCATCTATAGGGTAGAGCGCGACAACAGAGCCGTGTCGCTGACGTTTAACGCCTCGCGCGATGGCGATATCGAAGCCATCACCGGGATTCTGGCGCAGTATAATGTGCGCGCAACGTTTTTCGTAACAGGTGAGTTCGCCCGGCGGAATCCGGACACGGTAACGGCGGCCGACCGGCAGGGGCATGAGATAATGAACCTCTCCGACGATTATGCCCGGTTCGTGCCGCTGCCCGCCGCGCAGGTTGCCGCGAATGTCACGGCGGCAAATGAAGAAATCGGGAACCTTACCGGGAAGGTTCCCGCACTGTTCCGCGCCCCGCACGGCGAATATGACGACCATGTAATTGAAATCGTACACGAACTTGGAATGCGGGCAATCCAGTGGGACGTTGACAGCCGCGACTATCGCGGGATATCCGCCGAAAGGATAACGCGCCGCGTCACAGGCGCGGTGTCTCCGGGAAGCATCGTAAAATTCCGGGCAGAATCGGCAAACACGCCGGAGGCGCTGCCAGAAATCATAGAATTCCTATTACAAAACGGCTACGCGATAGTGCCTGTGTCAGAACTCCTACTGCACGGCGAGTATACAATCGACCGCGCGGGAAGACAGCTGCCTGTCCGCCAACGCGAGGCGGCATAGGCGATAGCCCATATGTGGACGGCGGGATGGCTGTAGGGCGCGGCAACCTGACGCGCCATGGGTTACATTCATGCGCCGCCCTGTGCCTCCCATTGTACCACACAACGTTTTCGTAGGGGATGATGGCAATCGTCCCATTGAACTGCGGGCGGATTGCCATCACCCCTGCGCATCTCCTACATGGGCAGCGCATAAATTCAACCGCGTCGCGCAGGGATGCCCTACGGCAAATACAATATCGGATCCACCTGGACGCCGTCTATTATAATCTCAAAATGCAGATGCACGCCTGTTGACGTCCCGGTCGTACCCATTGCGCCGATTATCTGGCCCTGATACACCCAGTCCCCAACGCTGACGAATATCTCGTTCAGGTGTGCGTACAACGTCTCGTCACCGTTGTCGTGGCGGATTGTTATTGCGTTGCCGAATCCGCCGTTCCAGCCGGAGAAGATAACCTCGCCGTAATCGGCCGCGAAAATCGGGTCGCCTAATCGCCCGCCGATGTCAAGGCCGCGATGGTTTCGTGAACCCACAGCAATGACCCTGGGGCCGAATCCTGATGTAATCGGCCCGTCCGCCGGCCAGATGTATTGCCGCCCGCGCGGCATTGTGCCTATGGCGATACGCTCCGCCACAGGCGGCTGCGCGAATCGCGATATATCGCGGGATTGCTCCACTCCGTTCAGCCGAACCACTGTCTCCGTCAGCTGTAACAGACCGGATTGACCCTCGCTTATTAGCATTGTCTCACCTTCGGTGAGCGTGTCGTCTTCTACATACTCCGTCTCGTACGGGATCTCTTCTTTTTCTACGACCTCCGTCTCAACGCTTTCAACCGCAAGGCCGGATTCTTCGTTGGACGGGGCCAAAATCTCCAACAGGGCCTCGGTATCTTTTACGATATCCTCGTCCACAACCTGCCGCACAACAGATATGTCCGGCACGAACCATATATATTCCGTCGTCTCGGTCGAATATTCTTCCAGAATTGTCACCAGTACGTCGTAAATCTCCTCACGGCTGTGCAATGCGCCGACTATTTCGTCCTCAACTTTCAGCACGTATTTTTCCGGCCCGCTTGGGGCCTCCTCGGTATATCCGGCATATTCGGTATGCGGCAGATATTCTGCGTACTCCGCAACATCTGCCGACTGCCACAGCGCGAAGCCGAAGACAATACCGGTGCACATCACCATCATCGCCATAGCTGCGTAAACTGCAATTTTTCTGTTAAATTTAAATGTTTGCATAATCCACCTGTTAAGAAATGTTACAATATGTCGAAATATGTGTAACGTTTTAGATACTATTGGTAACAAAAATGTTACTTTTGCAGTTTAACAGGTTTTGGATAATATGTCAAGCGGTTCCTAATGAAAATTTTTGGCTTTATTTGTCAGCTTCCGTTTGGGCGATAATAAACTCCGCCAGGGCGGCCGCATCCTCTAGTCCGAACTCCGGGATTCCGCCCGAACCGGGCGTATCGGTCACGATTGCCAGACAGCTCTCCGCCGGAACCGGCAACTCGGAACCGAGCCGCTGTACCGCGATCTTCGGCCACGGGCCAGTCTTGTACCCTTCGGTGAGGATGATATCCACATCGGTAATCCGCCGCAGCAGGTCGTTAATATCCACCGGGCGGCTCTCAATCACCGCCGCTTTTGTCGCAGATATCACCGCAGTCACATCCGCGCCCGCTTGAGTGAATCTCCAGCTGTCCTTGCCCTCACGGTCGATCTCAAACTCGTGCGCGTCATGTTTGATGACCGCGAGACGAATCCCGCGGCTTTTGAGTTCTTTTATCAGCTTGACAAGCAAGGTGGTCTTGCCTGTGCCTGAGTATGCCACTATTGAATAAATAGGTATATTGTCCATAGTTTTCCGCCTCCAATGCCCCAATTATACTATTGCGTAACCCGGACTTCAAGCTGATTTTTGCCAATTTTGAACAGCCTATATAGGTGACGCTGTCCCCAGCGTCCCGTGGGGTCCCCCGCGAGTCCGTGGTTTGGATGTTCTGCAGGGGACGGGGGCGAGGGTTCAGCGTCTTCCATACCCTCTTTAGTAAAGAGGGTGCCGCCCGCAGGCGGCGAGTGTTTTGTAACATAAAACAAGACTTACGTGTAAACTATCTTTTTTCAGTTGACAGGGGTGTTGGTGTAATGTATAATAAATCTCCGTGTGATGATATATAGTGCACGGATGGGCGGATTAAGTACGCCCCGCGCGGATTGTACCGTTATCTGTCTTTGTGGACGGGAAACGCGAAACATGACAAAATAGAAGCAGTAGGAGGTGCGATTATGCTTAGAACATATCAGCCAAAGAAAAGACATCGTGCGAAAGAGCACGGGTTCCGCAAGCGCATGGCGACTAAAAACGGACGCAAAATATTAGCCCGCAGGCGCGTAAAAGGCAGGGAGAAGCTTTCCGCTTAAGCGGAAAGCAGTTATGAATTATGAGTTATGAATGTTGAATTTTCGGCAATAACTCATAATTCAGCGTTTAATAATTTATGAAATTCACATCGCCGCTTACTGAGAATTATGAATTTAAAAGGGTGTACAACAGGGGGAAAAGCTTGTCTTCGCCGTTTGTTGCCGTGTATTGCAGGCGGAACGGGAGTAATGGGAACCGGCTCGGCATCACTGTCAGTACGAAAGTTGGCAAAGCGGTGCAGCGTAATCGTGTCCGCCGCCGGTTTAAAGAGATTTATCGGCTGAATGAAAACAACCTCGCCAAAGGCTATGATATCGTGATAGTCGCAAGAGTACGCGCCAGGTTCGCGGAGTATGAAGCGCTTGAAAGTTCGATTTTATCGCTTATGAAAAAGCTGAATTTAATGCCGGGGGCGAAAAAATGAAACGGGCGCTTATCGGGTTGGTTCTGTTCTACAGAAAGCGGATATCCCCGCTCTCTCCGCCCAGCTGCAAGTTTATGCCCACGTGTTCGGCGTATGCCTTAGAGGCGCTGGAAAAATACGGCGCGGCAAAAGGCGGCTGGCTGGCACTGCGGCGGATTTTGAAATGCCACCCGTTCAACAAAAGCGGCGGCTATGACCCGGTACCTTAGACGCGCTATGCGCGAAATTGAAAATGCGGTGACATTCTGCAGGGGGCGATGGCAATCGCCCTGTACGAACACACCCCCTGCGTCCGCGGATATTAAGCCGTGACACAAATGAATTGTAAACAGGAGATTATATGGCTACTATTGGAAGACCGTTCGGCGTTTTGCTGATGTTTCTTTATGAGTTTTTTAGCAGTTACGGTGTGGCTGTCATTTTGATTGCCCTCGTTATAAGAATTGTACTTCTGCCGTTTGAGATGAAAGGGAAATTAGGCTCAATGCGGGCGCAAAGGGTGCAGCCCAAGGTTCAGGAGATACAGAAGAAATACGCCTCGGACAAAGCCAAGGCGCAGCAAGAGACGATGAAGCTGTATAAGGAAGAAAACGCAAGCCCGACTTCCGGCTGTCTGTGGAACCTTTTGCCGATACCTATCATGTTTGCGCTGTTCTTTGTCATCAGTCAGCCTATCACAATGATGATGGGTGTACCGGCGGCATATACTGAGCCGGAGGGCGCGATTTATCAAAGGATGGAAGAAGTCGGCTTCGACTTTGAAGAAGGCGGCGGCGGGCGGCATGTGCAAATCGTCCAGGCACAGTTTATTCACGACCATTTTGAGGAGTTTGAGGAGTTTGAGCCCCTCGGTCTGCGTGCGGTCAACTTCAGGTCGTTCGGCATGGACTTGGGCCGTACTCCGTGGAGCTTCATAAGGGAAGAGGATTGGAGCGACTCCTCCACATGGGGGGTCGGAATCTTGATGGTTCTTATACCGCTCCTTTCGGGCGGCTTCCAACTGCTCCATACGAAGATCAACCAGAAAATCGCGCCGCCCGGTTCACCGGAAGGGGCGGGCGGACAAATGCGGACGATGATGATGATAATGCCGCTGTTCTCGGTGTTTATCGGGTTTACAATGCCGGCGGCGCTGGGTCTGTACTGGACGGCCGGTACGGTGCTTATCATATTGCGTGACGTCTGGCTGACAAAACGGTATAATAGGGTGCTGGACGCCGAATACGCGGTTCGCAATGCAGAGCGTGACAAGAAAGAGAAAGAGCTTGAGGAAAAGCGCAAAGAGGCTGAGCGCCGGAAAGCCGAAGGCGGCGAAGAAACCCGTAATCTGAACACATCTAAACGCAAGCAGCAGAGCGCGGAAAGACAAGCCGACGCGGAGAAAGCCGCCGAATGGAAGAAAAAGAACAGCCCGCAGGACGGCAAGGAGATTCAAGACGAGCCAAGCAGGGTCGATGACAGGCGATACGCCAGAGGCCGCGCGTATGACCCCGACAGATATCCTGATGTCCCGGAAGATAAGAATGAAGACGACGGTTATCCGGACGAAGTGGATATTGAAGACGAGGCGGAAGATATCGCCGAAATCGAAGAGACTGAATTTGAAGCAGAGGCTGTCGCAGAAGCGGAGGAGCTGGGTGACGATGAAGGCCTGGATGAGGATGATTCTGAATAAATTATCGCCTTAAATAACGAACAATGTCATGTAAGTTAAGCAGGCGGCCACAGGCCGCCCGCATTGTTGCCGTAGCCGCATTCCCTAACTAAAGATGACATTGTCAAATAAGGAGGGATTCTTGCTATGACAAAATTTATCGAAGTATCGGCAAAGACAGAGGAGGAGGCCGTTCAGTCGGCGTTGAATCAGCTTGGCCTCACGCGGGACGACGTGTCGGTCGAAATAATTGAGCGGGCGAAAAGCGGATTTCTTGGTCTGAAAAGCACCCCGGCCGTGGTCAGGGTGATTTATGAAGTGAACGAAAGCCGTGCCGAACGTGTGGAACGGTTTCTTTCCGGCCTTTTTGTCAAAATGGACATTGATGCTTCACAGGAAATTTTCGACGAGGGGGATACGATAAGCGTTGTCATCACCGGCGGGGACCCCGGCGCATTGATCGGCAGACGGGGCGAGACGTTAGACGCTATGCAGCACCTGACAAATTACGTGATAAACAAAGGCGCGGCCGACAGGGTGCGGGTGAATCTGGATACTGAGAATTACAGAGACCGGCGGAATGAAACGCTGGAAAATCTGGCGAATAAAGTGGCGCGGAAAGTTATAAAGTACCGCCGGAACATTACGTTGGATCCGATGAACGCGTATGAGCGGCATGTTATCCACACGGCGCTGCAGAATTATGAAAATGTCACGACATACTCGGTCGGGAATGAGCCGAACAGGCGTATCGTGGTGGCTTTCGGCCGCAGGAATGAGCGGCAGGATAGAGATGACCGCCGCGGCAGCCGCCCGCCGGACAGAAGAAATGACCGCAGAAGTGCCCCTGTCCCGCAACAAGACACAAGTGACAACAGCATCAGCAATAATGACTCTACATCCCAATACCGTGAATGGAGCTGAGCTAGGCTATGATTTTTGAGAGATTGAAAAATTCGCTTGCGGAGCAATTTGACGCCGACCCCGCGGAAATCACAAGAGAGACGAATATAATAACCGACCTCGGCGCCGATTCACTGGATTTAGTCGAGCTTATAATGTCCTTTGAGGAAGAGTACAACATAAGCGTGGTTGATGAGGCCGTCTACGAATTCAAGACGGTGGGCGATATTACGGATTTTATTGAGGCGATGATTAGTACATAAGGTGGCAAGGGCGGCTCCGCTGATTAGGGGCCGCTTTTTTGTTGGAGATGGTCGTTGTAGGGGCGACCGTCTCGGTCGCCCGCGGGCGGTCGGGGACGACTGCCCCTACATGATGCAGTGGTTTCCACGTATGTGATCAATTTGCACGGCCCCTTCACTCACCACAACGGCGCGTCAGGTTGCCGCGTCCTGCAACCACTCCGTCGGCGTTGCCGCCACCCCTCCGAGGGAGGGGAATTTTTGATGCACCCTCCGGCTCATTCCCCTCCCTTGGAGGGGTGCCCCGCAGGGGCGGGGTGGTTCTCCTGCCCCCGCAAAAATTACGGCTTGCACCAAGCCGCATAACATGTTAAACTATATGTCGAATGCTGCATATAATATGTAGGGTGTGCCGGAACATGCCGTGCCCCAAATAAAAAATTTTAATTTGCCGTGGCAGCATTTGTATATTTTGCTTTGCTTTGTGAGAGAATTATAGTAACACGGTTACATACTTACCATCCGGCGGCCGTAACCGTGAAGACTATACTTCATCGGAGAGTGATGCCGTGTGATGACTACCGGAATCAGAAGAGGAGACATTTTTTACGCCGACCTCAGCCCCGTTGTGGGCAGTGAACAGGGCGGAATGCGGCCTGTGCTTATCGTCCAGAATGACACGGGCAACAAGCACAGCCCGACGGTGATTGCAGCTGCAATCACCTCACAGATAAACAAGGCCCGGCTACCGACTCATATTGAACTCGGCGCCAGAAGCTACGGCCTGTCAAAAGATTCGGTCGTGCTGTTAGAGCAGATCCGGACGCTTGACAAAAAACGGCTGAAAGAACGCATGGGCCAGCTGGACGATAAGCTGATGGACCAGGTGGATAGCGCAATTGCCGTCAGCTTTGGCCTAAGCTGAAATTCTCCCGGGGGGACGGATAGTCCCCCCGGACTTGAAACGGAGGATACATACATGAAGAAGAAACTGGTGACGGCTTTGGCTGTTATGGCGGCGGTCATGCTGCTTTTGGGTGCGGGCGCGCTTATCGCCAATGCGACGACAGGGACACCCGCGGATCCGCTTGTCACGCTGGGGTACTTGAACGACGTATTCGCCCCGCAAGTGATGCAAGAACTCAGGGGAGATGTTACCCGCGCGGAACAAGCGTTGTCTCAGCAGATTGCCTCTGCCGAGGCCGCATTGCAGGCGCTGATTGGGACAGACACCCCCGGCGGAGCGGTGCCTCCGGCAGAACTGTTCACACTCGTCACACTCAGCCGCGGACAGCGGATTACGGCGTCCGTCGGTACCGAGATGATGCTGAGAATCGGCACCGCAACCGGATTCGGTTCCACGCCCGCGCTTGTCAACTATACCACCGGCGCGACATTGGCCCCCGGCGGTTCGCTTGTGACGAACAACATGTACTTGATTACAATCGAAGGCAACGGAATAGAAGCCACCGCCGACCTTGTGCGCGTATTGGTTCGCGGGAACTTTACGGTCGGGCGATAGAATCACAACCATAGACACGGGAACGCCATCTGAATACGTCTACAACCCGAATCCCATGCATATTAATTATGTATGGGATTTTTTATTCTGCATAAGGAGGCAACATGATGGACAACTTAACCGGAACTCACCGCGTCGTCCGCGCCGGGGCGGATGCCGGGACTTTGACGATATCTCAGCGCGGGAATATGACGATGTTTGAGCTGATATCCGACCTTGAAAGCCGTGATATCCTGCGGCTGGCCGGAGTCTCTCACAAGCAAGAGTACGCAATAATCGGCGTCGCCGAGCCGGAGGGCGGGATGTTAAAGCTGCGGAAAAGCTTCAGTAAATCGGCGCTGAAATCGCTGGACTTGGACGAATCCGCCGGGTTTTTTTTGATACTCCGCGATGAGAAATTTAGGGCGGATGCGGAGCCGTCGCTGGAGGAGCCGCCGGAGCAAACTCCGGAACCGCTGCCGGAAAATCCGCCCGATCCATTGCCGGAATCCGATATGGAAGCAGTTATTCCGCAGGAGCCGCTGCAAGCAATCACGCCTCTGCAAGCGGCCGCACCTCCGCCTGAACCGCCTCGCGTTACGCGGATTTCACCATCTCCGAGTCCGTCGGAGGTTCCTTCGGTGTCGCCGGAAGTTCCGCGTGTGGAAGAAGAACCGTCTGAATCCACCGCCGCAGCGGGGTGGAAGCCGATTTCAGACCCGTCACGGCTCTTCACAGACCCCGATATCGCCGCCGCGTGTGCGGGTGCGAAAGGCTGCCTGACAATGCAGGCCGACGGAATCACCCTGCTGGCAGTTCCGGTTGTGCCGGATGAGCCGTTCCCTATGATGCCGGTGTTCTGCTTCGGCGACTCGGTGAAAATCAACGGACGGGAGTATATTGTGTTTAAATCAAAAAACGGCAATTTTGTGATTTAAGCCGTGCTGCGGGGCAGTATAATCCCGGCGCGGCGGCGCATACTAATTATCGGATTATAAAACACGATTTTCGCGTAGGGGTGCACGTCCGCGGACGGCCAATGGCTGCCCCTACGCGGCGAAACATGATAACGGAGGTATATAATGGCAAGTCTTACAACAAAAGAACTAACGGCGCTGGAGGATCAGATATCGGCGGAGCTGACAATGGTCAAAAAAGCGCAGGCGATGGCGGGCATGGTTACGACGCCCCAAATTCAGCAGAGCCTTAATAGCTTTGCCCAAAAGCACCAGCAACATGCCGATACGTTGATGACGTTTTTACAGTAGGAGGTTAACGATAAATGACAACTCAAAAACTGACGGAAAGACAAATCTTGCAAGATTCGCTGATGAGCCAGAAGCAGATGACATCAGCTTACAACACTTTCGCCGGGGAGTGCGTGTCCGAACAGCTGCGCTGCGCGATGCTGAACATCCTGGATGACGAGCATAAAATGCAGTCTGATATTTTTTGCACAATGCAATCAAACGGCTGGTACCAAGTGGAACAGGCCGACCAGCAGAAAATCCAGCAAGCGAGGCAGAAACTTACGTCCGCACAATAACAGCCAAAGCCGGGTCTGACTAAAGACCCGGCTTTGTGTTTTGCAGATGACACTTATCTTTTTATGCAGTACGACGCATTTTCAACAGCCAGCTTGAAGCCGCATGAATAATACAAATCGCTTGCATGAGTGTTTAACCTATCGACCACTAAATCAACTGTGTCCGCGTTGAACTTGTTTAATGCACAGTCAACAACTGCGTTTAACAATGCCCAGCCATAGCCTTTACTGCGGGAACCCTCTGAAACGGCAAAGATTTCTGCCGTTATGCGGCTGGCGTCGTCATAGCGCTTCAATACACCGTAACCTACAAATGCGCTATTTTCATCCAGCGCGCAAAACACCTCCCGGTCTTTGCCGATAGAGTCTATCAGTTCTCTGCCCGAAACATAGGCGTCTGGGAAAGTATCATGCAGTATTTGAATGACGTCGTTTTCAAATTTATCACTGTACGGGACAACGCTGCGCTTGAGCTGCTGCGGCTTGTAATTGGCTTTTTTCAGAAGCAGATGATACTCGTTATCATTACGCTCAGCGGATAACAATTCCATCAACCGGTGGAGGTTCTTGTTCCTCACGTCGAAATAAAAGTTGAATCTTGCTGCGTTTGCAAGTTTGGACTCAGCAAAAGCAAACATTTCCTTTGCGGCATCCTCGCTCCATTCACTGCTGAAATACGGGCCGACGCAATCGACCCAATTACTTTCGGGATTTACAAAGCATCCAAGAATGCCTGCTAAATCATCGTGTGAAAAATATCCTATCATAAGACTGCCGTGGTTACCCATGATAAATTCAAAGTCGCCGCGTATGTTTTCTTTCGATTTCGGGCAGTATGCGCTGTTGTTTTCCGGTTGGTTGTTCCGCAGAAAAGCAATATCAACGCATTGCTGTAAATAGTCGGAACTAAGTGCTCTTATCATATTCATATGCCAACCTTGTATAATGAAAACATAGGGATTCATTATACATTTCCTTTCATTGATCGGTAAGATAGCCCTATACTATCTGTGGACGCTGCGGCTTGGTTACGCAACCTACGGCGGTTTCGACCGA
>Ga0123355_10000263_pt1 | contig 67357 bp, 54 predicted proteins | sample TergutEmb28metaG_3_FD_89872 | JGI IMG/M metagenome (GOLD analysis project Ga0123355, IMG submission 89872) | Embiratermes neotenicus P1 segment gut microbial communities from Petit-Saut dam, French Guiana - Emb289 P1 | ecosystem: Host-associated > Arthropoda: Insects > Digestive system > Gut ...
ACTGGCAACTCGCGGCAATCTTGGAATCGGTGCTCAGCACAGTCCATTTGTAATCCCTTACGGTGTGACATTAACAATCGAGACAGTACTAAACATCTCACGTGATGCATGGGTAGTCGTAGAAGGTACACTGATAATACCTGAAGGCGGAAGAGTGAATCTTCAATCTAACGGCTCAATCAGAGTAGCAGATACCGGCGTACTGACAGTTGCAGGTACATTAGAGTCGGTTGCGAGCCCCAATGCTCACTTTGTAAATGACGGACGAGTGACAATCGCAGATACCGGTAGAGTCACGGTTCGTGCACAAGTAAGACACTGCTTAGATGATGTAGGAACTCTAACAAACAACGGATCACTCACAATACATCGCGATGCAGTAGAGTTTGTACGCGACTAGTATCAGCAGACAAAACTAATCCTATGTAAATAGGTAAAATATGCTCTTCCCGAAAACAGTTATGAAACTGTCTATAGGGAAGAGCATATTGTTTCTTTTAGCAAGTATTACTTATTTATACTAATCTCTAACTAAAGAATTTACTACAGATTGACAGACTTAAGTTAATATTAAGTAAATTATACTTAATATTAACTTGCCATTAATTTATAGGTGTGAGATAATTTTATCATTCAAAATGCAAATTCATTGGAACATCTATGACATAGTCAGGAGATTAATATGAATATAGCTACCTCACTCCACAAGCAAAAATCAACACAACGAAATAAAAAGAAATGGACTCGTTTCCTTCCAGTCTATTTGCTTATGTTGCCTGGAGTGGCGTATTTTTTTATAAATAACTACATGCCACTTCCTGGTATTACTGTTGCCTTCAGACAGTTTAACGCAAGGCTTGGAATCTTTGATAGCCCTTGGGTCGGCTTCAGTAACTTTGAATTTTTGTTCATGACACAAGATGCATGGATAATTACTCGCAATACGCTACTATATAATGCAGCGTTTATCATTGTGAATACAGTTATAGCAATATTCCTCGCAGTTATTCTTAATGAACTGCGAGGCAAAATGAAAAACTTCTTCCAAAGCTCGATTCTACTGCCTAACATGATATCGGCAGTTATAATCGGGTATATTGTTTTTGGATTTTTGAGTGTCGATAGTGGATTTTTGAATACTACTCTCTTTCCACTTCTCGGATTAGATCCAGTTAGTTGGTATAGTGAACCTGGACGGTGGCCTTTCATTCTTATATTAGTCAATGCATGGCGCGGAATTGGCGTAGGAACTATTATATACCTTGCCACCTTAGTCGGCATTGATCGCTCTTACTATGAATCGGCAATGATTGACGGTGCAAATAGATGGCAACAGTTCCTCTATATAACTCTGCCACTTATCAAGCCTACAATCATTATGCTGACACTACTCTCCATCGGAAGAATTTTCTTTGCAGATTTCGGACTATTCTTCCAAGTGCCAATGAATTCAGGTGCACTGTTCTCTACCACGAATGTTATCGACACCTATGTGTTTAGAGGTCTGGTCCAACAAGGTAATATCTCCATGTCGGCTGCAGCTGGACTCTATCAATCAGTCGTTGGATTTATACTTGTTCTCGCAGCAAACTTGCTAATTCGCAGAATCGATAAAGATAGCGCATTAATTTAAATATTTGTTTAAAGGTGATTGACGTATGATGTATAAATCTGATCGCATATTTAATACTGTAGGACATATATTTATGTTTCTGCTAACTTTCCTTATGCTTGTACCTTTCGTTTTATTAATCGCGTCATCTTTTACCGACGACGGCACGCTAATAAGATATGGCTATAACTTCATTCCAAGAGAATTTAGTGCTTTCGCCTATGAGTGGTTGTTCGTAACAAATGGCGCTGTCATCATACGTGCATATATGATGTCCTTTCTTGTAACAAGTGTTGGTGTGTTTTTAAGTTTAGTAGTAACCGTTCCTTTGGCATATGGATTAGCAAAAAGAGGCTTACCATTTAGAAAAGGCTTCGTTTTCTTCGTATTTTTCACCATGATATTTAACGGCGGGCTCGTGCCAACATACATGAATTATACAAATGTTTTCGGCATTGGAGATACTTTCTGGGCTCTTGTTATTCCAAACTTATTAACAAACGGTTTCTTTGTACTTCTTATGAAGAGTTATTTTACATCAAGTATTCCCATAGAGATTTTAGAAGCTGCCGAAATTGACGGTGCAAATGAATTTCGACTAATGATGCAGATTGCAATACCAATGGCAAAGCCCATAATAGCAACAGTTGCGATCTTTGTTGGCATTAATTATTGGAATGACTGGATTAATGGCTTTGTATATCTCGTAAGAAGAACGGACTTATTTACTATTCAAAATTTACTCAATCGAATAATGCAAAATATCCAGGTTTTACAACAAACTGCCGACTTAGGTACGCAGGCTGCTGCAGGCCTTGCAAGAGCACCTCTAACCGCAGTTCGAATGGCTATGGCTGTTATTGGCATATTACCAATTATATTAGTATATCCTTTTGTACAAAGAAACTTTGTCAAAGGAATTACATTGGGAGGTGTAAAAGGTTAATATACACTCTGCAATAATATTTGTAAGTAATTTATTAGATTTGAAAGGAAAACAATTATGAAAAGAAAGATACTCGCGATATTATTAACACTCGTATTGGCATTCTCTGTTCTAGCTGCTTGTGCACCTGCAGATGACGGAGCTACTACAGCACCACCTGCTACAGGCGACACAGAAGACACCGACACTACTACTGCACCCCCTGACACACCGGTTGACCCCGAGAATGTTACCAATCTCGTGATGGCTATGGGAACTTTTGTACTCCCTGGTGACGTTCAAGTTGTTCAAGATGCACTCAACGAAATCCTTGTCCCAAGATATGGCATCAACTTAGAGCTACTGGTTATGGACGTTGCATCATATAACCAAAACGCCACACTAATGCTAACCGCCGGAGAGCAGATTGATGTAATGTCCTCATTGTTTGTTGGCTATATGAACATGCATCAACAAGGCTTCCTTATGGACTTAGAAGAGAACGATCTTCTTCAAAATTATGGTGCAGGTATTGTAGAAGCTCTTGGCGGATGGGAGTGGGTTGATGGTGCACGTGTTGCTGGAACTTTGTATGGTTTGCCAACAAATGTTGACCATGCAACAGGTCGCGGCGCATTTGCAGTAGGCAGTCAGTACCTAGAAGCTATTGGATATCCTCTTCCAGACCCTAATAATGATATAATATATATAACTATTGAAGAGTTTGACGATATCCTTGCACAAATGCACGAAGCGTTCCCTGACATTGAAACAATCCGTCCACTCATGCCAGCAAATGTTGTACATTATTTCCCTATTGATTTTCTAGGAGCAGTTCCTTTTGGAGTGCTACTTGATCCTGTAAATGATTTAACTGTTTCTGACTTTTTTACAAGCCAAATGTTTTATGACTATGTTACAATGGCTCATAGTTGGAATCAGCGTGGATTCATAGGCGGTGATGCTGCAACAGATGATACGCCAGTTACAGCACTAACAAGCGCAGGTCGTGTTATGTCATACTTTACTTCAGGTAAACCTGGTATCGTAGCACAAGAATCTGGATTGTGTGCTCAGCCTATGACTATATTCCAAACAGGCATCGACTTTGTTGCATCAAACGCAGCAGCTCGTTTCCCTTGGGTAATCCCATACACCACTGTAAGCCCTGAAAAAGCAATGACATTACTCAGAGCACTTTATACTGATCCTGATATTTCAAACCTACTCATATGGGGTGTTGATGGTGTCCACTATGAAATACAAGAAAGTGGCCACATAGACTTCGCAGCAGGTGTAGACGCGTCTAACTCAGGATGGTTTGTAAACATGGCTTGGGCAATGCCTAACCAATTCATTTCACATGTTTGGGTAGGAGATGATCTCGACTTAGCAGACCAGTTGATTGCATTTAACGCTAATGCAGAGCGTTCTAAAGCATTTGGTTTCTTGTTTGATCCTGCACCAGTACAAAATGAAATTATTGCTGTAACAAATGTGTATGAAGAACTTATGCCAAGTATCGGGTTAGGTTTTGTTGACCCTGCAGAAGGCATTGCACAAATGAATGAGCGCATGAATGCAGCTGGATTGCAGAGAATAATAGATGAAAAGCAATCTCAACTTGATGCATGGGCAGTTGAAGCTGGAATAAACTAATAGCTAATTTATTAGTATTATCAAACTCTGGGAGCTCAAACGCCCCCAGAGTTTGTTAAAGAGATATGAATTATTGCGCATATGAAAAGCACACTTGATATTTGGAGGTTTGAGGTTTAAAGTGCAAAAAATTGAGAAATATGATATTTTTGAAATAAAGCTCCCTGGAGCAGATGCACGTGTTGAGTTAACACAACCTAGTGCTGTTTTCAGCTTAGGTGATGCATCATATGAAATTCAAGGGTTTTGCGAAAATGAAACAGAAGGCATAATTCGTTTTATGCCAAATAAAGAGGGAGTATGGAAGTTTAAAGCACAGTTTGCCGATCAAGCGAGGGAAGGTAGCTTTGAATGCATTTCAAATACCGGAAATAACCACGGTCCTGTAGTCGCTGATGGTTGCCATTTTCGATATGCCGACGGAGAGCGTTACATCCCTATGGGCACTACATGCTACGCATGGGTGCACCAGAACCGAGAGTTGGTTGCACAGACAATAGAAACTCTCAAAACTGCTCCGTTTAATAAGATACGTATGTGTGTTTTTCCGAAAAGTATGCCATTTAACGAAAATGAACCATTGTGGTTTCCTTTTGAAAAAAAAGCTGATGGTACTTGGGATGTATCGAAACCAGTTTCGGAGTTTTGGAAAAATCTCGAAGACTGCATAAAACAGTTGAGCGAGTTGGGAATTGAATCGGACTTGATATTGTTTCACCCTTATGACCGATGGGGCTTCTCAACTATGAGTCGAGAAGATTGTCTGACTTATTTAGACTACTGCATTCGTCGTCTTTCCGCGTATAGGAATATATGGTGGAGCTTGGCAAATGAGTATCAGTTCTTATTTTCAAAAACTATTGAAGATTGGGATTCATTTGGAGAAAAAGTCGCAAATGATGACTCATACAATCATCTTATCGGAGTGCACAACTGGGTTGAACTATATCCTAAGCGACCATGGCTTACACATGTTTCTATGCAAACAAGCGATTTACCTTCAGTATTTAGAGCACGCGATGAATATATACTGCCAGTTATGCTTGATGAGTACGGGTATGAAGGCAACTTGGCTTTTGATTGGGGTAATTGTTCGGGCTTTGAGTTTATGGATAGAACGTGGAAGGCTGTGTGTTTTGGATGTTATTGCACCCACGGCGAAACATTTTACAGAGATGATGAAGTGCTTTGGTGGGCAAAGGGTGGTAAACTGTATGGTGAAACTCCCAAACGACTTGCATATCTGCATGACTTGCTGCGTAGTTTGCCTGGACCTATGGAGCCACTCGCGAGTGATGCAATACGCGACCCTAATGCTATGTCTACGAGCCCACAACATGCTGCATTTTTGAAGAGATTATTAGAAACAGTAAGCGAAAAAGGAAGAGAACAAATTATCAGTGAGTTGACTAAGCCAATAGGAAGGCACACGGACTATCGTTTGCAGTATTTTGGAAGAACATGTCCGATTTATGCTGATGTTTTATTGTCGGAAAATGGCAGTTACAAAATTGAAACTATAGATATTTGGGAAATGAAGCGTAATGTAGTATTAGAAAATGCTTCAGGTCAACTACGCGTACCTCTGCCCGGTAAAGAAGGCATAGCTATGCTGATAACAAGACTGTCTGGCGATGACTTATAGAGAAAGGAACTTATTTAATTTTGAAAAATGTACTTTTATACAAGATGGTTGTTGAAGGGTTCGACTTTGGGCCTTTTGTGACAAAACTAATTATTGCATGGAAACATGACACCCGCGAACTATGTGCTGATGATTTTATTGTAAGCGCTACGAGAAAAGGTGGAGCATTTGAAGCAACTCCAATGATAACAGGCACACGTAAAGTCACTGGAGTTTCTGTGACTGATAAATATGTCATATTAGATCTTTTGGTGCACCCATCTATTCAAGTGGGAAATGCACTATGTGTAGAAAAAATTGAGGAAGGACCTGGTAAGTTTTATGTTGGAAACCATTGGGCATATCCATATGCTCATAAACTAACATGGAAAGACATTGAGTTTGAAATGGAATGTATTGGTATAGAAATGCCACTTGTCGATTCTTTCAACACTTCTGGCAGATATGAAGCTTCCGATGGAGTGGTTCTACAATACGCTTCATTTGTGCCACAAGAAGCTGAACGCAACTCACGACCTTTGGTTATCTGGTTACATGGCGCAGGCGAAGGCAGTTGGTTTGGGACCCAGCCTGCAAATATAGCAATAATCGGAAATAAAGTGGTTGCACTCGCTGATAAAGAGATACAACAACATCTAGGTGGTGCATATATTTTAGCACCTCAAGTTCCAACAATGTGGATGGATGACGGTAGTGGTGCATATACAAAAGATGGAACGTCAAAATATACTGTTGCCCTCAAAGAGCTAATCGATCGCTTTTTAAGCGACCACCCAAATATTGATACAAACCGTATTTATCTTGGAGGATGCTCAAACGGCGGATTTATGACTATGCGTATGATATTATCATATCCTGAAATATTTGCTGCTGCATTTCCTGTTTGCCAAGCGTTTAACCCCGAGTGGATTACTGATGAACAGCTAAGTCGCATTAAAGAAATTCCGATATGGCAGATTCACGCAAAAAATGATGGCATTGTTGCTTTTGATTTTTCTGAAAAAACACATGAGCTATTACTGAAAGCAGGTGCTCAAAATGCGTATCATACATGGTATGATAGTGTGGAAGATTTAACTGGGCTATGGAAATATGAAGATGGTAAGCCGTGGAAATATGATGGCCACTGGACATGGATACATACATATAACAACGAGCCACGTAACGTTGTTAACGGTAAAGAAGTCAGCCTTTTTGAGTGGTTGTCAATGCAGAATAAATAGGTTGATTTTACATAACGAAATACGTTGAAAGGAACAGTATTTATATGAAACATTTAAAGGAAAAGCCGTTTTACCTTAATGATGACGATCTCAACTGGGTCAAAGAAACTTTGGATAATATGACTCAAGAAGAGAAAGTTTCACAACTTTTTTGTCTTATAGCTTATGACGCAGAGCCAGAGCGTCTAACACAACTTGCACAAGAGATTAAGCCAGGCGGGCTGATGTGTCGCCCAATGCCTGCTGAGGCTTCTCGTGAAACAACTGAAATATTGCAAAAAAACAGTAAGATTCCTATGCTCATTGCTGCTAACCTAGAACGTGGAGGAGTCGGTGTGATGGAAGAGGGAACTAGTATGGGTTCTCATCTAGCAGTTGCAGCCACTGATAATGACAAAATGGCTACACGACTTGGTACTATCTGCGGACGAGAGGGTGCTGCTGTTGGTGTCAACTGGTCATTTGCACCAATAATTGATATTGACTATAATTTCCGTAACCCTATAACAAACATTCGCACCTTTGGTTCTGATCCTGATAGGGTTAAGCGTATGGGTGTTGAATATGTAAAAGCTGTCCAAAAAGAAGGTGTTGCTGCGTCAATTAAACATTTCCCTGGAGATGGCGTTGATGAACGTGACCAGCATTTGGTTACTTCCATAAATACAATGGGTTGCGAAGAATGGGACATCACTTTTGGCGAAGCATATAAAGCATGTATTAATGCAGGAGCAATGACTGTGATGATTGGGCATATTATGCACCCGGAGTATTCACGTAAGCTAAACCCTGGTATAAAAGATGAGGATATAATGCCTGCCTCTCTTGCATATGAGCTTACAACCACTCTACTTAAAGAACAACTTGGTTTTAACGGGCTAGTTGTAACAGATGCCACAACTATGGCTGGCATGACAATACCAATGCCACGAGAAAAAGCAGTGCCTGCCACAATCGCAGCTGGGTGTGATATGTTTTTGTTCACTAAAAACCTTGATGAGGATTTGGCATATATGAGAAAAGGTGTTGAGGATGGAGTAATTACAGATGAACGCTTAAATGATGCTCTAACTAAGATACTGGGGTTAAAAGCTACATTAGGTTTGCATAAGAAACAAGCTTGTGGTGAACTGATTCCAACCGGAGAAATTGCAAACTTAGACGAACACAAATGTTGGTCAAAGGAGTGTGCCGACGAGTCCATTACGTTAGTAAAAGAAGAAAAAGGAGTATTACCCATTTCACCACAGAAATATAAGCGCATACTTGTTTATCCGATTGAATCAGAGGAAGGCTTTGCATATGGCGTTCGTGTTGGTGCTGTGCAGTTATTTATCGACTCGCTAAAAAAAGAAGGATTCGAAGTTGATGTTTTCGAAGCATCACAAGGGTATGAAGGAATGATGCAACCTTTTTCTGAGGTGACAGAGAAGTACGACCTAATGCTGTATGTTGCTAACCTAGCTACTCGCAGCAACCAAACGACTATTCGCATTGAATGGGTTATGCCGTTTGGTGCAAACGTTCCAATTTATATGGAAAGCGTACCAACCATTTTCGTGTCGCTAGAAAATCCGTATCATTTACTCGATGTTCCACGTGTTAAAACCTTCATTAATACATACGCTTCTACAGACACAATTTTGGAAGCATTGATGGATAAGTTGACAGGTCGTTCAACATTCAAAGGCACTTCACCTGTCGATGCATTTTGTGGCATGTGGGATACTCGCTTGTAGATTTCATAAAGTCCTATGAAGAAATATGTTTTTGTGCTATAGTTTAGTTATCACAATTTGTCGCAAATCATGTTAATGCTGATCCCTGTTAGAAAGGATCTGGTAGAAAATTAGGAGTTTATGCAGAAGTTTAGAGATTTAATGTCCTCAGTCGACATGACTGAAGGTACGCCTTGGAAAAAATTATTAATCTTCACAATCCCGCTACTTATAGGGAACCTCTTTCAGCAACTCTATAGTACGGCGGACGCTATTATATTAGGAAGATATGTTGGCGATAATGCCCTGGCTGCTGTTGGCAGCTCTATGCCAATATTCTTCCTGATAATAGTTTTGATAATGGGCATATCTGTGGGCGCCGGTATTATGGTGTCACAGTATTTTGGCGCAAAAAAATATGATGAGCTATCATATACAATCGGCAACTCAATTACCATCATAACCATTCTCGGTGTGGTCATGATGTTGCTCGGCCCTCTCGGCACGCGCCCATTGCTAACTTTGCTGAACACACCGCCCGAGATACTTGAGGACAGCATTTTATACATGAACATTCTGCTTTGGGGCGTGTTGGGAATGGCATATTTTAACATCCTTTCTGCAATACTTCGTGGCTTGGGTGATGCTTTTTCTCCACTTATTTATTTGGCCATTGCCTGTGTTTTAAATATTGCTCTGAACTATCTCTTTATCGTAGGTTTCGGTTGGGGAGTTCCTGCTGTTGCTGTGGGTACCGTAATCGCTCAAGGGTTCAGTAGTGTACTGTGTTTCTTACGACTTCATAGAATGAAAAAGGACTTTAAGATAGGTTTGCATTATTTGCGCCCGAAAAAGACATACGCAAATAAAATTTTGAAACTTGGCATACCTACAGGTGCGTCCCACGCCATCTTTGCAATAGCTGCAATGATCGTACAACCATTGGTGAATAGTTTTGGCCCATCAATTATTGCTGCAAATGTAATTGTAATGCGAATTGACGGCTTTGTTTTAATGCCGATTTTTTCATTCAGCAATGCCATGACTGTTTTCGCAGGGCAAAACATGGGTGCAGGTAAAATCGAACGCATCACAAAAGGCACAAAACAATGCGCAATAATGTCAGCAGGCACCGCTCTTATTATGGCTGTAGTGGTACTCACTCTTGCTGAGTTTATTGCAGGAACTTTCACACAGACACGAGAAGTAGTAGAAATAAGCAGACGCATGCTTTTAATACTTTCACCAGGATATATTGCACTCTCTCTGGCTATGGTGTACTGGGGCACAGTCAGAGGAGCAGGAGATGCAATTTCGCCACTATGGGCTTCATTCATAAACACGGTTGTTGTAAGAGTACCCGCCGCTTACTTGTTTGTACACTGGTTTGGTGTACCGGAAGCCATTATGTATGGCTTGCTGGTTGCATGGGTAAGCAATGTGTTTCTTTCGTACGGTGTATACCGCATTGGAAAGTGGCGTAAAAAGGGATTGGTGGATTGATGTTTTCGACTTTAGAAGTCGAAAACTAATTTGAGTTTTTCGTGATTTTTTGGTATAATATCCTTCGGAGACCTTGGGCTTTATGCTCTTATCGGAGGAACTTTATGACCGAGCCACTTAGCTTTAAGCCACAGAATAACGATTGCGATTTTGATCGCATTTCCGTTTTACAAGAACGAATGAACGCACGTGTCCCGACAATATGTTCGGAACGTGCGGAAATTGTCATGGATTCTTATAAACGCAATGAGAGCGACCCCATTGTTATACGTCGAGCTAAAGCATTTGCTGAAACTCTCGATAACATGTCAGTATATATCGAACCTAACTCACTCATAATTGGAAACCAAGCAAGCGCTAACTTTGCAGCGCCTGTTTTTCCGGAATATTCATATGATTGGGTTGTCGCAGAGCTTGACGAGTTTGAGCACCGCAGTGGAGATTACTTTAATATATCTGAGGACGCAAAAATCCGTCTTCGCAAGCTTGAAGATTATTGGGTAGGCAAAACCCATAAGGATGAAGTCTTTAGAAATCTTTCTGATGATATTAAATCTGCTGTAGCTTTGAAAGTTCTACATTTTGGTGGAATATCCATGTCAGGGGACGGGCACATAATCCCTAACCATGAGTTTGTATTGCAGGTCGGCTTTGGCGGTATTGCAAATATTGCACGAGAAAAGTTGCTACTGAATAACTTAACTCAGGATCAGAAAGACTTTTATGAAGCCACTTCCATTGCAATGGAGGGTGCTCTTCGCTACTGTAAGCGCCTAAGTAAATGCGCTGCTGACAATGCCACTCGCGAAAAAGATGCTAAACGAAAAGCAGAACTTCTTGAATTGTCTGCCATGTTTGAAAGCATGCTTGAAGGTGGCTGTAGAAGTTTCCACGAGGCTGTGCAATCTGTATATCTTGTCCATTTGCTAATGATGATTGAAAGCAACGGACACTCTTTTTCCTTTGGTAGATTTGATCAGTTTATTTTGCCATATTACGAACAAGACTTAAGAAACGGCATTATCACAAAAGAATCAGCTTTGGAGCTGATCGCACACTTCTTCATTATGCTCAACTCACTAAATAAGGTAAGACCTTGGGGGCATACTCAATTTAGTGGTGGTTACCCACTGTATTCCGCTCTAACCATTGGCGGTATGCTACCAGATGGCACAGATGGAACTAATGATCTTAGTTATCTTTGCTTAGAAGCCATGAATTTGAGTAAGTTACCTGAGCCTAATCTCTGTGTTCGTTTTTGGGAGAAAACCCCTCATGATTTCATCCTTGACAGCGCTCGATTAATTCGCAAAGGGTTCGGGATGCCTTCCGTCTTTTGCGACGATGTTTGTATCGAATCTTTGACAAATCTCGATATTGAACTTGAGGAAGCACGGGATTACGCTTCAATGGGTTGTGTAGAAATAGCAATTCCGGGCAAATGGGGACATAGAGCAACCGGCATGACTTATATCAATTTCGCCAGAGTTTTTGAGCTCTGTCTATATGATAAGCATTACGAAAATTATGACGAATTGTGGCAGGCGTGGAAATCTACTTTAGGTTATTATCTGGAGCTTGCTGTAAAGTGCGACTCTATCTGCGATCGTTCTCTTAAATATCACGATTCTGACGCATTTGCATCATCTATGATTGATTGCTCACTTGAACGTGGTAAAACTCTTAAAAATGGCGGAGCTAAATACGATTATGTTAGTCAATCAAACATTGGAATGAGCGTCGTTGGTGATAGTCTTGCAGCTGTTAAAAAGCTAGTTTTCGAAGATAGTGTTTTGAGCCTCTCTGAACTGTTGACCACACTTAAGTCTAACTTTGAAGAGCACGATGGCCCACGTATACGCAGGCTATGTCTTAATGCTCCAAAGTTTGGTAATGACGACGATTATGTTGACAAGATCGTCGCTGATGTGTTTGAGTCTTATCTGGAATTACTGCCTAAGTATAGGACTGACCGATTCGGTCATGGTCCAATAGGTTGTGGCTACACTATGTCCACCTCAAATATAACGAGTTATGTGCCAAACGGATTTGCCGTAGGTGCAACCCCTGATGGCAGGCTCGCCGGAAAGCCGTTGAACGAAGGTGCTTCGCCTTGCTTAGGTGCTGACCGAGAGGGACCTACAGCCGTTATTAACTCGGTTTCTAAATTGCCAAACAAAAAAATGGCAGGTGGACAGTTACTCAACATGCGGTTTTCTCCCGGTGCGCTTGCCGGTCATGATAATCTTGAGAGATTTGCAAACTTTATCGAAGCAGGCAGACTTAAGAATATATTTCATAATCAGTTCAACATTATTGATTCCAATACACTACGGCGTGCCAAAGAAAACCCTGAAGAATATCGCGATCTTATGGTGCGAGTAGCAGGCTATTGTGCATTGTTTTCTACACTTATGCCCGAAGCACAAGATGCCATTATCGAAAGAACTGAACATACATTTAACTCGTAAAACAGTAAAAGATTGGTGAAGCAATGGACGGTTTTATCTCAAAAATCCAAAGATACTCCACAAAAGATGGTCCAGGTGTCCGAACAACAGTTTTCGCTGTTGGATGTCCTTTAAGTTGCTTATGGTGCGCAAACCCTGAGCTCATTGGCGAGGGTGTAAAGTACCTCTATCACCCACGTAGATGTGTCGGTTGTGGAGCTTGTGTAAAGCAGTCTAATGGGGCAATTGTGCTAACCGAAGAGGGTTGTATTATTGACCGCAAAAAAGCAAACCTTGAAGAATGTGCTTCAGTCTGTTATTATGATGCATACGAACGTGTTGGAGAATCTATTAGCGCAAGGAAGCTTGTAGATAAACTATTACGTGATAAAGTATTCTATGACCAGTCCAATGGGGGCGTAACATTCTCAGGTGGCGATGCAGGTATGCAAGCAGAATTTTTTCGAGAAGTCGCATTGCAGCTAAAAGACAATGACGTGCATGTTGCATTAGATACCGCTGGTTATCTATCATGGGATGAACTTGCTCCTTTGGTTGAAGTCGTTGACCTCATACTATATGACATTAAAATATTAGACAGAGAACTACATAAACGCTATACTGGTGTTGACAATCAATTGATATTAGAAAACGCAATTAAGATTGCAGGCATGGGTAAGGACATGATTATCCGAATGGTTCTTGTTCCTGATGTCAACGATAGTGAAGATGAAATTGTAGCACGATTGAAATTCGTAAAAAGTCTTGGCAGTCATGTTAAACTTGATTTATTGAAACATCATAAACTTGGTACAGGCAAATATTCAAGCTTAGGTCTGATTGATTTAATGAAAGACACACCTGAATGTTCAGACGAGCTTGCCGAATATGCCGCAAATCTTGCAAAAAACATGGATATCCCCGTAACTATTGGCGGATAACTTATCGAAAGGAAAGAACCACATAAATGAAAAAGTTTTTTCAGCTATTTGGAATTTTGCTACTAGGTCTTGTGCTTTTCCTTAGTAATGCGATTACATTCCCTCACTTAATGCATCTTCCAGAACCGACGATTGAGGAACCTGACGAGCCTGATGAGACTTTAGTAGAAATTGATAATCGCAATCATGCGGTTATCGAATATGGCAGACCTAATATAATTAAGTATAACCGTGCTCCTCTGTATACGTATATCCGATTTCCCCAAGGTGGTCATACCACAGATTCTGTTATTTTTGATTGGGCTCATTCAATGCACAACCAAATTTCTTCCGAGTTCCAACAACGACAAGATGCTGATCTTGATACAAATTTAATCGGAGAAATTAATATACAGTTCGACTCTTTCTTGGTTGACAATAGATATGCGGGCATTTTCCAAAGTGGTGAATACTCCTATTATCTTGCAATGACTCCTGAAGAGATTATAGAAACTTTCAACATTGACTTGGAACGTCGTGCATTTTTATCTTCCGATGATATATTGGATTTTACTCAGTCTGAGATGATATTGGACTTGCTATATCAAAGAACCGTTATAGAGCACCCTGATACGGAGGGACATCTTGCTTTCATTGATAATAGTTGGCTTTCTCAGGTTGTTATAAGCAACGAAGGAATCGTTGTGGTTTTAGAGCAAAACACATTCTTGCCTGATACATTTCCAACTCTGCTGGTTACACTTCCGTATGATGAGCTTGGTTCTGCTTTATTAATAAGACAGCAGCCTCCTCTCAACTTCCCGCCACCTCCTGACTTTGACTTATCTCCTATAGTTGAATCGCCTCCTTTTGACGATAGTTACTACCCACCGGATTATGCGGATGACTATACGGATGATTATGGTGATGATTCAGCTCCATCTGTAATCTCGCAATTTGGTGAAATTGATCCTTCATTACCAATGATTGCAATTACATTTGATGATGGTCCCGGTGTATATACTGATTTATTCTTGGACTTATTTGAAACATATGGAGTACGCGTAACATTCTTTACTGTCGGTAATCTTATAAACGCTAACTCTGATTCTTTGACTCGTGCTTCAAATTCAGGGCATGAAATTGCAGGTAAATCTTGGGATCATAGAAACTTGGCAAAACTTTCTGCGGAAAATGTTGAAACCCAATTGCTAGACACTAACCGTGCCATCGAGGACATTACCGGAACATCAGCCCCAGCGTTTTTCAGACCTCCGTTTGGCGCAATAAGCAGCACAATGAGAGATGTTGCAACTGATCTGAGGCTTGCTATAATTAACTGGACATTTGATTCAGAAGATTGGCTTACAAGAGATCCTCATGCAATCCATAATGCCGTTATACAGAATGCCACCTTCGATGGTGCAATCATACTCAATCACGAAACACATATATCAACTTTAGAAGCATACAGGCTCCTTATTCCTGAGCTCCTTGAACTTGGTTTTCAGTTTGTAACTGTTTCTGAAATGATCCAGTACAGAATGGAAGATCTAGGACCGGGCCAAGTCTACGGTATTGGTAATTAATACTTCCATATCGCGCAAAAACAGAGCACCCTCACGGGTGCTCTAATTGTTTTGTTTGCTCTTTTTGTGTTCTCTCTTTTGTCTTATTTGCGACTAACGTTTACTTTACGAGTTCCAATCAGCTTCTCTCGGGAAATCGTCTACTATGGTTCCCCAGACTTCTGCAAGAACTGTACGGTATTCAAGAGTAATGTCAATACGCAATGGGAAATCTGTGTTGTTTACAAATCTAAAATCAATGTGTCCCCAAGCGACAGTCGCATCCCAGCCAGGCGGTAAATAGTTAATGGGGCGGCCATGTGGACGTCGCTCTGTTACAAGAAGCTCAGAGGGTCTTATTGCTGCAAATATCGTTGATGATGTCTGGCAAATCCCTCCGCCGATACCGGGAATAAACTGTCCCCCTGAGAGGATAGTGGCTGTTTGGAATCCACGTTCTCTTGTGCGCGGTCCTACAGTTTCGTTAAAGGAGAACTCTTCACCTGGTAGTAAAATCATGCCGTGTATGGCTTCGTTTGCTATGGTGATATTAGTGAGTCTTCCGGATCCTCCTGCTGCGTGAGTTGTACGTCGTCCGATTAGGTCACGAAACAGCATGCTGTCTAAGTATCCTTGTGTAAGTTCAGGCTCTGTAAACTCAAAATAGAGTGTTGTAGTTTCTCCTGCTTCTAGACCTCCTATGACTCTCGCTGCTTCGATAGGATCAAAATCAACACCTGTTACACACTCTGTAGCTGAAATTGTTTCAGGATTAAACTCAGCCGACACCGGTTCTATAAAAATCTCTTCTCTTAAATCCAGAATTTCAAAAATAATGCTAATATCTCCACGTAAGGTGTAATTCACCTCTACAGGGTCACCACTCTCAAGTGAAGTGAATAACCCGGCATATGCAAGCTCAAACAGATATTCTTCATTTGCATTAACCTGGCCTGCACCCTTTGTGAAAACAATTCTATCTTCGAAGATTTCCGGCACTGATGAATCTAGTCCTTCGTTGTATACTTCTGTAATTTCTGCAATTATTGTTTGTAATGCTGTGGGATTTAAATAGAACTCTATATCAAAAGCGGCTTCTGTTGCGTTGTATCTTTGAAAATATGAAAATAAATCTTGAAGGACTCCTTGTCCACGACCTACGGAATATGCTGCAGCAACCATTTCACTAGCATTATACTGCATCATTGCGTCACGCCCTGAAATTACTCTTTCTGAGCTATCAGGAAAATTCACCACAATGCTGGTGTTGTCAATGCGTTCTTCGTATGTGTGAAGCCCAAGTGCTTGTGTTGCTTCAAAGCGTGTTAACCCTGATACGTCAACTCCGGCAATAGTAACATTGGGGTAAATCCGAGATGCATTTTGAATGTATGTTCCATAAGCAAACAGCGATACCACTAATACAATTAGTGGTATAAGGGCTACAGCTATTATTTTAACAGCTGTTGGTATTTTTTGTTTTTTCGTTGGTAAAGGGATACTTTCCATTTTCGCAGACATTAAATCATTCCTTTTTGATTAATTCGTACGTTGTATTTCTTTGCTATTTTAACACTATTACGCGGCATATACAATCATTATTTTGGGTAAGCGCACACTGATGCCAGTGGTTCATTACTCAGAGCAAACTATGCTCTTTGATAATTCTAGCGGCAATACTGTTTTTCCTTCAGCGTCAAACACGCGCATGTTTCCGCCTGAAAACTCATCAATAAGCATGACATTCCCATCAACATCCATACCAAACTCAAGTTTTATATCACAAAGCTCTAATCCTTTTTGAGCTAAATCCGCCTTGATGACATCGCATATTTTTTGAGTGACAGACTTAATCTCTCCATACTGAACCTCACTTAAAATTCCCAATGCAACCAAAGCATCTTCATTAATCTGCGGATCACCGCGCTCGTCATCCTTTAACGTAAACTCGATAATCCCATCAAGCGCAGCACCTTCATCAATATAGGCGCCATACCTGCGAGTAAAGCTACCCAAAGCTTTATAGCGACAAATAACCTCAAGCCCGTCGCCAAAAGGAGTAGCTGCTTTAACTATCATGCCATCATCCCGGGCTGATATAAAATGAGTAGCATATCCTTTTTCACCCAAGAGCTTAAAATAATACACGCTCATAGCAAGACCTGCCTTGCCTGCACCATCGACAGTAAGTCCCACAGTATTTGCACCCGGGTCAAACACACCATCAGCACCTGTCATATCATCTTTAAATACAAGTTTGATATTCCCATCATCAAGCTGATATACATCTTTAGTCTTACCAGTAAATATCTTTTTCATAACGACTTTATCCCTTCACACTCTAGATTCTGCGACTGCACGCAGAATGACGGTGGTTAAATTGCACCGATGTCACTTCTATAGGTACTTCCTTTAAACTCAATATTTGCAACATCATCATATACTGTCTTGCGAGCAACTTCATAGCTATCACCTAATGCAGTTAGAGCCAGTACTCGCCCTCCTGCTGTGACTACTTTGTTGCATGTATCAGAATTTTTGTCCGCTTTAGTTGTCCCTGCATGGAATACTGTACTCGTTGTTGCAGGAATCGTGATATCGTATCCAACGTCGTATGCGTCGGGATAACCCTTTGATGTCATAATCACGCAAACAGCTTTCTTGTCGCTCCAACGTAAGTTGCACTCAGAGAGTCGTCTTTCTATGGTAGCAATCATTATTTTGACCAGGTCTGTTTCCAGTCTTGGAAGCAGTGCTTCTGTTTCAGGGTCGCCAAAGCGTGCATTATACTCAAGCACTTTTGGTCCGTCAGCGGTCAATATTAACCCTATGTAAATCACACCCCGATAGTCAAACCCCTCCGCCTTGATACCATTGAGAGTTTTTTGAGTTATCTCATCACCTAAGCCCTGCGTGTAATATGGCGATGGAGATATACTCCCCATTCCACCCGTATTTGCTCCCATGTCGTTATCCAGCGCTCGTTTGTAGTCGCTGGCTGTCTCCATTGGAATAATTGTTTCTCCATCTGTGAAGCAAAGCAGCGACACTTCTTTGCCAACTAAAAATTCTTCAATGACGACTGAATTGCCTGCATCACCAAATATGCTGTTATCTAGTATATCTTTGAGTGTTGCTTCTGCTTGCTCTTTGTTTTCACAAATAATTACGCCCTTACCTGCTGCAAGACCATCTGCCTTTATGACCAGTGGATAATTGCTCTCTTCCAGCACCTTTAGCCCTGCATCAAGAGATGTTACAACATCGTACCTGGCTGTCGGGATATCATATTTGTTCATGAATTGCTTCGCAAATGTTTTACTACCCTCAAGCTTTGCACCCTCTGCACTTGGGCCAAATACAGGCAAGCCGTTCTTATTGAACTCATCTACGATCCCCATTGTGAGAGGTACTTCAGGACCAATAACGGTCATATCTATTTCTTTTTCTTTCGCAAAATCAACGAGTTTTTGTATTTCATCAACTTTGATATCTACATTCTCGCCAATTGTTGCCGTTCCGCCGTTACCGGGTGCAAAATACAACCTTACATGCGGATTTTGCAGTAGTTTCCAACCTATGGCATGTTCACGGCCACCACTTCCCACAACAAGTATTTCCAACATATCATTTTTCCCTTTTTTGCTTTGGTCAGCACGAATCCATGTTCCATTTAGTTTACGTGTATATATTTCAACATCGTACATATTGTCTATGCCTGCTGAGATTGTTGTCGGGCATATTATGTGGTTTTTTAATACACTTTCATCGAACTTGCTGTCTGCTAAAATTTTCACGCCGTCAACAACTAAGTTATGTTCTATTTTTATAACTCTTTTTTGCAAACTTTCCGGTGTGTCATCAGGCAAAACCTCAATTATGAACCTTGCCAGAACTGCCCCTGTATCTATGCCGGAGTCCACCAAATGTATTGTCGCTCCAGAGAATTTCTCTCCTGATTCAATCACAGCTTGATGAACCTTCATACCATAAAATCCTTTGCCACCAAACATTGGCAGTAAGGCCGGATGAATGTTTATAATTTTGTCTTTATACTCATCTATAACTTCTGATGGTAAAATCGATAAATAGCCTGCAAGCACTATGCCGTCAATATCAAAAGACTTTAGCGTGTCAAGTAATCTTGCTGCTTCGTTTTTGCCAATAACTTCGCTTTTTATTCCATGCTTTTTCGCACGCTCAAGTGCATATGCGCCTTCACGGTCAGATATGACAAGTACTATATTTACATTAGCAAGCTCACTATCTTTATTCTCATTCCTTTTACTTTCGACAGCACTTTCAACCGCGTCTATGATGGCTTGTAGGTTTGAACCAGAGCCTGAAACAAACACGGCAAGGTTAAACTGGCGGGAGTTTTGCTCCTTATCAACTTGTACTGAGTTACGCAATGACAATGTCTTTCTCTCCTTCTGCTCGTGCTTCGACAGTTCCAATCTTATATGCTTTCTCGCCCATGTCGTTAATTGCAGCAACAGCTGTATCTGCATCAGCAGAATCTACGCATATGGTAAAACCAATGCCCATGTTAAATGTCGAATACATTTCTATCTCGTCAACATTACCCCATTCTTGAACGAGCTTAAATATTGCAGGTACATGCACACCATCTTTAGAAACGCATATTTTCAAATCATCCGATGCCAGCATACGCGGAATATTTTCCACCCAACCGCCACCTGTCATATTCGCCATACCTTTTATATTGAACTTTGACATTAATTCTTCAACCATTTTTGCATACAACTTAGTTGGCGTTAACAACGTTTCACCTAATGTCGCACCCAGCTCTTCTATATGCTGATCGTATGAAATGCCTTTTACTTCTGCCAACTTGCGAGCGAGAGTAAAGCCATTACTGTGCATTCCTGATGAAGCAACACCGATTATTGTGTCACCAACAGCGATATCTTTACCTGATATGACACGATCCTTTTCAACAATGCCAACAGCAAATCCAACAAGATCATATTCGCCAGGCTTGTAGATATCAGGCATCTCGCAGGTTTCTCCACCAATAAGGGCACAACCTGATTGAATGCAACCTTCACTCACACCCTCGACGAGCTTCTCAGCCACAATAGGATCTAGTCCGCCAATGCCGATATAGTCCAGGAAAAACAATGGCTTTGCACCCATGCAAATTATATCGTTAACGCACATTGCCACACAGTCAATGCCAATGGTGTTATGAATATTCAATTCAAACGCGATCTGTACTTTAGAGCCAACACTATCTGTACCCGAAACAAGTACAGGAGCTTTATACCCGGTAGGCAACTCAAACAAACCACCAAAACTACCTAGTCCATCAAGTACACCGGGAATTTTAGTCCTTGCAGCATGAGCTTTCATACGCCTAACAGCATCATAACCTGCTTCAACGCTAACACCAGCTTTTTCATATGTCCATTTTTCCATAATAGTTGAACTTCACTTTCTTTTAATTATTGTAAACTACAGGATATTCCCCGCTGAAGCAGCCCACACAATATCCCGTGCCACCAAGGGATTGAAGCAATCCCTCTGTGCTGATGAACCCTAAACTATCCGCACCAAGCTCTTGTCTTATCTCTTCAACAGGTCGAGAAGTTGCTATGAAATCTTTTACGTCAGGCGTGTCTACTCCGTAGAAACAGCAGTTTCTAATCGGTGGAGAACTTATACGCAAATGCACTTCTTTTGCACCAACGTGACGTAGTGATGTAATAATTTTGCGCATGGTTACTCCACGCACTATACTATCATCAACAAGAACAACTGACTTGCCCCTAACAAGATTTTCAATGGGATTTAGCTTAATTCTTACGCCGATTTCCCTTTGTACCTGGGTTGGCTGTATGAAAATGCGCCCAATATATTTGTTCTTGATTAATCCGGGTCTGAATGGAATGCCACTCTCTGCTGAATAGCCTATTGCAGCAGGTGTTCCTGAATCAGGCACACCGATTACAATATCGGCTTCAACAGGGTGCTCAGTCGCAAGCATTCTTCCTGCAAGCTCCCTTACATCGTAAACATTTTTACCATCTATTGTTGAATCAGGTCGAGCAAAATATACATACTCAAAGGAGCATATGGCTCCAACTTCAGCTGCTTCTGTCTGAATGGATGTTACATTTTCTCCTTTTATTATAACGATTTCACCAGGGCGAACATCTCTGACAAATTCAGCTTCCATCATATCAAAAGCACAGCTCTCAGAAGCTAAAATATAGCCATCTTCAAGCTTACCTAATGCCAGCGGACGTATGCCTCTGGGGTCACGAGCTCCAATTATGCAATCTTGTGTCATAAAACACACAGCATATCCACCTTTAATTTCCTTCATGGTTTTCTTGACAGCTTCAGTTATGTCGCCCTTATCGTATCTGGCAACAAGAGCCGCAATAACTTCACAGTCTGTTTTGGTAGAGAAGATTACGCCATCATCTTCCATTTTTTCTCGAAGCTTGTCACCATTAACTAAAGCTCCGTTAAACGCTGTTGCTAACGAGCCGTTTTTATAATTTATAACCAAAGGCTGAGCAAAAATCTGAAAACTCTCTCTACCGGGACCATATTTTACATGACCTAAAGCCATCTCGCCCTTTAAAAGAGTAAGTATCTGCTCATCCAGCACCTCAGTTACAAGTCCTGTATCCTTGTAGCAACTCATAACACCATCGTTACAAACAGCAAGACCTGCAGCTTGTTGACCTCTATGTTGCAAACCATTTAGACCAAAAAACACCAACTGTGCTGATTCAAGACTTTCTTTTAGCGCAACACCAACAATGCCACACTCATCATTAAATTTGTCGTTCATAAAATTATTCTCCAACTACGCGCACAACTTTCTTTAAGTCCATTGCTCGACGTACTGTATCTTCAATTGTTTTGCCAACCACTGTATAGTGACCCATTTTTCTATCAGTCTTAGACTCGCTCTTGCCATATAGATGAACATGAACACATGGATCAAGATATGCTTCTTTAAGCCCCAGTAACTTCGCAGCGCCATCGCTCTCGCCAATAAGGTTAACCATTACTGTTGGCATTATTAGGCTCGTATCACCAAAAGGTAAGCCCACAATGGCACGAATATGATTTTCAAACTGATTTGCAAAGCAACCTTCTATGGTATAATGCCCTGAGTTATGTGGACGAGGTGCAACTTCGTTGACGTAAATTTCGCCGTCTTTTGTTTCAAATAACTCAATACAAAACGTTCCAACACCCTCAAAAACGGACATAACTTTATTGGCAATATCTTCAGCCTTATCGCTTATCTCTTTAGTTATATTGGCAGGCACTGATGTTACATCCAGAATGCTGTTTTTATGTGTATTTTCAGCAACAGGATATACGACTTTCTCACCATCTATGCCTCTACACGCAATGACAGAAATTTCTTTTTCAAAATCTACAAATTCCTCAACCATCACTTCAACTTTACCGCCACCTAGTTGCATAAATGCATCTTCAACATCAGCTTCGGTTTTAATAAGTGCATTGCCCTTACCATCATAACCGCCTGTTGTTGCTTTTAACATCATTGGATATCCAAAATTCTCAGCCTTGCCACACTCACGAATCTCGTCTGTGCTTGCCACCAGTGAAAATCTTGGAATAGGAATATTGTTCTCTTCCAGAGCAATGTTTTGCAAATTCTTATTTTGAATTGTCTTTAGTGCAGTGACGGACGGATAAATCACATGCCCTTTTTTCTCCAAATCCTCAAGAGCTTTTGCATGAATATGCTCAAACTCATATGTGATAACATCAGAATGCTCTGCAAGCTCTGCATAACCTTTTGGGTCATCAAAGGCTGCAACTATATGCTTATCGCTAATGCTGTGGGCAGGACAATCGGCACCCGGATCAAGTACCGCAACATAAAATCCTAGACGCTTGGCTTCAAGAATCATCATCTTGCCAAGCTGCCCTCCACCAACAATACCTATTCTCTTCTTTGTGATTTCCATTCTATTTCCTATTCCTTTCGGTAATTTTAGTTTGCATGTAGACATTAGCCCGTAGTGGGCGGTTCTCAACGATTTTTCGCATATGTAACTTCGTTGATATTTCAATGTGGTTTACACACCTGCGGCTTACGCCGCTAGTTCGCCTAACGGCGAACACATCTCATATTAGGGCGATAAGACCCGTTCTAGCGAAAAAGCGGGGAGAATTGCCCGCTATGGGCGTTAATCTGCCAAATATGCTTCGTGGCCTATTTTTTCCAGCTTCTCTGCTTTCTCAATGACCATGTTGTTCAGGCCCTCTTTATACTCGCTTAATTTTTCTGCCAGCCTACTGTCACTAACAGAAAGTATTGACGCTGCAAGTATTCCTGCATTCTTTGCACCATTGATCGCAACTGTTGCTACAGGAATGCCGGGCGGCATTTGTACTATTGAATAAAGGGAATCAATACCGCTCATGGTTTTTGACTTTACAGGAACACCAATAACAGGAAGTGTTGTTATTGACGCCACCATGCCCGGTAAGTGTGCACTACCACCAGCTCCTGCAATTATGACTGACAGGCCTTTTAGCACTGCAGATTTTGAATACTCATAAAGTCTTTTGGGAGTTCTATGTGCTGATACAATCGTCAACTCATATTTTATTCCCATTTCATCGAGGAACTCTGCTGCTTCTTTCATTACGGGCAGGTCAGAATCGCTACCCATGATTATACCTACTTTCATATTGACCTCCTATCACTAGATTCTGCGACTACGCGCAGAATGACGTTTGTTTCTCATTGATTATTTGCCATCAAGGGATTGCGGATCGAGCCCGCAATGACGATTCACTTATGTCTTTCAGCTAAGTTAACAACATTACGCCCTTATTGCCTCTTGTCCTTGAAACAACAAACCCCGTTGCAGAAAATTCTACTATCTTCTACATCAATAACATTTGCATAGAGCCCTTTGCTGACATTTTCAACAAGGCCAACTCTACCCAGAACCAAGCCGTTCTCGCTTGTCATTGCTTCCACAGAGCTTGGGCCGCTTTCACCGACATATTGGGAAGCAATCTGTCCTTTTTTAAGATACTCACTAAACAATTCATCAGAAAGATGTATTATTGTTTCTTTTCCTGAAACCGGTACTGTTTCGACATCACCATTCATGTCTGTGAGCCACGCTGAGTTTGCATTTTCTGCAATTTTTACAGACTTCAATGTGCAGTGATGTTTATTGGTTGGGTGGGTCGTTAGAAGCACATCCCCGTATTCTTCATCCTGAACCAGTCCTGTTTGTATAAGACCCGTCTTTAGAAGCGCCTTAAAGCCTTCTCCTGTGCCGAGCACAAGACCTTTTCGCTCGGTTATCATTTTATTTATCGCTTCTTTTACATCTTTGTGTCTTAAAATCAACGCAATGAGCTTACTGCTTCCGTCAGGTTCTGCACCTGCTGACATTCCTGATGGTATTGCCAGTATGTCAGTTTCGTTAATCCCTTTGACTAACTCTTTATAACTGCTTTCCAGCTCTTTTGCCGTTAGTGTTCTAAACACCAACGCTTTAACATCCGCTCCAACTTTAGCGAATTGCTTCTCAAGCTCATATTCCCCTGTTGAACCAGGGAATATTGGAATTAAAACTTTCGCACCCTTGGTTGAACTACAGCAATTTTCATTTGCACCGACTTTACACAATGGCTTCTTAGTTGATGTAGTGTCTTGATTTTCCTTTTCGGTCGATAACTCAGGAGAATCATAAATTGGAAATACACTACTGAGTGCACCTTCCCATGCTACCAATGCTTCATCTAATGATATTTTAACATCATTTACAACTATACTCTTGTCGCTGGTTGTTGTACCAAGCAGAATAAACTCATCTCTAAGTCCATCATTATTTTGTGGCACTGAATCAAGCTCAAGTATTATTGAAGCATATTGAGGTGTAAATAAATCATCTGCATTCGCTTTCGCAAAGCTTTGGTCAAATGTAAATCCGATATCATTTCCGAATGCCATCTCGCTCACAGCTGCAGCAATACCACCTATTCCGACAACACTTGCTGATTTTACGCACCCGTACTCTATGAGAGTGTGGACTGTGCTCATGTTTCTTTTCAGAGTCTTGAAGTTTGGCATACCTGCTTCATCTACAGGTGTTTTTAGTAAATAAACATTATTGTTGGGCGCTTTGAACGCACGAGATACTAATTTTGTCGTATCTACGACTGCAACAGCAAACGAGATAAGTGTGGGCGGTACATTTATATCATTAAAGGTCCCTGACATACTGTCTTTGCCACCAATGGCCGGAATGCCCAGCTCATCTTGTGCAAGAAACGCACCCATCAGTGCTGCATATGGCTTACCCCAACTTTCATCACAAGTAAGTCTTTCAAAATACTCTTGGAAGCTCAGACGCACTTTGCTATAATCTCCACCCATTGCGACAATTCTCATGACAGACTCTATAACTGCATACATTGCAGCGTGGAACGGACTATCATATCCGAAAGACGGGTTATAACCCACAGTCATCAAAGCGCCGAAGTCTGTTTCGCCTTCTTTGAGTGGGAGCTTCATTGCAAGACCTTGTTCAGGTGTTCTTTGATTCACACCACCATATGGCATAAATACAGTACCACCACCTGCTGTAGAATCAAAGCTCTGGGCAATCCCTTTCTTTGAGCAAACATTTAAGTCTGCAAGGGTTTCAAGCCACGCGCTCTTTAGATTATCTCCGCTCATTGTCGTAGTGCTATCACCTGACTTGGCACCCCATTTTGGAGATTGTACTGTCACATTTGTGTTTTGACGCACTCCACCTGAGTTTAGAAGTTCACTTTCCATATTCAAGATTACATCGCCACGCCACTTCATAACGACACGACCTGTATCTGTAACATCTGCAATTTTAATCGCATTAAGATTTTCAACAGCAGCTTCCCTGAGAAATTTATCCAGATCTTCTTTGGCAATTACAACAGCCATCCGCTCTTGGGATTCTGAAATTGCAAGTTCTGTGCCATCTAGTCCGGGATATTTTACAGGAACTTTATCCAAGTTTATATCAAGTCCGTCTGCCAGTTCGCCAACTGCAACACAGACGCCACCTGCGCCGAAATCGTTGCATATTTTTATCATTTTTGACACTTGAGGTTTGCGGAATAATCTGACTATATTTCGCTCAATAACAGGATTGCCTTTTTGTACCTCTGCGCCACCTTTTTCTAATGATTCATCATCATGCTCTTTAGATGATCCTGTTGCGCCACCACATCCGTCACGACCTGTGTTTCCGCCGACTAGCACAACAACATCACCGGGAAGAGGTTTTCCTCTGACGATATCTTCTTTTTTCGCAGCAGCAACAACAGCTCCGCATTCCATTCGCTTTGCTAAAAATCCTGAATCATATGATTCAATCAATTGGCCAAGAGCAAGACCGATTCCATTTCCGTATGAACTATAACCTTCTGCTGCAACTTGAGTGATTCTTCTTTGTGGTAATTTGCCTGCTAATGTGTCCTCGATTGGAGTTCTGGGATCGCCACTGCCTGTCATTCTTATAGCGCCAAACACATGTGAACGACCTGAAAGAGGATCACGAATTGCACCACCCAAACATGTTGACGCACCACCGAATGGTTCCATCTCGGTTGGATGATTATGGGTTTCATTTTTGAACATGACAATCATATCGACAGGCTTGCCATCAACAGGCACTGTCACTTCTATGCTACATGCGTTAACCTCGTCGGATTTTTCCATATCGTCAAGAGCGCCGCTCTTTTTAAGCTTCTTCATCTCCATTGTGGCAATGTCCATAAGACAAAGTGGGCGGGCGTCTGCATCATCACCATATACATATTGCTTCGCATGGTCGTATAGGCTCTTTGCTCGCTCAAGTCCCTCAATATATTCATCACCAGTTGTTTTCACATTGTCAATCACAGTGAAAAACGTGCTGTGACGACAGTGATCAGACCAATATGTGTCCAGCACTTTCATCTCTGTTATTGTTGGATCACGATTTTCTTTTGCAAAATAATCTCTACAAAGAGAGAGGTTATCAAGCGCCATTGCTATACCGTACTTATTTGCTAATGATTTGAGCTGTTCATCATCTGCAGTTGAGAATCCTGCGATAACTTCAACATTTTCCGGCTCTGTATATACTCGTGGTTTTACTGCATCTAGCGGAATCTCTCGCATTTCAAGCGGGTTTATAAAGTATGACTTTATTTTATTAAAGTCTGATTCCGAAACATCACCATAGAGCGCAATCACTTTGAAAACGTTAACTTTTGATTCAGAATTAGGCTCCATAATACGCAAAAGTTGATTTGCAAAATCCTCACGCTGGTCGTATTGATCAACCGCAGCAGTAATTGTAAATACAAAAGCAGCCCCACCGGTGTCGGGCATTTCATTGTACACAATGTCCTGACCGTTTTCCGAAAAAACTGCTTGCGTTGCTTTTTCTAAATCTTCGACTCCCTCTACGTCGTAGCCGTTGAATATACGAACCCCTGTAACGCTAGATATGTTTAATACATCTCGTATTTCGAGAAGCATATCCCTTTCGTCGAGTCGAAACTCCTCTTTTTTCTCGACCAAAATTCTTGTCATAGTTAGTTGAACACCCCTCGAATATTTATTTAATGGTTAAGTGCCCATCCATGATATCATATGCCCTTAAATCACGTCAATTGTGACCTATTGAAAATGTACTTACCTTAAAACACAATATGTTGTGTGCAATGGCTAAATGGCATAACCTCTTTGTAGAACACTTAGCATAATTCCTACCATAGAATGTTTTCCGAGTTGATTTTTCGGCAAAATAAATATTGACAAAAGGTGGCGCATACATTATTGTATGAACCATAGCAAATGTCATAAAAAGAATATATTGTGCACGGTGACGGGAATATGTTGAATCACCTCCATCTCAGAGAGCGGTCGTTTGCTGAAAGACCGTATGGAAGATCCAGCTTCTCACCCCTGAGTGCAACCCAAACGAGTGGGCGTTGTTTGACGCCAACAAGAGTGGTACCGCGGATGCATCATGCTTTCGTCTCTTGAAATTACACAGGGGACGATTTTTTTGTTTCCTAAGTAGAGTTTGAAAGGAACAATTTTTATCATGAAAAACACGAGTAAATACCGCCCATTATACTACATGCCACCTCAGGGGCATACCGATTGGGTACATCAAGACAAGATTACTAGGGCTCCCATTTGGTGCAGTGTGGACCTCCGCGACGGCAATCAGGCCCTTATCACACCTATGAGCCTTGTGGAAAAGCTTGCATATTTCGACTTCTTACTCAAAATTGGCTTTAAAGAAATCGAGGTAGGTTTTCCTGCTGCTTCGGAAACAGAGTTCGCTTTTCTCCGCACACTGATTGAAGATAATTTAATCCCTGATGATGTCACCATTCAAGTTTTGACACAATCAAGAGCACATATTATTGAGCAAACATTCAAATCCGTAAAAGGTGCAAAGCAAGCCGTTATCCACCTATATAACTCCACATCTCAAGCTCAACGAGAGCAAGTCTTTAGGCTAAGCGAAGATGAAATCGTCGCTATAGCTATCGAGGGCGCTGAGCTATTCAATCATCATGCTGCTCAAATGCCTGAAACCAAATTCACATTTGAATACTCACCGGAGAGCTTCACAGGCACAGAACCTGAGTACGCCCTGCGAGTTTGTAATGCTGTTCTCGACGTTTGGCAACCAAACGCCGAGAGAAAAGCAATTATTAATCTACCTGCGACGGTGGAAACTTCTATGCCCCATGTATACGCGCAACAAGTTGCCTATATGAGCCAGAACCTGCACTATAGAGAAAATGTTATTGTTTCTATTCATCCACATAATGATAGAGGAACAGGAGTCGCCGCTGCAGAGATGGCACTCTTGGCCGGTGCTGACCGTGTGGAGGGCACGCTTTTCGGCAATGGCGAGCGAACAGGTAATGTTGATATCGTGACTTTAGCACTTAACCTCTATACACATGGAGTGTCACCGGAGCTTGATCTAAGCGATATGCCATATCTTACACGAACATTTGAAGAAGCCACTGATCTACCAATTGGTCCAAGACATCCCTATGCGGGGCAACTAGTATTTGCAGCCTTTTCGGGCTCTCATCAGGACGCTATTGCAAAAGGACTAGATTATCATAAAAATAATGAAATGCCCCATTGGACTGTTCCGTACCTTCCCATTGACCCAAGTGATGTGAGTCGTGAATATGAAACGGACGTAATCCGTATCAACAGCCAGTCAGGTGGCGGAGGTATTGCGTACATTCTTGAACAGAACTTCGGATATAATCTGCCAAAGGAACTACGTCGTGAAGTTGGAGGATATATTAAAGCCCTTTCAGACCGTGATCATAAAGAGCTCACGCCTAATGAAGTCTATGAAGCATTCCGACATCAGTATGTGAATGTTAGCACTCCCATAAAGCTGGAACGAGCTGATTGGCGACGCGAGGACGAGAGCACCATTGCTGATGTGAAGCTCATTATCAATGGCGAAGCAAATCGTGTTGAGGGTAAGGGTAATGGTTCCCTCGACGCAGTAAGTGACGCATTAAAAAAGGTGAACTTGAAGATAAATCTACACCTAACGGACTATATGCAACATGCAATTGAGCACAACTCTGACGCACGTGCAGCAGCATATGTAAAGCTCTCTGATGACAATGGCAAGTCTTATTGGGGTATTGGTGTCCACAATGATATCGCAACAGCTTCAGCTCTGGCTCTGGTATCCGCACTGAACCGTGAAGCAAAAAAATAATGTCTACAACTTATACAACAAGCATCCACATCGTCATTCCGTGCTTGACACGGAATCCCCAAAAATACGTCATAACTCATGAGATTGCGGTGCTGAACTTGATTCAGTGCCGCAATAACGGGTAAAATTTAAGGAGGATTCATCTATGCCAATGACAATGACCCAAAAAATTCTAGCTGCTCATGCAGGGTTGTCGGAAATACATCCGGGACAACTCATTTCAACTAAACTTGATATGGTTTTAGGCAATGATATTACCAGCCCTGTTGCCATTCGAGAATTCTACGGAGCAGGTTTCGACAAGGTGTTCGATCGTGACAAAATCGCTATGGTCATGGATCATTTTACACCTAATAAAGATATTAAAGCTGCTGAACACTGCGTAGTGTGTCGTGATTTTGCAAAAAAGTTTAAACTTACCCACTTTTATGATGTAGGCGCTATGGGAATTGAGCACGCACTCTTACCTGAGCTTGGTATTGTTGCAGCTGGAGAGTGCATTATTGGCGCTGACTCTCACACTTGCACCTATGGAGCACTGGGTGCATTTTCCACAGGTGTCGGCTCTACGGATATGGCAGCAGGAATGGCCATAGGTGAAGCATGGTTTAGGGTGCCGGGTGCAATTCAAGTGCGACTCGCAGGTGCACTTCGTCCCATGGTGAGTGGAAAGGATGTAATTCTGCACTTAATCGGCATGATCGGCGTAGATGGCGCACTATATCAAAGCCTTGAGTACACTGGCGACGGTGTGGCAAGCCTAACAATGGATGACCGCTTTTGCATTGCAAACATGAGTATTGAAGCAGGGGCTAAAAACGGAATCTTCCCTGTGGACTCTGCGACTGAAGCATATATGAAAGGTAGAGTGAATCGTCCGTACACTGTCTACGAAGCTGATTCTGACGCAAACTATACTCAGGTTGTTGAGATAGACCTGTCCACTCTTGAGCCTACGGTATCTTTCCCACATCTGCCTGAAAATACTCGAGTAATTTCGGAAGTTGGCAATGTGCCAATCAATCAAGTTGTAATCGGCTCATGCACTAATGGATGGCTCAGTGACATGAAAGCAGCTGCGGAGATATTGGCAGGTAAAAAAGTCCACCCTGATGTGCGCTGTATCGTCTTTCCGGGTACTCAACAGATTTATCTTGACTGCATAAAAGAGGGGTATATGGAAATATTTGTACGAGCTGGCTGTGCTGTTTCTACACCTACATGTGGACCATGTCTTGGCGGTCACATGGGTGTTCTGGCCGCAGGAGAGAGATGTGTTGCCACAACCAACAGAAACTTTGTCGGACGTATGGGACATGTTGAATCTGAGGTTTATCTAGCCAGCGCACAAGTTGCTGCAATTTCTGCTATTACAGGCAAAATCAGCGATCCACGCAAGGCATAGGGGGTTTTGAAAGGAGTATCAGTATGAAAGCAAAAGGTTATGTACACAAGTACGGAAATAATGTAGATACCGATGTAATTATCCCGGCTCGATATTTAAATATCGCTGACAAAAAAGAGTTGGCTGCACATTGTATGGAGGATATTGATCCTGATTTTGTCAAAACTGTAAAAGCCGGCGATATCATGGTCGGAGGTCAAAACTTCGGATGTGGCTCATCTCGTGAACATGCACCTATGGTTATTCTGGAGTCAGGCATTTCATGTGTCATTGCAAAAAGCTATGCACATATCTTTTATCGTAACGCAATTAATATCGGTCTGCCGATTTTGGAATGCGAAGAAGCCAGTGAACGAATTGATGCAGGAGACAGTGTCGAAGTAGATTTCCACACAGGCATTATCACTAATCTGACAAAAAATGAAAACTACACAGCTGAGCCGTTTCCCGAGTTCATTGAAGATATCATACAAGCAGGAGGGCTTCTGGCTTCTATTAAACAACGACAAGAGAGAGGTACCTTATGAACTACAATATAGCTGTCATATCAGGTGATGGAATCGGCCCTGAAGTAATGGAGCAAGCCTTGCTCTGCTTAGATAAAATCGGAGAGCGCTTTGGTCACAGCTTTAAGTACAATACTGCACTTGCAGGAGGTTGTGCCATTGACGAGAGAGGCGAGTGCCTGCCCGCTGAAACTATCGCTATCTGTAAGGCTTCTGACGCAGTGCTTTTGGGCGCAATTGGAGGTTGGAAATGGGATACACTTCCCGGTGATAAGCGCCCTGAACAGGCGTTACTTGGACTGCGTAAAGAACTCAATCTTTTTGCAAATCTCCGACCTGCTATATTGTTCGAAGAGCTTATCGACGCCTGTCCTCTGCGACCTGAAATTATCGCAGGTGGAATTGATGTCTTTGTTGTCCGTGAACTAACAGGTGGCATTTACTTTGGTGAAAAAGGATATAAAGATACTCCTTTAGGACCTGCTGCATATGATATAGAGCAGTATGCCGAAGGAGAAGTAAGCCGAATCGCACATGTGGCATTTGACGCTGCAATGAAACGTAGAAAGCAGGTTACAAGTGTAGATAAAGCTAATGTATTAGAATCTTCTCGCCTATGGCGACGAGTGGTCACTGAAATAGCAGCTTCTTATCCTGAGGTCGAACTCAACCACCTTTATATCGATAATGCTGCAATGCAACTTGTGTCAAATCCACGACAGTTCGACGTTATTTTAACCAGCAACATCTTTGGTGATATTCTTTCTGATGAAGCCAGTATGATTACAGGTTCTATAGGAATGCTTCCGTCAGCGAGCCTGACAGAAGGCAACTTCGGCATGTATGAGCCTGTTCATGGCTCAGCACCTGACATTGCAGGACAAGACAAGGCTAATCCTATGGCAATGATTCTATCTGTAGCCATGATGCTTCGTTATACTTTTGACTTGCAGGAAGAAGCAGATGTTTTGGAATCTGTCGTAAAAAAAGTCCTGCAAAATGGCTATCGCACTCCTGATATATATCGTGGCGAACCCGACTTAACTCTTGTTGGAACACAAGAAGTTGGAAAGCTGATCGCTGAGGGGATATAGGATAGCATTAATATATATAGTACAAGCCCTGATTGATTTCGATTTCAGTCAGGGCTTTTTCTTTTGTGAAGAACGGAGTTAAAACAATAGATCATTGCTCCCGCAACCAGCGCGACATTAGATCTCTTGTTTTAATCTCAGTTCACTGGTATTTTAATGTTATCAAAAATAATTGCAGAGATTTCATCGATAACAAGCAGATGGTCATAGTTAAGTAATAAAATTGACCAGCTTATTTCAGCTTCATCATTAAACCAGCCGCCGCTTACGGAGCCGCCGTTATTCAACATAACTATCGGCTTTATACTACCGTTTTTCAACAAAATGCTAACACCCATCGCACTGTCTATTGACTTTGGATATCCTGAAAACTCACTGACCAAACTCGATCTGTCACCACTATATCTTATAGTAATGCTAAACGGATTAATTCTAATTTCATCTAATACAATGCCGTTATCAAGCATTACATCAGGATTTAGTAGCAACACGTTCTGTTCATCAATAGCATCAACTGTAAATCTGATTTCTGCTCTTCCATTTGAAACAGGAAAACTTACATTTTCATCGTCTCCATCGAATAAAATTGAAAAATACCTACCTGATGTAATAACATCTTTATAATGAATAACACTTTCAAGATACGCTGGAACATGATCGGCAAAGACAGGGAAAGTTTCTCTGTCAACGGGGTCTACGAAATACATTGCCGTCACTAAATGATATTCATTAATTACATAATAAGAAAATTGACTCAATGCAAACTCTGGCCATCCTTTGAATCCATCACCCAGTCGCAATGGTCCAGTGGCTGCAACAGAGATTTCATGCGATTCATTAAATAACGGCTCGTCGGATGTAATATTCACAATCAAGAATAATGCTTCCATATCAGCATAGACAGCAGATATTTCAAAAGATAAGCCATCAAAGGTATTACTTACAATTTCATAGTTTACATCATTATCCATGCTGTCAATTACAACTGGATTATTATTAAAAATATTTCTAATTAATGCAGCATAATCCCAGTCGTTGACTGCGCCTGCTGTTATAGTGAGAGCCATCAGACCTATAACAACAACAAAAGTTACACTAAGCTTACGTGTATACGAAATTTTTCTTTTTTGGCTTCGCACCATTACAGAAGTCATAAAATCGTCATCACTTGTTGTCGGTTTAATATTATCTACAATATCTTTATAATTATTCATGGAAAATAGCCTCCTTATTTATTTCAAAATGTGAGCGTAATTGATTTCTTGCACGATTGAGCCTTGTTGTTACGGCAGTTTCAGAAATTTTTAAGATTTTAGCAATCTCAGTGATCGTGAACTCTTCGTAGTAAAACAAAAATATCACTGCACGGTAATTTGGTTTTAATTTTAGGATATGCTCCTGCAGCACACTTTCACTCTCGTCTTTGTTTTGAGCAGCTTGAAGATTATTATCCAGTACTGAACGCTTACGAAACCACGCAGACTTTTGCATATCTTTACATAAGTTAATAGCCACACGAACCAAAAATGCTCTCTTATGCTCCTCATTTACAAAAGGTTTTTTATGTCTGTAGATTCGCAGGAAAGTTTCTTGTGTAACATCATCAGCATCAAAGTGATTACCCATACAGTTGAATGCAAGGCGGTAAACCATGCCACGATATGCGGTTATATCAGCTTTGAACTGTTCATGAGTCATAAAGTCTACCAACCTCTCAATAGAATTAGAACGTTCTAATATATAATACGATCTAAACACGCAATTTGTCACCGCTAAATAAAATATTTTCACAGCAAAGTAATAAATCAAAGACAGCGTCATTGAATCAATAATAACACTTCTGTCGACAAGCATATAGAACAATCCCTGACTGATATCGAAATCAATCAGGGATTTTCCCCACTACAGTTTTTCAAATCGTAAACGTGGGCTGATACTTAATTTTCGCGATTGCTTTTCTCTTCTTCAATTGATTTACGCAACCGTTCACCCGTTATGTGTTGGATTATGGCGTAATAAATTAAAGACCCTGCTAAGAATCCCATCGGAAAATACAGCCATGAAATCTCAAAACTTAAACTCACTGCTAATAAAGATAATAGAACTCCAAGCATAAAGAAAACATTTCGTCCTACCCTATACTCTCTTTTCTTAATTCGTTCATCCATGTTTTCACGTTCTTTACTTGAAGCGTATAACCAAGCATTTGTGAAAATAAAACCTTTCTCCTTGTGCTGGCGATATGCTATAAAAAACAGTAACACAACAGGCACACCAAAAAGTATGGATACTACAATTGAATCAATGTTTTCCATATATCCCTCCACGTTATGCAAATTCTCCACCCTGCCTTACTCTGCTCCTAAATTTTAACACAGATACATCCTCAATTACTACCCAAAATTCTACTGTAAGCTTTGTCACGCGTAGCCATATTTCTTCTTCATCACCTTAAAGAAGATTACAGTCATTATAATACTTAACGCTTCAGCGACAGGTATTGCCACCCATGCACCGATTAACCCAAATAATGCAGGCAAGGTGAAAAGAGTAATAATGACGAAGATAAGCGTATTAAATGAAGCTATCACCGATGACACCACGCCGTTGTTCAGTGCTGTAAAAAACATAGAGCCAAAAGCATTAAAGCCCATGAATATAAAACCTCCAGCTAAGAACATAAGTCCGGTGCGTGTCATATTATACATAGGCGTACCCGCAGACACACCATATATGCTTATCATTATATCTACTGTTGTAAAAGCCAAGACCGTAGCAATTACAGAAAGAATACCTATTAGACGCAAACTGTTTGTGTATGACTTCCTTAGGTTATCGGTATCGCCTTTACCGTAGTTGTAGCTGATTATCGGCATAACGCCAGCCGAATAACCAATAAATAATGCTGCGAATATTTGCATAACACCAAACATTATCGCGGAAGCCCCTACCGCTATAATACCGCCGTCATCTAAGTTCATTAAGACATTATTCATTAAAACAGTGGTGATACTGATAGAGAGCATTGTCACCATTTCAGACGCTCCATTTACACACGACTTACCCAAAGCTCTCAAGTCGAGTTTTGGTCGTACGAGATACAACGTGCCACTTCTCTTAAACGTGAAATATAATAGTCCTACCGCAGCAGGCAAAACCCAACCCATGCTTGTCGCAAGAGCTGCACCGCTGATCCCCATATCCAACAAATAGATAAATACATAATTCAATCCTGCGCTCAAAATCCCGCATACAAAGGACATTATTGCACTGTAATGTGCTTTGCCAACAGTTATCAGGAACTGTTGAAAAACCATGCCTATAACTGCAGCAGGTAAGAAATACAACATTGGTTGCATATACGCCATTGCCGTTGGACGGATATAATCATCAACACCCAAAATATTCAAAATTGCATTAGGAAAAAGTATTGCTGTAATCGCTATTATAATAGCTCCAATAAACGACACGAGCGCTATAAGGCTGAAGTTCTCCCTGCTCTCTTGTATTCGCCCTTCACCGATTTTTTTCGCTACTAAGGCGTTGCCTCCCACTCCCATCATAAAGCCGAAAGCCTGAACAAATGACATAAACGGAAACACAATGTTCACCGCTGATAAAGTCATAGGGTTAATCAATCTTGATACAAAAACACCGTCAACTATCCCCAATGTATTCATTGCCAGAAACGATAGTATCGTTGGAAGTGTAAACTTCAAAAGATGTGATGTTGTTGGTTTTTTTGCGATACTCTCCTCTGTTGCATTTTCTCTAATGTCCTTAAAATAGTTTTGTAGCTTTTTACTTTTAATACGATTTTTTGCCATAACGTCCTCCTTGTACGGCTTGTTATGCAAATAAAAACAAGCCAAAATGTTTCCAGCATTACTGCTGACCGCAATTTTTGGCTTGCGTGGGTGCAAGGTAGCTTCGCTACATTGTATTCAATTTAATTTCTTTGCTTCTACTAAACGGTATCATATTCATTACGATTTTGTCAACAACATTTTTATTTTCACTACAAATGCAATTATAACAACTTTTTTATAAAACAATGCGCAATATGTCAAGAAACCCTAGTGTTTTCAACGTAATTTCGAGCCGTTATGGTTGAATTGCGTTTCATATAATGCTATGATTATGGTGCAAATTACGTACGCATTTAGAGGGGTGTATTATGAAAAACGAAATTGTTTTATATCGTCCGAATGAACTTGCTGAGCATATTGAAGTAAAGTTTGACAAGGATACTGTTTGGCTTACACAAGCGCAGATGGCAATGCTATTCAATCAATCTAAGCAGAATATTAGTTTGCATATAAATAATATATTTCGAGAAGAAGAACTTGTATCGAATGTGGTTGTCAAGGAATACTTGACAACCACTCAACATGGTGCAATCAAAGGGAAAATGCAGTCACAAAAAGTTAAGCATTACAATCTCGATGTTATCATTTCCGTTGGTTATCGTGTAAAATCTAAACAGGGAACTCAGTTTCGGATATGGGCAACACAAAAACTAAAGGATTATTTGTTGAAAGGCTACGCGATAAATAATCGTATAAACCGCATTGAGGACAGGTTTGATACTCTCAAAAACAAAGTAGACGAAATTGACTTGCACATAAATACTCACCTAATCCCCACACAGGGAGTTTTCTTTGACGGTCAAATATTTGATGCTTATGAGCTTGCTTCAAAAATTATACGCTCTGCTGAACAAAGCATTGTGTTGATTGACAATTACATCGACGAAAATACACTTACACATCTAACCAAAAAGAATAAGGGCGTCAAGGTTTTGTTGCTTACCAAAAACATAAGTAAGCAATTGAAACTGGATATCAAAAAGGTCAATGAGCAATATGGCGATTTTGATGTAAAACAATTTGTGCAAAGTCATGATAGATTTCTATTCATTGACGGTGGCAAAGACGTGTACCATATTGGTGCTTCCTTAAAAGACTTGGGTAAGAAGTGGTTCGCATTCTCAAAAATGGATAAAGAGTCGGTAGCAAGCATATCAAAGGCTATTTCCTGTATATATCCACAGAATGGCTCGTGATACCAACCAAGTCCTCTCGTTCGCATGTAGCAAAGTGGTACTTTAAATAAAGTTCATATGTTTCACTATCCATTGCGTCCACCTCTTCACGTAAAAATGGAGTGCAACCAGTTGATGCTACATAGTGTAGCCGCGTAACGGGAAATGCGGACATTATATCATCAATATCTTCTTTTCTGACAAGCTCAAACAAATCTTTAGGTTCAGACTTAGTTGCAAATGTTATGGAATCAACCATGCCCTTTTCAATAAGCTCATGTATATTTAAAACACCGAATTTGAATGCTTGGTGCAGAATACACTGATCAGATATCACGTAAGCGATAAAAATCACTCCACCACGTTTTGTTACACGAATCGCCTCTCGGATAGCTTGTTGTTTATCTTCTTTAGTATAAAGGTGGTACAACGGTCCTAATAGTAGTGTAATATCATATACATTATCTGGAAAAGCAGATAAGTCCATAGCATTTCCCTGTGTTATTGATACTTTTTCGCCATCTTGAATATTTTTTCGGAAAATTTCTATATTATGCTCGACAAGTTCTACAGCATCAACGGTATATCCCTGCCTTGCCAATGCATGGGAATACCTACCGGTTGCAGCTCCGATCTCAAGTACGCGGTCACCAGGTTTTATATACTTTTCAATATAACGCATAGTTGTAAGAAACTCTACAGAGCCACTTTTACCCGTGAGTCGACTTTCTTCATCATAATTGCTGTAATGATTGACTATATAGTTACTTGATTCCATGTTGCATTACCTCTCCAAATATTTCTTCAAATACAGTATCGCTTGTCTGTATCCGTCTATTCCTTGACCTGTGATTGTTTTGATGCAGATATCTCTTATGTATGATACTTGGCGAAAATCTTCTCTGCTTGCTACGTCTGATATATGCACTTCTACTGTAGGAATGCCTACAGCAGATAGTGCGTCTAAGATTGCAATACTCGTGTGAGTATATGCTGCAGGATTTATGATTATCCCATCATAGTTACCTAAAGATTCTTGAATTGTGTCAACAATTGCGCCCTCGTGATTTGATTGAAATGTGGTAACCTCAATGCCCTCTTCGGCACATGTATCTTCTACGAGCTTCACTAAAGCTTCGTAGTTTGCATGTCCGTAAATCTCGGGCTGACGTATGCCAAGCATGTTGATATTTGGACCATTAATTACTAAAATTTTCATAACCACTCCTTTACCATACCCACCACTTAACGCCTATGGCGTTTGAAGTGGGGGTCTAAAGTATACTGGGTTAAGACCCCCGCCTCTTTAGGCGGAACGTATTTTCAGTGGGAGTACAGTCTCCCATCTGAAACCTGATGTTTTCGACTTTAGAAGTCAAAAACTGATTTGAATTGATTCACTGCGTCTTGCGGTTCTCCAGCATTTTGCACTGTATGGTCTGCAAAGCGCTGATACATGGGAAGCCGACGCTCATATAATGACTGCAATCCTCCCTGTGACAGCGGACGACCGCTCCTGTCAAGTTTTGCTATATCTCGCTCTATTAGAATTATTTTGCCATTTTGATGTAAATGTGGGTAATTTTCTTCTCTTGTTACCACTCCGCCACCTGTAGCAATGACAAAACCTGATTCCTTGCCCCATTTTTCTACGGCTTGCGATTCTATTATACGGAAGTGTTCTTCTCCATCTTGCTCAAATATCTCAGGTATGGTGCGCCCTGCTACTTTCTCGATTTCTGTGTCAATGTCTATAAACCGGCGATTTAATTGATTTGCCAGTAACTTTCCTATCACGCTTTTCCCTGATCCCGGCATGCCGACTAGTATAATGTTTTCCATCTGCTTTTGTAATAGGTGGATTACTTCTTGTTCTTTTTCATTACTTATCACGATTTCACAAAACATCTTTGCTGCTTCCGCTGCTTGTCCTACCAACATAGAAAGACCACCAATATTTGGTATGCCCCTCGCTTCGGCGTCCATAAGCAAGCGTGTGCGAGCAGGGTTGTATATGAGATCCAGCACTCCTTCAAGCATTGGAAATCCGTCCAGTCCAGTTGGGGTTGTTATAGGACTGATGCCTGTATTGGGATACATTCCTACAGGAGTTGTGTTAACGACTACTTGGGCATCTTTGTGTCTGTCTAAGGTTTCGTAGGTTTCTTCGCCATGTCGGGATATTACAACAATTTCTCCTGCACCTTGATTCTTGAGTACATGGCAGACGGTTAAACTACTTCCGCCACTTCCCAGTACAAGTACTTTCTTTCCCGCCACATTAATGCCACTTTGACGAAGCATGGAAAGAAACCCTACAGCATCTGTGTTGTCCCCATATAGCTCACCATTTGAGTTGCGGACGATTGTATTGACACTGCCAATTGCAATGGCACTTGGAGAAAGTGATGTGCAATATGGAATGACCGCTTGCTTATATGGAATTGTTACATTTAACCCATCCCAATCGGTATTGCTCATAAACTCAGCCAAATTTTCAGGCTCGACTTCAAACAATTCATAGCTATAATCTACCCCCAACGCCTTATGAATGGTGGGAGAATAGCTATGCTTGAGTGTTTGCCCAAGCAGTCCACAACGACGCATGTTAATGATCATTCCTTTAAAGTACCTCTGTGTAGCTACCTAGATACTTGTACTCTTCACAAATACCTTGCAAGCTGTCTAGTAGTTTGACAAATTCCTCTGAGTAAATTGATGTTTCTAAATCGAAATAAAACATGAACTGAAAATCTCTATCAGGCAATGTACGGGATTCCAGTTTGTTCAAATTAATTCCTAAAGCATAAAAGCGCGCCAGCACCTTATATAGTGAACCTGGTCTGTGAGGTAACACCATCATTATACTGGTACGATCTGCACCTGGATAGATTTCTAACTTCTTAGAAATGCAGATAAAGCGTGTGTAATTGTTGCCACGATCTTGAATATCTCGTGCAATACAGTCAAGGTCATATAGTTCTGCACAACTAATTGAACATATAGCTGCTATGTCACGTCTGTCTGATTCCGCCACCAACTCAGCTGCAGCAGCTGTGTTTTCGCAACGTGATATCTTCACATTTAAACCAAGTTGCTCTATGAATCCTGCACACTGAGCTATGGCTTGCTCGTGAGAGAATATTTCGCGTACATCTTCAAGTTTTACGCCTTTTGGCACTAAGAGATTGTGATCAATTTTGAGTCTTAGGCTTCTCACAATCTTGAAGTTGCGACTTTGCATAAGGCTGTAGATCTTCGTCACAGATCCTGCTGTGCTGTTTTCAAGTGGTAAGACACCGTATTCGGAAAACCCATTTTCTATTGCAGAAAACACACTTTCGAATGTCTTAAAATATTGAATACTCGGACGTTTGAATAACCGCTCTGCTGCGATTTGGGAATATGCTCCAACGCTTCCCTGACAAGCTACAGTTGCTGATGGCGGGAAGAGTTTCGGCGTGCTTTCAATGGCGTCAAGAATTTCTTGGTTTAAATAGGATGATTCTTCCTTTACAGTACTCTGATAGCTACGAGAGAGTTCAAAGAGTGTGTCATACAAAATATGAGCATATGGTCCTAGTTCCGGGCTTACTTTTCCCGCAATTTCGCTTAACTTCTCTGCTTCTCTTTTTCTATCTAGCACAGGCAAATCTTGCTTCTTTTTGTACTCAGCAATCTCGGTAACGACTTGCATACGCTCAGAAAACAAGCGAAGTAGATTATCGTCGATTTTGTCGATTTTTCCTCTTAATTCATCTAGTTGCATGGTTGTGTCCCCTCTCTCTCTATTATTGCGTCAAGTATTGCAATTGCTGTTGCTGCTTCGATACATGGCGCAGCTCTAGGCACAATGCATGGATCATGACGCCCTTTGATTTTTATGGTTGTAGGTTCATTGGTTTGGAGATTTACACTCTCCTGCTCTTGTGCAATGGATGGTGTAGGCTTTATAACTGTATTAAAGAGGATAGGCATTCCTGTGGTAATTCCGCCCAGAATTCCACCATTGTGGTTTGTTCCGGTTCTTATTATTCCCTCCTCAATGCAAAATTCATCTTTCACTTCACTTCCACGTGCTGCTGCTAGGGCAAAACCAGTGCCGAAGTCAATGCCTTTTACAGCAGGCACTCCAAACACCAAGCTTGATATTCGATTTTCCATGCCATTGAACATAGGGTCGCCGATACCTGCCGGAACACCCAATGCAATGCATCTTATCATACCGCCAAGCGAATCTTCTTCCTGCTTTGCTTGCTCTATTGCTTTCAGCATGCTCTCTCTAACATCAGGATTAAATAGAGGGATATCCATTTCTGATATTTTTTCCAGTAACTCTGAATCCATCATATCAGGAGTAAATCCAAACTCTTCTCTGTCAAAGGCAACCCCTCCAATGGTTACAATATGTGCACCGATTGTAATTCCTCTGCGCTTGAGTATCTGCAAGCAGATCCCCCCTGCAATACAAAGGGCTGCTGTAAGCCTGCCTGAAAAATGTCCGCCACCTGTTGTATCTTGAAATCCGCCATATTTTACTTCAGCTGTATAATCTGCGTGACCGGGTCTTGGCGTGTGCCGTAGTTCTGTGTAATCGCCGGAGCGTGTATTTTCGTTGCGGATGATGGCTGTGATTGGTGCGCCACAAGTTTTTCCATCTACAAGCCCTGATAGAAATTCCGGTTGGTCGGTTTCCTTTCGAGATGTCGTCCAGGAGAATCGACCGGGAGCACGACGGTCTAAAAATGCCTGTAATTGCTTTAAGTCAATGGGTTCTCCCGCAGGCAATCCATCAAGCGTCATACCAATAGCCGGACCATGTGACTGTCCGAAAATACTAAGGCTGATTCTGTTTTTCCACGTACTTGACATAGTATTGTTACCCTTTCGTTTTGTACCCGTCACCTGCACCAAGCTTTGAGGCGAGGAGAAATCCTAGCGAAGTTAGAAGTTATTTTACTGTCAAATCTTTCCCTAATCGAGTAAGCTCGCTCCAAAATTGGGGGTAAGATTTTCTAACTGCTTCAGCTCCTGTGATTATCACGGGTTCTTCACAAGCAATAGACGCAACAGCTGCAGTCATTGCTATGCGATGATCACCCCAAGCGTCTACTGTGCCACCTTTGAGCTTTGGCACACCTTTAATCTCAAGACCATCCTCTTGTTCAATTACATTTGCACCTAATAGGTTCAATGTTTCTGCTGTGGATGTAAGGCGATCAGATTCTTTAATACGCAAGCGAGCCGCGTTTTTTATTATCGTTGTGCCCTCACTTACAGCTGCAACAGCTGACAGGACGGGAATCAAATCGGGTATTGCTGATGCGTCAATCTCTATGCCCCGACGTTTGCCCTCAGAAGCATGTACAATACCATTTCCCCACTGCACATTAGCACCCATTTGTTGCAAAATATCACATATTGCTTTGTCACCTTGACGACTATTGGGATTTAGCCCACTGACCTGCATATTACCATTTGGCATTGCTCCTGCTGAAAGCCAAAATGCAGCATTTGACCAATCTCCCTCAATAAACACTTTGCTTGGACTTAGATATGGTTCGCCACCTTGTATGATATAGCGATTTTGATCAATTGTTGGCAACTGTTCGAAAGTTTCAAGGGCTTCGAGGGTCATGTGGATGTAGTCCTCAGACTCAATCGGCTCATGTACTGTTAGGTTGCTATTTTCTTCTAATAGCGGCAGTGCCAGAAGTAGGCCCGTAATATATTGAGATGAAATGTCGCCGGGTAGGGAGAAGTCGCCTGCTTGTAGCTTCCCCTCGCAACGTAATACTTTCCGCTCAGGTCTTGATAGGCTAATGCCTGCTCGCTCTAGCTCTCTGTCCAGTGGACTCATAGGCCTATCAGGCAAACGCCCCTCCATGTGAAACTCGCCTGTTATCCCGAGCGCGCACACTATGGGAAGCATAAAGCGTAAGGTCGAACCGCTCTCTTTGCAAGGCAGAGTTGCGTGGCTCGGTATGTTGTCACGATTTATTGGTCTAACTCTGAACTCGCCACTACTATAATCATTACTTTTATTCGTATATCTTATCTTCGCACCTAATGCTTCCAAGCATGCAATTGTTGCAACAATGTCGTCGGCTTCGGTGGGTGTTGACTGCAATATGGTTTCCTTATCTGCTAAACTCGCTACAATAAGTAGGCGATGGAGATGAGATTTTGACGGGAGTATGCCGACCTCTCCTGTAATATGTCCTGAGTTTAATGTCACTTGCATGCTTTTAACCCCATTTCTATCCAGTTGTAAAGTTCATCGACCGGAATTGTTTTCAGCTCACATTTACCAATCGCACATGGTGTCACGATAGTTATTTTATCCCCTGTACGTTTTTTGTCATACATGGCTGCTTCAAGTAGTTCATTTGCATTGAAATCTGTATGGATCGGGAGGTCGTATTTATAGAGTAATTTCTCAAGTATATTTAAGCATTCAGACGGACAAAGACTTTGCTTCACTGCCATGCCTGTTTCAATCATCATGCCAATGGCAACGGCGTAACCATGTGAGATTTCGTAGTTACTTAGACGTTCAATCGCATGGCCAACTGTGTGTCCGAAATTGAGTAGTTGGCGCTCACCTTTGTCAAATTCATCCTGCTGTACAATGTCACGCTTCATGCTGACACATGTGGCAATGATTTGCTCTAAGTTATCTGAAAGGGGTTCATTTTGGAGTTGGTCTAGCAACTTTGCATTGTCAAGCATTCCGTATTTGATGACTTCTGCCATTCCGTCACTAAATACTTCTTTAGGTAGTGTGCTTAAAACATCCGTATCGCATAGCACACAGGATGGTTGATTGAATATACCTGCCAGATTTTTGCCTGACTCTAAGTTAATGGCTGTCTTGCCACCAACAGATGAATCCACCATAGCAAGAAGGGTCGTTGGAATCTGAATATATGGTGTGCCACGTAAATGTGTTGCTGCTGCGAAGCCTGTAAGATCGCCTACAACTCCGCCACCTAGAGCTACAATACAGTCGGATCGTGTGATTTTCTTTTGGTTGAGCCACTCTAAAAGTGCTAGATATTCTGTGCCATTTTTTGACGACTCTCCCGCTGGGATTATATAGGCATGAGTTTTCAACCTAGCTTGTGACAGCGCCTTTTCCAACGCTTTTAGATACAGTTTTTCTACTGTTTTGTCTGTCACAATAGCAACTGCTTGCACTTTGGGGTGTAGAGTTTTTATCTTTTCTCCCCCTTGCTTAATAAGCCCTGGTCCTATGAGGACATTATAGCTTTTGCTGGCATTTACTTCTACTTTTATCATGACTGTATGCCTCCACCACTAATAAGTAGTTATTTTACCCACCACTTAACGCCTATCGGCGTTTGAAGTGGGGGTTTAAGTTTAAGACCCCGCTTCCTTGGGCGGAATATATTCTCTTTCTGAAACTTGATGTTTTCGACTTTAGAAGTCGAAAACTTATTTTATAGCTTCTCTGATTTTGAATATTTTATCAGCGGTTTCTTTAAATTCCTCCGGGGTGAGTGATTGCGGGCCATCACAAAGTGCTTTTGCAGGATTGTTGTGCACTTCAATCATAATCCCGTCAGCTCCTGCAGCTGCAACTGCTGCTGACATGGCCGGCACTAGTTCTGCCCTGCCTGTGGCGTGACTTGGATCTACCACTACCGGCAGGTGGGTTAACTTTTTCAAAATTGGCACCGCTGATAAGTCCAGTGTATTTCGTGCATAGTCAGATTCATATGTTCTAATACCTCGCTCACAGAGAATGACGTTTTCATTACCACTTGCCATAATGTATTCAGCACTCATAAGAAGTTCTTTGATTGTTCCTGCAAGACCACGTTTTAGAAGAATTGCATTTTTTACTGTACCAAGTTCTTTTAAAAGATCGTAGTTCTGGGTATTGCGAGCGCCGACTTGGATTACATCCACCTCTGTGAACAGTTCTAGATTGCGGATGTCCATTAGTTCCGTCACGATTGGCAATCCTGTAGCTTTTTTGACTTCCATTAGTAAGTCTAAGCCGTCTTCCCCAAGACCCTGAAAGTCATAGGGCGAGGTGCGAGGTTTGAATGCACCACCACGAAAAAAGTTCGCTCCTGCTTTTTTGACCTCTTCTGCCACAAAGAGAACTTGCTCACGGGATTCAACAGAACATGGCCCTGCTATAAGAGCAAAGTTGCCACCGCCGATAGATGGGCCTTTGCCACCTAGTGTTTGAATGACTGTATCGTCAGGATGAAGTGCTCGATTTGACGCTTTAAATGGATCTTGCATTTCTGCTACTGACTCTACGATATCTAAGCTTCGCAGCATATCGACATCAATAGAAACTGTGTCGCCGATAAGTCCAAGAACACATTGTTCTTGCCCTTGATACTCACGCACAATTAACTTTTTCTCCTCAAGCCAGCTTTTTAAATGTTCGATTTTTTCAGGTGCGACATCGGGTTTTACCATTATTACCATGATATAATTATTCCTTTCGTACTTTTCGTACTTTCTCAGAGTGATAAAAAAATACCACCCAGACTTGTAATCTGTGTGGTGTCTTTGGGCTTCTTTTATTTTTCGCGAAAGCCCTCTTTGTCTATTCACTCAACACAAATCACTACTTTTCGTAAATAAAAAAGTAGTAGTTGCTAAAAGCGAAGTATGTGTTGTGTCGTTTCATAATTTTGTAATCCTTGTTCTTGTTTTGCATAATCAACGATTTACTACTGAATAAATTATCATATAACGCTGTGGTTGTCAATAAAATCTGTTTTTTTAGGTGATTATTCTCTAAATTTTGACAACCTCTGAACAAGGTAGTATAATAAACCAATTTTTTAAGAGAACAATTCGAATAGGAGATAAGTACATATGGAACTTAGTAGAGCTAGAGAAATTTTGGAAGTACATAATACAGAACCATTTCACATTCGCCATGCGGAGGTTGTCAGTGGCATATTGAAGTATTTCGCAAAAGAATATGACCCTGAACGTGAAGAGTATTGGGCGGTTGTCGGACTTATACATGATGTAGATTTTGGATTGTATCCCGAAGAACATTGCGTCAAGGGTGAAGAGATATTGAGAAGCGAGGGTGTGGGCGAGGATATCATCCGCTCTGCTATGTCACATGGATGGGGTCTTACAGAAACAGCGCACCAACCAGAGTCCACAATGGAGAAGATTCTATTTGCATGTGATGAACTTTCGGGGCTCATTGGTGCAGTAGCTATCATGCGCCCGTCTAAATCTGTCCAAGATTTAGAACTTAAAAGCGTGAAGAAGAAGTTTAAGGATAAAAAATTCGCCGCAGGATGTTCCCGCGACGTTATCATTCAAGGTGCAGAGATGCTGGGTTGGGAGCTAGACGATTTGATCAATCGCACCATTCTTGCCATGCGCACCATTGACGGGTGTTAACATAACCTGCTACAATCTCTTACTGCGCAGTAGTGTCGCTTTGATTCTGCTACGCAGTTTTTTTGTAACCCTTTTTAAACCCAAAGTATGATGTGATTTGCGGGATGTGTTGAATAATATGTATAGCTAATGGTACAAGTCCAACTCTGGATGTAACCCCATGAATCCTGCTAAATGTAGCCATGCCCTCTACTCCAAATGAGAAGTACCCTACAGCAAGGAACCCTGAAACAATCGCAGCGCCCCAGATTACTAAAAGTATAATATCTACAACATATTTCCATCTTAAAGCCTTGTTTAACTTTCCATTTATGCAGGACTTGGTGATTGCTTTAAGCCATTTCCAATGTATGCAAACATGCAATGTGAAAAACACCGTACACGCTATTCCGACAAAAGCGTGAAAAATGAAATTACTATCTTCCCACCTTATAAATGATAAAACTAAAAATACTGTCATACATATATCCACAACAATTTTAGTAGTTCTGCTTTTCATAATGTCTTTCAATAAATATCTCTCTTTCAAATCTTTTAGAATATTAATGGACCCAAAACAGGGAGCTATGTCTTCACTCAGAAAGCTCTGCTTTTAATTTTACGCGAGCATAGCGTGCATAGCACCATGCCATTCCATAAGCAAAAAGATCACCAGACACTTGCAATCCTCTATGTATAACTATTGCTGAAATCAATATGTCCTCGTTAACAATTCCGCCTAAAAACATTAATAGTACTATTTCACGAACACCTAAACCGCTGGGAGCACCGGGTGTAAGAAATCCGATTAGCCATGACATAATATATAGTCCAACTATTGTAACTCCCAAGCTAAGCGAGAATGGTTGCCCTAAAATAGTAACTGTTGCAAGAAATGACACGCCCCAGAAATTTACGATAAAAATCATTGTAAGCAAACGTTTGATAATTATACCCACTCGCAATCCCTTAGCTTTTTCTTTAATGCGATGGCGTAATCGGTATACCATGAATATGGCTGCCAGCAATACCAAGCCAAGCACCAACCAAACAGCACGTGCAAAGTTCAACTCTAGTTGATTAATATATATTATTAAAAAGTCAGATGCATATATTAGCGAAAGAATTAACGCGGATACTGCCCATAAAACCCCTTCAATCACTGTAGATAATGCTACTTTTGTATGACTAAGTTCATCAACCTCTATGGCCAGTTGGCTTCGGCCAACAACATACATGAAGCCACCGGGAATATATTTATACATATTGGCATTGTTATATACTTTCATTACCAACGCTCTGCTTATGACGAGTTTTGAAAGGTCTTTTACTAAATAGCGAAAATTCTCAGCAACAATAAGGACATTGAAGCCTTCACCCATAACTACAAATAGCAATAGAACAATGGTCCATGCGCTTGCGAACACTTGGAAGTTTAGGTCGTCCCACATTTCTGCAAAGCGCATACCAATGAAGAAAAGTGATGCAACCATCAATACTGAGCCAGCTATTGAAGCTGTCTTTTTTAGATCCATTTTTCTCAATCGTCCCATAAATGTCCTTTTGATTTAAATGCTAACTATTTTATTTGCAACCTTGTCGCAAAAGTAACTGTCGTGCTCTACGAACAATATTGTTGGCTCGTACTCAAGTAACAAGTTTTCAATCTGCATTCGTGATAGAACATCAATGAAATTCAGTGGCTCGTCCCAGATAAGCAAGTGTGATTTCTCGCAGAGGCTCCTTGCAATAAGTACCTTCTTCTTTTGACCACCACTAAAGTCGCTCATGTCTTTCTCGAATTGGACTCTGGAAAAATCCAGTTTTCGCAAAATAGCTTTGAATAAACTCTCGTCGACACCTTGTGTTATGGCGTATTCTGTTAGATTTCCATTCAGACTTGATGTGTCTTGTGACACATATGAAATCTTTAAACCAGAACCAATTGTCACATCTCCTGTATAAGAGATATCCTCACCGCAAATCAGCTTTATGATACTTGACTTGCCTGAGCCGTTTTTGCCACGCAGGGCGATACGATCACCACACTCAATATCGAAGCTGATATTTTCGCACACCATTTTATCTCCATAGTAAATGCTCAGGTTTTGCAATAACACATACTTTTGCTTAGTATATGGTAATTGTGTGATTTTTAAAGAGTCCGATTTTTCTATATTTTTCAACAGTTTAGACTTTTCTTCAATTGAGTCATTCTGTCTGCGTTCTAGGTTTTTACGTCGCTGTTGCATACGGCGCGACTTTTCAGCATTATACGCCCTTGTGTCAGCATTGACATGTCCTTTTTTACGAAGACCTGCTGCACCTTTGCCCATTTTTGTTGATTCAACCTTGTCTGCCCAACTTGCGCTTTGCCTTGCTGCTTTCTTAAGGCGCTTTATATCCTTGTTTAATCTCTCATTTTCCGCAAGCTCATAGTTGTCTTGGCGTTCCTTGTTAGCAAGCCATGATGAAAAATCACCACGTTGAACTTCTATATTTGCTCTATTAATAGACAGTATGTGATCAATACATCCATCAAGAAACGCTCTGTCATGAGAAACTAAAATATATCCTGACTTCCCATTGAGATAGCGACTCACAATCTGTCTGCCATTTATATCAAGGTGGTTGGTCGGCTCGTCAATGAGCAAGAAATTATTTTCACTTAAGAACAGTGCTGCAAGCAGTACCTTTGTCTGCTCGCCGTTTGATAGTGTTTTAAAGGGTCTGGTTAATACATCTTCCGTCACATCTAAGAGCGATAGCTCACGGACTACTTCCCAGTCTTGACTTTCAGGTGCTATGCTGCGGATAATCTCGCTGGTGTTTTGAGTTTTATCTGTGATTTCGTGTGGGAAATACTGAAAATCAACTGTTGCAGATATTTTTCCACTATATTCATATTTGTCTAAAAGCAGATTGAGAAATGTGGTTTTTCCTCTGCCGTTTCTGCCTGTAAATCCCAGCTTCCAATCTGTATCAATTTGAAAACTGGTGTTCTCAAAAATATTGTCATAACTTCCGTCATAAGCGAATGTTAGATTTTCAACATTTATAAGTGACATAGTATAAGTTTCCTCCCTTCGGAGTTGTGTGACTTGACATTGCTCAATTTTAAATTTGTTTAGAGCCTTTGCTCATGATATATGTTTTAATAACATCAACAGCCTGACTTGATCCTGTCGAGCCATTCAGAATAATATCTGCTCTCCATTTCGTTGGTTCGATATACTCATCCATTCTGTATCTGACCAAGTCCATGTAAGAATTTCTTATAAAATCATGACCGTGATATTGCGAATAGAGCTCAATATATCTCACAGCACGCTCATCCGATTTTGAGTCCACAAAGAGCTTCAGGTCAAGCATATCAAGTATTTCTTCGTCATAAAGTATCATAGTTCCCTCAACAATGATTATCGAACATTCACCTTTTTCTATCTCTGCTCTTATATCCAAACGCAATTGAGGCAAATCAAACGACACAAGTGAATTAAAATCAATATATTCTTTCTTTGTAATAGGCGCTTTGACTGTTGGTTGCTTTTCTTTCGGCTTATGGTAGTCGTCAATGTGGAAAGTTTTTAACGTAATTCCCTGTAACGACTCTTCAAGTTTTCTAGTAAAGGTGGACTTTCCTGATTGCGTTGCACCAGCTATACCAACTATAAACGCTTTCATTGTTATAATTTCCTTTCACATGTCTATACACTTTCTAATATTTGCAACTATAATCTTTGTTATAGATGTAGTGATTGCTCTTAAAATTTTACCACACAGACTATGCAATGTCTATTTTAGCAGCAAATATTGCAAGACATTTTGCATGGATTGTGGTAAAATGAGATGATATCACTAAGGAGGTGTTTCTATTGAAGCAACGATATATCCCGCTCAATAAACGCTCCAAGCGGGAACAGAAAGAATATTTCGCGTCACGTCGCGGAAGTTGGGGCGATGTAAACCCTGTGACAAAGAAGCCACCAAACCCAAAAGCATATAACCGCAAAAAATCCAACCATCGGTACGAACACGAACCGCTGATTGGATTTTTTGTTGCTTGATTCTTGTGACACAATTTTTCGGCTAAAATACGACTTGAGTCAAACATTGGCCGAAAACTGGAAACACCTTGTGTCGCATATGAAGCATAATATGTCAATAACTTTGCAATATCTGTAGTAATCAGAAACAAAAGGCTTTACTTTTTCCCTCATGGCAAGGTATACTGTTTTTCTGCATAAAACTGAACTGAGAGGAATGGTCATTATTTTGAATACCCTACGCAATATAGCAATCATTGCCCACGTTGATCATGGCAAAACCACATTGGTAGACGCCATGCTACATCAAGGTGGTGTTTTTCGAGAAAATCAAACCGTCAATGAGCGAGTTATGGACTCAGGCGATCTAGAACGAGAACGTGGCATTACTATTTTGGCAAAAAACGCTGCGATCCAATATGGCGACTGTAAAATTAATATTGTAGACACTCCAGGTCATGCTGACTTTGGTGGTGAGGTTGAGCGTGTACTTAAAATGGTGGATGGCGTTCTCTTGGTTGTAGACGCAGCTGAAGGACCAATGCCACAGACACGCTTTGTTTTATCACGTGCCTTAGAGCTAGGTCATCGAGTAATTGTTGTGGTTAACAAGGTAGATAGACCTGACCAACGCATTTATGCTGTCATTGATGAAGTATTAGAGTTGCTCATGGATTTAAATGCAACGGACGACCAGCTAGACTCTCCCATGCTCTTTTGTAGTGCACGACAAGGAACATGTTCCTTTAGCCCTGATGTTGTCGGTACTGATCTTGTTCCGCTATTTGAAACAATCGTATCTTATATTCCCGCACCAGAGCGTGACATAGACGCTCCGCTCCAAATGTTAGTCAGCTCCGTTGATTATAATGAATATGTCGGTCGAATCGCAATCGGGAAAATTGCTACAGGAACGCTTAATCAGGGTCAAGAAATTACTGTTTGTGATTATCACAGCGAACGCCCTGTACGCAAGGCAAAGGCTGTGACCATATACGAACATGAGGGTATGGCGCGCAAAGAAGTTCAGAAAGCTTATGCCGGAGATGTAATCGCCCTGTCTGGTATTGAGGACGCTTCTATTGGCGACACCATTTGTGCTGCAGGTAATATATCACCGCTTCCTTTTGTGAAAATTTCTGAACCTACTATGGAGATGACTTTTTCTGTTAATGATAGTCCTTTCGCAGGTAGAGAGGGCAAATATGTAACCACACGTAACATTCGCGACAGGCTATTTCGCGAAACTTTAAAAGATGTAAGCCTTCGTGTTACTTCTGTAGAAAACAGCGATAGCTTCCTGGTTGCAGGCAGAGGCGAGATGCATTTCTCCATTCTTATTGAAACAATGCGACGAGAGGGATATGAGCTTCAAGTTTCACCCCCAAGAGTACTATATAAAGAAATAGATGGCACACGATGTGAACCTCTTGAACAAGTTGTATTGGATGTGCCTGAAAGCGCATTGGGCTCTGTTATGGAAAAATTAGGCTCACGTAAGGGCGAGCTTGTGGAAATGGTTCCTGTGGGAAGTCGGATGAAGCTGACATTCCTAATTCCCAGTCGTGGTCTGTTTGGCTATCGTGGTGAATTTCTATCTGACACTCGAGGTGAGGGCATTATGAGTAGCGTATTCGCTGAGTATGCTCCATTCAAAGGAGATGTTTCCCGCCGTACAACAGGTACTCTTGTGGTTTTTGAGCCAGGCGAATCCACTTCTTATGGCTTATATAGTGCACAAGAGCGCGGGGTTTTATTCGTCGGACCGGGCACACCTGTCTACGCAGGTATGATCGTTGGTCAAGCAGCCAAAGCAGAGGACGTAACTGTCAATATTTGCAAGAAAAAACAGCTCACAAACTTCCGAGCTGCAGGTAGTGATGATGCCTTGCGTCTAACACCACCTAAGGTGTTGAGTTTGGAACAGTGCATTGAGTTTCTCGGAGATGATGAACTACTGGAAGTCACTCCTGATAATCTGCGATTACGAAAGCGTATCTTAGATCACGGGCTCCGCATGCGAGCTGCAAAAAAAGGTGAGTAGAGAGTTATTGCTCTCTGCCGGATTGTGCTTCGTAGTTGCGGAACACGCTTGCGTGGCTCTGATATGCGCCAAACTTTGCGTAATATGGTTGCAGTTCAATGTCATGGCATATGTCTACCATGTACAGATTTTTTAGTTCAGACAGAATGCGTTTCATTAGCTCTCCGCCAATCCCTGTTCCCTGATATTCAGGTAAAACTTCAATGAGCGGTATATATGCTGTCAGTACTCCATCAGAAATGGAGTTTACAAAACCAACAACCTTGTTGCATTCTTTGTCTATAGCTACAAATGAACAATAACCATCTGTTAGAATTTTCAGGTGTGTCGCTTCATTCGGCGGATTTGGCCAGTCTACGAAAAATCCACCAGAGAGCATGTCTTCCGTAACTTCGCTCATATCCTTTGTATATTCAATATTCATCAGGCTTCCTCCCCCCAGATTCTGCGACTGCGCGCAGAATGACGTTGTTTTTTCATAAATTATTTGACACACCCTCGCTTGCTTCTTCTTCAACCTTCTTTATCCCATCCATTATTGGTAGCTTTCTGACACTTGGCACAAGTATCAACATCACACCAATTAGAATATAGCTGATTCCTTGAAAAATGAAAATGTGTGCAACATTTGATACGATACTCCCCAAAAAGCCACCAGCCAAAGCACCAATTGTGGCAGCCATTGCACTAAATGTCGACGAAATAGTACCAACTCGACCCACCATATTATTTGGTGGTGTTTTTTGCTCTAGTGACGAATAAATTATACCCACCGCTGTGCCTACCGCCGCGTAAAATACCATTGATATAAGCCCCAAGTGTAAATCAATCGGCACAACTATAGTAAAGATAATACGTATTATACCTGTAAGTACAAAAAGTACAAATACAAACTTCCCTATTTTAAACTTGTTACCTAGCTTACCCATTAAAGATGATGCTGCAACTCCACCAATCAGACTTACTAACGCATAAAGGACATAGCCCTGCGCACCGGCGTGATACTCTAGAAACATCGGCCTGTTTACAAATGCAATTTCAGTTGTAAGGCTCACAGCTACAATAGCAATCATAAAATATAATAGAACCGTATGACGGATAAACTTTGCTCCGTCTTTCAAATCTCGCAAGTAGCTTGAAAAGTTTGTATTATTCGTGTTTTCTTTTTGATTAATGTTTTTTAAAAATAGAGATGTGACAAATGATAATGCTACAAAAATTGCAGAAATGCCGTAGAGAAAGCTAAAGCTAATATCTCCACCCAGTGATGTAAATAGAACTGCACCAATTGCAATTCCGCCTATCATTGCCACAATACTTATAAGGGAGTTTGCTTCCATTATCTTTTTCTCATGAACTATTTGTGGCAAAAATGCCATGCTCGCAGGGGATTCAAAAAGAACCCCAATACTAAATGCAAATATAATGGTAAACGTAAACAACACGCCAAGATTTTCTTGCAAAGGAGTAAATGCTAACAGAGATAAAACTACAAATTCCAAAAAAGTAGTTATTCGCATAATGGTAATTTTATTTCGTCTATCTACTATTGGACCAACCGCAAATGAAAAAATACGTGGAACCACCATCAAAAACCCGGCAATGCCCGTGTATATAGGGTTTCCATAGAGCATATGCACTGATAGCAAAATGAAAAACATGAACATAGCATTACCGATTGCCGAAAAGAACTGATATATTAGCAGTCCGCGAAACATTTTATTTTCTTTGAATAACTCAAGCATAATTAAATTTCCTATCTGTTATCTGTTTTACTACAAACCATACTCTAGCAGATGATGTTTGATTTTACAAGCATTCATCGCTAAGTGGTATCTTTTTATGGTGTAACTGGTTAATTAACCAGCTAGGTTCAATCTCTTAATCCTCAGTACGTTCAGTAAAACCGAAATGGAACTAAACGCCATAGCTAATGCAGCTATTACAGGGTTAAGAAGTGGTCCTCCAAAGAGGTATAATAACCCTGCTGCTATGGGAATGCCTGCTATGTTATATGCAAATGCCCAGAATAGGTTTTGCTTGATGTTACGCATTGTTCTCTTGCTTAGATAAATAGCTTGAGCGACACCTTGCAAATCTCCTCGCATGAGCACAATCTCTGCAGATTCAATGGCAACATCTGTACCACCGCCGATGGCTATGCCAATATCAGACTGCACCAGTGCAGGTGCGTCGTTAATACCATCACCCACCATTGCAACTTTATTGCCCTGCTCCTGAAGCTTTTTCACACTCTCAGCCTTATCCTGTGACAGAACCTCTGCAAGCACATTTTTAATACCTGCTTGCTTTGCCACAGCTTGTGCAGTGCGTTCGTTGTCACCTGTTATCATGACAACATCAATGCCCATATCATAAAGGCGTTCGACTGCCGATTTACTGGTTGATTTTATAATATCGGCAACGGCGATTATTCCCTCAAGCTGTCCATCTATTGCAATGTACATTGGAGTTTTTCCATCATTTGCCAGGATATCTGAATCTTCAGCATAGTTCGAAAGCGATATGTTCTTTTCATCCATCAGCTTCTTATTGCCAATCAGAATGCTTTTATTTTCAATTACAACCGAGATTCCTTGCCCGGTTATGGATGTAAAGTTTGACGGTTCTGATAATGTCCCAAACTTTTCAATACCACGATTTACAATGGCTTCGCCGAGAGGGTGCTCTGAATGTTTTTCAGCTGATGCAGCTAGTTGCAGCACCTCATCTTCGCTATATATACCTTTCGCCACAATGTCTGTTACATTAGGCTTGCCCTCTGTGATTGTTCCTGTTTTATCCAGAACAACGGTTTTTATTTTATTCGCTGTTTCAAGGGATTCTCCACCTTTAATAAGAATACCGTTTTCAGCACCCTTGCCTGTTCCAACCATTACTGCTGTCGGTGTTGCCAACCCCAAAGCGCATGGACACGCAATGAGCAATACAGAAACGACCACAACCATAACAAATGACAAATCATATCCCGCAATGAACCATGCCGCACCTGCAGCTATTGCTATGGCAAGCACTACATATGCAAAGTAGCCTGATATCGTATCGGCAATCCTTGCTATGGGTGCTTTTGAGTTTTGAGCATCCTCTACAAGTTTGACAATTTGTGCAAAAATCGTATCCTTGCCAACCTTTGTTGCTTCATATTTAATAGATCCATTTTTATTGATACTTGCACCAACGACATTGTCGCCTACCGTCTTGTTGACAGGCATGCTCTCACCTGTCAGCATAGATTCGTCCACCGTTGTTGATCCTTGCACAACCACGCCATCCACAGGCATCTTTTCACCAGGTCTTACTAGAATGGTATCACCAACAACCACATCATCAATTGAGATTTGCATTTCACTTTCATTGCGGATTATTGTTGCTGTCTTTGGAGCAAGACTCATAAGTTTCTTGATGGCTTCAGATGTTCCTCCCTTTGTCTTTGCTTCAAGATATTTCCCTAAGACAATCAAGGTTAGAATTATGGCTACCGTTTCAAAATAATATTGATTGTAATCCATGAACATCATTTCGCCCATAGTTTCAACCATCCCCGCACCTAGCGAGAACAGATTATCAACTGTGAGATACAGGCTGAATAGAAAAGCAACCATTGTACCTTTTGCAATCAGCGAATCCATATTCGCAGCACCAGAGAAAAATGCGGAAAAGCCTCTACGAAAGATGTTTCTATTAAGCCACATTACAGGCAATGTTAATATCAATTGAATTATCCCATTGATGCTTGGGAAATTCAGAGGGTCTAAGTAATATGGTATTACCTGCATATCTAAAGTATAGAAAGTCATTGGTAGCATTGAAAACAAGAATAAAGGTATTGTTGCAATCAATGACCACTTGAATGTGAACCAAAGTTGACTAATTTCGTCAACTTTACGTAAAGCAATCGCTTCCGCTTCAGTCACTTCCGCTTCACTCACATCTGCTTGCGAAACACTTTGTGAAATACTTTGCGGAATATGGGTTGTAAAACCCGCCTTTTGTATTGCTGCTACAATTTCATCTATACTAACAACACTATCATCAAACTCAACTGCAAGTTTTTCAGTGGCAAAGTTCACTTGCCCTTGCACAACACCATCAAGTTTGCCAACTGTTCGTTCAACATTATTCGCGCAAGCAACACAATTCATGCCACCTATAGTAATCGTTATATTTTTCATAAAGTTCTCCCGTAATTTATTGCAATTTAATTATACAAGCACAGGTAAGCCGCAATCAAGCGGTGTGTCATGGATTTTTCGCGTATGTAACTTCGTTGATATTTCAATGAGGTGTTACACACCTGCGGCTTGCGCCGCTAGTTCGCCTTACGGCGAACACATCTCATATTAGGGCGATAAGACCCGTTCTAGCGAAAAATTCAGGACATATTGCTTGGTGGAGGCGAATTATATATCGGTGTGACTAGTAACAATTTAATTATACTATATTTTTAAATAGAATTATAGTTATTGACATTTATTGAATAGTATGCAACAATACTGAATATATTCGCATTCTATGAAAGGAATCCGATGATGACAGTTACAAGACAAATTTCACATGTTCACGCAGGTGTGCATCACCATCATGCATACCATCTTCTGCATGGACAAACTTGGGTTTTGCCAGTCTTGTAATTATGAATGCAATTGCACCATAGTTATATCAAGTTTCATGCAGAACTCACTTGCATGGGATTTTTTTATTTTAATGGAGGAAATACTAATGCGAAAAGTTGAAATCGCACTACCGAAAGGACAACGGCTACTTGGAGGAGCTTATACTCTTTTCCGAGATGCAGGTTATGCTTGTACAGAGCTTGAGCAGGAAATCGAAAACAAGGAACGAAAGCGTCTGGAGTTTGTCAGCGACTGTGGTCGTGTAATGTTCCTCTTAGTTCGTATCGCCGATATTCCGCAATATGTTGACAAGAACTGGGCTGATATGGGCATCTCTGCCTTTGATTGCTATCGTGAATATGAGCTTGCAAGTGTTAACACCATCAGTCGCTCTATGCGCGGCGACAATTTCATCAGCGACCTTTTGCCTAACCTAAACCTTTGCGAAAACTCTCGCTTCTGTGTTGCCGGCTTGCCTGAGCGACAAGCATTTTACGAAAAATGCAAACATAGTGATGAGAAAATCCTCACTGTTGCCACTCAACACCCGAATATTGCGATAAAATACTTCGCAGGATTTGATATGGTTGTTGATATTGTCACCATCACAGGCTCGTCTGAGATAATGCCAAAACATGCAGATGTAGATGTAGTTTTTGACATTGTTGAATCAGGGCGAGCACTGGCAGAGAACGGACTCATAATCTTTGAAGAAGCCATGACCATTCAGACAAAGCTGCTTGTCAGTCGGGCAGCACTAAAATATGATCCACAGACTGATGAAGTAATTGGGAGGTTAAGAGATGCGATTAAATAGGAGTTTAAACAAGCTTAAAAACAGAACCGTTGATATCAATAATGAAATTACTACAACCGTGCAAAAGATCATAGCCAACGTACGTGAAAGTGGCGACGTTGCTCTGCGAAGATATGCCGTTATGTTTGACGGATATGCCGGAAAATCTCTTCTGGTCACTGAAGACGAGATGAAGGAAGCTTTGGAACGAGTCGATGAAGATTTCCGCCGTATTTTAATTAAAGCACGTGAGCAAATTGCAGAGTATCACAATAATCAAGTAGAAAAATCTTGGAGTATGTACAAAGATGACGGCTCGCAAATGGGGCAAATCGTACGCCCGCTGAATAATGTGGCACTCTATGTGCCCGGTGGAACTGCAATCTATCCATCTTCCGTGCTAATGAATGCAATTCCTGCACAAATTGCTGGTGTGAAAAACATCTCTATGTTCACCCCTGTAAAAGGCAATGGAAAAGTGTCGGACGAAATCTTAGCAGCAGCAGCTTGTTGCGGAGTACGCACCATATATAAAGTGGGTGGAGCGCAGGCTATTGCAGCAGCAGCCTACGGAACAGAAACTATTTCGAAGGTAGACAAGATCGTTGGTCCCGGTAATGCCTATGTATCAGCAGCAAAGCGTCTGGTCTATGGCGATGTGGATATTGACATGATTGCAGGTCCATCAGAGATTTTAATTATTGCCGATGAAAACGCAAATCCTAAATATGTAGCTGCTGATCTTATGAGCCAAGCAGAACATGACGAGCACTCTAGTGCAATTCTTGTTACAACCAGTGAATCATTGATTAGTGCAGTTGAAAGTGAAATTACACGTCAAATAACAAGCTTAGACCGCCGTAAAACAATTGAAGCGTCCCTTAGTAATTGTGGAGCAGCGATACATGTTCCTACTTTAGATCGAGCTTTTGAATTGTCCAATGAGATAGCACCTGAGCATTTAGAAATCTTAACAGCAGACCCAATGGAGCATTTGCCGAAAGTACAAAATGCCGGTTCAATCTTCTTGGGCGAGTACACACCAGAACCTCTGGGCGATTATATGAGTGGCACAAACCATGTGCTGCCCACAGGTGGAACAGCTAAATTCTCTTCTCCACTAGGTGTGTATGACTTTATTAAACGCAGTGCATATAGTTACTATCCTAAAAAAGCGCTCTTTGAGCTCTCTCGCGATATAATGACCTTTGCAAAATTGGAGGGCCTAGACGCCCACGCTAACAGCATAAAAGTCCGATTTGAAAAGAAGCGATAATTTCTGAAAGGATCCGTCATAGTTATGAAATATCTCAGCGAAAAAGCAGCAAAATTAACTCCCTACGTAGCAGGTATACAACCGCAAGAATCCGGTTGGGTGAAGCTCAACACAAATGAGAACCCCTACCCTCCCTCGCCTAAGGTAGCAGAGATTCTAGCAGAAGCAGATCTTGCGCGACTGCGACTTTATCCCAACAGCGATAGTGAAGCACTCTGCCACACACTGGCTGACTATTGGGATATACCTGCGAGTAATGTTTTTGTTGGAAATGGCTCTGATGAAGTGCTTGCCTTTGCCTTTGGCGCTTTCTTCGACAGCAAAGACGGTGTGATAATGCCCGATATTTCATATGGATTTTATCCTGTCTGGGCAGAGTTGTTTGATGTAGGTGTGGACATTCGCCCTGTTGCCGAAAACTTCACAATTAATATTGCTGAGTATAAAAACGCAGCAGGTGTAGTAATTGCTAATCCAAATGCTCCTACAGGGATTGCATTGACTCTAAAAGAGATTGAGCAAATCGTGCAGCAAAATCCACAAGGTGTGGTGCTCGTAGATGAAGCATATCTGGATTTTTCCGCTGAGGAAAGTGCGATTATTTTGACTGAAAAGTACGAAAATCTACTTGTTGTGCGAACTTTTTCCAAATCACATTCTTTGGCAGGGCTTCGAGTAGGTTATGCTGTTGGACATGAGAATCTAATTGATGGACTACAGCGAATGAAACACTCATTCAACTCTTATCCTCTAGACATGTTAGCTCAGATCTGTGCAACTGCTTCGATCAAGGATAAAGACTATTGGGATGAAACCAGAAAGCAAATAATTAAGACCAGAGAGCAGACTTCAAAGGCACTAGAAGAGCTTGGATATCATGTTCTTCCATCACATACAAATTTCCTCCTTATGCAAACAAAAGACGCAAAAGGATTATATGAATATCTACTCAACTGCAAGATTTTAGTACGTTATTGGAATAAACCAAGAATATGCAACTTTCTCAGAGTCACAGTCGGTACAGAAAAAGAAATGGAGGCGTTTCTCAAATGCATAAAACAGTATTCTATCGAACAACAAAAGAAACAGACATCAGCATAGGGCTAGTTTTAAACCAAGAGGGCGAAGGTGATATTGATACAGGTATTGGCTTTTTTAACCACATGCTGCATCTGTTTGCTTTCCGTGCAGGCATCACCTTAGATGTTAAATGTACGGGCGATTTGCACATCGACGGTCACCACACCGTAGAGGATGTGGGAATTGCCTTAGGTCTGGCAATCTCAGAAGCGCTTGGGGAAAAGCGTGGCATAACACGCTATGGCTCAGCTTCTATCCCTATGGATGAAAGTCTTGTTAACTGCGTAATGGATATTTCAGGCAGGCCGTTTTTAGTGTTTAACGCTGAGTTTCCTGCTGAGCGTGTGGGGACTTTGGAAACAGAACTCGTGGAGGAGTTCTTCCGCGCTGTAGCACTAAATGCCGGAATTACAATACATATAAATTTGGCATATGGTAAAAATACACACCACATGGTCGAAGCAATATTTAAAGCCTTTGGTGCAGCTTTTAAGCAAGCAGTTTCGCCTACAGGCAGCTCAGAAATCCCATCTACGAAAGGGGTGCTGTAAGTGCCTATAATTCCTGCAATTGATTTACAAAACGGCGAAGCGGTACGACTTTATCAGGGCGACTATGCTCAAAAAACAGTGTATAGTCAAGATCCTGCAGGACTAGCAAAGCAGTTTGAGTCTATTGGTGCGAAATATCTTCACATTGTAGATCTTGATGGCGCTAAAGACGGAAACACAGCTAATCTTGACACAATTCGACGCATTCGTGAAAGTGTAACAATCCCCATCCAAGTAGGCGGTGGCATTCGCTCAGCAGAAACAGTGGCTATGTATCTCAACGACATAGGTATAGATCGAGTCATTCTCGGTACTGTCGCTGTGAAAGAACCTGACTTTGTGCGAGATATGGTGGCACTTCACGGCGCAGAGCGCATTGTTGTTGGTGTTGACGTACGTGATGGCAAGGTCGCTGTTTCAGGCTGGCTACAAGACAGCGATACAGATTATTTAGGATTTATCGAGCTTCTCAAAGATATGGGAGTTAAATATATCGTCGTAACTGATATCGGTCGTGATGGCACACTCACCTCACCAAACTGGGAAATGTATGAGAAAATTCATGGCATTAATGTAGTTGTTTCAGGCGGAGTAAGCGGAGAAGCTGATGTGCATCGTGCACGAAAGTATTACGGAGTAATCGTTGGCAAAGCATTTTATGAAGGAAAACTTGATTTGCAAAAACTACTTAGCAAGCGGATTATCCCATGTCTGGACACAATAGACGGACGAGTTGTTAAAGGCGTGAACTTTGTCGATTTGGTAGATATCGGTGATCCTATTGAAATCGCCAAACGTTATGAGGAGCAGGGTGCTGACGAGATTGTAATACTGGATATCACCGCAACAAGTGATGGGCGTGATACTACATATGACCTCTTGCGGCGAGCATCTAGAGAATTAACCGTACCCCTTACACTGGGTGGAGGCATTCGGACTGTAGATGATGTTAAAAAGGCACTGGACTCCGGCGCTTCCAAAGTATCAATCAGCTCAGCAGCTGTGAGCAATCCCGAATTAATCCGAGAGGCGAGCAAGCAATTTGGTAGTGAGCGAATCGTCGTTGCAATTGACGGTCGTGAACGCGAGGTTATGGTGCATGGTGGCAGAAAAGGCACCGGAATCGACATTGTTGATTGGGCAAAAAAATGCGAAGAGCTTGGAGCCGGAGAGATTCTTTTCACATCTATGAGTGGTGATGGTACGCAAGATGGCTATGACATAGTGCATACTCATGCTATTTGTGAAGCGGTAAATATCCCCGTTATCGCCAGTGGCGGATGTGGGTGTGTGCAGGATATAATTGATGTGTTTGAAAAAACAGGCTGTGACGCTGCACTTGTGGCGAGCTTATTCCACTATGGAAAAGCGACAGTTGAGGAAGTTAAATCCGCCATGAAAAAGGAAGGTGTGCCATGCAAGTAAGGCAAATAGATGGACTCATACCTGCTATCGTACAAGATTATTATACAGGTCGTGTGCTAATGCTGGCATATGTAAATCAAGAAAGTTATAACTTCATGCTGGAGCATGGTGAAACATGCTTCTGGTCAAGAAGCCGTAATGAGCTCTGGCATAAAGGTGCAACTTCAGGAAATGTGCAAAAGATACGCTCCATGAGCTTTGACTGCGACGATGACACACTGCTGATTCAGGTAGAACAATCAGGCGAGGGTGCCTGCCACACAGGAAGCTTTAGCTGTTTTGGAGATGAGCACGGAGCTTTCAACATGCTAGAGCAAATCTACTCCCAGATTGCAGACCGACAAGCAAACCCACAAGAGAAATCATATACCAACTATCTCCTTGAGCAAGGAGTGGATAAGATTTGTAAAAAAGTCGGCGAGGAAGCCGTAGAAGCAATCCTCGCTGCAAAAAATGATAACAAAGAGGAGCTCACAGGTGAGATATCTGATCTGGCTTATCACCTATTGGTACTCATGTTCACACAAGGCGTATCGCCACAGGACGTGCAAGCTGAGCTTGAAAAACGCCATCAAGTACAAGGGAATTTGAAAGATAAAAATAACAAAGGCGAATACTAGTGGTCTGTGTCATCTAAAGGCTTACATTTTTGCTCACGGATATCGACATATCGCAACAGATAGTATATAATTAATGTCAATTGATTTGCAAAATATTGTCGAAAGACGTGGGCTTTTGTATGCAAACATCTGAGAAACTTTCAAAAACAGAAAAGCATGTAAAGAACAAGCCAATGCAGGTAGGCTCATATTTTCGCACGCGTATTGCTGCAATCATCACAACATTAGTTGTCATTGCAGGGCAAACATGGATTGCATATGCGATAAATCTTCGTTTTATTTGGATACTACCGATAATTTCAGGTGTAATGCTAACTGCTTCTGTTCTTGCATACACAGGCAGTCACACGAAGCCATCAAAAGCAGCTCGTGCATTATCCATCTCCGTTGTCATTTTATTCCCACTTATTAACCTGCTATGTATGGGATGGTTTATCTACGACATGCTTAATCCTGAAACCGTCACCCTTTCCCATCAGCTGTTATTGGCAGGTTTTGCCCTGTGGATTGTTAATATCGGGGTATTCGCCTTAGCATATTGGGAACTTGATACTGGTGGACCCGAAGTGCGTGCGCTAGGCTTGCCGACGGTCTTTCGAAACAAAACCTATCCTGACTTTGTTTTTCCACAGCAAGCATCGCCAAATCCGCAACTGGCACCAACGGACTGGACTCCCGGCTTTATAGATTATCTTTATCTCGCAGTGACAACCGCCACATCTTTCTCACCTGCTGCACTTGCACCATATTCACATATGGCAAAAATTATGGCAGGCTCAGAGGCATTAGTCAGCCTATTCATTCTCGGTCTTGTAATATCCCGCGCAATATCTCTTTGATTTCGCAAAATATATAGTATAAAGGATTATTATGAAAGTTAAACGACCTAATGGATTTCTGTATTTTATTGCGTATATATTGGTGTACCCTGTTTTAAAGATATGCTTTAGATTAAAAGTTGATCGTAGCGATTTTGATTTACCAAACGGAGCGCATATTCTTGTGGCAAATCATAATACAATGTTTGACTTCCTTTTTGCAATGCTACCTCTTTACCCTCATCGTTTAAACACAGTGGTATCAAGAAAATATTTTAACGTACGCGTATTGCATAAGATTCTGCCGATAGGCGGAGGTATTCCGAAAAACATGTTTGAGCCTGATTTGCAGTCAATAATTGGAATTAAAACCGTACTTAATCGAGGTGACGGACTTCTTTTATTCCCCGAGGGACGTTGCACCAGTAGTGGCGCATATATGGGTATACATAAATCTACAGGTAAAATGATAAAGAAGTTTGATGTGCCTGTTCTTAGTTGCTATATTGAAGGCGCTGAAAAATGCATTTCTCACTGGCGCAATGGATTCCGATTTGGTCGAGTTCGTGTTACATTCAAGAATCTTCTTTCAACAGACGACATCAAGTCCCTTTCTATTGATGAAATAAATGCAGCTATTGATGTAAGACTCAGTGGCGTTGAGGGTGCATCTCCTCCTAATAAGCCACTTCAAACACTCCACTCCAGACGTTTGGCAGAGGGACTACACTTAGTGTTGTTCTATTGTCCAAAATGTGAATCAGAGTTTACCATGTCTAGTAAAGGCAATCGTATCTTCTGCACTGCATGTGGCAATGCTGCGATAATGGATCGTGCAGCTAAATTAACTCCGACTCCTGATAGTATTATGCAAACTGAAATCTCTCTGTGGTTTAGAGATCAAGCTCGACATGTAGCGAAGTCTCTCGATGAAAATATGGAGCCCATTATCGATAAAGTCGTTGTGCAGACAACATCACCAAAGCCAGGTGGTGGCATGGTTGAAAGTGGATATGGGACAATGCGAATTGATCCAAAAGGTTGGCATTTTGATGGTGAAATATCCAATGAGCAGGTCAGCTTGTTTTTCCCTGTTGAGACTGTTCCTGCTATGTCTTACAATCATAATGATAACTTTCAGATATATGGTCACGGTGAGCATTACATGTTTGCACCACAAGATCCGCGTAAGTGTATTAAGTATGTCGTCATTGCTGAATGCCTGCATTGGAAGTTTTCATCTAACATCCTATTAACACCAGGTATTAATAATGGATTTATGCCCTATGATGAAGATATCGGAGGGCAAGAACAGTGACAAAGAAGCATACCATCATTTGTATTGTCATTATATTTATAGTAGTTTTTGCATTATGGATACTCGACGCTGAAAGACCCGGAGTTGCCGATAATGTACAAATAACAATAGGCTCCTCTGAGCGATTCACACAGGAAGAAATACGATCTGCAGCAGACGTAATTGTTGCAGAGTTTGATATGACAAATCGCGAGCTTGTCTATTTATGGTATGACGAAGCTATCTCCAATCAAGCACTGGAGCAGACAAATTTGGAGTATATAGATAAGGACTCAACGATTATCTTCTTTTCAACAATTACTGTTACAAATCCCTGGACGTTCTCTCCGGGTGATTTAGATAATCTCGGATGGTTGTTGGTGAGAGATGCCCAGTCAGGCGAGTGGGAGCTATATACTTCAGGATTCGCAGGAGTGAATTTTTAGGACTGTAGGACTGTTTGTTTAATATTTATTACACCGTAGCAAGCCATGTGGATGATTGTCCGCATGGCTTGTTCAAATGTATTATGCCATTTTACTATAAACCCTGTGTTTGTAGACATTTGAGGCACATTTATACGTGCTAAAACATTCTTTTTGAATCTTCACAAAAATCAATTGACATACAAAATTTACAGCATTAAAACAAGAGATCATAGTTCTCGCGCCGAGCGCGACATAATATCAAGCGTTTCAACGAAGCGGGAGATTTAACTCACCGCTTGTTTAGGTAATTTGTACCCACCGTCTACGCAAACTTAGAGGCGGGAAAAATCTTAGCGAAGTTATAATGCATTCATGGTGCTACCTAACGGTAGGCGGTTAGCCGAATCCTCTGAACGAAGTTGTAGAGGGGGTGAGGCCATAAGTTTGTTTGAAATACTTTCATTAGTGTTCTCGTTTATATCTGCTATTTGCATGGTGTGGGCGGCTTACATAACGTGGAAGTCGTATATGGATAACAGAAAATAACCGCCCCTAGCCCAATAGTGTGCGGTTATTTCCTATACATTATCGGCTAACCGTTTACCGGTAGCACCTTTGCTTATAGTATAATCACAATATATATAATTGTCAATAAATTTTGAAGTTTATGTTATTAATACATGCCGCCCATGTCTGGTGGTCCTGCCGGCATTGGAGCTGGTGGTTCCGGAATGTCTGCTACCAGTGATTCTGTTGTTAGAACCATGCTTGCTACAGATGCTGCATTTTCGATTGCGCTACGGCAAACTTTTGTTGGATCTACGATACCTGCTTTAATCATATCGCAGTATTCTTGATTTGCAGCGTCATAGC
>Ga0123355_10000264_pt1 | contig 66949 bp, 64 predicted proteins | sample TergutEmb28metaG_3_FD_89872 | JGI IMG/M metagenome (GOLD analysis project Ga0123355, IMG submission 89872) | Embiratermes neotenicus P1 segment gut microbial communities from Petit-Saut dam, French Guiana - Emb289 P1 | ecosystem: Host-associated > Arthropoda: Insects > Digestive system > Gut ...
CATTTTTGGAAAGAATATATTGTGCAAAGGATTCTTGTAACAAAAATATTGCTCGCAAAAATTCCGCAATTCCAATAGATTCCTTTTTTTCAATGCGGGCAGTGTGTGCGGCAAATTCCATCATTTGGCTAAATGCATAAGACTCCATTGGCTGCTCCGTTGTAGTTTGGGGCATTTGCTCTTCAAAAAATTCTGTTAGGTCGTTGAGGATATTTTCTATATCTCCATCATTTGCCCTAATTAAGTCTTTGCTATCATCAAACAGCAACATAGAATATAAAAAATGCTCTGGTGTTACGTATTCATGACCATGCAGGCGGGCTTCATTTATTGTTACAACGTATATTTGGCTTGTCAAGTTGTCTAATCTCATTCTTGTACCTCTTCAATGGTTAGTTTAAGCGGAAAGTTTCTTTCCGCTGCGCGTTGGTTTGTTTGCATAACTTTTGTGCAGGCGATATCATAAGTATACACGCCAGCAATTCCATGTCCATTGTCATGAACATCCATCATAAGTGACGCGGCATCTACCGCGCTTTTATTAAAAATTTGCATAAGCACATCTACAACAAAGTCCATAGTTGTTATATCATCATTGTGGATGATTACTGCATACAGGTTAGGTTTTTGAACATCAATATCTTCTCTGGTTAATGTTTGAGAATCCATATGCTAAATCCTTTCTTGTGAAATCTTAAAATTCTGTTACAATGAGTTACAATATCAAATAGTATACCACACCTCCATTACGTTTTATTTTCATTTTGATGGTGGTGTGGAAATCAACTATACAAACTTTAGATTGGGGTTTTATTCGTGAGTGATACCTATATGGATTACATCCACACCCTGCATTCTCTTTTTAATACAGGATTTATAGAGGCCTACCGTAACGCCAGTACCAAAAAACGCAGGGCTGTTATACCATACCTACAAGCCATTCATCGTCGTTGGTATTATGCAACCCTTGTAGAAAATACCCCACTATCCCCAGCAAATTTAATGGAGTCATTAAGTTTATATTTTGGCAAAGGTTCGGCAGAGTATCAAGTACCTGTTTTGAAAAATCCTTCAAAAATGACAGGGCTTAATGTGAAAATTCTTAGTTATAGTATTGAAAATCATCCAATAGTTGATGATTTGCGTACACTGGTTGACTATTGTACACCACATATTGACCTTTGTGAAAAAGGTTGTTTTTCAGATAAACAGGCTCTTGAACTTGCAGAGTCGCTAAGCCTTAATGACCCACATTATTCTTCTTTCCTGATGGAAATTGCCTTGTGGATGAAGATGTTTAAAAAACTACCATCTTTGTATGTACAAAGAATGGAACTTGCTAAAAAAGGCAAAGACTTGTTAGCTAAATCAAATGAACAAATATTTCGTGAAATTGTTGGTGCTACTATTAGTTTATCCGCATTTGGATTACACCAAGCAATGCCTTTACCTGAAATTGTTTTTACAGAATCTTTTATTCGCAATTTGCTAACAAATCCCGTAACAACAGATAATATATTTGATACAGTTCTTGGCACAATAGGCTTTGAATTAGATGATTTTATGAATCTGGTTGATGATATGCCTATACCCTCATCTGATTCGGATTCTAATGATGATTCATTTCTTGATAAGTTAGCAAATATGCAGTTCCCTGATATGGATATTGACCCTTCTGATGATTTTGAGGGCATATCTGATATGGCTGGTAATATGACATTGATGGCTGGCACATTTATTTTAGGTATTGTGCTGGATAGGTTTTATTTTACACCATTTGGACATTTTTTGCGTATTATTCGCCCACAATATGAAGTTCCGTTCGATTTTAATACCGAAATGTCAGGATATATAAAAGTAAGTAGTGACCCAGAAGAATCTTTTATAGCGTTTTTTGCTCCTTGCTCTAGATATTCACTCACATCCTTGGGGCTGGAGCTATTTGACTTGTCTCCAACAGAGGAAAGATTTTTTGATGTGAATAAGTATATATTTATGGACAAGATGAAAGATACTGTATTGGCATCTCCTGAAACGTTAGAAACTTTTATTGAAACGGCAAAAATGTTTTCTCCTTTAATGATGGAGGAAAAAATGGCTGGAGAAGTGCATACATTCCGTGTTCGCCTAGAGAGTGACAAGACAAAATGGGTTCATATGCAAGTTTCTGAAAACAACACATTAGAAGAGTTTTATCGAGAAATTTGCGACAATTTTACCCATACAATTGTAAAAATGAACAACAATTACAGTTTCTTTCATGATAAAGTTGAAAATAGATTCGCAGAATATCCTTCGCCTTCTCCATTGCGTTCTACCCGTAATAATTCATCCAAAAAGAAACCCCCTAGAACAGCGGATACCCCTTTGAGCAAGCTGGATTTTGACCATATGAAACACATGATTTTGGCTACCTATAATCAATCATCACATTTTGATCCAAAACCTAATGTTTTATATTTCCAAATTGAACGACTTAACATTAAAAATGGAGATTCAGAAGAGGACTATCCTATACTTGTTCGTTGTAGCACTTCACTAAAGGAGTTGCATCTTGCTTTATTTGAAGCAATGGATTGCAATGATGATAATATTTTTTAGTAGCATTTTATATCTTCGATATATTTTATATTGACCGTGAACAGTCTGTATATGTCATGAGTTCACGGTTTTACAACTTAAACAACTTAACCCAATTTTCTATGTGGAAAAGTTAATTATATTTATTTTCTACATAAACATGAAATTTTGGTTATGCTATAATCATTCTTGTTGTTCAAAAACATATGGTGCATAAAACTAGGAGTGATAAAATTGACCATATATGAAACGTTGGAAAACGGAGTGAAAATAGTAGAGTATGAAGATAGCCTTGCGGCTGGAATAGCCGACATGTGGAATAAAAGTCGCGATGATTGGGGTGGAGATACCAGTATCCGCACCGCAAACCAAGTAATCAGTCAACATGCGGGGGCATCATTTTTTAATGTGTATATCGCTGTGGATGATGAAGATGTTGTTGGGTACTGTAGCCTAGCACGTTTTTTTGGTGATGCAGACACTACGTATATTCACACATTATCTGTACGTCCTGACTATCAAGGCAAAAAGGTAGGCAAAGCTCTTGTACTAAGATGTATAGAGCGCACAATGGAATTAAACTATCCACGCATAGACTTATTTACGTGGAGTGGCAATACTAAATCTGTGCCACTATACAAAAAATGTGGTTATCTTTGGGAAGATAGAACAGATTATAACCATTTTGTAAACTTTATCCCATCTATATTAAAAACGGAATTATTTGCAGATTTTTTCAAAAAAGCGGATTGGTATGCAGATTCAACCCGTACTATAGAAATTGTTCCTGATGGTGTAAAACAAAACAATTTTGAATTTTTTGGTTACACATGGGAAAATGATGGCGAAAAACTGGAAATTGGATACGAACGTACAGGGAGCAGAATGCGTTTAATCGAAACAAATGACTATAAAATCGAATTAATGGCAGAAGACCATGTATTAGCATTTGGATTAAACTATAACTGCACCTTCACAGTAGAAAATAAAACAGGACGCGAATTAAATATTAAAATCGCTGGGAAAAATGAAAGAAATATAAAATTTGATTACAAATTAGAAACTCAAGTGCAAGGCAAACAAGAGTTTACAAGCACATTTTTTGTAGGTGAAATAGACGAACCACAAAACCCATGGAGAACTCATCCATGCGTGCTCGCAAATGTAGAAATAAATGGCAAAACAGTAGTGTTTGGCATAGGTATTGAACCCAAATATCCATTGCTTATAAGCCTGTCTCAAGAAAATAAAATTGCACAAGTGGGAATGGATGTAGAATCTTATATCAATATTCGTAGTGGAATATTACAAGATGCAAAAGTGCAATTCACTATAGCAGAAAACGATATTATATATCTAGGCAATAACTATACAATTGATGTACCAGCTAAAGGCAAAACAGCCATACCTATTACAGCAAAAACATTGGGTATAGGATATGAAGCTATCCCTGTACAGTTTGATATTTCATTACACAGTGGCGAAAAATTTTCATTCAAAAAACCGCTTCATCATACTAATCAAGACCTTACCCATGCATTTGCATGTGAAGATGACTACACCCATTCTATTATAAATGGTGCTTGGCGAATGACTATGTTTAAATCGGACAATACAACACAAATTAAGCATTTAATTAACACTGTTTATGATACTGATGATTTTGATCCACCAAGATTCGGTAAGCCATATGATGACGAATTTGATTTAATTAAACCAACAATTAAATCGTATCTCAAAGGTACTGAAATGGTTATGGAAGCAGAGTTTGTATCAGAAAAATTCGCAGGAATGGTTATTACACAAATATGTACACTGTCTGCAAGTGGGCTTGCTTCCCGCAGATTTCTTATTGAAAATCGCTCCAAAGCTGTGCAACATGTTATAGTGAATGATTCCTACTGGTCACCTTTAGATAAAAACTCTGTTTTCAAGTATAAAAATCAGATTACCCAAAATCATAGTATTCCACATGGCACTAATGTTCATTTTGGCATTGCAAGTTTAGACCCACAATGTTTTGAGGAAAATTGGATTTTTGAAGATTTACCAGCATATCCACGTGGGATTTGTTGGCCAAAGGATTATAAACCAAACTTTGAAGAGGAAACACGTTTGATTTTTGAAATAGACCCAGGAGCTTTAGAGCCTAACCAAAAACATGAAACCGAACCCATAATATTTGCCTACAATATGTTTAACAATTACAATGATTTCCGTAACTTCGCTATGCAAACATTTAAGCGTGAAGTGGAGATTCCAGCCCAAAGAGTGGAAATATGTGTGAATGGGTACAATCCTTTTATTACAGAGGAAGAGCTTAAAAAAGGGATTACTATTGATGTGATTAACAATCGTGATGATGCCTTAGAAGGCGAACTTACAGTAGTGACATCTAACGAAAATATCAGCCAAGTTAATACTGATGAGAAAAAAGACAAAAATACATTTACGGTATTTCCTGAAATGGTTGATTCTACTATACACCTTCACACAGATTTAAAGTTAGCAAGTTATGAAAAACAACATCCGCGTATGTTATTTGTGTCAAAAGGTGAAATTACTCAAACTCAAGAAAATAGTATTTACACTGTAAGTAATGGAAATATTATCTTTAAGGTTGACCCCAAATATGCGCATGTGTGTTATTCTCTTGTTGACAGCCAAGGCAATGAGCATCTTGTACACCAACACCCAGAACATAAGCCTTTTGCGTGGTGGAATCCTTTCTTTGGTGGTATTCGTGTAGGTTTGCCCAAAATGAATAATCATACGATTTTAAAAGAATCTATTACAGCCAACTTTGTAGAAGTCAAAGATTGTTTTAACAATAAATGGAATGGAATATGTAGCACACTCACCATCACAAAAGATGAAGAATTAAAAGGTGCAATCTATGAAACATATTTTGTCACCAGACCTGGGATTCCAATGTTGTGTGTCTTCTACCGTTTTATTAACAATACTGGAGTCTTCTATGAAGATAAAGTTTGGTTTGGTGCATTCTTGCGTGCCTCAGAGGATTTAAAAGGCGAAAAAGCAATATTTATAGACGAAAATCAGTCTTCTTTTAATCTTAATACAGGTGCTGGATATTTTGAATCAAGTTTTGAGGATTTAATTACCATATCAGGAACACAAATACCAATGAATGTATTCCATAGTAGCAAACACAGCAATTTTTACAATGATAGATACAATAAAATAGAAGGCGATAGTAAAATTCATGCAAATGTATATGCAAAAATAAATTGCTATGCCGCGCCAAACAAATATTTTATTTCAAGCCCTATGTTTTTCTATATTGCTGACAATGTAGAGCGTGAAAGATTATCTTCTGCTCTTGAGAAAATTACGTTCAAAGTAGTATAATTAAAAAAATCAAACCCTGCAATGTTTCACGTTATGCTTGTGAAACATTGGGGGTTTTTATATGAAAATATTGCCCTTTATTCAGCACAAAGACTAGTCTCTTAATTTTTTTTGTATAACAATATTATACAATGTTATTAACAAAAGAGAGTAACCCAACACCCATACAACAAAAATTAAAAAATTTAAATCCATTAAAAATATACCTTCACCAAGGTTATGCAATCTATCTGCCATAAAATTTACTGGAGGTAATAGATAGTAAGCATAAGCAATAAGCAAATTATCCTCAAAAATTACATTAAAAGGCACTATGGTAATCATTATAACAGCAAGAAGCACTAAAATTGATATTTCATCTGAAAATATAAACGAATTGAAGAAAACACCAATTGAAGTGCCTAATAATCCAATCGAAAAGTATACCACAATATAAACAAAAACTTCACTAATAAGCAGATTTCTCGTAAAAGATCCAAGTATTAATGGTATTGAAAGTGTTATTATATAAAATGGAATCAAAAATGCTATTATTGCTACTATTTTTGATAGGTGATAGGTTGTTTCGTTTTTTACATGTTTTACATGAAGCATTGTAATATATTGTTGCGTTTCATCTTCACTATTAACAAAACTTGTGGCTATCCAACTTGCGAAAATGAATATAACAATTGTGGTAACATGCAAGTTACTCCAAATGCCTATTGGTGCTGTTGAATAGATTACAGAAATAACGATAGCAAAAAGGATAACTGGTGGTACATATTTTGCTGACTTGACATAATAACTTATATTATATTTGATTAACGGAAATAGCATACATTTACTCCTTACACGATAGGATTAACAGAATATATTTCCTGTTCATTTTCCAAAAGCAAAAACAGGATTTCTTTTAGATTTTCTTTTTTAATGATAATTTCATGCAATTCATCTGTTTCGTTTATTGAAATAGCCATATCACCCAGAAAATTAAAATTATTGTTACTGGCAATGACCTTGAGGCTTAAACGGTTTGAAACATCAGAACGCTTGACAAGGCTTTTCCCGCTGAAAACAAACAGATTATCACTAACTCTTTGTGCCAATAATTTCTCGTGGCATGAGAGTATAATAGCTGTCTCGTTTTGAGATGTTTTTGCTAACAATTCAATTAATCTATCAATAGAACTTTCGTCTAAGCCTGAAAATGGCTCATCCATAACTAATAAATCAGATTTTGTTAAAAATGCTTGCATGATATTAACTTTTTGAATTGTGCCTTTAGAACATTTGTAAATTTTTTGCTCTTTTATATTCTTAGGTATGCCTAGATAGTCAAACTGAAAATCTATATATTTGTTTATATCTGAATCGGATATCCCTTGAATCCTACCCATATGCGACATATATTCCCCAACCTTGAAGGGAAGTTTGGGAAATCGGTCTGGAGCAAAAGATATTTTAATTTTAGGAGGGCGAATTATTTCGCCCTCTGTATGTTTTAAAATCCCAGCTATTATTTTTAATAAGGTGCTTTTGCCGCAACCATTTTTCCCCATAAGTATGGTTGGTTTAGTTGTTTTAATTGACATAGTTGCATTACAGAATATCAATTTACCTGCAAACGACTTGCTCACATCTTTTAATGACATAAGCTCTTTCAGAATAATCCCTACTTTCTTAATTTTTAAGTTTTACATCACAAAGCTCCCACCTCCTTTTGCTATGCTACAGTTGGTGGGGGGCAGTTTCAATCGAAAAAAAACAAATCCTCAAACTTTTTATCTAAGGCGATGCATAGGATAAGTGCCAATTTTGCAGTAGGGCAAAACTGCCCTGTTTCTATGGAACTTATGGTATTTCGCGATACACCAACCATTTCAGCCAAAGCTGCTTGCGAAAGGTCTTTTTCAGCCCTTGTCACTTTCAGCCTATTTTTTAATACAATTTCGCCTTTCATCCCAATCTCCACAGCCTTTCAAGAAGTACCGTCCACTCTTGAGTTGCTGCCATGAATAGCATAAAAAAGTAGAATGTACCTATAGCACCAAGAAGCAACCATGCTAAATAATATTTGGTTCTTTTAAAACGATAGACTGTTAGGGATTGCCCAAATACCATTGCAAAAATTACTGTACCTATGGCAAATATTGTTTCGGCTTGACCTATAAAAAATGCAAGGGCAATTAAAACAATCGCCGCAACACTCCCTATACGTTCGCCCAATACAAAACCCTTCATTTCTGCATATTCCATGCCTTCATCCTTTAATGTTTTCCTACTCCTTGCCAAAATTTCCTCTTTACGGTTTCCGTTGTTTTCCATTGAATTGCTCATCTAAACTCCTCCTAATGATATTATCAGAAACGATACTGCTTTGACAAGTAATATTGTCATGACAAGCATACTATGCTACAAGTTTACTTGTCAAGAGCTTTTTTTGTATCCTCATTGACAGTGGTAATTAACAAAGGATAAAATACAGAAGAATTGTACTTATTGCATAATTGAAAGGAAAATTATTTTGATTCATGTAAATCAAGTAGCCTATGGCACAAGTATGCCCAAGAGGGCAGTTATTACAACCAAAGGTGAGAGTTGTTTTATTGTTTCCGCATTGGACAACAATGATGTTTTTGTGCCAACAATATCAGAACCACTCTTTGATAAAGCCTCAGAGGACATAGTACGGATTTTAGATTTTTCTGAATTAAAGAAAACAGGTGAATATTATCTTTTTGCAGATGGTTTATCAAAAGTTTTCTGTATAAGCGATGAACCATACAGGGAACTTACGAATGCATTAGTAAAAGGGTTATATTATCAGCGTTGTGGTTGCGCTCTAAAGGAAGAACATGCTGGGCAATTTTCTCATGGCGAATGTCATTTGAATAAAGCTACATTAATTCATGATGCAAAGACAGTAATAGATGTATCTGGAGGATGGCATGATGCGGGCGACTATGGAAGATATGTAGGTCCTGGAGCAGTTACAGTTGGGCATATGTTATATGCATATACCATGTTTCCAAAAGCATTTGGTGATGAATTGAACATACCAGAGAGTGGAAATGGTATTGCAGATATTCTTAATGAATGCAGATATGAGTTGGAATGGATTTTGAAAATGCAAGATAATCGTGGTGGATTCTACCATAAAGTAGCCACTCGACATTTCGCGCCATTATTTATGATGCCTGAAAATGACAAAGAAGAATTATTACTGTTTAATGTTTCTCATACAGCAACCGCAACCGCTGCCGCCGCCCTAGCTTTGGCATATAGAATATATCAGCCCATAGATGACGAGTTTGCGAAAAAAATGCTAGATTCTGCCCTAAAAGCATGGGGGTGGCTGGAAGAACATCCTGATTTCGAACCATTTGAGAATCCCCCAAATGTCAACTCGGGGGAATATGGTGATGCCTCTGGTGATGATGAAATTTTTTGGGCGGCATGTGAATTGCTTGCTGCAACCAATGAACCACGTTTTCTTGATAAAGTGCTTGAATTAGTAGATGAGGTTGATATTTCAAAATTGGGCTGGCAAGAAGTAGCTGGTTTTGGGGCATTATGCTGTTTGTTTGGTTCTGCAACAATGCCTATTGGTATTAAAAAAATTGATAATGGGGGTTATGATTCGCCTCTTGAATTAAAATTACATGAACGCCTAATCGCAGTTGCCAATGACTGCCTTGCCCTATGTGCCAAAAGTGGTTATTGCACTGCCCTTGAAGAGGATGGTTATATATGGGGTTCTATTTTGCCCATTATGAGTAATGCAATGATTTTAATTTGTGCGCATATTCTTACTGGGGAGGAATCTTATAAAAACGCGGCTCAGGCGCAATTAGATTACTTGTTGGGCATAAATGCAACTGGTTACAGTTTTGTAACAGGTTTTGGACAAAATGCATTTCGTAATCCACATCATCGTCCATCTTATTCAGATGGGGTAGATGACCCTGTGCCAGGTTTAGTTTCAGGAGGTCCTAATAAACAATCTCCAGACTTGGATTGTAAGCGGGTAGTTCCTCAGAACATACCTTCTGCAAAATTTTACGTAGATTATGTATGGACGGCTTCCGCTAATGAGATTGCAATTTACTGGAATTCTCCTGCAATTTTTGTATCTGCATTTTTTAGTGCTTGCGTTGCAGGTAAATAGATATTATACTTCATAGTAAGAGCTTAACATCATTAGAATGTTAGCATGATGGATTATGACGACTTAAGGAGAAATATATGATTGATTCACTTTTGACAAATATGTATTATTGGTTATCTCTTCTTGTGGCAATGCCTCCAGGGCATGACCCAAATCCAGGTGGAACACTTCCATCTGATGTTGTTATGGCTACACCCATACCTGGTGTTGTTGGAGCCCCCCCTCCAGAGACAGGAGGCGGTTTTAACCCAATGGTTATGATTCTTCTGTATGTAGCGGTGTTTGCAGCCGCATATTTCTTTATGATTCGCCCACATCGCAAACGTGAAAAAGCTATGAAAGAGTTACAATCTACTATCAAAACAGGCGATAATATTGTTACCACGGGTGGTTTGTTTGGGCGTGTTACTGATGTAGGCACAGACTGTTTTGTGATTGAGTTTGGGGTAAGCGGGCGCACAATGCGTGTTCCTGTGTTAAAGAGTGATGTTTTGGGTGTACGAGAACCTGTTTTAACTCCCCCGCCCAAAGAATCAACTAGTGATTAAGTTTGGAGCAACCCACCAGCAGGTTTAACCAGTGGTTCGATGGTTGCCCACAAGTTAGTGTATTTGGGGCAGAGCCCCATTATAATAGAAGGGGGTAGTGCAAATGTTGTATTTGTGTATTTTTTTACTGGTGGCTGGTATGGTCGCTATTCTCGTTGAACTCCTTATGCCTGGTTTTGATGGGTATATAAGCGGAATTCTTGGGATTTTGGCTATAATCGTGTCTGCATTTTTGGCAGTCAACTTTGTTAGTGGTGGATGGATTTTTGTTGGTATAAGTAGTGCCATTCTATTCACAGCTATTTTCTTGATGGTAACATTCATCAGAAGAAAGCAAGGTAGATTAATCCTTACAGAAAGTTTAGCAGAAGATTTGCCTCAGATTGACCTTAAAGGGCTTTTGGGCAAAGAAGGAAAAACAGTCACAGTGCTTCGCCCTTATGGTGAGGTTGATTTTAATGGTGTGCGTGTAGAGGTAAGCTCTGACGGTAATATGATTAACCGTGGGGCAAAAGTTCGTGTTATTGATGTGCAGGCAAATAAGGTTGTTGTAAATCTTGTGGATGGTAATTAGTAGCTTATGCATCCAAGCACAAAAAAAGCGACTACGTCGCTTTCCAAAGGAAGTATAGCTGGGCTTTTCCCAGCAGAATGGCGGGGTTTGAGACACCTCATTTAGATTAGATGGAGGTAAGTAAAATGAATTGGTTTCTTTTAACTACTCAAGTTGGTGATTATAACTTAAACTGGCTACCATTAGCGGGAGTTGTAGCAATTGTAATTTTTGTACTATTGTTTTTCCGCTTTGTTCCTGTGGGGTTGTGGATTTCTGCAAAAGCCAGTGGTGCAAGGGTTGGGATTTTTTCTCTAATTGGTATGCGTCTTAGACGTGTCGCGCCTGTTCATATCGTGCGTCCGTTGATTAAATTAACTAAAGCTAATATTCCAGTTCCAATTGACCAATTGGAAGCACATTATTTAGCTGGTGGGCGTGTTGATGCTGTTGTTAATGCTTTAATTGCGGCACATCGTGCTAACTTAGAGCTTCCTTTTGAACGTGCAGCGGCTATTGATTTAGCTGGTCGTGATGTTTTTGAAGCTGTTCGTATGAGTGTAAATCCAAAAGTTATTGAAACGCCTATGATTTCTGCTATGGCTATAAATGGTATAGAAATTAAAGCTATAGCACGCATTACTGTACGCACAAATATCCAACGCCTTGTTGGTGGTGCTGGTGAGGCTACAATTATTGCTCGTGTTGGTGAAGGTATTGTAACAACTGTAGGCTCTGCGGCAACTCATCGTGAAGTGCTTGAGAATCCTGATATGATTTCTAAAACTGTTCTTGCAAAAGGTTTGGATACTGGTACTGCCTATGAAATTCTTTCTATTGATATTGCAGATGTGGATGTAGGGCGCAATATTGGTGCTTCTCTTCAAATCGAGCAAGCCGAAGCTGATAAAAAAATTGCAGAAGCTAAAGCAGAAGAACGCCGTTCTTTAGCTGTGGCAGAAGAACAAGAAATGCGTGCTAAAGTTCAGGAAATGCGCGCCAAAGTTGTCGCCTCTGAAGCGGAAGTACCTTTGGCACTTGCGGAAGCGTTACGTAGTGGAAATATGGGCTATATGGATTTTTTGAATATGGAGAACAAAAAAGCAGATACAAAAATGCGTGAAAGCATTGGCGGGATGCAAATAGATTTATCTGCAAAGCCTGTGAACACGCCTCATTCTAGTAAGTAGTGAGTTTGTTTTAAAACAGTGGGGTGAAACCCCACTATCTTACATAAAGAAAAAGTTGGTGAAATATGGTTAGTATCATAATGCCTGCATACAATGCAGAAAAAACCATTGAGGCAAGTATAACTTCTGTGATTAGCCAAACATATCACGATTGGGAACTAATTGTTATTGATGATTATTCAAAAGATTCAACAGCTAAACTTGTTTCTGAATTTGTTAAATTGGATTCAAGAATATTTTTGTACACAAATGAAAATAATCTAGGTGTTGCACAAACACGTAATGAAGGCGTAAAACGCGCAAATGGTCAATGGATAGCCTTTTTGGACAGTGATGATATTTGGCATAAGGAAAAGCTACATAAGCAATTGCAACTTATGCAAACCACTGGCGCGGCAATTTCTTATACATCTACTGCTTATATGAATCACGAGGGTGTACCGTTTGGTTACGTGTTGCAGGCTAAACAACGCCTATATTATAATGATTTGCTAAAACAGAATCTTATGTCTTGCTCATCTGTGATGGTGAAAAGAGATGTAATACCGTTTTTTGTAAATGGTGATGTTCATGAAGACTATGTTGCATGGCTTAATATTTTGCAAAATGAAAAATGCGCCTATGGGTTAAAAGAACCACTTTTAACTTATCGGCTTGCATATTCATCGCGGTCTGGTAATCGCCTTCGTTCTGCAAAAATGATTTACAATGCCTATTGTCATGTTGGATATGGAGGGGTAACAAGTTTATTCTTGACATTACGCTATTCCATACATAGCATTACAAAACGACTTCAAATTAAGCGTTCTTAAGAAAATAAAATAAAAAATGCTGTAAGAGTAGAGACCTGTATGTACAGGAAAAAGTTTTCAAGTATAAATAATCTCCCTACGTTTATACTATTATCGTAACGATTGATTATCGTTGCATCTTAAATTTAAAGTTCTAGTGATTGTACTAGATATGAGGGAGATAAATCATGAACAGTAACAACAATAATAATTCTATCAGTTCTAAAGTTCCTGGAGCAAAAGAGGCTCTTAACCAATTTAAATATGAAGTTGCAAACGAGATAGGTGTACCTTTAAAACAAGGCTATAACGGTGACTTAACATCTGCACAGGCTGGTTATGTAGGTGGCTATATGGTTAAAAAAATGATTGAAGCACAAGAACGCCAAATGGCGGGTTCTGCAAGTTCTTCTCAAATGTAACAATGTAATGATAGGAAACTAGTGAGGAACACATCCTCATAACACCAACATTCTGTATAACAGTAAGTCCTGTAGTAAAAAGTGGTAGGGCTTCACGAATGCACTACTAGCAGTGGTGTGTAAAAAAGCAGAGTCCTATTATAAAAGAAGCCTTGAACTTCTCCTTGAATTGGAGAGGGTCAAGGCTTTTTTCTTTGTTGTGTTAAATCAACTTATGTTATAATATCACAAGGGGAACAAAAGACTTCACCTCCTCCCGCTACTCTTTAGTTGGCGTGCAGGGTATTTATTCAAATTTTCCCAATTTAGTTTTAGGAGATTAAACCTATGAAATCAACAATGATAGTGAACAAACTTTTTGAAATCAGTTTGATTGACCCTCGCATTTACGGTTCATTTGTTGAGCATTTGGGGCGTTGTGTGTACACAGGGATCTATGAACCTGAACATTCAACAGCGGATTCATTAGGATTTCGAAATGATGTAAAAGCACTTGTAAAAGAATTGAATGTACCATTTATTCGTTATCCAGGTGGTAACTTTGTATCTGGATACAACTGGGAAGATGGTATAGGGCTAAGAGAAAACCGTCCCAAAAGGCTGGACTTAGCGTGGAAAACCATTGAGAATAACGCAGTTGGTTTACATGAATTTATTAATTGGGCAAAAGAAGTAAACGCAGAAGTGAATATGGCAATAAATCTTGGTACAAGAGGAATCGACGCAGCAAGGAATATAGTGGAGTATTGTAATCATCCAAGTGGTTCTTATTGGAGTGATTTGCGACGCAAAAACGGTACAGAAGAACCCTTTAAAATAAAAACATGGTGTTTGGGTAATGAACTGGATGGCTTTTGGCAAATGGGTTACAAAACAGCAGAAGAATATGGGCGTATAGCAACTGAAGCCGCTAAAGTTATGAAATGGGTAGACAGTAGTATTGAACTTGTAGCGTGCGGAAGTTCCAGCAGTGAAATGCCCACATTCGCCTCATGGGAAGCGGAGATTTTGGAGCATACCTATGAGCATGTTGATTATTTGTCTTTGCATCGTTATTATGGAAACCCGAAAAATGATTTACCTAGTTATCTAGCAAAATCAATTGACATGGACAGGTTTATTAAATCTGTTGTGGCGATTTGTGATTATGTAAAAGCAAAAAAACGTAGTAAAAAAACATTAAATTTATCTTTTGATGAATGGAATGTCTGGTATCATTCTCATGCAAAAGATTCAAAAAATGAACCTTGGCAACATGCACCACCAATTTTAGAGGATATATATAACTTTGAAGATGCATTACTGGTAGGTTGTTTATTAATTACTTTACTCAAAAACAGTGATAGAGTAAAAATTGCATGTCTCGCACAATTAGTAAATGTTATCGCGCCAATAATGACGGAACCTGGTGGTGATGTGTGGAAACAAACTACGTATTATCCATTTCAACAAGCTGCTGTTTATGGGCGTGGTATAGTTTTGCGTGACAATATAAATTCTCCATCTTACAATTGTGAAGAATTTGATAATGTGCCTTATGTTGAATCTGTAGTTATCCACAACCCAGAAAAAAATGAAGCTATAATATTTGCAGTAAATCGTGCAACTGATGAGCACATGGATTTTGAAGTTGAATTGCAAGGTTTTGAAATATCAAATGTGCTGGAGCATAGCGAATTGGCTGGGCATGATATAAAAGAAACAAATACAAAAGCAAAATCTTTAGTAGTACCTAAACCTGTAATAGAAACAACTGCAAGTGGCAATAAGATTACTGCTACTTTAAAGCCCCTCTCATGGAATATGATCAGAGCGAGGCTAAAATAATACAGTCGGTGCTATAGTGTTTATTAGCATAAGGAGATATTTATGAAAATATATGATATAACAGCGGTAGTTTCATCCGAACTACCATTTTACAGTGAAAACGACCCTTTTGATTTAAGACAAGTGTTACAAATAGACGCGGGTGATATATGCAATATCACTCGTGTAAAAATGTCTGTTCACACAGGCACTCATGCGGACATGCCCTTACATTTTGTGAAAGATGGAAAAAGTTGTGAAGACATGGCGTTAGACCATTTTTACGGCAAATCAAAGCTGTTTCGCTTGCCCATTAACTGTAATGTCACAAAAGAAGACCTTGAACCGCTGGATATTTCAGAGGGTGATATTATCTTATTAGATACAGGGCAGTCTGGGTATATGCAACAAAGCAAACTTAAAAAAGGTTACACAGTCCTAACTACTGATGCCGCCGAATATTTAGTGTCCAAAAGAATAAAAACAATCGGAATTGATTATATCTCGATTGACGAGCATAACAGCCCAACCTTCCCAGTGCATAAGATTTTGCTTGGCGCAGATATTACGATATTAGAGGGTCTTGTACTAGATAACGTGCCAGAGGGCGAATATATAATTTCTGCATTGCCACTTAAGTTTAAAAATGGCGATGGTAGCCCTATACGAGCCATATTGGTATCTGAAAAGTAGAATATTGTTGACAGAGTCCCATTAGAAATGAAAGGTAAAATATATGGATATAATAGCAACTCTTGCCACGGAATTTACTTTAGCCCAATGGCAGGTGGAAAACACAGTAGAACTAATAGACGCAGATAATACGATTCCATTTATAGCACGATACCGTAAAGAATTAACGGGTGAAATAGATGACCAGCGACTTCGCGAATTGGACGAGCGTTTAAAATACTTGCGTAATTTGGAAGAGCGCAAAAATCAAGTGCAAAATACCTTAATTGAGCAAGGTAATCTTACAGACGAACTTTCCGCTTCACTAACATCCGCAACCACCCTAACAGAAGTAGAAGATATATACCGCCCGTTTAAGCCAAAAAGACGAACCCGCGCAACAATGGCAATGGAAAAGGGGCTAACACCATTGGCAGAGCTTATATGGAAGCAAGAGCTTGTTATTAGCCTAGAGGAAACAGCCGAACCATATATAGACCATGAAAAAGGGGTTGCAAACGTTACTGAGGCTTTAGCAGGGGCAAGTGATATAATAGCAGAAAAAATTTCAGACGACCCAACATGTAGAGCCTTGGTGCGTCAGTTGACCCTAGATGATGGAATTATAGTTTCTTCTATTTCAAAGAAAGCGAACAATGAAATAGAAACGGAAACAAATGCAAAAACAGAAGCGGGAACAAAAGCCACAGTTTACGAGATGTATTTTGATTTTAGTGAACCAATAAAAAAAATTGCAGGGCATAGGGTTTTAGCAATCAATCGTGGCGAAAATGAAGAATTTCTAAAAGTGGATATAGAAGCTCCAGAAGAAAAAATTCTTGTAGAACTCAAAAAAATATTTATCAAAAATAATCCACAAACATTAGAATTTATGGGCATGGCTTTGTTAGATAGTTACAAACGACTTACAGCACCAGCCGTAGAACGTGAAATGCGTACACATTTGACGGAGCAAGCCGAAGAAGGTGCGATTCGTGTATTTGCCGAGAATTTACGCCAATTATTAATGCAACCACCCGTTAAAGACCATGTTGTTCTAGCAATTGACCCTGGATATCGTACAGGTTGTAAGTTAGCAGTAGTTGACGAAACAGGAAAGGTACTTGAAACGGGTATCGTTTATTGCACCACTACAAAAGATACTTCCCCATCAAAAAAGATTTTAAAAGACATGATTCACCGCCACAATGCGAATCTTATAGCTATCGGGAATGGCACAGCCTCACGTGAAACAGAAATTGTTGTAGCAGAACTTCTAAAAGAATCAGGCATTAAAGCCCAATATATAATAGTTAATGAGGCAGGTGCTTCTGTGTATTCTGCTTCAAAGTTGGGAGCAGAAGAATTCCCAGAATTTGATGTAGCTTTGCGTAGTGCAGTATCTATTGGACGGCGGTTACAAGACCCTCTTGCAGAGTTGGTAAAAATAGACCCAAAAAGTATTGGTGTGGGGCAATACCAGCATGATATGAACCAAAAACGTCTTGGCACTACACTTTCTGGCGTGGTGGAAGCCTGTGTAAACTCTGTGGGGATTAATCTTAACACAGCCTCACCAAGTTTATTATCTTATGTAGCGGGAATCAGTTCTTCTGTTGCAAAAAATATTCTAACCTATCGTGAAGAAAATGGTAAATTTTCCAGCCGTTCGCAATTGTTAAAAGTAAGTAAACTTGGTCCAAAGGCATTTGAACAATGTGCGGGATTCCTTCGTATTCCTGATGCAAAAAACCCACTAGATAATACAGGTGTTCACCCCGAATCATATAAGGTTGCACAAGCGTATTTATCAATACAGTCAACGAAACCAAAAGATTCAAAGAATATTGATTTTGAATCTATAGCAACAACTATAAATGTTGGTGTTCCTACTCTTAAAGATATTGTTAAAGAACTGGAAAAGCCTGGTCGTGACCCACGTGATGAACTACCCTCTGTATTATTACGTAGTGATGTTTTGGCTATGGAAGACCTAACAGAAGGAATGATTCTCACAGGGACTGTTCGGAATGTTATAGATTTTGGTGCGTTTGTTGATATTGGTGTTCATCAGGATGGTTTGGTGCATATCTCTCAAATTGCAGATAAATTTATAAAGCACCCACTGGAAGCAGTTCAATTAGGTGATATTGTTACTGTAAAGGTATTATCTGTTGACGTAAGGAAAAAACGCATTGCACTGACTATGAGAGGTGTAAATTAATTTCCTTAACATTAAAACTGTGAGCTTTGCCCGTACCCACAAACCTTGATTTGAAAACCGCATTTGATGTGGTCTTCATGAAAGAGTTAAGAACACTGCCACAAGCCCCATGTACAACAGCGTTAAAATAATCAAGGGTTTATCATTAAGTAGAACATCCACAGGGTCTGCAAAACGTTTTGTTTCTGTAAGTAAACTATAACGCATTACAATTGTAAGTACCATAGGCACAGACCATACTAGCATATTGTTTTCTAAATCCAGTGTCCAAAATGAATAAAACACTATAGTAAGAGTTAGGCACACCAGCATATTTTTGTCCAAGAATTCTTTTGTGTATAAATTTAGCACTTTCCGTGTTTCCCCTGCTAATTCGTCGAGTGCAACTAATTCATTACGGCGCTTACCAAGCCCCATATACAGTGATAACGCTAAAACAGTTAAGTAAAGCCAATCTGAAACAGGTTGCCCAATCATCCATGCACCATAGAAAATACGTATTAGAAACCCGCTGGAGAGAATCAGAACGTCCACAATAGGAATATGTTTTAATTTCGCGCTATATCCCAAATTCAACATAAAATAGACAAGCAACAAAATAACTGTTCCAACTTGGCTACTGAGATTTTGGGCAGAAGTAAATATGGACACAATAATATTTACAGAAATAGCTGTAAGAAACAACAATATCATCAAAAACCACGCAAATCTAACTGAAACAAGCCCCGCTGCAATGGGGCGATTTTTTTTCACTTCATGTTTGCGGTCGTTTTCTACATCAAAAATATCATTCAAAATATATACTGCTGAAGATATTAAACAAAACGCGGCAATTCCCGCTACAATTATTAAAATATCTTCAAAAGCAAAACGTCGCCCAAAAATCAGCGCAAATGCGACAAGCGCGTTTTTTAACCAATGTTTTGGACGCATAAGACGAACTATATTCATTGAATCACCACCAATCACATTAACTAAACAACGCCCCTACTGCAACAAGTCGGGGCGCTTTTCTTCTGTACGTTTTATAGATTGGTTACGCCGCCATTCTTTTATGTTGGCATGGTGACCTGACAAAAGAACCTCTGGCACAAAACGCCCACGAAATTCTGGGGGGCGAGTGTAATGCGGATACTCCAAAAGCCCATCAGAAAAACTTTCTTCTTCATGCGAAACAGCTTTTCCCAATACCCCTGTCACTAATCGTGATACAGTGTCCATTAACACCAATGCGGCAATCTCGCCCCCTGTTAGAATGTAGTCACCTATTGAAATTTCCTCTGTTACTATTTCTTCTATCACACGCTCATCCAGTCCTTCATAATGCCCACAAAGCAAAACCATTTCGTCAAGAGCAGAAAGCTCTTTTGCTTTTGCTTGATTTAAAGTTTTGCCTTGTGGTGACAGATAAATTACAGGAAAGTTATTATTGGAAATATTACAAATATGCTCATAGGCAGAATAAACAGGCGTAGGCATTAGTACCATACCTGCTCCACCACCATATGGCGAATCATCTACTTGCCCATGTTTGTTGATTGCAAAATCACGAATATTTATGGGATTTACTTGCACTAGTCCAGACTTTATAGCCCGTCCTAAAATACTATGACCAGTGGCTTCTTTTATCATTTCTGGAAAGAGGGTTAGCACATGGAAAATCATATTTTTAACTCTCTCAAGCCATCCATTAGGCGTATTGTAACAGTTTTATTTGCCATATCCACAGCTTGAACAACATCTTTAATAGCAGGAATCATAAAATTATCGCCCTCAAATGCTTCTATTACATATACATCATTTGCGTTTGTGTTAAATATACGACTAATTACGCCAAGTTTTTCATTTTTCAAGGTTCGCACCTGTAAACCAATTAAATCCCTAATATAATACTCGTTTTCACCCAACGGAAGAGCTTTTGATTCTGGAATATATATTTTATTTCCTACTAATGATTCTGCCGCCGTTCTATCATCAACGCCATCCAGTTTTATAATAACCAGCCCTTTTTGTTGTCGTGCTTGAGTTAATTTATAGGGTACATTATTTATAAATACGTCTTCATCCAATAATAAAGAAAACCGCGCTGGGTCATCAGTAGTAGGCAGAACACGCATTTCTCCACGTATTCCTTGGGGTTTTGTAATAATTCCGATTTCAAATTCAAACATACTCAAAGCCTCTCATCATTTGCTTGTATATTTTTCCATTTACCATTACAAACCGAATATTAAATTCTTCATCAATGGCAATAATATTTGCGCGCGTTTTTTCTTTTAATGAACCAATATTAGGATATATTCCCAAAGCTCTTGCAGGAACAGATGTTACCATTGAAATTACATCAACTAATGGAACACCAACTCTTTTGTACATATTTTTAACACAATCAATCATCCTAATTGAGCTACCTGCAAGTTTACCATCTTGATTACGGCATACACCATCTTCTTTTATAATCGTACCTAAATGGTATTCACCATCAGGCAAACCTGCTGGTGCAATAGCATCTGTTATCAAAATAATGTTGTCAGGGTTTTTAGCCTGCAACAATAATTTTATTGCAGGTATGCTAACATGGTGAAAATCACAAATTATTTCTGTATAAAGTTTGTCTAAAGTCAAAGCCGCAACAGCTATTCCTGGTTCTCTGTGATGAATGGGACTCATTGCGTTATATGTATGCACAATGATATTTGCCCCTGCATCAGAGCCTCTTTTTGTTTCTTCATAGGTTGCAGCTGAATGCCCCATACGACAAATTACTCCAACAGCAGTCATTGAAGCTATAGCATCTATGCCGTTTTCCAATTCAGGGGCAATGTTTATACTAACCTTGCCCCCCTGAACTGCTTCTTGTGCCATATTAATTAATTTTTCCATTTCCTTCAAATCTACAGGGCGGATACATTCTTTTACATGCCCGCCCATATATTGGGGATTAATATATGGGCCTTCAAAAAATATACCTGAGATATCTGCACCACTCGTTCCTTGTCTAACAGCGGCTTTCACAGCAGAGATTGCATCTTTTACTCTGTCATTTGGAGCAGCAACTAAAGATGGAATAAAATTCGTTACACCTTCTTCCATCTTATATTTGGCTAAACCACACAAAGATTCTAAAGAGCCGTCCATGGTGTCATAACCTCCGCCACCATGGACATGGATATCAACAAAACCTGGCAACATTGTAAGACCGCGTAAATCTATAAATTCTGTACCTATTGGTATTGCCATAGGTATCTCTGGAGATTCATCTATTTTATGAATCCAATCCCCTATGATGTGATAGGAGCATAATCCATAACTTCTGCCGTCTGTTATACTCTTGTCGCTTAGTAAAATATACATAGGCTACCTGTCCTCTTTAACTTTGAGTCCATCAAATGAATTTAAAAAACCAATAGATTGTCCTTCATGTATGCGCATTATAGCCTTTCCTAAAAGTTCCGCTACAGTGATGGTTTTTATTTTCCTGTGCTGTTTTTCTGGGGGAATTTCAATGGTATCTAAAACAACCAGTTCCTTCAAAGGTGATTCTTCAATCAATTTTACTGCATTACCCGCAAGCACAGGATGAGTAACGCAAGCAGATACTTCTTTCGCGCCATGTTGCATAACCTCAAGAGCCGCATTACATAATGAACCACCTGTAGCTAAAACATCATCTAGTAAAATTGCATATTTTCCCTTTACATCACCAATAAAGTTTACAATTTCTGACTGGGTATCACTAGTACGACGCTTGTCGGCAATTGCTAATGGAACATCCAACAATTCAGCAAAAGCATTGCAACGTGCAACACTTCCAAAATCAGGAGAAACAACAACTACATCACTGAGGTCTTTAAAACCCTCTTTGTAATAGTTGGCAAAAGTATAAGCTCCTCTTAGATGGTCTAATGGAATATCAAAAAAACCTTGTATTTGTGGGCAGTGTAAATCCATAGACAATACGCGATGCGCCCCTGCGACGGTTAGCAAATTAGCTACTAGCTTTGCACTAATAGGGTCATGAGAACGCGCACGACGGTCTTGACGAGCATACCCAAAGTATGGAATAACGACTGTGATTCTGCCTGCCGACGAACGATGCATAGCATCAATCATTATTAATAATTCCATAAGATGATCATTAACAGGCGGAGATGTCGATTGTATTAAAAATACATCTGCCCCACGAACAGTTTCTTCAACACGCATGTTAATTTCACCGTCTGAAAATCTTGTTACGCTTGATTGCCCCAATTCAATTCCTATATATTTTGCTATTGCTCTTGCCAACTTCTGGTTTGCATTGGCGGCGAACACTTTGGTTTCAAAAGCCATTTTATGTCTACCTTTCCGAACATTAGAGTTAATCTTCTTCATCATAATCAGATTCAATCAATTCAATTTCCAGTGGGTCGTCGTCAATGATAGTTTCGGCAATTTCATTAGGGTCTACAGCAATGTAGTTATCTGATGAGGCTAATGCTTCCAGCGTTTTCATTCCAAAGTGAGTTCGTGCAGCATTTTCTATTTCGCGCCCTATTTCTGGATGTTCACGTAAATATATTTTTGCATTTTCACGCCCTTGCCCTAAACGAGTTTCGCCATAAGAAAACCATGAGCCACTTTTTTGCACCAAACCTAATTGTGTGCCAAGATCTAAAAGATCGGCATCTTTTGAAATACCTTCGCCATACATAATGTCAACTTCACAGTTTTTAAACGGAGGTGCGACTTTGTTTTTTGTAACTTTTATTTTGGTGCGATTGCCTGTTATATTATCGCCAATTTTTATTGCTTCTGCACGACGGATATCCACTCGCACAGAGGCATAGAATTTTAATGCACGTCCGCCTGTGGTAGTTTCTGGGCTTCCATAACTTATACCAATTTTGTCACGCAATTGATTTATAAAAATAACTATACAATTAGTTTTGCTTGTAATACCTGTAAGTTTGCGCAATGCTTGTGACATTAACCTAGCTTGTACACCAACTTGGCTTTGCCCCATTTCGCCTTCAATTTCGGAGCGGGGAACGAGTGCTGCTACAGAGTCAACCACAACAACATCAATTGCCGCAGAACGCACCATTGCCTCTGCTATTTCAAGGGCTTGCTCACCATCATCTGGTTGTGAAATATATAGCTCGTCCACATTTACGCCTAATTTACGCGCATACACAGGGTCAAGAGCATGTTCTGCATCTACATAACCAGCGATTCCGCCTAACTTTTGTGCTTCTGCCACAATGTGCAATGCCAAAGTAGTTTTACCTGATGATTCTGGACCATACACTTCTACAATACGTCCTTTAGGTACTCCGCCAACGCCCAAAGCTACATCTATACTTAGTATACCCGTTGTTATAACTGGAATATCCGTAAAGTCTAACTTTTCCCCCATTTTCATTACTGCGCCCTTACCAAATTGCTTTTCAATACCCGCTAAGGCATTATGTAATGCCTCTTCTTTGGCAGATAGATTTGCGTCAATCGCTGCATCTTTGCCTTTTTTTGTTGTCTCTGCCGCTTTAGTGCTTTTTCTTGGCATAAAAATCGCTCCTGCTTTATTTATTTTAATCCTAAGCCCTGAGAAACTTTTTTAAAATTTCATCAAAACTTTGGCAGGAAATACGCGTTTGCGCATTCCCAAAAGAATATGCAAAAAAGTGAGGGAACACTTTTTTATAGATACATTGTAATACAGTTTTCGCGTTATGCAAAGAAATATATATTTAAAAAAATTTTCCACACGTTTTACAACCATCTTGCGACGCAGTCAATAACTTTGCTAGTAGAATAACAAATGATTTGGAAAAAATACCTGTTCTATTATCATTGACAGCAGTTTAATTTTCTGATATATTAAATCTTGTCGTTAGACTTTAAGTATTGGGCTGTCGCCAAGCGGTAAGGCACCAGACTTTGACTCTGGCATTCGTAGGTTCAAATCCTGCCTGCCCAGTATGCAAAAAAGACTTTAACTTTAATGTTATAGTCTTTTTTTATTCACTAGGAAATTGCAGTCATAATTTTCGACGAATGGCAATTGCCTCTAATTCGTTATCACACCACTGAAAAATTTTGGACTGATTAAGAGTAAGTTCTGCTATTGCCCTGTCAAGTAATCTTTCCACAAGTAAATTTTTGATATAGGTATTGGGCGGATGATAGCTTAAAATAAATGCTATCATCCGCCCAATATCTTGCTCTTTTGTGCCAAAAACTTGCTCCTCAAAATCTATCCCCCAACAATGTATGCCATCGAAGATAAAGTTACGGAAATTTACATCTCCTCGTATTTCGCCTGTTTTATCATGACTAACTGCATTGTAAAAATCATTTAGCCAGCTAATAAGGCAATTTATGAGGTGTTCTATTTGGTCTGGGTTAAAGTTATGCTCCATCTCAATGTGTTCAATAAAATCTGTTATAGTTGCCCCCTTTACATATTCCAGCTTTAGTATATTATTTTCTTGTGAGATAATTTTTGGTACGCGAACTCCTGCATTAAATAATAACTTCAATTTGTCGGCTTCTATGATTGCCACGTCGCGAGAATTCATATGTTTTTCAATTAAACCATTTAAAAATATCACTTTGTTTTTTTTAGATTTAAAGTCTGATTTCAATAGTTTGCCCCTTTTCATAACCTTCCAGTTCACTTACAACACCCAACACAGCATTTTTTAGCAGAGCTTGCACAAATGGTACCATTTTGATTTTTCTGCCCCCACAAATCAGCTCTATTCCTTTATCCGCTACACAATCAACCCTGCGTTTCTTACCCTGTAAAATGGCTGAACCCAGTGTTTCGCAAGACATCCCACAAGCATCACAACATTGAGGTGGAAATTGTGGTAGAACATCGTAGACTTTTAGTTCAATTAAATCCACAAGTTTGCGAATATCTGTAATTGAATTAATTGAGGGAATTTCTTTATATTCTTCCATAGATTCAGAGATTCGCCCTGATACGCAAAATGACATGTCACTCCATTTTTTCTCCAAATCTTCTAGGGCATGGGCTGTAACAATCGTGGGAACTGGAATATCATCTACCCCTTCTAGCACAAGCCAATCATAATCTTTGTCATAAAAGGAGAAAATTGCAGACATGGTTAGTTTTTCTGGATATAATAAATCCGTTTCATTTTCGCCCCTTGCACATACAAGTTCTGCACCTGCTTCCCTATGTCGCCTAGTATTAGATGTTGGGTTGGGGTCAATACTGAACCCTTCAAAGTGAATTTCTTTTACAGAGCCAACTTTGTAATTCCTCGATTTTAATTCTCTAATAATATTTTCTATTGTGGTTGTTTTTCCGCTACCACTAATGCCACATACACTAAAGGCTTTCAAAATATCACATCCAAAAAATTATTAAACCTATGGCGATTGCCATAATACAGATTAAAACAAATAAAATAAAATCACGATGGCTAAAGATTAAAGTATAGTAACTGGTACGCTCGTCCATTGCCCTAAATGCACGCATTTCCATACTCATTGCAAGTTCTTTGGCATTCTGTAAACTTAAAACCAGTATAGGCAATAGCAGATAAGAATATAAAAACAATCGTTTTTTAAATTTTAATTCCTCAATTACTACACCTCTAAGTTGTAATGCAATTAAACTATCTTTTAGTTCCTGTGCCAGTTGCGGAACAAAACGAATGCCAACAGATATCATATAAGCAAGCTCGTAAGGCATACGAATTTGCACCATTCCTTGAATAAGAGCGCGAGAAGAATAAAGTGTAAGCATAGAGGCGGATGCAATAAAAAGTGAGAGTCTAAATAATACTAAAAGCCCTGCTACAATTCCACCAGAAGTTAGCAAAGTAATGTTAAACAACTCTATCAAAGTATTGCCAGAAGGCGCGAATATGCTCCGCAACAATGCCACAAAAATTAACACTTGCCACATTCTTTTTAGTCGCCCAAACAACATAGAAAAACTCACGCCCAAAAGCACGGCAATGATAAGCGTGAACAGTAAAAGACTACCCATAAATATAACATTATCACGTATTATAACTGCATAACTAGAAAGTACAATAACAAGAGCAAAAATAACGCGGGGGTCTGGTGGTTTAATCAATAAATTTGCCCCCCTCCATTTGACGTATTTCTGCACCGAGAATATTTACAAATTCTCTGTCATGACTGATTAACAAAATCCCCACACCCTGCTCTTGTAAGATAAAAAGTGTTTCTGCTAACAAGTGCCGTCTGCGCTTATCCAATCCTGTTGTTGGCTCGTCCAACACAAAAAATCTAGGCTCACACACCATTGTTGCCGCAATAGCCAAACGTTGCTTTTCCCCACGGCTTAAAGTGTACGTTGTGTGATTTATAATATGCTCTAATTCAAACAGTTTTAACAGTTTATGGGCTTTTTCTTGAGCGTCCTCTTTTGAAATGCCCCTAAGTTCCAAAGGAAATGAAATTTCCTCCAAAGGATTGGGAGCAAAAATTTGACGTGATGGTTCTTGAAACAAATATCCTACCTGCTTACCTATTTCGCCAAGTTTTAAGTTTTTAATATCTGTTTGATTGTAGAAAATCTGTCCCTTATCTGGGCGGATTATGCCTGCGACTAACTTGCCCAAAGTTGTTTTTCCGCTTCCGTTTTCACCCATTATTGCAGTACACAAAGAAGGAGAAAATTCCTCAATGTCTATTGAAAAATTTCCCCTCATTTTCAATGGGGATTCTACCCCCCTGTCCAAGCCTCCGCCATTCCGCAGGGAATGAATCTCTGCTACGTTTCCTTTGGAAAGCGACGTAGCCGTTTTTTTGTTACTTTCTTTTTTATTTTTTATAGGGTAGGCAAAGTGTACGCCTTTTAATTTTATTGAAAACTTTTGCAAACTAACCCCTTCTTAAAATGGCTTCTTCGTATACATCTTCTACAGGAAGATTATAACGAATAGGTCTTTTTACACCTATTGCTTTTAAATCACTTGGTTCTGTAGTTGAGATAACAACATCAGCATGATTGCAAAAAACTCTGGTAAGCCGCTTGATTTCGGTATCAGTTAATTCTTTACCATTTGACAAGTTTTCGCGATAATCCATTTCATAATGTGCGTGAACCCAAGGGGTATTAAAAGCCATTGACACACGTTTACCTAAATAACCAAGGCTAAATTCTGTTATGGTGTGTACAATATCCAATTTTAATTTTTTGATTTTTTTTAGGATATTATCAGGGTAAAAATATGCCATGCTATTTGTATCTTTCATAAAAAAATTGGGGGCGTTAGGAATGCGGAACACCTTTAGTTCACCAGGTATGGGTTTTGGTTGAACCGTAGTAAAAATATAAACCTTATGCCCTTGTTTTGTTAATTCTTGTTTTAAAAGCATAACCGATGTAGCAATATTATCCGTGTTTGGATAGTAGGTATCTGTAAAGATTCCTATATTCATAGGTTTAGTCCTTTCCTAAATTAATTAGGGCGTATAGTTAAAACTTAGGCATATCATAGACTCCATATGTGGCAGAAGAACCTAAAAAGTCCACTAATTTATTAAGGTGGAAAACACATTCAGCCTCTGTATTGTAGGTTGCTAATGTTTCAAAATAACTATCTTTATTCCTACCAACATTTAGGTAAATATCTATATCCATCTCGCCTGTTTCTTCGCCGTCATCATCAACATGCTCAATTATATCAATAAAGCGTATTTGCTCGGCATTAACTGCCTGTAGTTTATCTTGACTTCTAATTATTTTCATTATAAAACACCATCCACAATTTTTTGCATATCCTGTGCCATTAAACCCAACCTTGTTACTGCATCTTCTTGGGTTGCTGTAGAAGGCAATTTTACACCAAAATACAATTTAATCTTAGGTTCTGTGCCAGATGGACGAACACATACCCATGAGTTATCTTCCATGGTGTAATGCAGTACATCTGAAACAGGTAATATTGTAGCTTCTACTTTGCCAATTGGTACATGTGTAACAGTTTTATTTAGATAGTCACGCACTTCAATTATTGTTGAATTTGCAATTTCTTTTGGTGGTTGGTTACGTAGGGCTGTCATTATTTTTTGCATGTCTTTTAGCCCACCTACACCCTTCAAAGTGATGGACACAATAGATTCTTGATACATACCATATTTCGCATACAACTCTAGGAGTGCATCATATAAGGACAAGCCTTTTTTATGATAGAACGCCGCTATTTCGCAAGCTAACAATGTTGCAACAACGGCATCTTTGTCACGGGCATAAGTTCCAGCTAAATAGCCATAACTTTCTTCAAAACCTAAAATATATTTGTGAGAGCCTGTTGTTTCAAACTCTTTGATTTTCTCTCCAATATATTTGAATCCTGTTAATACTTCCATGTATTCAAGTTCGTAGGCTTCTGCTACAGCGCGCCCCATTTCTGTTGACACTATTGTAGAAATGATTGCGCCGTTTTTTGGTAGTTTGCCCTTCTCTTGCATTTGGGAACACATATACTCAAGTAATAACGCACCTGTCATATTTCCGTTTAAGAAAGTATAATCATCGCCTTTTTTTACGGCTATACCCACACGATCACAATCAGGGTCTGTGGCAACCACTAAATCGGCATTCTTTTCTTTTGCCAATTTAATCGCATACTCAAACGCCTTTTTGTCCTCTGGGTTAGGATAATCAACTGTTGGGAAGTTTCCATCGGGGGCTTCTTGTTCTGCAACCACATACACATTTTTAAAGCCTGTTTCTTTTAAGGCACGTTGCACACCCACATTGCCTGCACCATGCAGGGGCGTAAATACTATTTTTATATCTGATTTCGGAATGATTTCTGGATTAAGTGATTGCGCTTTTACATTTTTGATAAATTCATCATCAACCTCTGGGGGGGCAATGTTAAATAAACCTTTTGTAATTGCCTCATCTTTGGACATTGTTTTTACCATTGAAAAATCGGTAATTTTGTTCACTTCTTGTATAATGGCTTCATCACGCGGATATGGGCATTGACCTCCATCATCCCAATATACTTTATAACCATTATACTCTGGAGGATTATGGCTTGCAGTTATAACAATTCCTGATACACAGCCCAGATGTCTAACCGCAAATGATAAAAGTGGGGTAGGGCGTAGGCTGTCAAAGGTGTAGGTTTTAATACCATTTGCATTAAGCACCAAAGCCGCTTCTGTAGAAAATTCGGGTGACATACGGCGGCAATCATGGGCAATAGCCACACCCATTCCAGGTTTGTATGCATCACTACTTAGAATATAATTCGCCAACCCTTGGGTTGCTTTGCGAATCGTATAAACATTCAGGCGATTTGTCCCCGCGCCTAAAACGCCCCTAAGCCCCCCAGTGCCAAACTCAAGCTCTTTAAAAAAGCGATCTTCAATTTCTTTTGTGTTGTTTGAAATGCTTTTAAGTTCTGCTTTTGTAGCGTCGTCAATGGCTGGGTCATTTAACCATTGTTCATATATAGCTTGATGATTCATGCATATCCCTCATTATTTTTTGAATTTTGACATCAAACTTTCATGCCATTTTTTTGGCGTTTCACTGTTTGCACTATTTCCATCTTTGCGGCGTGATTTACGTTGTTCTTCCAATTCCATTTTTGTTTTCATGCCCTTCATGCCCACAATATAAGCTCCTGCCATTTCAACTTTTACAGTCTTTTTTACAGGCAGAGCTTTAAAAACATCTGCATCACACACCAGTGTCATAATTTGAGGTCCAACCTTAGCTTTTACAAGTGGCATTTTCATCATCTTGCCCATTCGGGGCATCTGGTCTGTCATTGCTTTAGGAAAATTTGCATTTGTTATTTTGTCTTTCTTTTTGTCAATTACATAAATTGACACCGTTTGTTTGTGTTGCGCTACCATCTCTTGTTGTTGTGCGGCTCTTTTGCCAGCCCATTTATTCAGGAAGTATATGACCACCCCCAACACTAAAATTATTATTACTGCTAAAATCGCAAAATCTAAAACTCCCAAAAAAAATCTCCTCTCATGGGGAATGATTAGTTACTAAGATAGTGTAATCCTTGGACATATTATAAGTAAAATGTCACCACTACGCAATAGCACACACAGGGGCATTGAACGGAAACAAAAGTGTGAAAAGTTTAAACTCGCGTAATGACACAAAAAATTATATATTTTACATCAGCTTGATTAAAAAAATTTACATAGATGTTACACAGCCGATATTTGTTTTATACATTCATCATTTAATATTGTCTTGTAAGCAAGTAAAACAAATATGGAGGATTAAAAAATGGTGAAGAAAATTATTAAACCCATCCTAGGGCTTTTAATCGTTGCAGTTATGGGTTTGTCGTTCACTGGATGTGGTGGAGATGCGGAGCAAATAGCTGTTATCACCCGTGAGGATGGAAGTGGTACTAGGGGTGCGTTTGTTGAAATTGTAGATATCACCCAAGGTGGAAACGATAACATCACAACAGAAGCAGTTGTTGCACCTGGTACAAGCGTGATGATGACCAACGTTGCAGAAAATCCCTTGGCTATTGGATATGCTTCAACTGGTGTGGCATTAAGTGATAGCAGGGTTAGAGTTTTAAATGTTGACGGTGTAGCACCTACAGTTGAAAATATGTTAAACGGTACATATGCAATTCAAAGACCGTTTATCATTGGCTATAATACATCAGCAGGGCTTAGTCAGTTAGCACAGGATTTTGTAGATTTTATTTTCTCTGCACAAGGGCAAGATGTTGTGGCGGGCAGAGGTTATGTGCCATTTATACCACAGGGCGCACCACAATATACCCCCAGTGGTCTAACAGGTAGTATTGTTGTTAATGGTTCTTCCTCTGTTTACTCATTACTACAGCATTTAAGTGCGGCTTATCGTGATATCAACCCCAATGTAACAATAGACATTCATGGAGCGGGGACAGGACACGGTATTAGTGCTGTGCGTGATGGTTTGGCAGATATAGCAATGTCCAGCCGTGATTTAAGAGACAGCGAGTTAGAGTTTTTAACACCCTTAACAATAGCAATTGATGGTATTGCGATAATCGTACATCCAAGCAATTCTATTAGCAACCTAACTTTTGCAGAAGTCAGAAATATTTTCCTTGGGGAGATTAAAGAATGGGACAGAGTTCAATAAAAGAGTTTGTCGCCAAAATACTATTTGCATTATCAGCCTGTGCCGCAATTATAGCGGTAGGGCTGATTTGTGTATTCCTTTTTGCTCAGGGTTTACCCGCAATCTGGAACATTGGCATATTAAATTTTCTAACAGGCACAGAATGGCGGCCAACATGGAATCCGCCCTTATTTGGTATATTACCAATGATATTAGGTTCGTTGTATGTAACAGCAGGAGCGATTCTATTTGGTGTTCCTATTGGTATTTTTGCTGCGGTGTTTATGGCTAAATTCTGCCCCCGCCCAATTTATTTGGTGCTAAAACCCGCGATAAACCTACTTGCAGGCATTCCATCCGTCGTATATGGCTATTTTGGTATGGTAGTCCTTGTACCATTTGTGCGAGGAACGTTTGGGGGTACTGGTAACAGTATACTCACGGCTTCAGCTTTGTTGGGCATGATGATTTTACCAACAATTATAACCATTTCGGAAAGTGCCATTCGTGCCATTCCATCAGAAATATATGAAGGTGCAATAGCCTTGGGTGCAAGCCATGGAAATGCATCTTTTCGTGTAGTGTTGCCTGCGGCAAAATCAGGGGTTATGGCGGCAATTATATTAGGCATAGGACGTGCCATTGGTGAAACTATGGCAGTGCGTATGATTGCAGGTAATCAAGCAGTTTTGCGTATGCCTCATGAGTTTCTAAGTGGTGTAAGAACCATGACAGCCAATGTTGTACTTGAATTAGGTTATGCTTATGGTGACCATAGATCTGCATTAATCGCCACTGGGGTTGTATTATTTGTCTTCATTTTACTAATCAACACATTATTTTCTGTATTAAAGAATAAAGGTGGTGTTTAGATGTTTCGCAAAAAAACAAGTGACCTTTTATTATTTCTGCTAACCTGGTTCAGCATTATCGCAACAATATCAGTTTTATTGCTTGTTGTAGGTTATGTTTTGTTAAATGGTTTGCCACACATAAGACCATCTTTGTTTGCCATACAGTTTACAACCGAAAATCAATCATTATTTCCTGCACTTATGGGGACATTGATGATTGTGGGGTTATCATTACTACTTGCTGTGCCACTGGGGGTATTTTCTGCAATATATCTTGTAGAATATGCAAAACGAGGCAGTAGATTTGTAAAAATTGTTCGTCTAACAACGGAAACATTGGCGGGTATACCTTCTATCGTTTATGGGTTATTTGGATTTATATTTTTTGGCGTGTTTCTTGGTTGGGGGTTGTCCTTGATGTCAGGGGCATTTACAGTTTCTATTATGATTTTACCTTTAATTATGCGAACAACTGAAGAAAGCCTAAAAGCCGTACCTGATACATACAGGGAGGGATCTTTTGGTCTTGGTGCTGGGAGACTAAGAACGGTTATGCAAATCGTCCTGCCAGCTGCCACACCAGGTATTTTGGCTGGGGTTATCCTTGCCATAGGGCGCATTATTGGTGAAACTGCCGCAATAATCTTTACACTTGGTAATGTGGCTCGTATGCCCAACAATTTATTTGACACAGGTCGCACATTATCAGCACACATGTATGCACTTGCCAATGAAGGCACACATCCAGGAGAAGCCCATGCAACGGCGGCAGTTTTATTGATTGTTGTTGTTTTAATAAATGCTCTATCTTCAAAGATCGCACGACTAATCAAAGTCATGTGATAAATCTTGGGGTGAAACCCCAAAAACTCAACTAAATGGAGTGAAGTTGAATGAAAAATTCTATAAAAAAATCATATAAATTTTCAATACAAGAAATGGATTTATGGTATAATGATTTTCAAGCCCTCAAAAATATCAATATGGACATACCCTCACATGAAATTACTGCCTTTATTGGTCCCTCTGGTTGTGGTAAGTCTACCCTAATAAAAAGCCTAAACCGCATGAATGACTTGATAGAGGGTTGCAAAATCAATGGGAGCATTTTGCTTGATGGTGAAAGCATACATGGAAATATTGACGTAAATGCCCTCAGAAAACGTGTTGGTATGGTTTTTCAAAAGCCTAACCCATTCCCAATGAGCATTTATGATAATATAGCATACGCCCCACGCACACATGGCATAAAATCAAAGTTTAAGTTAAATGAGATTGTAGAAAAATCCTTGAGTGATGCGGCTATTTGGGATGAGTTAAAAGATAGGCTAAAAAAGAGTGCATTAAGCCTTTCTGGAGGGCAACAACAACGCCTTTGTATAGCCCGTGCATTATCAGTGCAACCTGATGTGTTGCTAATGGACGAACCAACTTCTGCACTTGACCCAATATCCACTGCCAAAATAGAAGAATTAGTTATCAAGCTAAAGAGTGAGTATACTATAGTTATTGTTACTCACAATATGCAACAAGCTGTTAGAATTTCGGATAATACAGGCTTTTTCCTGCTAGGTGAGTTGATTGAATATGGTAACACGGAGAGGATTTTTTCCGTACCAAAAGACAAACGCACAGAGGATTATATCACAGGGAGGTTTGGATAATGCGAAGATTTGACCAACAATTGGCAGAACTAAATGATAAATTGCTTGAAATGGGTGCGCTTATTGAAAAAGCTATAACACTTGCGTCACAAGCATTAAAAGAACATGATGTAGATCTCGCAAAAAAAGTAATTGAGGATGAAAAACTCATTGACCAAATAGAAAAGGACATAGAATCATTGTGCTTAAAACTTCTCTTACAACAACAGCCTGTAGCCAGCGATCTACGTTTAATTTCAGCGGCATTAAAAATGATTACAGATATGGAACGCATAGGCGACCAAGCCGCCGATATATCAGAAATAGTAGTTATGATGGGTAATACACCTCATGTAACAAAATTAGAAAACATACATCGGATGGCGGAGGCGACAATAAAAATGGTATCAGAAAGTGTTGATGCCTATGTGAAAAAAGATTTAAAATTGGCGAAATCAGTAATAAAATATGACGATGTGGTTGATGACCTTTTTAACAATGTGAAATTTGAATTGATTGAATTACTACGTGCTGATAGTTCTAAAGGCGAACAAATCATTGACTTGTTAATGATAGCAAAGTATTTCGAGCGCATAGGTGATCACGCGCGAAACGTTGCAAAATGGGTAGTATTTTCAATAAGAGGACGAAAAATCAAACGAAAAAAGAGTGAAACATGAACAAGGAAGGCTTTTGCTCGCCAGAGAGCCTGTTTACAGATTTTGAAAGGAATGGGTTCAATTATGGCTAATATTTGGATAGTAGAAGATGATGAAGATATCCGTCAAATAATTTTGTATGCCCTACGCACCGATTTTAAGGCAATAGGCTTTGAAAGCGGTGCAGATTTTTTTGTTACGCTTGAAAATAAAGAACAACCACAACCTGATATGGTCATTCTTGACATTATGCTATCAGGTGATGATGGTTTAACAATTCTAAAGAAACTACGACAAAGCCCACGATATCAAAGTTTACCTATAATGATGCTAACTGCCAAAGCTAGTGAATATGACAAAGTAAAAGGACTGGATTTTGGGGCTGATGATTACTTAACTAAACCATTTGGCGTGATGGAGTTACTCTCACGCGTTAAAGCTCTATTGCGCCGAAGCAACCCCGATAATAGTAAAGAATATACTTATCAGAACATAAAAATTAACCATGGACAACGAACTGTTACCGTTGACAACGAAACAATCACACTAACATTCAAGGAATATGAATTACTATACTATTTGGCGACCAACAAAAGTATTGTTTTAAGCAGGGATAAAATCCTTGAAGTTGTATGGGGTTATGATTTTGGGGGTGAAACCCGAACGTTGGACATGCATATAAACCGGCTACGTCAGAAATTGGGCGTAGCTGGCGAGTATATTAAGACAATCCGCAATGTTGGTTATAAAATGGAATAACGAAAATTTCACCAAAATCAACATCCAACTGAGAGGAGCAGGTTTAATCAATGCAAAGGCGCATTTTCTTAAATTTCGTTGGGTTGATTTTGGTTTGTGTCGTGCTTTTGGTGGTGTCGTTTGGTTTGCTGTTTTTTAGAGCGGCTCGAACCCATGATATGATGGCAATTAGAGATAAAGCCCAGCTTGTAGCTGGGTTGCTCAACCAAAACATTTACACAAACCACGAAGTTATAAATGGTGGTGGCACTCGAATTACAATTATATCACCTTATGGGTGGGTTTTGTTGGATAGTCACATAGGGGCAGATTTCGGTATTAATCGAAGTGATCGCATTGAATTTGTTCAAGCACTCATGCTTGGTTCTGGTGAGGCAATACGCGCCTCAGACACATTGGGGGTTGATACATTTTATTATGCTATTAGACTTCAAGATGGTAATGTATTGCGTTTATCCAGAACTTTGTATAGTTTGGGCGAAGTGTTTACATCAACTTTGCCTGCACTTATTATTATAACTGTTATTGTTTTAATAATTGCGTATTTTATTGCCAATCGTCTTACCCATGCAATTATTAAACCACTTATTGGAATTGATTTTGAGGTAGTAGCTTCTGATACAAATGAATCGCTTTATGAAGAGTTGTGGCCTTATATGAAAAAGATTGAGCTTCAGAAAAATGAAATTGAAAATCAACTAGCCACATTAAAAAGCCGCACTGAAACTATAGAAGCGATTATTGCAAATATGCGTGAAGGTATTGTAATGATAGACAAAAATGGTTTGGTACTGGCAGTAAATCAAAGCGTATTGGATATTTTTGGAATATCAGAAGAGCAAAACATTTTACAAAAAAATATTGGACATATTTATCGTGACCCTGAATTTATGCAGGCAACTAAACAATGTCTTGGTGGGGCGCGAATAGAATTGGATTTTGCAAAAAATGGCAAATTTTTCAATGCTTTTCTCAGCCCTGTAGAGGTTGGTGTGATAATATTGTTTTTAGACATCACCGAACAACATAAGGCGGAAACCCAACGCAAAGAATTTTCTGCCAATGTTTCACATGAATTAAAAACACCACTCACTACCATTTCAGCACTCTCTGAAATGATGGCTAATGGCATGGCTAAAGCGGAAGATATGTCAGACTTTTCTAAAAAAATATCAGGGCATACTAAACGTTTAATAAATATTATAGATGATATTATACGCCTATCTGAATTTGACGAAAGCAAGGTTGGGAAGAATTTTGTAACATTTGACATTTTCGTCTTAACCCAAATGGTAATTGATTCATTGCAAGAAAAAGCGACTGAGAAATCCATAATGGTGAACTTGACAGGGCAGTCTTTGTTTATAAAAGCGAACAAGCGATTAATTGACGAACTTTTATTTAATCTACTTGACAATGCTTTAAAATATAACAAAGATGGAGGTACTGTCACTTTTGACATATGTGAAGAAGATGGAATATGCAAGATATCTGTTACTGATACAGGTATTGGTATTTCAGAAGAACATCAAAGTCGCATATTTGAGCGTTTTTATCGTGTAGATACTTCACGCTCGAAAAAAACAGGGGGTACAGGACTAGGGCTTTCGATTGTGAAACACATCACAGAACATCATAATGGCAGGATTGATATGGATAGCATAGAGGGTGTAGGCACGACAATAAGGTGCTATATCGCCGTTAATCCTTAACGGCATACATAAAAACTTGTCTCAGTCTGTTACCAATAATTGCATGGTTGTCATATACTATAATAGGCATTAAGATGTATCAATTGCACAAGTCTTTAAGATGTGATACATTTCTCATGTAGTTTTGATTAAGTCCACTGGACAGGTCTACTATAGAATCATTTCACTCGTTTCATAATTCGGGGGTATCTTCTTGTTAGCAAAAAAAATAATAGTACAAAAATTTGGTGGTACATCTGTAGCAAATCCAGAACGTTTATTAAATGTTGCAAAAATAATAACCAATGCACATTGTCGAGGTTATCATGTAGTAGTTGTGGCATCAGCACAAGGGGGCATGACAGACTCCTTGTTAAAAAAAGCGCATGAAGTGAATCCGAATGCAAATAAACGTGAGCTGGACATGTTATTATGTACAGGTGAGCAACAAGCAGTAGCACTTTTAGCTATGACAATAGAGGGTTTAGGATATTCAGCAGTATCCCTAAATGCGGCACAAGTAAGAATAGAATCAAGTAAACTGCATGGTAATGCACAAATAGAAAATATCCAAACAGAACGCATACTTAAAGAGTTGGCGCGGGACAATATAGTAATGGTTGCTGGTTTTCAGGGTATAAACAGCAATAATGATTTAACCACTCTAGGCAGAGGCGCTTCTGATACAACAGCAGTAGCCTTGGCGGCAGTTCTTGAGGCAGAAGTATGTGAAATTTACACCGATGTAGATGGTGTATTTACTGTAGACCCACGTTTGGTGTCAACAGCAAAATTATTGCCCTCAATAGGTTTTGAAGCAATGCTGGAGCTTGCTTCTTCTGGCGCAAGAGTATTACATGGGCGCGCTGTAGAAATGGCAAAACGATACAAAGTACCTTTGCATGTACGTTCTAGTTTAAAAAACATGCCTGGTACATGGATAAAGGAGGATGGCGATGTGGAGCAATTATCGGTGAGTGGTATAGCTATTGACAGGAATGTTGGGCGAGTGTCTGTAATGGGATTAGTTGACCGCCCTGGTGTAGCTTTTGAAATATTTTCATTGTTGGCTAAAGAAAAGATATCTGTAGATATTATCCTGCAATCGGTTGGGAAAAGGCGTGATATAAGTTTTACTGTGCACAGCCAAGATATAAAAACAACAATCGGAATTCTGGAAGCAAACAAAGATAAAATTGGATATGTAATGCTGGATACAGACGAACACCTTGCAAAATTATCCTTAGTTGGTGCAGGTATGGCAACGAATTTTGGTATAGCGTCTACAATGTTTGAGGCGTTATATGAGTGTGGTGTCAATATTAAGATGATTTCTACATCTGAAATTAAGATAGCTGTACTTGTTGATGAGCGCGAGGTAGCAAAAGCCGCAAACGCTGTACATGATAAATTTGATGATGTTTTCAAAAATGTGTAAAGAGGTGGGGCTATCGCCCTCATTAGGAATAGAATGGGGATTAAAAACTAAAATGAATGTAAAAAAGATTAGTAAACCGTTTACCTGTGCTGTAGTGGGGGCATCTGGCATGGTTGGGGGCATGTTTATAAAACTTTTGGAGAAGAAAAGTGAAAATTTGCCAATTAAAAAAATGTATCTATTTGCCTCATCTCGTTCCGCTGGCACGACAATGAATTGGAACAATGAATTAATAACAGTTGAAGAACTAAATGAAAATTCATTTGTTGGGCGTGGCATTGATGTTGTATTATTTGGAGCGGGAAGTACTGCCAGTAAATCTTTTGTACCACTGGCAGTAAAAGCAGGATGTGTTGTAATTGACAATGCCTCATATTGGAGAATGGATGAAGATGTTCCATTGATTGTGCCAGAGGTAAACAAAGATGCTCTTTTTAACCATAAAGGTATTATTGCAAATCCTAACTGTTGTGCTGTACCTGCCGTTATGGCTCTTAATCCTTTATTGGATAATTATGGCTTAAAGCGGGTGGTGATTTCAACCTATCAAGCAGTTTCAGGTGGTGGGATTAAAGGAATGCATGATTTGGAAAAAACCTTAAATGGTCAAAAGCCTGATTTTTTTCCACATGCAATCGCCTATAATGTAATCCCCCATATAGATATCTTTGATGAAGATGGTTATACAGGGGAAGAAATAAAAGTCATGAATGAAGTTAGAAAAGTATTGCAATTGCCCAATTTGGCAATAACATCCACAAATGTTCGCGTTCCTGTACAAAATGGGCATTCGTTATCCATTAATGTAGAGTTGGAGCGTCCTTTTGAATTAGATGATGTTAGAGAAATAATAAAAAATACCCCTTCCATGATTCTTCATGACGAACCAGAAAAGAATATATATCCAATGCCAATTATCGCTGCTGGCACAGATGACGTGTATGTAGGTCGTCTTCGCTATGATAGAAGTTGCGAAAACGGATTAAATATGTGGGTTTGTGCTGATAACACACGCAAAGGCGCGGCCACAAATGCAATACAAATTTTAGAAAGTCTGATTGAACACGAAAATGGGGCTATATTGTAGTCCCCATTACGTAAGATGTTTTTGCAGAGTTATGGTCTATATATCAGATGGAACATAAAAATGTAATAAATTTGTAATAAAAAAGGTATTGACAAGAATTAAATGTAAATGATATCCTGATTCTAGGATTCAAAGCAATTTCCTTTTTGAGGAAAGAAGGTGTTTCTCATATATTGGATTGAACATAAGCCAATAAGCAAAATGGTTTATGCTTATTGGCTGCTACGAAATGTTTAACATTTTTCAAATACTTTGTGAAATTTAATAAAATTTAACAGCAGAATCGGATTTCATGGGGGCAACACTTTCTTAAATTAGGCTTATTTGTTGTTTTAGAGTCCGAGAATGCTCATTATCCTAGGGAGGATATTAAAATGTGTAAAAAAATTGTTTTCTTAGTAACATTCGCACTACTGCTAGCCACTATCCCAATGACTGCACTAGCAATGGAGTGTAATCAATGTTATGAAATGTGTTTTGAAGAAGATACTCCAAGTATCATAAATTCATTGCGGTCTGCTCGTATGTATGATGTAGATGGGAATGAAATAACTCATTATATAAATTATTTGTCCCTTTCAATAACTGTGACACAAGAGGACATTTTACAAGCATCACTGTCACCATACGCGTTGCAAAATCAATGTATTTATAGTTCGTTGCTATCAGCTAGAGTTTACGACATGCATGGAAATGATATAACAGATTATGTAGTTTCCATAACGCTTACAACTACAATGACGCAGCAACACTCCTTTACCTCACCAGTTCAAGTGTTTATGCCTCGTGATATGGGACCTGTAGCAACAATATGGATTAATTGCCATCGTTGTGGTACTCCAATTCTAATTTCATTGTTTCGCACAGGTCTAGTGACTGCTCAAGGGCATGAATACACTGGTTCTTTTACGATACCATGTAGTTAATTTAAAATTTCTTTTTACATTATTATGCTACTCGAAACTTTCCTTCATGGATTTTAAAGGAAAGTTTCGGGTAGCCTTTTTGATATTGCTTCTAATCTAAATAAGTTTGTTGATATCTCTTGGAGTTGTAGCCCCCATTACATAAAATGTTTTTGCAGATTTAATTAACACAGGTATTATATCACCAGGTATAACAGGTGAATCGGTTGTAAAATGCACTAAAGTATGATCATCTGTACGTCCTTTTATGGAGTCATCTGTAGTATCCTCTACCATAACATTTAGTTTTTTTCCTATTTTAGAGTTATTACGCTCTAAAAGTATAGGGTTTAGAACTTCTATTAGTCTGTTAAAACGGTCTGAAACTATTTCGCTTGGTATTATAGAGAGTTTTGCGGCGGGTGTCCCGCTTCGTGGCGAAAACATAAAAGTAAATGTAGTGGAGAATCGCGCCATGCGTACTACTTTTAAAGTTTCTTGAAAATCCTCTTCTGTTTCACCAGGATAACCCACAATAATGTCTGTGGATATTGCCACATCAGGTATTGCTAAATACAACTTTTCTACAAGGGTAAGGTAATCTTGTTGAGTGTATTTTCTGTTCATATTCAAAAGAATAGGGGTACTTCCTGATTGTAAGGGAAGATGAACAGATTTACATATTTTAGATAAGTCTCGGACAGCAACAATCATTTCATCTGAAAAGTCTTTAGGGTGAGAAGTCATAAAACGCATACGTTCCAACCCATCTATTTCATTAACACGACGTAATAATCCCGCAAAGTCTTCACCATCTGAATTGTAGGAGTTTACATTTTGCCCAAGTAGCATAATTTCCTTTACACCATCATCAACAAGCAATTTTACTTCATCCAAAATATCATTTGCAGGGCGACTTTTTTCGCGCCCTCGCACATATGGGACAATACAAAAGCTACAATAATTATCGCATCCATACATTATATTTACCCCCGCCTTGTGGGGATATTCGCGCGTTGTTACAGGAATACCCGTAATTTCGGGCAAAGCTCCATCAGTTGTGATATCAACAATTTGCTTTCCTGTGGTTAATGTTTCCCAAAGGAATTCAGGCAAACGATGGGGATTAACTGTTCCAAAAACCAAGTTTACATATTTGTGTTTATCCATAAATTGTTGGGCAACTTCGGGCTGTTGACTCATACAACCACACACGCCAATTATTAAGTTGGGTTTTTCGGTTTTCAATCGCTTCAAGCGACTTAAATGCCCAAAAATTTTACTTTCGGCACTTTCGCGCACACAGCAGGTATTGTACAGTATAAAATCTGCATTTTCTTGAGATTCGGCAGGCTTGTAGCCCAATTGCTGTATTAGGGCTGTTAATTTCTCCGAATCTCTGCTGTTCATTTGGCAACCATACGTTTGTACAAAAAAAGTAGGGTGTGTGCCTGTTTCTTTTGCTATTTGGTCATTGTGCATAGCTATAAGACTGCGATAGTCTAATGAATAATCTAAAGAAGACACTTTTTAACTCCTTTGGGATGCGTGCAATACAATCCTGTAAAAGTTTTGGATGGTTAAACTTCTATTCGTTGAATACCCAATTCACTAAGCTGTTCATTTGAAATAACGCTTGGAGCTTGTGTCATTGGACACGAAGCGTCTTTTACTTTAGGGAAAGCTATAACCTCGCGAATAGAATCAAGCCCAGCAAGAATCATTATAAAGCGGTCAAAACCAAATGCAATTCCGCCATGAGGAGGAACACCATATTTTAAGGCTTCAAGGAAATAACCAAAACCTTCTGCCGCGCTTTCTGGAGTAAAGCCTAACGTAGCAAACATGCGGTCTTGAATTTCTCGTTGATGAATGCGAATACTTCCGCCTGCAATTTCGTAACCATTTAAAACTAAATCATATGCCTTGGCACGAACTTTAGCAGGCTCTGATTCCAACAGAGGAATATCTTCTTCCATTGGTGTAGTAAATGGATGGTGTGCCGCATAGAATCGTTCATCATCTGGTGACCATTCCAACAATGGAAATTCAACTACCCAAAGGAAGTTATAAGTTCCTTCTGGAATAATATTCTTCCATTTTGCCACAGCCAAACGCACAGCCCCTAACGCCTCAAGTACGATTTGTGACTCATCGGCGCATAGAAAAACTAAATCTCCAGCTTTTGCATTAAATTTTGCGGATATTTCGGCTAATTTTTCAGAGGAGAAAAATTTTGACAATGTAGATTTTATTGTTCCATCTTCTGCATGTACAATCCACGCAAGCCCTTTTGCTTTGTGAGTACGCGCAACCTCAACCATTGCATCAATCTGTTTACGTGGCATTGAAGCGCAACCTTCCGCGTTAAAACCACGTACACTTCCACCAGATTCTAAAGCAGAAGAAAATACTTGAAAATCTGAGTTCTTTACCAGATCTGAAATGTTTTCAAGCTCCATACAAAAACGTGTATCAGGTTTATCTGAACCATAACTCTCCATAGCTTCAAACCATGTCATACGTGGAAATGGCGTAGGGATATCTATACCCATTACTTCTTTAAACACGCGCACTACCAAATCTTCTGCCATTGCTTGTATATCTTCTTCTTCCACAAAAGACTGCTCTATATCCAGTTGTGTAAATTCTGGTTGACGATCTGCCCGAAGGTCTTCATCTCTAAAGCATTTCGCTAACTGAAAATATTTGTCAAACCCTGAAATCATCAAAATTTGTTTCATCTGCTGTGGGGATTGTGGTAATGCATAAAAATGCCCTGGGTGTGTCCGTGATGGTACGAGATAATCCCGTGCACCCTCTGGAGAGCTATTAATTAATATAGGGGTTTCTACTTCTATATGCCCAGTTTCGGAAAGAAATTGGCGCATAACTTGCGCTGTTTTATGTCGTAGTTGCATCACTTTCTGCACTTCTGGGCGACGCAAATCTATATAACGGTGTTTTAAGCGTGTATCAATTGCAACACCTTCATCTGCTACTTGGAATGGTGGTACTTCTGATTCGGAAAGCACACGTAATTCTGTTACTTCAATTTCTATTTCGCCCGTTGCCATATCTGGGTTTATATTTTCTGGTGTACGAGCAATTACCGCACCTGTTATTGCAACCACATATTCACCACGGATAGTTTCTTTTGCTAGTTGATATTGTTCTTCTGTCACAGATTCTTGATTTACTGCAACTTGCACTATACCTGTCCTATCTCGTACTACTATAAAGATTAATCCACTCAAATAGCGTCGTTTATTCACCCATCCCATTATGGTTACTGTTTCACCTATTATTGATGAATTTATTTCGCCACAGTAGTGGCTACGTTTCATACCCTTCATACTTTCTGCCATTACTAATACTCCTTTATTTTTTGCCAAGTATTTTTATATTAAAACCTTGGAGGTTCTACTGTTTTTATTCTACTTCCGTATTTTCTTTTGTTGCAACTTCAATAACACATTCCTCTGCACGGCGTTGTTCTGTTTTTGTTACCGTAATGGTTAAGTTCTCAAACGTGAAACTATCACCAACCTCGGGGATTCGTCGCAACTCATCCATTATCCAACCACCAACTGTGTTGGATTCAGATTCTGCTTTCATGTCAAAAAAGGCAAACATATCCGCAATGTATGCTGTGCATAATATATTGTACTTGTTCTCTTCTAGTTTTACAAATTCTTCGACTACCTCATCATGCTCGTCCCAAATATCGCCTACAAGTCGCTCTAATATATCGTCCATTGTCACCATGCCCTCTGTACCACCGTATTCATCCGTAACAATAGCAAGATGACTTTGTTGTTTTTTAAGAAGTGTTAGCACTTCTGTTATTCTTGCATTGGTAACAGTATAAACTGGAGGAGTCATAATATCTGTGAGTAGTGGTGGGCTTTTGTCTTCGTTAGTATTTTTTGCCAAGCATCTCAAAAAATCTCTAATATGGATTACTCCTTTAATATTGTCCAGCGATTCTTCATATACTGGCATTCGAGAGTATCCGCTTGATAAAAACAATTCTGTAACATCATCAACATTAGCATTATGTGGAATGCTTACTATGTCAACTCGTGGGGTAATAACATCCCATGCAGTGATATCATTAAATTCTATGGCGTTTGTAATTAACAAAGAATCCTCTTCATTTATAGCACCATCTTTTTCTGCCTCTTCTACCATAAATATTAATTCTTGACCTAGTAAATTTTGTTCCTCGTTATCAGAATCTTCTTGATTGGAGGCAAAAGGTGCGCTAACACTTTTTTTAATCTTAGCAATTCCTACATTTATGGGTTTAAGGATTATCATTAGAAAATTCACAAAAGGCGCGCATCCTAATGAAATTTTTTCGGGTTGTTGCTTTGACAGGCTTTTGGGAAATATATCAGTAAATATAATAACAATCGCACTGATCAGAAATGTAGATACAATATATCCAAGTTCCCCAATAAGTCTTGTGAACAGCGCAACACTTACGGTTGCAGCTGCGATTGCGACAGTATTATTACATATAAGTAAGGTTGATATAACCTCATCAAAGCGATTTTCATATAAATCCACAACCATAGTGGCACGTCTTCCACGTTTTCCACCACTTTCAGCCATGTTTTTAATGCGTGCGCGATTTAATGAGGCAAATGCCATTTCTGCAGCACTAAAAAATGTCCCTAAAAGCAATAAAGCGATAAGAGCCGAAATTGATGTTAAGTTCTGTGCCAAAGCGGGTGGCATATAAAACGAATCCTCTCCAGATAAAAAAGCCAACATCATCTAAAATAAGTGGTGTTGGCTTTAGTATATCACATTTTTTGGATGTTAGCCACATTATTATCTTCCTAGTTATCCTATAATTTAAAATAGCTAACAAGTTCCTGTAAGCCTTCTGCCTGTGAATTTAATTCTTGGGAAGTTGCGGCAATTTCTTCAGACATAGCGGAATTATCTTGACCTGCGGATGAAATTTCGTTTAGTTTATCTACAACCAAACCAATAGCATCTTCTTGTGTCTGTGATGAAGTGGCAATAACATTTACTCTATTTGAAACATCTCTGGTATTTGTTGCAATACTATCCAGAGCAGTTGCAGTTGCTGTTGCGATACTGTTTCCTTCATCAATACGTTTAATAGAGTTACCTATAAGTGCGGTAATATCTGAGGCAGCTTCTGAACTACGTTCTGCCAATTTGCGCACTTCGTCGGCAACTACAGCAAAACCCACACCAGATTGCCCTGCATGTGCAGCCTCAATTGAGGCATTAACAGCAAGGATATTTGTTTGAAAGGCAATATCTTCTATTGTTTTGATTATCTTGGATATATCACCACTAGATTGTTTAATTTGGGTCATAGCCTCCAACATATCTATAATAGCATTCTGACCCTCTTGTACATGTTCTTTTGATTTGTTAGAGAGGACATTAACCTCACTTGTAATTTCAGCATTTTGCCTAGATTGTTCACTGATTAGGTCAACATTATAATTGAGTTCTCTAATACTATCGGCTTGTTTTGACACTGATTCTGATAGCACTGCGGCACTATTAGAAACTTGATTTGCACCAGCTAATACTTGCTCTGCAACACTAAAAATTTTGGTGATTGTAGTATGCAAAGAGTTACTAATATAGTTGATAGAATCCTTTGTCGAAACAAAGTCACCCATATAATTGCGGTGGATGGTTTCAGTTAAACTACCATTTGCAATTCTTTTTAATACGTCGTCTACTTCCTGTACATATCCCTTTATAGTATCAAGAGCTTTTTTTAGTGTATCTGCTATTAAATCATATGTGTTGGCGGCACCAGATGTATCGCTGTCAGGTGTTTCTACCTGATAGTCAAATTGCAGTTTGCCTTGTGCTAACCCACTGTTAAGTTTGTCGCTTAATTTCCTTGATTCATCCTCTTGATATCTTTGAATTTTTTTCGCAACATTTTCGGTACGAACAAGTTCAGTTATTTCTGTTCCAATAAGCATAAGGGAATTTACATCACCACTACTATCCTTTATAGGCAAATATGAATAATCCATAAGTATAGTGCGTTCATCGTGTGAAATTCCTACAAGGCTTTGTTCTAGCTGTTTCCCTGTTCTTGTTACTTCTTCAAAGAATTCTACATACTTTTCTTTTAGAAATTTTCCATCAAGCATAGTTTCTTTTACATTGTCTCGCTCTAAAACATATTTGTTAAAATATCTGCATCTATAATCTTTGGGGCTAACTATAAAAACACTGCCATCTATATTATCCAAGTATAATTTAGCAGATTCAGATACTTTGTTTACACTTTTGATAAGTTCGCGATACGCACCTTCGTAGGAACCATAATCACCCTTGACCCCTAGATTGCCATTAGAAATGTTGTTTCCTAACGATTCAGTTGTTTTAATAATACCTTTTATTTTTCCTACAAGGGTATAAATATCATTGGTTAATTCACCAACTTCATCCTTTGAAGTTTTAGTATTTTTAATGTTTATATTCATATTCCCTTTGGACACATTGTCTACTATTTCAACCAATTCTTTTAAAGGTTTTATTTTGCGCCCTATAAAAAACACACCTGCAACACTTACAATTGCTAACAAAATAGAAGTGGCAATAGCTACAATTTGAAAGATATTAGACTCTCTGCGACGTTTATCCACCGTTTGTTCCGAACGAGTTTCTACAGCTTCATGAAGCCTATCAAGGCTTTGCAATAAATCATCCATAGCATCATTAAACTCAACAGAAAAAACGATATCTTCCGCATTCAAAGCATTAAAAGCATTTTGATTAATTTCCCTTAAATAGGAAACAGCCATTTCTACAATTTCAGCAAAATTATAATGAAGCTCAAAGGTATTTTGCACCATATTGTACTCGTCTTGATGCAGGTTTAATTCATTTAATATAGAAATCTCCAGACCCAGAAGATTCATATTGTATTCTTCCTCAGGAAAAATATATCTTTCACTAGCACGTGCTTTGCTAACCTCATCACGTATCCATATTGCTAAATTTGCAACAGAATTCCGAAACTCTTGGCTTGTCTGAACAAAATTAAATTTGTCATCTAAGGCACTATCTAGGCTTCGGTTGCTTTGCCATGAACCTAGATTGAATAATATACTTAACAAAGCAAAAATCACAAAGAGTACCATTAAAATCTTAGTCAGACGTGAAATACTCATTACAACTCCCCTCTCCTTCTTTTCTGTTATTTTTTCATAGGTTACCCTAAGCAAAACAACTTCCCTTTTTCCAAAATCAGGGAAGTTGTTTTGCTACAATCTTTCTATAATACTAATTGTACCATTTCCGCTCATTTAAGAATAGTTGCGGGCATGACCCAAATCAGCAACTAGAATGTATGTGACATTATTTACACTACCAATACCAATATATCTCATGCGACCATCTATGAGTAGATTGTATATTGGTCTGTAATTTGCCTCCAAATTTGCCATAAAGTTTGCATTTGGTTCAGAAGTTATTGCACCTAAAGAGAAACGTCCGCCAGTAGTAGTAATATCAAAGATACGCCCAAAGTCTACACTAACAGTCTCTCCATAACGAGGATGATTACTTACTACAGCAGTATTCCCAATATCAAGTTGTGATTGAATATTAAATCGCGCCAATTGAGACAAATAAGGACAAATTATAAGACCATCTGCGTTGATATGAGGACGGGCGCGCTGCTCATTAATCCTGTGTACAAACGCAACTTCACGTGCTGTAATACCCCACTCTGTGTAAAGAGTTCTCCAGTTTGCCAGTTCGTTTGTATTAAGGCGACGGTCTGGAAGCATTGGAAAAGGTGTTTCAGCGCGATTCCATCTATCAATGTGTGGCATTGCCCTACCAGCTTGTTCAAGTAATTGTGCCACTGTCAGTCTTTCTCTATTTGCATTTATGAATGGTCTACGGTTTAATCGTCTTCCTTCATCAGCAGTTAATGCTCTCTCAATGGTAAAAGAAATGGTTTGATTTGCCCCATTCCAAACAATGGAAGTAGCTCCTGCAAACAATGCAACATCTTCCACAAACAAAGCATTAAGGGGCATAGCATATTCCTGCCCATCAGCTCTTGTAAAAATTACCTCTTGAGCAGTTGTTCTTTGCCTTATGCCTAAAAGTTGTGCAATCATTTCTCTACTTGTGACAGGTCTTGCATTCTGCACAGTTAGACGGTTACGAACTAGAGGCACATGTATATAACCAGAGTTGTCTCCAACTGTTACAATATAATGCTCTTCCCCAACTGTGAAACTTATTTCCACTTCCTCAAGTGTCGCCGCATGAATGGCTAATGGCAACATAAGGAAACCACAAAACAGTATGCACAATATTGTTGCCAGTTTGGCACATTTGACCATAGAATTACTCACTTAAATCCCCTCCAAATTATTCATTTTCAGAATCAAGGCAAGTATACATCACAAACAACATTTTGGCAAGTTACAGTGTGTTTTCAGTTTCTTTACATAGCCCTTAATCAAACTTGAATTTTTTGCCGATTAATGGTACACGCAGTCTAAAAATCTAAAAATAGCAGTCTTGACGAAAGTATGAAAATTTATGATAATAAAAAAGCAACTTGAACATATTTTCTACGGGGGTTTTGTTATTATGGATTATAATATGTATTTGCCACATATGGACGTGGCTGACGGGGTAAAAAGAGTCATGAACAACATGACGTTATATATGAAGTTATTGGGTAAATTTAAAGGGCGCGAAATGGCAGACACTATTTTGAATGCAATTAAGTTAATGAATTTTGATGATATTGCTACCGCCACACATGCATTACGTGGCACGGCAGCGAATCTAAGTTTCCCAAATGTTTACAGAATAACAAGTGAGATAGAGGAAATTGCCAAATCAAAACAAGATTGTTCTCATTTGGCGAATATACTTGATGAAGCTGTAAATTCACTTGAAGACTGTATATCAAAACTGAAGATTGCGAAAGGGGTTTAGAGCTTTTTTAACACCCCCTTCTTTTAAATGAGGCTACGATATCTGTCTTTAAACCCTTTCAAAACTTCCAATACAGCAGTTTGATAGTCGCGTGTACGCCCGCGTCCTTTTTTGATACGGGCGTTTTCTAGACGGGCAGAAGAGCTATCAGGAGCATGATGTAATGCTGTGGTTATAGCTGTTTCAGCACGTTCTAGATCATAGTTTAGCCGATAATATCTAGCTAATTTTACCCATAACTTTGAATCAGAACCAGAACTTTCTGAAATTTCTAAAGCTCGGTTTAATGCTTTTATGGCGGCTGGAATATCGTCCATAGCGACATACACATCTGACAACGTGGAGTAATAATCTCCATCACGTTTTTTTACTTGCTCAAGTATTGTTAAAGCCTTGTTGTATTGGCGTGTAGTAATGTAAACCTCTACAATTTTATATACATACATTGGAATATTTTTGTCAAGTTGCCACACTTGTTCAAAATAACTAAGTGCTTCAACATAATTGTTTTGTTCAAAAGCCATAAGTCCACGCATAAACAGAATATCCGCACAATTTGGGTTTAATAATTCCGCTAATTCTAGGGCTTTATTTGCATGTACATATTGCTTGTTTAATATTGTTGCTTCTGCATATGCCAATAGAATTGATAAGTTGTTTTTATCAAGTTCTACAGCACGAGACAAATGTAACACAGCCTCTGTATGGTTACGCAACTGCATACACACAACACCTATATTGTTTAGAATAGCAGGGTTTTCTTCATAACCTAAGGCGCGCTTATACAGGGGAAGGGCTTTGATTGGCTCTCCACGTTGTGCAAAAAAGTCTGCGCGTTCTTTGAGTTTTTCCCATTCGCGTTGTTCCTCCCATGCTTGCAGGCTTATTTTCAACTCTGATATTTCCATTTTGCTAAAATAGTCTATTAATTGCAAAAATAAAAGCATTCGCTCCATGAATGCTTCTATATGTGTTAATTCTTTCATTCGTGCGGCTAAATAGGAATACCCAAGTTCGCCTACCCAAGTTATCATTTCATCAGACAGTAAATCGTCTGCCGATTCTTGCCAATAGTGATAGGTATGATATAGAGCTTCCTCAAAAGAATACACACGCACCCCTGTCATCTTAAATGCAAAATATTTTTCTGAATTTACTTGTTGAGATACACAAAATTGAAGCATGAGAACCTCCAGCAACCACACATACTTTTATACTTTCACGGCAATTGTGCAAAAAGACCACACTATAGCAGAAAAGATTCCGTTTCACGAGTATAGCATAACATTAATCAATTCTCAATGTGAAGGGCATGTTTTATCTACTCAAACCTAAAAGAATATGATAAAATACTACATGTCTATTCATATTTTTTTGCTATTTCATCCAGTTCTAAGTCATCAAAAGTTCCATTATTAGGTGTGCTGGTTAGTCCATCAACAAGGGCTTTAATTTCTAAATTAAGTGTATCAAAATTGCCCCCGCCTAATTTATCAAACTCCACTTTGTCCAATTTGAGTAGCAAGTCTGCAAGTTTATCTCGTGTATCCTTTATTTGATTGCTAAGTTGAGAACGCATATCTTTATAGTCTTCTGCTATGGGTGAGTTTAAGGAATTTAACTTCTTGATTCTGTCACCAACTTTAAGAAATTTGCGCGCCTTTAGTACGGTGCTTTCGGCTAATCCTTCTAAAGTCCCTTTTATATGTTCAGAAATATCGCTGTGTCCATAACTACTTTCATCCAAAGATTTAATTAGATCCTCAATAGCCTGCAAATTTTTGAAAAAATTCATATCCCTACTTTGTACAGATTTTGGAGTTTCATCAATAAAAACCTCAATTAAAGTAGGGCGGCTGACTATTTCATCTTTTTGCTTCTTTAAAAGCCCCATCTCTTTGTTTATATTATATTGGCGTATTGTTTTTATGTTATAATAAAGTCTGAATCCCGCCACTACGCCCCAAATAACAACCCCAATGGGGATAAATACCAGAAGACTGTAACCACGCAAATACAACATATCCATAACAACATAAGCACACATTGTTGCCGATATAAGTGAAACAATAGGTCCCCAAGCAATAGTTTCAAATTCTCCAAGACTCATCATTAACCATATAAACATTGCTATGACAGCAGCGATAACAGCAACAAGACCAGACTCCAAAAGTTGTCGTGTGACTACACTCCAAGTTACCATACATATCCATACATAATCTGCAAGAAAAGTAGTAGTATCATTAGTGGGAAATTGACGTCCTTTTAAAGTGGTTTCGTCCTCCTTTATCCAATTTATAGAAGCTGCCAAAATTAATGCAGTAACACCAATAATTATTGCTAGTTCCATACTCTTTTTCCTCCCTATTTTTATGTCGTCTTATTCTGTGTAAATTCAAAATGTAAAGTATCATATATATATGGAGTTGTAAACAAAAATGAACATTCTCGAATTGAGTTTCTTGTCTGTTGCCCTTTCCATGGACGCTGTTGCTGTTGCAATATGTTTAGGGCTTACCATGAGTAAATTTTCTGTAAAAAAAGCTATTGTAATTGGCTTGTATTTCGGCGCGTTTCAAGCCCTCATGCCACTCGTCGGATATCTGATGGGAGCTTTGTTTGCAGAGAGAATCACAGCAATTGACCATTTTATCGCTTTTGGGCTACTTTGTTTTTTAGGTGTAAAAATGATTATTTCCAGTTTTAAAAATGAAGAATGCCCCAATGAGGAGACATCAATAAAGTTAGTACACATGCTTCCGCTTGCCATTGCCACAAGTATTGATGCTTTGGCGGCAGGTGTATCATTAGCGTTTCTTAGAACTAATATTGTTCTTGCTGTATTATTTATCGGTGCGACAACATTTGTCCTATCTGTGTTGGGTGTTAGATTGGGCGGATTGTTTGGGGCAAAATATAAGTCAAAAGCGGAACTTGCTGGAGGGGTTGCGTTAATTTTACTTGCCATATGGATGTTATATAGTGGTTTTTGAGATAAATTTGAGGGTTCTTAGATTGTCAAAATAGTAGCATTCTGTTATGATAACTGAGAAAAATAACTATATTTGATGGGAGATATTCATATGGGACTAATTAGAGCAGTAACCCAATCAGTCGGAAGTACATTAGGTGACCAATGGCTGGACTTTTTTTATCAAGATGCTATGCCAGACACAGTTCTTGTAACTAAAGGTCAACGTCGCACAAGCGGACGCGGGGCAAATAGGGGGAATGATAACATAATTGCTAATGGTAGTGGTATTGCCGTGGCGGACGGGCAATGTATGATTATTGTAGAACAAGGGTTGGTTGTGGAATTCTCAGCAGAACCTGGGTTATTCACATGGGATTCATCTTCAGAACCTAGCCTTTTTGCGGGTTCTTTAGGGCGTAGTATCATAGATACATTTAAAACAGTTGGTCGTCGCTTTGCCCATGGCGGTGATACAGGCAAAGACCAACGTATTTACTATTTTAACGTTCGCGAATTGCCCAACAACAAATTTGGCACTGCAACACCCATACCATTCCGCGTGGTTGATACCAACATAGGGCTAGATATAGATATTACATTACGCGCCAATGGTGTTTATTCTTTCAGAATGGTAGACCCAATATTATTTTACACCAACGTAAGCGGAAATGTTTCGAACAACTATACACGCGACCAACTTGAAACCCAAATGAGAAGCGAATTTTTAAGTGCGTTACAACCTGCATTCGCCCGCCTGTCTGCAATGGGATTACGCTATAGTGCGATTCCTGGGCATACCCTAGAGCTTTCTCAAGCACTTAATGAATCCCTTTCCGAAAAGTGGGGGCGTTTGCGCGGTTTAGAAGTTGTAGCGGTTGCAATAAACTCTCTCTCTGCACCAAAAGAAGATGAAGAAATGATAAGGAATCTGCAACGCAAGGCTGTTATGCGTGACCCTGGTATGGCTGGTGCTGCATTGGTGAGCGCGCAAGCGGATGCCATGAAAGCGGCTGCTTCCAATACAGGCGGAGCCATTCAAGGTTTCATGGGTATGGGTATGGCGCAACAAGCTGGCGGAATGGACGCTTCACAATTTTTTGCTATGAACCAACAAAATCAAATGGCGGCACAGCAACAACAAGCCACTCCTGCCCCTGCTCCTACAGCTAGTTGGGCTTGCTCTTGTGGTTTTGCGGGGAATACAGGAAGATTTTGTAATGACTGTGGTGCTCCACGCCCACAAGCTGATAACTGGACTTGTTCCTGTGGTTTAGCGAATACAGGGCGATTCTGTCAAGATTGTGGCTCACCAAGACCAGCTGGAAACTGGAGATGTTCTTGTGGTGCAGAAAATCCAGGACGTTTCTGCCAAGAATGCGGAAGCCCACAACCATCATAAAACGCGGCTTTGTCGCTTTCCGAAGGAAGCGTAACTGGACTTTGCCCAGTGGAGCGGCGGAGATTTGGGGACAGAGTCCCCATTTTAAAAATAGGATGGTGATAAAATGCCATTAATGGACTTTAAATGTCCCAATTGCGACGCGGCTATTGCTTGGGACAGTACAAGTCAACAAATGAAATGCCCCTTTTGTCTTTCTAATTTCGATGCTGCGGCATTACAATCTATGGATGATGTACTTGGAGAAAGTGATATCAGTTGGGATAGCCACGATAACATGGAATGGGGTGCGGGTGAGCAAGAAAGTATGCGCTTATTCTCATGCAATTCTTGTGGCGGTGAAATAGTAGCTGATGCGTCTACAGTGGCAACAAGTTGCCCGTTTTGTGGAAATCCTGTAGTCATGAAAGGACAACTTTCTGGAAGTATTAGACCTGATTGTATAATCCCCTTCAAACTGGATAAAAAAGCAGCAATGGAAGCCTTATCAAAACACCTAAGTGGCAAACGCTTATTACCTCGTACTTTCAAATCACAGAAGCAACTAAACGAAATTAAAGGATTGTATGTACCATTTTGGCTTTTTGATGCAGAAGTTAGTGCAGATATGCGTTTTAATGCAACAAAAACACGCCACTGGAGTGATGATAAATTCAACTACACAGAAACTAAACATTTTAATGTAATTCGTAAAGGTGATTTAGCTTTTGATAACGTGCCTGTTAGTGCTTCTGCAAAAATGCCCGCTGATATATTGGAATCTATAGAACCTTATGACGCGAAAACCGTAGTACCATTTCAAACAGCTTTTCTTGCAGGTTTTCTTGCCGATAAATTTGATTTTGATGAAGAACATGCCGCTAAGCGCGCAAATGCCCGTATAGATGAAAGCACACAAACAGCTTTTAGAAGAACCGTTACTGGATATTCTACTGTCACCACAAAACATAGTGGTATTACACTCAATAGTAACAGGGTGCAATATGCTCTATTGCCCGTATGGGTTTTAAATGCAACTTGGCGCAATCAGAATTATATGTTTGCTATGAATGGTCAATCAGGCAAATTTGTTGGCAATTTGCCCGTAGACTGGGGCATTTTTTGGAGGCAGTTTGGTATTATAACTGTTATTCTTACGATTGTGTTTGTGCTAATTGCATTTGCTATGGGGGTGGGGGCATGAGTGTAGGAGTAGTGTTTATTTGTTTGTTAATTGCTGTCGCAATCTCAGGAATCATTATGATGATTATAAAAAGTTCTTTAAAGTCCGTCCGACAGGAACGCACTGCTTGTAATTATGTTCGTAATAACAGCCTCAAAATTACCAATCAAAGCGACACTTTTACACATGATAATGTTGTCAGTCGCCCTCGCGCACAAAGAGAATCATCAACACAACCAGTTTCATCTTCACCAACAAGGGCAACATCAACATCCAGACCTACATCACCAACAAAACCCGCTTCAAAACCTACATCTTCAACAAGAACAACAATGCGAAAATAAGGGAACAGATTCTTCTTATACTTCTTTAATGCATAAGGCAAATATATTACGAACTCTTGTTAAATTGCCCTGTTGATGCAGATAACCAAAAAGCGTTTCAAGCCCTGTAGCATGTCTATATTCAGAAACGCGTGCAGATTTAGCGCGGGAAGAACTATTCAAGTTTCTCCCGCGCTTCATTATGTCTTGTTCTTGTTCTGTTAAAATTGGAAAAATTTTATGATACATACGTGATTGCGCCACAGCAGTCACATAATCTTTGGCGTGACTATTCAAATCATGGAATATAATGCCTTTTTGCAAAAGCATTTCGCGTACCAACAATTCAAACACAGCATCACCAAGATATGCAAGCTCTGCGGTGCTGCTAACTAAATCCTGTGCCACCGTATACCCTCTCTTGTATCCTCTAATATAATGCCCATTTCTGTAAGTTGGTTGCGAATTTGGTCTGCTTGGGCAAAGTCTTTATTTTTGCGTGCCTCTTGGCGTTTGTTGATTAAAGATTCTATTTGGCTGTTGTCTTGTTCTTTTTCGTTCTCTTTCTCTAAATCTATACCCAGAATATCCATTAAGAAGTTTATCATCCGTATACTTTCTATGCGAAATTCAGTTGATAGATTATTATTCTCTTGGATATTGATATATTTCACCATTTCAAAAATAGCAGTTATTGCATCCGCTGTATTAAAATCATCACGCATTGCCTCAAAAAAAAGCTCTTTGTAATGTTGTAACATGGATATTTGGGGGTCATCTGGGGTAGTGGATGGTTTATATTCAGGCTCTTTTGCTATGGCATGTTCTAAATTTTTTACACATGTTTTAATTCGTGTTAGCCCAACCTGTGCCGCTGTTAGTGATTCATCAGTAAATTCTAAAGGCATTCTATAATGCCCACTAAGCAAATAAAAACGTATAACATCCACTGGAAATCTTTCTCTAACCTCACGGAATGTTTCAAAGTTGCCACGAGATTTAGATATTTTTTTATGTTCTTTAGTAAGTATTCCGCAATGCATCCAAAAGCGCGAAAATGGCTTTCCCGTTAGGGCTTCTGTTTGCGCTATTTCATTTTCATGATGTGGGAATATTAAATCTGTAGCACCACCATGAATATCAATTTCATCCCCTAAATATTTTCGTGCCATTGCAGAACACTCAATATGCCAACCTGGTCTACCTTTACCCCAAGGGCTATCCCACGCAGGTTCGGTGTCTGTTTTTCGTGGCTTCCACAATACAAAATCCATGGGGTCACGCTTGTTTCCTTCTACTTCTATGCGTGCGCCTGCTTTAAGCTCTTCAATGTTTTTCTTTGAAAGTTTGCCATATTCCGAAAATGATGAAACAGAATAATAAACAGTGCCATTATTTTCATATGCAAAACCTTGATTTATAAGTTCTAAAACCATTGCCTTAATTTCTTCTATTTCTTGTGTGGCACATGGTGCAACTGTTGCTGGTTCTACATTTAAATCTTTTAAATCTTCAAGTGTTCGCGATATATATTTTTCTGCTATTTCTGTGGCTGATTGGTTTTCTTCTTCGGCACGTTGAATAATTTTATCATCTATATCCGTAAAGTTTTGCACAAATTTAATTTCACAATGGGGGTATTCATGCTTTAAAAATCGCCTTAATGTATCAAAGATTACATAAAATCTTGCATTCCCTATATGAATATCATTGTATACAGTTTGACCACATGTATATATTTTATATCGTTCTTTGGTTCTTTTGGTACAAATTCTTCCTTTTGTCTGGTTATTGTATTATAGATTTTCAATATGCCCAATCCTTTCTTAAAAAATAAAACCATGGGGATTTGTTCTACCCCACGGTTTTATTATAATGCCTTAATTCAATTTAATAAAGCCCCATAAATAATCTTCATTCATAAAAGGAAGTATACCATCAATGGAAGCCCATAATTGACGATATTGTGGTGGAACAACTTCCACTCCTCTGGAATCTAAAACGCCCCACAATCCTGTTTCCCAATCACCAACCCTTGCAATAAAGAAACCATCATTGTTTGAAGAAAGCACACTATATCTAGCATCAAGAATCACATTACCGTCTCTGTTAATTAGCCCCCATGTTCCGTGCTCCCAGCCACCTTGCAAGAAAGCTGTAACACCATGGTCATTAAAAGACCCTGCAGATTCAAATTGAATCGGAATAACTTCTCTTCCAGTTCTGTCTATAAAACCTTGCATAAAATCTTCGTTCCATACAGGTGCCAGACCATTATGAAAACCACCTATGGAACGATATCTGGGTGGTAAAACCTCACGTCCTGATGGGTCTTTAATCCCCCATAAATAATCAATTTGGAATAAGATATAACCACAATCTAACCATATTCCTACAGATTGATATTGTAAAGGCAGAATTTCATTACCCATAGAGTCCATAACGCCCCATCGCCATGTCTCTCCATCAGCGTCTACTAATCCTACCCCTATTAAATCATTGTTATGAGCATCAACTACAGAATTGTATACAATTGGTATAACAACTTCGCCTGTCGTGTCAATAAAGCCCGATAACCTTGTTTCCCAATCAGTGCCTATACTTACATGCGCGATTCCACTTTGCAAAAACGCACCTAAGAAAGTATACGTAGGAGGAATCACTTCACGCCCTGTTGTGTCAATAAAACCCCATAATCCCGTATCCCAATCACCAGTCATTACAGGCGCAAATCCATTATTAAACGCACCTATAGCGTTATAGGTATTTGTTGTAATCATTCTGCCAGTCATATCCATAAAACCCCATGCAGTATCAGGATACGGACTTAATAAAACAGCAGCAAACCCTTCACTAAAATGTAAACTACTTAGATGTTCAATGGGAATAACAATTTGTCCCGTTGTATCAATTAAACCCCAAAGACCATCTCTTTCAACAGAGGCAAACCCGTCTTCATTAAAATGTGTCACCCATTGAAATTGAGGTGTTACAACTTCACGCCCCGTTGTATCAATAAAACCCCATAAATCATTATATCTCACTGGCGCAAAACCATTGTGAAAGTGCATTGTTTCTTGATAACGAGCTTCAACTAAATAGGTGTGATTAACCGCACTTTGGGTAGGAGGTTCTGGTAATGTTTGTGCCTCTGTTCCTGCATTGTTGCCTTCAAGTAAAGCAGGGGCGTTTGATTCACTTATGGTAGGCTCTGTTGCCTCTGAATTCCCACCACAAGCTGTTATCATAACTAATACAAAAGATAATAAAAATAATTTTTTAAGCATTTATAATTTGCTCCTCTTCATAAATAATGGGACTTTGCCCCATGGTTGTATTCTAATATCAGACATACAGCATGAGAGGCGATTCCCTCACCTGCGCCTGTAAACCCCAATTTTTCTTCTGTTGTTGCTTTTATATTTACAGAAGACTTGGATATATCTAATGTTATTGCAATGTTGTTTATCATTGATTCACGATAGTTTGACAGCTTTGGGGCTTGTGCCACTACAGTCACATCAATATTTTGTATCATTATATTTTTTTCATCCAGTAGTTTTTTAACTCTCTCTAATAATATTATACTGGATATGTTTTTGTACTTATCATTTGTATCGGGGAAATGAATGCCAATATCACCCATGCCAGCAGCCCCCAAAAGTGCGTCCATGATTGAATGTATTAATACATCTGCGTCGGAATGCCCCATTAATCCCTTATCAAAAGGTATTTCTTCCCCGCCTAAAATCAGTTTTCGCCCCTCACAAAGCCTGTGTACATCGTATCCATGCCCCACTCTAAAGCCCATTGTATCCTTCCTTTCAAAAAAATAAACGAGGTTACACCTCGTTAGGCACATATTACAAAGTATATGACAATTAGTAGTAGATGTCAAATCAAAAACCATGTAGAAGGAGTTTACCCATTTCCACACGGTTTTTAGAAACTGCCCTAATCAACCTGTTTCTGATAAATCAATATATAAATGCCCCTTGTCTTCTATGAAAGCCTTGCGCCCACGTAGGTTATCACCCAATAACACTTCAAACATTTCTTGTGTTTGAATAGCATCCGCAGGAACTACTTGAATAAGACGACGCGTAGCGGGGTTCATAGTGGTTTGCCACATCATATCCGGTTCATTTTCGCCCAATCCTTTAGAACGTTGTATTTGGTATCTTGTGTTGGACTTTTCTGCTTTGGTGACAATACTAGTTTTTTCTTTTTCTGTGTAGGCAAAATATGTTTTCTTGCCCACATTAATTTCATACAAAGGGGACTCTGCAATGAAAACTTTGCCAGCTTCAATCAATGAGGGCGTTAGACGATAGAGCATAGTGAGAATTAATGTACGTATATGATAACCATCATAGTCCGCGTCAGTACATATGATGATTCTGTTCCAATTCAGGCGATTTATATCAAAATCGCTAATACCCTGTTTGTGTTTGCTCTTAATCTCTACTCCACAACCTAATACACGCAATAAATCTGTGATAATTTCATTGCTTAGAATTCTGTTATAGTCTGCCTTCAGGCAATTGAATATTTTACCGCGCACAGGCATAATAGCTTGAAATTCTGCGTCCCGCCCTAATTTGCATGAACCAAGTGCGGAATCACCTTCTACAATGTATATTTCACGACGTGAGATATCTTTTGTTCGACAATTTACAAATTTCTCAACGCGATTATTTAAATCTATTGAACCAGTAAGCTTCTTTTTAAGTGCTATGCGAGTTTTTTCTGAGGATTCACGACTTCGCTTGTTAGCTAAAACTTGCGCTACTAGTTTATCTGCATCAGACTTATTCTCAATAAAGTAAACGTTTAGTTGCTTTTTTAAAAAATCCGTCATTGCCTCTTGTATAAATTTATTTGTAATTGCCTTCTTTGTTTGATTTTCGTAGGATGTAACCGTTGAAAAAGAATTTGTGATGAGTATTAGGCTTTCTTTAATGTCATCAAAGCCTATTTTTTTCTCGTCTTTTTTATAATGATTGCCATTTTTTAAATATGCGTCAATTGCCGAAACAAATGCGGTTTTCACCGCTTTATCAGGTGCGCCCCCATATGCAAGAAAGCTGGAATTATGATAATACTCCAGCAGGTTGACATCATTGGAGAAGCAGAAAGCAACATCAAACTTTAACTTATATTCTGGCTTATCTTCCCTGTCACGCCCTTGAGTGTTATGTGACAACATAAATGGTTCGGTGAAAGCTGTTTCTCCTGCCAATTCCAATATATAATCACTAATTCCATTTTCATATTTAAATTCAAATCTTTCTCCACTTGATTCGTCGATTAACATAAATGTTAGTCCTGCATTAACTATGGCTTGACGCTTTAACATATCTTGGTACCATTCTAGTGGCACATTAATTTCTGTAAAAACGTCTCTATCTGGTCGCCAAGTTACACTAGTCCCAGTTTTTCAGCCTCTGTATTCTTCTTTAAACAAGCCTCCAACGTTTTCGCCTTTTTCAAAATGGAGGATATACCGCCAACCTTTTTGTAAAATTTCTGCATCCATGTATTCAGAACTGTATTGGGTTGCACACAAACCAAGCCCATTAAGCCCAAGACTGTATGCATAATGCGCCTCTTCTTCATTGTTATCATATTTGCCCCCTGCGTACATTTCGCAAAACAACAGCTCCCAATTATATTTCTGCTCTATTGGATTATAGTCAACTGGTGCACCACGTCCATAATCTTTGACTGTAATAGAAAAATCTTCATGGCGTATAATTTCTATTGTTGTACCATATCCCTCACGCGCCTCATCTATTGAGTTTGATATAATCTCAAAAATTGCGTGTTGGCATCCTTCAATCCCGTCAGACCCGAAGATTACTGATGGGCGTTTTCGCACTCTGTCCGCACCTTTTAATGCGGTGATACTGGTATTTCCATATTCTTTTTTCATTTTTTATCCTTTTTATATAGCACTTTTTGTCCTTGCTGAAACAAAAATGCGAAAATTTTGCATTACAGTTGAAGATGGCGATATAGCAATGTCACTTAGATAAATGACTTTAACTATAGCAAGCACATCAAACCAATGCATTGTACTAAAAATGATACACTAGCGCAACAAAAAACCATAGCTAGGATTATGAAATCTCAACTATATCTGCTGAGAATATGTTTATAGTTTCGCATATTTCCACCTTGCCAAGGCGTTTTTGAGGATGGGTTGAAAAATAAACGGTTTAAGGGATACTATTCTGTATCAAGTGGTTTCATCAAATCCCGCTCTTTCAAAGCCTTGTTTACTCGCTGTATTTCTTTTCTATCCTGAATGTAAAGAGCAGTCCAAACAGCTAAGAGTATGGCGATATTTACAATGATATTCATTATGAGTTCAGAGCGATTCTCTAAAGAAATCCAGCTATTAATAAAACCAACAATGATAAACAAACTAATCCCCAAGGTGATATGAATGATTACTTTTAATGAAAATTTTAAGTTCTCAATCTCGTACAAAAAACTACCACCAAAAAAACCAACACCTATAATCATAAAGCCAATGGCATGACTCGTAAAGTTATCAAAAAATACTTGCAATCGGTCTGAATCTATTAAATCAAGGAATATTATGTTTCCTATAAAAAAGAAGCAACCAACAGCAATCCCAAATAGCAAGTATTTCAAAATTAACTTAACCATACATATCCTCCTCATATTCCAAGGCGTTTCTTGAAATCGCCCCAATAATTCCGTGAAATATAATCGCTCACGCCATTTTTCATTATGATGTACATTGTCCTGTTAAACGAGTTAGATAGATGGTCTACCCTGTTAATGTTGACTATGGCAGATTTTGATATTCGCAGAAAATTATCTGGCAACATTTCGAGAATCTCGTGGAGCGGTTTTGAAACAATGTATTCCTGTGCCTGACGGTTGTACAACTTCATTTCGCCACCTTCGGCACGGATAATGTCTACTTGATCTGGCTCAATGATAAAAACCTTATCATCATTTTTGGCAACAAGCAATGAAGCCTTATCCCCTGCTTCTTCAAATGCTTCAACTAAAGCCAATAGCTTTGATGTCATTTTTTTAGCGTGGATAATGGCAACTTCTTCTGAAATATTGGGGTCTAACTTAATCTCGACACGCATATACACTCCACGCTCCCTTTTCCGTTATTATGGCGCAAACATTCGATTTGCGTTAGGCATTTCACTTTCAATTTTGGCTCTCTTGCACTACAAAAGCGCCCTCTTACGGAAAATTAGGCGACAGGGCAAAAGCTACGCAGTAGAATTATATCGTAATCAAAACGAGTTGGAGGGACATATTATGATTCACATTGAAAATGTAACGAAAAGCTATGGCAACAACCAAGTGCTAAAGGGCATTAATCTACGCATAGAGAAAGGCTCCTGCACTGCTTTGGTTGGGCGTAATGGCTCTGGCAAATCTACCCTTGTAGACATTGTATGCAAAGCAAAAAAAGCAAACAGCGGAATAATCCGTTATGATTTTGCTGAAGAAAAAATCTTTGATCACATGGGGGTACAGCTTCAGGACGCTTCATTTGATAGCCGCTTAAAAGTTAAGGACATCATTAACCTATGGAAGTCAATTTATGGTGGTGCAAAAGCAGATTTGAACGAACTGATTGACGTTTTAGACCTTGCCCCAATTATGAATAATCGCTCTGAAAAAATCTCTGGCGGGCAACGGCAAAAATTAAGCATACTGCTATCATTGTTTCATGACCCGCAATTACTTATCTTTGACGAACTCACAACAGGATTGGATGCCACAACGCGAGATGATGTTCAAGAATATTTGAAAATGATTAACAAAACAAGAGGCAAAACCATTTTTATAGTAAGCCACTACATGGACGAGGTAGAAGCCCTCTGTGATATGGCGTATTTCTTGAAAGACGGCATTATTTTTGAGAGTGGTTCGCCTTCTACAATCAAAGAAAAATACTCCTGTGATAGCTTGCAAGCGTTTGTAAAAAAATATATGGGAAAGGAGGCGGCGTAAATGACTAAAGGAATCTTGAAATATCATTTTTTGGTGCTTCTTCGTGAGCCTATGAATTTAATTTTCGGGTTTTGTCTACCCTTTTTCTTCCTGCTCTTAATGTCGGGAGGAGAAGATTCTACAGCTTTTGATTTGTTCCTCATGCCACTGTACATGACTATTGCAATTATGGTGCTATGCTTCACGGATTCGGCAATGAGTCATGCCCATGCACGGCAGATTAAATTTTTACAGCGGTTGAAAATGACTCCGATAAAATCCAAAGATTATATATTTACTGGGATTTTATCAAGAATTTGTACGTTAGCAATTTTCACGGTTGCTTTTATAGCTGTTGCGAATAGCCTTTATGATTTAGATCTCGCAAGCAAGAACTGGCCGCTTTTCATCTTTATTTTGCTACTAACTTTTACAATGTTCTATTTTGTAGGTATGTTTGTTGCAAACTTGCTAAAAAATGCGAAAAGTACGCAAGGTCTAATTTATGTGGTGTTTTTTGTATTACTTATAATAGGCGGAAACATGGCTTTTCAGTTCGGAAATATGCCTGATATTTTACAAACAATAGGTCTATTCTTTCCGTCTGTACTTGCTATAAATGTGATGTCGATTGCTTGGGCAGGAACAGGTATATTTTATGGACATCATTTTATTGCCATGATTGTTACTACAGTAATCTTCGGGTTGTTATCGCTAAAGTTTTTTCGGTTTGAGTGAGAACTAACTCAAATGCACCCCAGAACTTACTTTACGCCCACGCAAATAATCCGCTGTACTCATCCTTTTCCCGCCAACCGCCTGTAATTCCGTAACTCTAGCCACACCATCACCAGTTTTTATTAATAATCCTTTATTAGAATCCGCACATAAAATAGTCCCCGCCACGGTTGAATCAAGGGCGGGGATTATAGTCCCCAAATCTTCAGCCACGCTCTCCAACCCCCATATTTTTGTTACTTGCCCATTAAAAGTAGTGTAAACATTTGGCCATAATTCCAGTGCGCGAACTAAATCTTGGATTTGTTTAGTGGGCTTACTCCAATCAATTTCACCATCAGTTTTTTTAAGCATGGGTGCGTGGCAAGAAAGTGCGTCATCCTGTGGAATACGGAGTGCAGTACCATCTTCCAAAGCGTCAATAGCTTCTAATAAAGTTTCACCACCCAATTCTGCCATACGATCATGCAATTCTGAAAATCTCTCTGTTGGGGATATTTCCAGTGATTTTTGTAAAATTATATCCCCTGTATCTATCCCAACGTCCATATGCATTATAGTAATACCTGTAGTTGTATCACCATTAAGTAAGGAGGCATGTATGGGTGATGCACCTCTATATTTAGGCAAAAGCGACGCATGAACATTAATACACGCCAAGCTGGGCGTATTAAGCACACCTTTAGGTAGGATTATTCCATAAGCAGCAACCACAAACAGATCTGCACCATAATTTTTAAGCTGGGCGCGTATTTCCCTTGATTCTTCTAATTTAAGAGTATGAGGTTGCAACACAGGGATATCACAACTCAAAGCCACTTCCTTAACAGGGCTGGGTGTTAGCTTATTTCCACGCCCAGCTGGACGGTCTGGTTGTGTGCATACAGCAACAACTTCATGATTTTTTATAAGAGCCTTTAAACTTGGCACGGCAAAGGCTGGTGTTCCCATAAATATAATTTTCAATTTTTGTTACTCCTTCTTTTGTCGCTTTTCTTTGCGCTCTTGTAATTCTTCTGGAGTAATATCTCTTATATTTGTTGCTTTATCCAAATATAATATGCCATCTAAATGGTCAATCTCATGACAAAATACAGTTGCTAAAAATTCATCAACAGTTACAGCAAATTGTTCGCCCTCTCTGTTTAGAGCTTGAACTGTAACTTCAAGAGGACGTTTTACATCACCACAACGCCCCATTACAGACAAACATGCCTCATTACTAACTTGTGTGCCTTCTGTATTTATTATTTCTGGATTAATTAATTCAAATATTTCATCTTCAACTTCAATTACAGCAATACGCCTTAATACGCCCACTTGTGGGGCGGCTATGCCCACACCATTTTTTGCATGTAGGGTTTCTAACATATCATCAAGTAAAGAAATTATGTTTGGTGTAATTTCTTTAACTGGTTTGGCTTTCTTTTTTAGAATTTCATCGCCTTCAAGGCGGAGTTGTCTCAATGCCATTGGTATCATCACTCCATATTCACTGGGTTTAAAGTCAGATGAGTAGTTAGCCCTATTAAAGGGTCGTTCTCTCTGAGCTTTCTCATACAATATATCACAAAAGACTTTAAAGGTTCTTCTTCCTTGCATTTTACAAGAAGTTTCCAACGATATTGCTTTTTTATTCTTGATACAAAAGCTGGTGAAATGCCGATTATCTGAAAACGTTCTTTGCCATCACGTTTGTTTGTATAATCCATTATTGCAGATAATTTTTGTAATGCTTCAATAACGGGTTTTTCGTTTTCTCCTGTAAACATTACAGAAAATACATGAGAAAAGGGTGGATAATTCATGGCTCGTCTTATAGCCATTTCATGTAAATAAAATTCGGCATAATTGGCTTGTTGCGAAAAAATTATAGCATAATGGTCTGGATTGTAAGTTTGCAAAAATACTTTTCCCTCATGCATAGCACGTCCTGCACGTCCCGCTACTTGTGTAAGTAGCTGAAATGTGTATTCCCCTGCACGAAAGTCTCCTGAATATAACGAAATATCAGCGGCAACCACCCCCACAAGGGTTACACATGGGAAATCTAGACCTTTTGCAACCATTTGAGTGCCTATCAAAATTTGTGCTTCGCCATTACGAAAGGCTTCTAAAATTTTGGCATGTCCGTGTTTACCTTTTGTTGTGTCCATATCCATACGAAGCACACCCACCCCTGGGAAGAGCTTTTCTACTTCCTCTTCAACTTTTTGTGTACCTGCCCCAAAACGGCGTATATGCTCTGACGAACAAGCAGGGCATACCATGGGCATAGTTGCTCCATTCCCACAATAATGACATAACAGACTGTTTTTATCAACATGGAAAGTATAATTTACGCGGCAATCGTTGCATTCCATTACATAACCACATTGTCTACATGATACGAATGAAGAATGCCCACGCCTGTTTAAAAATAATATAACCTGTTGCCCCGCTTTGATTGTGTCTGCAAGCTCCATTTGAAATTGTGTTGCAAAAATAGATGGATTACCCCTAATCAATTCACGGCGCATATCGAGTACTGTAACATCAGGCATAGTTTTATTTACACGTTCTTTTAATTCCGCCAATGAAAATGGCTGTGGATTGGCTATTTCTTGCACATATTCATCTTGGGTACGAAAAAAAGAGTTTAAGCTGGGGGTTGCAGAGCCTAGAACTACTTTCGCGCCTGAAATTTTGGCACGTTTTATGGCAACTTCACGAGCATCATATTTGGGTGTGGTTTCTGAGTGATAAGAATGCTCATGTTCTTCGTCAATCACAATCAACCCAAGGCGCGATAATGGTGCGAACACAGCAGAACGCGGACCAATTACAAGATTAATTTTCCCATCCAGTGCTTGCTTCCAAATTTGAAACCGTTCGCCCGCTGTAAGACGACTGTGAGTTACTGCCACATCAGAGCC